>SMTZ1_10009587_pt1 | contig 21025 bp, 17 predicted proteins | sample DeeMarSWOR136_30_FD_25667 | JGI IMG/M metagenome (IMG submission 25667) | reverse complement strand
GTATTCGAGCCTGCCAGGAACTAGTCGTTGAAGGTGCTATTGACTACTTTCAACGAGGATTTACGACCACATATAGAGGAACAACCCAGACTGTTGTCCAGACAACCTGTCCCTACTGTGGCTGTGGCTGTAGCATTTGCCTGGAAGCCAAGGATGGACATGTGGTGCGGATCGTGCCAGGCAAGGAAAGCTCGGTGAACAAAGGCACGCTCTGCGTGAGGGGAAGCTATGGCTGTGATTTTATCCATAGCCCGGATAGGCTAACCAAACCCCTAGTCAAGAGAAATGACACCTTCGAAGAGGTGTCATGGGAAGAAGCCTTGGGGCAAGTAGCTATTGGATTCAAGCGAGTAAAGGATAAGCGAGGTTCCGACAGCCTGGCCGTTCTAGGTTCATCCAAATGCACCAACGAAGATAACTATGTCCTGCAGAGATTCGCCAGATCTGTACTGGGCACCAACAATATTGATAATGGCGGTCGCTTGTACAACTCCGCCAGTCGTATAGGCCTGGGATCTTCCCTTGGCTTCTCCGGCACTACCAATTATCTTAGTTATCTAGAGCAATCAGAACTCATATTGGTAATTGGGGCTGATCCCAGTTCCTCAGCCCCTGCTGTTGGTTATGCCATAAAGCGTGCTGTCAAACAGCGCGGTGTCAAATTATTGTTGATAGATCCTCGGCAGACAAAGCTCTCTTTGTTTGCTAATCTTTGGTTACGACCTAAAATCGGCACTGACGTGGCTCTCATAAATGGCCTGGCCAAGGTAATTATTGACGAAGGTTTGCTGGACGAGGAATTTGTCGCCAGAAGAACAGATAACTTTGAAGCTTTTAATAAAAGCTTGAAAAAATATACCCCGGAGTATGTTGAGAAGACTACTGGCGTTACTGGTCAAGACATTCGTGCCGCCGCTCGACTATACGCCGAGGCAAGCCGGGCGGCAATTGTCTATGGCACAGGAATCACGCAGCACACCGGAGGAACTGATGGTGTGTGGGCCTTGGCAAATTTGGCGTTACTGACAGGAAATATTGGGCGTAAGGGAGGTGGCATCTATGCCCTGCAAAGAGAAAACAATGGGCAAGGCGCCTGCGATATGGGAACACTGCCCAAATTTCTGCCTGGATATCAGAGTATAACGGATACCCAAGCCAGGGGAACTTTTGAAGAACGTTGGGGAGCAAGTTTACCAGCTGAGGCTGGGCTAACGACCCTGGAGATTATGCAGCAGGTAAAAAAGGGAAAGATTAAAGGCATGTACATAGTAGGAGAAAATCCTGTCTTGAGCTTTCCAAATTCGAAGCTCATTACAGAAATCCTGACTTCCCTCGATTTCCTGGTGGTCCAGGATATGTTTCTTACGGAAACAGCCAAACTGGCCAACATAGTCCTGCCAGCGGCAAGCTTCGCCGAAAAGGATGGGACATTCACTAATTTCGAGGGCAGGGTGAACAGGGTGCGCAAAGCGATCAAGCCTATTGGTGAAAGCTTGCCAGACTGGATGGGGTCTCCGATGCCATATTCCTCTCTACAGGATGTTATGAGTGAGATTGAGGAATTAGTTCCTTCATACGAAGCCTATACTGATTCCGAAAAACAGGATGAGTTGGCCTACGAGGAAACAGGACGCACCTATGGCAAGCAGCTCTTAAAGGGATTTGCCCGATTCTCCCCCATTGAATATACTCCACAAACAGGGGAGAGAAAATCAGATTATCCCTTTACTCTGCTCACCGGGACTACTCTTAATCACTTTGGCACTGGCTCCAGAAGCTCCAGGTCTTTACGATTGAAAAAATCCTCCCCAGAGGCTTTTGTGGAAATTGGTGAGTCTGACGCCAAAAAACTTGCCATCGCTGATGGTGAGAAGGTCAAGGTAATCTCACCTGTAGGCGAGGTGACCGCAATGGTCAAGATTACCGATACACTGCGTAAGGGGATGCTCTTTATGTCATTTTCATTCCCAGAAACTCCAGTTAATGAGCTATTCGACATTGTCCTAAATCCAGAAACAAAAGAGCCTTCACTGAAAGCATGCAGCGTAAAAATAGAGAAAATTTCTCTCCCTTGAGGGGAGAGGTTGTAAAGCCGAGGCTTGCTCTTGGCAAAAAAGGTTGAGGGACAAGCCCCCTGTGCTGCCCAATAAGGGAATAGGAAGGTTGAGCTTCATGAATAAAGCGAAGATAATCACAAAGGCTGACTTAACACGAATGAATGCCATTGTTTCTGAATATAGTCAGCAGAAGTGGGCGCTAATACCGTTGCTGCAAAAAATCCAAAGTGAGTTCGGATATATCCCTACTCAGTCTATACCCCTTATAGCCAGAAGCTTGGGGGTTTTCCCCAGTCAGGTACAAGGGGTGATTAGTTTTTATACCCAGCTCTATACTCAACCACGGGGCAGAAAAGTTGTTAGGGTTTGTCGGGGGACAGCCTGCCATGTGCGGGGAGGGAAAACGATACTGAAATTAGTTAAACAGCACCTAGGCTTAGAAGAAGGGGAAACTAGCCCTGATTTGGAATACACCCTAGAAACTGTTGCTTGCATCGGCGTTTGTGCCCTAGCCCCTAATATAGTCGTTGGTGACCACGTCCATGGTCATATGAATCCGAAGAAAGTAGAGCTGTTATTCAGAAATCGGGAGGGTAGAGAGTAGTATGCAAAATCATCATACTATCTTTGTTTGCCAAGGAACAGGATGCCTTTCCAGTGGCTCTGATGCTGTCTATGAGGCGCTTAAGGAAGAAATAAGCCGACAAAGGATAAGCCATGCCGAGGTGGATTTCACTGGTTGTCACGGCTTTTGCGAGCAGGGTCCCAATGTAGTCATTGAACCGGAAGGTATTTTCTATACCCATGTCCAGGCCGAAGATGCTCCAGAAATTGTCACCTCTCATCTTCGAGATGGCAAGCCTGTGGAACGTCTTTTCTACCATGACTCTGTAACTGGCGAAGCCATACCACACTACTCAGAGATAAACTTCTACAAAAAACAACAGCGCGTTATCCTACGCAACTGCGGGCATATCAACCCGGAAAAAATCGAGCACTATATTGATCGTGGAGGTTATCGGGCGCTGAGAAAGGCTCTTTTGATGACTCCCGAGCAGGTTATTGAGGAGGTTAAGAAATCTGGCCTTCGTGGGCGAGGTGGCGCCGGTTTTCCCACCGGTCGCAAGTGGGAGTTTTGCCGCAACGTTCCCGGAAAAAAGAAATATGTCATCTGCAATGCCGATGAAGGCGATCCCGGTGCTTTTATGGACCGCTCCATCCTAGAAGCAGATCCCCACGCCGTTGTTGAGGGGCTGACCATCGCTGGATATGCCATAGGTGCCGATGAGGGCTACATCTATGTCCGTGCTGAGTATCCCTTAGCGGTAAAGCGAGTTCAAACTGCTTTAGGGCAAGCCCAACAAAGGGGCTTTCTGGGTAAAGATATTCTCGGCTCAGGCTTTAATTTTGTGGTGCACATCAAAGAAGGCGCCGGGGCCTTTGTTTGTGGTGAAGAAACAGCTCTAATGGCTTCAATTGAGGGCCGACGGGGCATGCCTCGTCCCCGCCCGCCATTTCCCGCCCAATCAGGTTTGGAGGGAAAGCCGACCAATATCAATAATGTAAAGACCGTGGCTTCCATTCCCATTATTATTGACCGTGGGGCTGATTGGTTTGCCAGCATCGGTACTGAAAAGAGCAAAGGGACGGCTGTCTTTGCTCTCACAGGGAAGATTGCTAACAGCGGGTTAGTGGAGGTACCTATGGGCACTCCCCTATCCACCATTATCTTTGATGTCGGTGGCGGTATACCCAGGGGCAAGCGGTTTAAGGCGGTGCAGACGGGTGGTCCTTCAGGAGGCTGCATCCCTGCGCGATTTCTCGATTCCCCTGTTGAATATGAAACACTGGCTCAATTAGGCTCAATCATGGGCTCTGGCGGCATGGTGGTGTTGGACGATACTACCTGTATGGTGGATGTGGCCAAGTATTTTTTGAGCTTCACTCAAGCGGAGTCCTGTGGGAAGTGTGTCCCTTGTCGCCTGGGAACCAAACAAATGCTAGAAATACTGACCAGAATCAGTCAGGGCAAAGGGCGTGAAGAGGATATAGACACTCTGCTTACCGTAGCCAAGACAGTTAAGGAATGCTCGCTCTGCGGGCTGGGACAGACTTGTCCCAACCCCGTGCTTACCACCCTTGAGTACTTTAAAGATGAATATGAAACCCATATCCAAGAGAAGAAATGCCCGGCCGCTGTATGCGATGCCCTCATGATATCACCGTGTCAGCATACCTGCCCGGTAGGAATCAATATTCCTAAATATGTGGCTCAAATTGCCGTTGGTGAGTACCTGGAGGCTGTCAACACCATCAGAGAGCGTAATCCCTTCCCTGCTATTTGTGGCCGCATCTGTCATCACCCCTGCGAGGGAAGATGCCGCCGCGGAGAACTCGATGAGCCCGTAGCAATCAGGGCGCTTAAGCGATTTGCTGCCGACTGGTATTTTGACCACATCAAGGAGCTACCTCAACCAGAACCCTTCCCTCAGATTCACAGTCAGAAAGTAGCAGTGGTAGGGGCGGGACCTACAGGGCTGTCCTGCGCCTACTTTCTGGCTCAAATGGGCTATCCTGTCAAGGTCTTCGAAGCTCTTCCCGTAGGTGGGGGCATGCTCTCGGTAGCTATACCCGACTTTCGCCTGCCGCGGGAAGTTATTGAAAAGGAGATAGATTATATCGCTAAGTGCGGAGTGGAGATAAAATACAATACGCCAATCAACGTAAATTTCACCATAGAAGATATTAGAGATAGCGGTTTTGGAGCTGTCTTTATTGCCGCTGGGGCTCAAAGGAGCCAGAACATTGGCATACCCGGAGAATTGGAGGATATTGAAGGCTTTTACTATGGTTTGAGATTTCTCAGAGATGTAAAGATTGGTAAACCTGTCAAGCTTGGACGCAGTGTAGCCGTCATCGGGGGTGGCAATGTGGCCCTGGATTCTTCTCGCACAGCCCTTCGCCTTGGTGCCGATGAAGTGAGCATCTTTTATCGTAGGTCGCGGGAGGAGATGCCGGTAACCGAAGTAGAATACGATGAGGCTCTTGCCGAGGGCATACAGGTCAACTTCCTGGTCAGTCCCACTCGCATAGCAAGCGATGATTGGAAGGTAGCCGGTTTACAGTGTGTCCACATGAAGCTGGGTGAACCTGATGCCAGCGGTCGCCGTCGCCCAATTCCCATTCCTGGCTCAGAGTTTTTTGCTCCAGCGGATACCGTCATTGCTGCTGTTGGACAGGCTCCAGACCTGTCGTTTTTACCCCGGGATAGTGCTCTTGAGCGTACTCGCTGGGAAAGGCTGGCAGTTGATGAAAACAGATTAGCTACCAATGTTGCCGGGGTCTTCGCTGGCGGGGATTTTGTCTCCGGGCCAGGCATGGTTATAGAAGCTATTGCGGCTGGTCGGAGAGGGGCCATCGCCATAGACAAATATCTCCGGGGCGATACCTCACGGGTCGAGATGTATGACCTGAAGCCAAGTGTTATTGAGGAAGAAGTAAGTAGAGAGGAAGAAGAAAGCTGGGAACCGCAATTCAGGCCAGAAACACCTCATCTCCCTCTCCAGGAGAGAAAAGGTAGCTTCAAAGAGATAGAACTGAGCTTTTCTGAAGAGAAGGCGAGACAGGAGGCTAAGCGTTGCTTAAGATGCGACCTAGAAAAATAGTAAATACCAAATGGCCAAAATCCCAATGAGCCAAACGTTTGAGTTTAGAGTATTGGAATTTGTTTAGGGTTTAGAAATTAGAGTTTAGAGTTTAATTTGTGGGAGGTCAGGCATGAAATCTATTACCAAACAAAAAACTTTTGAGGAAATCGAGCAGCAGTTAGACGGGTTTGACCGAGTGTATATTGCTGGTTGTGGCACATGCGCCACGATGACTAAAACCGGCGGTAAGGAAGAGGTCTTGGCAATGGGGAAGCGCCTCCAAGAACTGGGCAAGCTAGTCACCGGCTGGATAGTTATCCCTACCGCCTGTGATGAGATGACCGAAGTAGCGATTAAAGAAAATAATGGAGCCATTCAGAATGCCAGTTGTATTCTGGTCATGGCCTGTGCTTTAGGAGTGCATAAGCTGAGTACCTATATTGATAAGCCGGTCATGCCAGCCCTGGATACTCTTTTTATAGGTGTCGAGGATAGTCCGGGCTGTTTTCAAGAGGTTTGTGCCCAGTGTGGTCAGTGTGTCTTGGGGCAAACTGCTGGCATTTGTCCCCTGACAGCATGCCACAAAGGTTTGTTGAATGGTCCGTGTGGCGGCACCAATAATGGCAAATGCGAGGTGGATAAGGAAAAGGATTGTGCCTGGACTCTAATATATCAGCGACTGGAGGAACAGGGGCGGCTTGATTTGATGCGTAGGTATCATTCTCCCAGAGATTACAACGTGGCACCCAGGCCACGAACGACTAAGATCACATGAAGGAGGAGCTATGGCGTCGAGTTTTAAGGAAGTTCTCAAATCTGATAGATTCGTGGTAACCAGCGAAATTGGTCCACCAAAGGGGACAAACATTGAAAAGATGCTCCACCATATTGACCTTCTCAAGGATAAAGTAGACGCGCTGAATGTTACTGACCACCAGAGTTCCGTAATGCGCTTTCCTTCCATTGGCGGCTGTCTGGCCATCAAGGAGCGAGGTGGCGAGCCTATATTACAGGTAACTTGCCGCGACCGTAATCGCCTTGCCCTCCAAGCCGAGCTTCTGTTTGCATACACCAGAGGCATAAGAAATGTCCTCTGTCTGACAGGAGATGCAGTTGTAGTTGGCGACCACAAGGCGGCCAAGGGCGTTTTCGACCTGGATTCGGCACAGTTACTGAAGACGATTCGGCAGATGGAAGCGGGCAAAGACCTGGGAGATAATGAACTTGACGGTGCTGTGGAGTTCTGTGCCGGAGCTATAGTCACACCTGAAGCAAACCCGATTGAGCCTCAGTTAATCAAGTTCGAAAAGAAGATTGAAGCCGGTGCCGAATTCTTTCAGACGCAAGCCATCTATGACCTGGACAAATTTGCTAAGTTTATGGAATATGCCCGCCAGTTCCCGGTCAAGATACTGGCCGGCATCATTCTGCTCGTATCAGCCAGGATGGCGAAGTATATGACCGAGAATGTCCCGGGTGTCATTGTGCCCCAAAACTTGATTGATGAATTAGCGGCTGCCCCTAAAGGCGAGGCAATCACTAAGGGTATAGAAATCGCGGGGCGGATGATTGCCACTCTGGAAAAAGAGTCCATATGCGATGGAGTCCATGTCATGGCCATAGGCCGGGAAGAGGTGGTCCCGGATATCCTGAAAGCGGCGGGACTTGCTACCTAATACGCCGTGAAAAATGAAGTTAAGCACCCACAGTAAATTCTACTATTTTAGGCGATAACTCACCCCACCTAGAGCTAGCAAATCTTTGTATCTGGATAGAAGTCGGGGTGAGAGGATTTGAACCTCCGACCACCTGAACCCCATCATCGTTCCCTAAAAGCTGGCAAATCACCCGGGGAACCCCCCTCCTCCTTTTGAAGTCAAATGATTATATGCCTCTCAGGTAAGTTTAGCAAGTCCCAAAAGTTGATTTACTTATGAATCTTGCAGTATAGGGTAGAGCGGCTACCTCTCAATTCCAAGCCAAATGTCCCAAAGGGTCCCTTTACGTATAAAATAGAGCCTTTGTGCCAATCACCAGAACCCTGTTTTGTTCGTAAAGTCCCATTATGTCCCGACTCGTCCCAAACATTTTAACGTCAAAATTCTAGCTTAGGTTTATGCGTGGGATAATGGCAATAAGGACTGATAATGGCAAAAGTTGCTCTCAGCGACAACCCTAAAATAATGAAGGGGTTCCAAAATACCCAAAATTGAACGGAAAACCAAAATTAACAGCCTATAACGGACGAAGGGAGATGAGGTGAATAACTGGATAGTACCATTACTAATGGGTGATTGACAGCAAAGAAGATCACGCTATAATAATTTTGGGGGGAATAGCGGGAAATTCTAAATACCAATATCTGGATTTATCTGGATTCCGAATAATATCTCACGACCAAAATCCAAAAAACTAGACAGTTTTGAATTTCAAAAAAGAGCATGGAAATCAATAAATCATTATTAGCGTGGATTATTCTGACGGTGCTGGCTGTATTAGGAATAGTATATTGGATTCTAGGAACAGGAATATTGAAGCTATACCTTTCCGATGCGCCACTGGACGCTGAAAATGTTACAGGTGTTTACATCACTATCAATGAAATCCAATATCATTTAGATAATCAATGGATAACGTGTGAAGAATTTGTGGGCAATCAAACATATAACTTATTGGAATTAACCGGGGAGAATTCGGCTTTATTAGGTGAGTTGACACTACCTGCCGGGCATTACACTCAAATTCGCTTTATGCTGGATATTCCAGAAAAGGGCTCATCCCCAACTAGTCCAGGCTGTTATATCAAATTTGCCGATAACTCCGTCGAGCCTCTCTTCGCCCCAAGTGGTGGAGAGACAGGTTACAAAGCGATAGGCAACTTCGAAGTATTTGTTAATGGGACTGTGGAGGTTACCGCAGACTTTGATGTTCATAAAGCGGTGGTTTTAGCTGGTTCTTCATACATCTTAAAGCCAACAATCAAGCTGATTGTTCACGACTAAGCTGGAGCATCCGTGGCTCACGCAACTACAACCTAAAATTTCGGTTCTTACTATATTCGGCTCAAGGTATTTTGTGCTTCTATTACCTTTGTCTGAAGCTAATAAATCTTTGTATCTGAGTAGAAGTCGGGGTGAGAGGATTTGAACCTCCGACCACCTGAACCCCATGTAGCTAGTAGAAAAGGCAGCGACCGCTTGCCTCCTTTCCAGTGGAATTATATTATTATATAATCCATGAATCAAGAAGAGAAGAGTGAACAAGGGAGGCGTAGCAATGAAAAATAGAAAAATGCTCTTTCCAGCCCTGCTCTCTATCATTCTCGTCTTGAGCCTGGTTGTTCCCGCCGCTGTGGCGGGGGCTTCAGGAGCGGTGTGTCTACCGGATAACCATGCTATCGGTTATTCGGCGGCAGATATCCCAACTGCTGCTCCAGCAATCACCCTTAATACGCCTCAAGGTAATGTCACTCCCATGGTCGCGGCGGGCGACGATCATATCGTGGCGCTCAAGTCCGACGGCACCGTGGTCGCCGTGGGAGATAACGGCAATGGGCAATGCAATGTCGGCCACTGGACGGCCATTACCCAGGTCGCGGGAGGCCGTCAGCACACGGTGGGGCTCAAGTCCGACGGCACAGTGGCCTCTGCGGGAATGTACGCCCTGGGGCAGCGCGATGTCGGCGGCTGGACGGAAATCACCCAGGTCGCCGCAGGCGACATTCACACGGTGGGGCTCAAGTCCGACGGCACAGTGGCCGCCGCGGGGGGTGAGCCCCCCCAGGATTATGGTCAATGCGATGTCGGCAGCTGGACGGACATCACCCAGGTCGCCGCAGGCAGCCACCACACGGTGGGACTTAAATCCAACGGCACCGTGGTCGCCACGGGATATAACGACGGTGGGCTGTGTGATGTCGGCGACTGGACGGACATAACCCAGGTAGCTGCAGGCGGGGCTCACACAGTGGGGCTTAAGTCCGACGGCACCGTAGTCGCCGTGGGATACAACGGCTCTGGGCAGTGCGATGTCGGCGGCTGGACGGACATCACCCAGGTCTCCGCAGGTTTGGGTTACACGGTGGGCCTTAAGTCCGACGGCACCGTGGTCGCCGCGGGAAGCAATTCCTCCGGGCAGTGCGAGGTCGGCGGCTGGACGGACATCACCCAGGTCTCCGCAGGTTCGGGTCACACGGTGGGACTCAAGTCCGACGGCACCGTGGTCGCCACGGGATATAACGACGGTGGGCCGTGTGATGTCGGCGACTGGACGGACATCGTCCAGGTCGCGGCATATTCTCACACGGTGGGGCTTAAGCCCGACGGCACCGTGGTCGCCACGGGAGACAACTACGACGGGCAGTACAATGTCAGCGGCTGGACGGACATCAGCCAGGTCGCCGCAGGCAGCTTTCACACGGTGGGGCTTAAGAGCGACGGCACTGTAGTCGCTACGGGGATTGAGGGAACTGAAGGATGGCGCTACGACCACGGGCAGTGCGATGTTGGCGCCTGGATGGACATCATCCAGGTAGCTGCAGGCCAGTTTTACACGGTAGGCCTCAAATCCGACGGCACCGTGGTCGCTGTGGGAGAGAATGGCGCCAGGCAGTGCAATGTCGGCGATTGGACGGACATCGTTCATATCGCCGCAGGCGGGGCTCACACAGTGGGGCTTAAGTCCGACGGCACCGTAGTCGCCGTGGGGTACAACGACTTCCATCAGTGCGATGTCGGCGGCTGGACGGACATCGTCCAGGTCGCCGCAGGCGACATTCACACGGTGGGGCTCAAGTCCGACGGCACAGTGGTCGCCGTGGGAGATAACTCTTATGGGATGTGCGAAGTGGGTGACTGGATGAATATGGTTCAGGTAGCTGCAGGCGAGTGGCATACGGTGGGTCTCAAGTCCGACGGCACCGTGGTCGCCGTGGGAGATAAATCCTATGGGAAGTGCGAAGTGGGTGACTGGACGGATATAACCCAGGTAGCTGCAGCCGGGTCTCACACAGTGGGTCTCAAGTCCGACGGCACCGTGGTCGCCGCAGGTCCTGGGGTCGAGTTTGCTAAATGGAACCTGGGGGTCACGCAGTATAACATCACCATCTCCAGCAATGAGGGAGGTTCGGTGACCATGCCAGGTGAGGGAGTTTATACCTACAGTCCCAGGACGGTGGTCAACTTGGTGGCCGAGCCCGAGGAGGGCTATCCGTTTGTCCGCTGGACGGGTGATGTGAGCACCGTCGGTAACGTTAGTGCCGCCTCAACCACCATAACCATGCACGGCGACTATTTGATAACCGCTAACTTCAAGACACAGATCAATTGGGCTCTTATTAGCGGAATTGTTGCGGCGGTGATAGCGGCGGGACTGGTGATTTTCTTCATGCGTAGAAGGAGAACTGCCTAGACCAAATTTAGCCGTGGTCTGACCACTTTTCTCTCAATACAAAGTCGGGGTGAGAGGATTTGAACCTCCGACCACCTGAACCCCATTCAGGTGCGCTACCAGGCTGCGCTACACCCCGTCGCCACAACTTCGATTAATATGTTATCATAGTGGCCGCAACAAAGAAAATGTCAGATTGGCAGGTCGTGATTCTTGGCTAAGAAACAGAAAAAAAATAAACCTGAGCGAGCCCCTACTAAACACCAACTCTCCAAATGGCAGCGCCAGCTGAGAATACGCCGAATCGTGATAATTGCTGCCGCTGTTTTCTTGGTTGGTATTGGGAGCTGGGTGGGCTATGAGTCCTATCAAGACTATAAGAGCGATCCCTTGCGTGAGGTTGTGATTGAGGTAAATGGTGTCCCCTTTACTATGGGATACTTCGTAAAGATGCTTAATATTCACTTTAACAATTACATTTATAAGACCATTAATGATTACTTCAATATCTATGTTCAGGCTTACCCTAATTCTACCAGTGAAGAAATCGTAAACTTGTTGGCCTCAAATGCCATCTCCGCTTTGTCCAATAATACAAATAATATTACTAATATGCTGACTGATGAGGCTGCTAATAACATTATCAATGATGAATTGTTAAGACAAGGAGCTAAAGATCTGGGCATTGAAGTTACTACTAAGGAGGTAGACGCGAGGCTAACAGAAACTGAGTTGCCCAATGATAGGATACACCGAGATGCAGTTAGCGCTAACTTATCGCAGGAAAAGCTTATAGAATACTTTGATTCCCAACTGCCTAAAACAATGGAGCAAGCTCATGCGCAAGTAATGCTTGTAGAGAGTCAAGAGGTAGCTAGTGAGCTAATAGCTGAAATCGAGGCTGGTGGCAACTTCACCGCTTTAGTTGATGAGTTTTCCTGTAACTCCTCGATTGAAGGCGATTTGGGTTGGTTGCCCAGAGAGCTAATGCCGAATACCATGATTGCCAATACCGCTTTTAACCTTACCCCTGGGGAGATAAGCCAGCCTATTTATGATGAAACAGCGATTAAGAATATCGGCACCACTGGTGGCTATTGGCTAGTTATGGTTATAGATAGGGGTGACTATGAGCTTGAAGAGACAGTCAAGAAATGGTTGATATACAAACACTTGAACGAATGGTTTGAGGAATGGAAAAAGAACAGCACAATTGAAAATCTGCTGGATGAAGAAAAGAAATCCTGGGCTGTAGACAGGGCTTTACCAGAAGGGTAACACCACAGTGAAAAAGGATATTGGCATCGGTTTACTGGGCTTAGGAACTGTAGGCAGCGGTGTGGCTGAAGTTCTAGTCACGAGGGCAGACAAACTGGCTGAGCAAGCAGGAATTTCCTTAATTTTGAAAAAAGTGCTGGTGCGCGATATAAATAAACGACGCTCTGTAAAACTTAGTCCCAACCTGTTGACCAGCCACCCTGAAGAAGTCCTCTCTCATACTGAAGTAGCTATAGTAATCGAACTCGTTGGAGGCGAACATCCAGCTAAAGAGTATATAGAACAAGCTGTCGCTAGCGGAAAGCACGTAGTTACAGCCAACAAGGAGGTAATGGCTAAACATGGATACGAGCTATCCTCTCTGGCCAGGAAACACAATGCAGACCTCCACTATGAGGCAAGCGTAGGTAGCGGCATACCACTCATCTCTTCTTTCCAACAAGACTTAGCCGCCAATAGAATCTCGGCTATCCATGCCATCCTTAACGGCACTACTAATTATATCCTGACCCAAATGGCACAAGAGGGACTGGATTTTGCTTCAACCTTAAAACAAGCCCAAAAATTAGGTTATGCCGAAGCCGATCCCGCTAATGATATAGAGGGGATAGATGCTGCTTATAAACTGGTCATCTTATCCAACCTGGCCTTTCGGACTAAATTTGTCCCTCAAGATGTATACTGCGAAGGGATATCAAATATTGCCGCTCGAGATTTTCTATATGCCAGAGAATTTGGCTATGCCATAAAACTTCTGGCCATCGCTAAGAGAGATAATAACAAAGTGGAGATGAGGGTCCATCCTGTTTTTATTCCCCAGGATTCCCAGTTAGCTAAAGTAGATGGTGTTTATAATGCCGTCGAGGTAGAAACTGACTTAGCTGGCAAGCTGGTCTTTTATGGGGAAGGTGCTGGAGCCCTCAGAGCTTCCAGTGCTGTTATAGCTGATGTGCTGGCGATAGCCAGAAATATCTGCCGCGGCGTAAACAATGTTCCTGAACTAAGATTAGACCAGCGAGTAACTGTTAAGCCCATATCTGAGTTAAAGACACGGTATTATCTCAGGTTGAATGCGCCTGACCGCCCCGGTGTTCTAGCCCAAATCTCTAAAGTTCTGGGGGATAATTCTATAAGCATTTCGTCCGTAATCCAGAAGGAAAGCGACCTGGCAGCACAAACTGCCATAATCGTCATTATGACCTATCCGGCAGAGGAGAAAGGGATGCAAAAGGCTCTCCAGCAATTGAGGCAGCTATCAGTGGTTAACGAGGTCAGCAACTTTATCAGGGTTGAGGAATGAAGCAAGGCGTCCTAAATAGATATCGTGATTTCCTGCCAGTTACCCCGGCTACGCCTTTGATTACGCTTGGAGAAGGCAATACTCCTTTGGTGAGGTCACGGATTCTAGAGAAGGAGCTTGGCTGTGGTGAACTTTATTTTAAGCTCGAAGGTTGTAACCCCACCGGCTCTTTCAAAGACCGGGGCATGGTGGTAGCAGTAGCTAAGGCGGTGGAAAGCAGCAGCCAGAGCATCATTTGCGCCTCCACAGGCAACACCAGTGCTTCGGCTGCCGCTTATGGCGCTAGATTCGTACTCAAAACTATTGTCATTATTCCCAAAGGGAAGATAGCCAAGGGAAAGCTGGCCCAGGCCCTTGTTTATGATGCACAGATTATAGGCATAAAAGGTAATTTCGACCAGGCACTTCAAATAGTACGCGCCCTGACCCAAAAATACCCTATTACACTGGTAAACTCAATAAATCCCAATCGCATCGAAGGTCAAAAAACAGCAGCTTTCGAGATCATAGACGAACTGGGGGATACTCCCGATTATCTCTTTATCCCTGTGGGCAATGCCGGCAATATCACGGCTTACTGGAAGGGGTTCATAGAATACCACCGTGCGGGCAAGGCCAGCCATACCCCCAAGATGATGGGCTTTCAGGCTGCAGGCGCCGCCCCCATAGTGCTGGACAAGATTGTCAAACAACCCAAGACTATTGCCACAGCTATTCGCATTGGCAACCCCGCTAGCTGGCAGAAAGCAGTAGCTGCCCGCGATGAGTCGGGGGGCATCATTGACTGTGTTACTGATGACGAAATTATGAATGCATATAGATTGATGGCAATCAAAGAAGGCATCTTCGGCGAGCCAGCTTCAGGAGCCTCGTTAGCCGGGCTGATTAAGCTGTCCAAAAAGGGAAACTTTTCGGACAAGCGTGTGGTTTGCATCGTCACCGGCACCGGGCTAAAGGACCCCGGTGCGTCAGCAAGATATTCCCGGGCACCGATAGAGCTTCCTGCCGAGCTGGCAGCCGTTGAGGAAGTTTTGAAATTCCCAACATGAAAAATTCTAAATCCCAAGCACCAAATACTAAACAATGTCAAAACCTCAAATATAAATGACCAAAACAGTTTAGAGATTAGGATTTTGATATTGAGATTTGTTTAGAGTTTAGAAATTAGGATTTGGAATTTAGCCAAACAGGAAGGAAGTGAAATTTATGTCAAAAATTGTTACCGAAGCTATAGGGAAATTCGGCCAGCATAACCCCAAGGTAGCAGTTATAGTTACCGCCAGTGCCCGGGGCAAGGATGATGCCATGACCGCCGCCTGGCATAGCTCAATCTCTCTTAAGCCACCCCTCTATGGCATCGCCATTGCACCTAAGAGGTTTACTTACCAGCTTATCAAGGAAAGCCGGGAGTTTGGCATTAATTTCATTCCTTCAGAAAAAGCCTCCCTTGCCGCTGCCATCGGCGGCACTTCTGGACAGCAGATGGACAAATTTGAGAGATTTAATATCCAGAAAGAGAAGCCTTCGAAGACTACGGCGCCCGTTTTAAAAGATGCCTATGCTGCCTACGAATGCAAGTTGGTGGATAGTAAGCCCTATGGTGACCACATCTGGATAGTCGGTGAGATTGTGGCTGTGCACTTCCTCGAGGAGGCATTCACCCCGGCGGAGGTTCTCGACCTGAATAAGATAAAGCCGCTCCTTTACCTCGGTTCGGATTTCTATGCCAGCACGGATAAAAACAGCGTAAGCTTTGTAAAGAGGGGGATTTAGATGGTTAATGAAGATAAAATCAAATTGGCAATGGCCTCCATAATAGAAGCTATTGGTGAGAATCCTCTCAGAGAGAGCATAAAGGACACGCCACAGAGGGTGGCTGAAATGTATGCCGAGCTCTTTTCTGGCTTAGATGTCGACCCCAAAGCTGAACTGGCGGTGGACTTTGGTGAAGGATATGAAGAGATGGTGATTCTAAAGGACATCCCTTTCTATTCCATGTGTGAACACCATCTCCTGCCTTTCTATGGCGTAGCTCATGTCGGTTATATCCCTAGCCCCGGTGGTAGAGTGGTAGGGGTAAGCAAGCTGGCCAGAGTGGTAGAAATCTGCGCCAGGCGCCCCCAGCTTCAGGAAAGGATGACCCAGCAAATTGCTGACGCCATCTTTGAGGCACTTCAACCAGATGGGGTGGCCGTGGTTATCCAAGCCGAGCATTTATGCATGGTTATGCGTGGGATAAAAAAGCCCGGGACAACCGTGATAACCTCTTCGGTGAGGGGCAATTTCCGAAGCAAGGTAGCCACTCGCAGTGAATTTTTATCATTAATTCAAGGGAGGTAATTTATTCGTGGCGCAAGGACTCGATAGGGTCGAGTCGTGCCGCCCGGATGGCCGGGTACAACCCAGAAACAAGCCCGATAAAAATGGCCACCCCCAGTGCCATGAAAATGACACCCCCCGAAAGCGTGACATCTATGGGAAACCCTGCTCCTGTCGCTACAACGGAAGCAACTTGAACGAGAATCCATGCCAGCCCCACCCCTAAGGCACCCCCACAAAAACTAAGCGTGGCAGCTTCAGTGAGAAATTGGATCAGAATATCTCGACGCTTGGCCCCAACCGCCTTGCGCAAGCCGATTTCCCTGATACGCTCGGTTACTGAGACCAGCATAATATTCATAATTCCAATGCTACCGACAAGCAAAGAAATGGCAGCTATAGCTGCAAGAATCAATTGAATTAGTCCTGACATTTGCCCAGCAACGCTAGATATCGACTCCATGCTTATGACTCTGAAGTCTGCTTCCTCTCCTTCCCTGACGCGATGGCGGTTCCGCAGGATAGTGGTAATTTCGTCCATGGCGGAATTTATCTCGTCTTTGCTATTGGCTTGAACAGCGATAGTCTGGACGCTGTGTCCCCGGCTGGTTACCTGGTCTGTTGCTAAAGTCGCATAGAAGGTAGATAACGGAACGTATCCCGTTAAGTCCTCGGTGCCAAACCCAACCCCCTTGGTTTCCAATACGCCGATGACCTGAAATTGGCGCCCATCAATCCTTATGCTCTGGCCGGTAGGGTCCATCTCCCCAAAAATGGTTTTCGCTATCTCACTTCCTAAGACAACCACCCTTGACTTCGCTCTATCATCGTATTCGGTTATGAAGCTGCCCTGAGCTAAGATAAGGTTGTTAATCCACTGGTATGGCTGAGTTACCCCGGCAACTATGCCCGTAAGCTTTTCTCCGCCTGCTACGAATTGAATGTTATAACGTTGCGTCGCTGGCGCCACCCCCTCCACCGAAGGGGCGTGCTGGGCAATTGCCTGCGCGTCTTCCCAGGTCAGTGCTGAAGTGCTGCCCACCGTAACTCCACCGAGGTCATGAGGCATGACGTATATCAAATTAGACCCCAGAGAAGCAAAAGCCTTCTCCATCTCGGCCTGCTGCGTCTGTCCCAGAGACATTATGGCAACAACCGCAGCCACGCCAATCAGAATGCCCAGCATAGTCAAAACTGACCTTAGCTTGTTACCAAGCAAAGCCCTTAGTGCAGTAGAGATACAATCCCAGAGTTTCATTCCGATGCCTCTATCAGGCCATCCCGAATTTTAATTGTGCGCTGGGTGTAAGCGGCAATGTCTGGTTCATGAGTAACCAAGACGATAGTCATACCCTGCTTATTCAATTGCTTGAAAAGTAGCATGATTTCCCGGCTTGTCTGGGTGTCAAGGTTGCCTGTGGGTTCATCAGCTAGAATAAGAGAAGGATTATTGACCAGGGCTCGAGCAATAGCCACCCTTTGTTGCTCCCCGCCAGCCAGTTCGCTTGGCCTGTGAGTGACCCGATGAGCTAGTCCCACGGACTCCAGGACCTGCAACGCTCTTTGCCGTCGGTTGCCGGCACCACCGTAAATAAGCGGCAGTTCCACATTGGCTAAAGCCGTGGTCCGGGACAACAAGTTGAAGCTTTGGAAGACAAAGCCTATCTTTTTATTCCTTATCTCGGCTAATTGATTATCGTTGAACTCACTTACCTCGGTCCCATCCAGTCGGTATAGCCCTGAAGTTGACCTGTCAAGGCAACCGATGATATTCATCAGGGTGGACTTTCCCGATCCCGAAGGCCCTATAATAGATACCATCTCTCCCGACTCGATGCGGCAGCTAATGCCCCGCAGAGCAGGAACTTCGGTCTGACCTGCTTTATACACTTTTATTATGTTTTCAAGTTCAAGCATTGGCTACCTCATGAAGAAGCCGCCTTGTCGCTCCCCAGCAGCAGGTAATACCACTTTGTCTCCCTCCTCCACTCCCGACAAGACTTCAGTGTTTATCCCATCGCTCAGCCCTAGGGTGATTTCCCGTTCCTCCTCTTGTCCATCTATGTACACTTTAACCCAAGGGTTTTCCAAGGTGCCCCAATTGGCTCTGTTAGGTATCAACAATACGTCATCACGACGCTCGATGATGACTTCGGCAGTGGCAGTCATGCCATCCTTGAGCCCTTCATCGAGACTCTCCAAAGTTATGGTGGTCTCGTAATATACTACCCCGATCAGAGCTGTGCCTATCGGGGAGATAAAAGCCACTGTGCCCTCTACTTCCTCATCAGGCAGGGCATCCAGAGTAATATTCGCTGCTTGACCAACCTTGACTATGGCGATATCTATCTCATCAATGAAGCCGCGCATCTCCATCTCACTGGTGTCAACCAGGGATATTGCTGGCGTGGCTAATGCCGCTGTCGAGATTTCTTTTCCTTCGGTTATGGTAATGTCGGCGACCACGCCATCAAATGGAGCCACTATCACCGCCTTTTCCAGGTTAAGCTCTGCCGATTCCAGGGTGAGTTCTGCTATTTCCAGGTTCAGCTTTGCTATTTTCCAGTTCGCTATGGTCATATCCGTCGAAGAGGCTTCATATTGTGCTCGGGCTGACTTTACATGTTCCTCCCATATTTCCACCTGCAACTCAGCCATCTCCACACTTGACTCCAAAGACGGCGCATCGAGTCTGGCTAATACCTGCCCTTCTGTCACGTTATTCCCTTCCTCCACCAGCACTTCTGTCACTGTACCGGTGACGCCAAATGACAAATACGCTTTGTTAGGCATTACTAAACTGCCATCCACTAAAACGGTCTTCACTATATCGCCTCGAGTAACCGTGACAGTATCTGGCGTAGCTTCGTGGCCAGCGCCTCTAGTAAGTACGATACCGAGCACTATACCAATAACAACCACGCAGATTGTTATTATCAATATTCGTCTTTTTTTCATTTTCCTGTGTACCCCTCTCTGTTCTGATAAACTACTCATTATAGCGCAAACCCATAGTGTCGGGTAAAAAAGAGCGCACCATATATTTTGGCCGGGTTATTAACTTGCCTTGCCTTTACCTTCTATCCCAGCACCAGCGGTTTCACTTTCCTTTACCAGCTTGGCAACCTCTTCAAGTCGGCTGCTCATGATGTTCAGCAGTTCCTCTGCCGCCTCAGCTTTAATAAAGATAAGTCCCCGCCCACCAAAATGACCGAAAACCAGAAGTTTGCTGCCAGCATCTATACCAAGTTCTTTTCGGGCTTCCACGGGAATCACCAGCTGCCCTCGAGGCCCAAGCACAGCAGTGCCAAAACACCTGCCTATTACACGCATATTCATTTGTTCCATTCTCACCTCCTATTTAAGCAAAGTCAGTATTATATGATTTATCTTACTATTTTGTCAAGTATAAATCTAATAATCCAACCATAACTTAATAGCTGCGAAACGTAGTGGCGAGGTTTATCCTCGCCTCAAGCACCTATAAAAATCTGGACTGCTCATGGTGAGTGATTCGACCTATTAACGGCAGTTACGATAAAATTAGCTTGCTAAGCAGACTCTCAGTTTTAAGCGTGGTTTGATATGAGAAAATTTATTGAAGGAGCCGGCAAGCTGGGGATAGAGTTCAATGCCAGGCAGGTAAAGCAATTTGAGCTTTACTACCAGGAGCTGATTGAATGGAATAAAAAAATCAACCTCACAGCCATAACCGATTACTCCTCGGTACAGGTAAAGCATTTCCTCGATTCCCTGACCATCACTCTAGCTTTGCCTGAGAAAGAGGTGAACAGGCCAGATTTCAATATCGTGGACATAGGCACAGGTGCCGGCTTCCCCGGAGTGCCGCTCAGAATCCTCTTCCCTCAGCCCAGGCTGGTGCTTATTGAACCCACGACAAAAAAGACCGCTTTTCTTCACCACATTATCCGCAAACTGGAGTTGGAAAATGTCGAAGTACTGAATAGCAGAGCTGAGGAAGCAGCTCACTTATTACTCTATCGTGAGCAATTTGCCCTAGTCCTCTCCCGTGCTGTAGCCTTGTTACCCACCTTGGTGGAACTAACTCTGCCCTTTTGCCAGATTGGGGGAAGATTTATAGCTCAGAAGAAAGGGGAGATCGACCAGGAGATAAATAGGGCGAAAAAAGCTATTGCTGTCCTGGGAGGTGAATTAGACCAGATAAAGAAAATAGAATTGGACGAATTTAATGATGCGCGTTATTTGGTAATTATTGATAAAATATACCCAACGCCGAGTAAATATCCCCGTCGTACTGGAGTACCAGAGCGACGGCCAATATAGGAGGTGAAATAGATATGTGGAGTAGGAGATCCCGGAGGTTCTACTTTGGCCTCCCTCCTTTCGGTTTCTACTTCCAGGGATTCAAGCCCTTTCCCGACAAGAAGGAGTATCTGGAGATGCTCGAGGAGTATAAGAAAGACCTGGAAGAGGAATTAAAGGAGGTAGAAAAAGAGATCGAGGAAACCAAGAAGAGCCTCTAGCACAGAAATGCTAGCCAGGTAAAGTCTAATTTGAAGGAATGCGGGAAGATATTCAAAGGCTGATTCAAAGCCAAGCAGACTTTATCATCAATCAACAGCTTCCTTCCGGGGCTATTCCCTGGTACCGAGGCGGTATCAGTGAAGCTAGCCTGGCCTATAAATGGATGCGTGATATCCAGAATCCTGACGGAAGCTGGTATTTCAGTTACCTCAATGATAAACCTCAGGACCTAACCAAAGATACAAATTTCAGCACCTACATAGCAACAGGGATGTGGTTTCATTACTTCACCACCCGGGACATGGACTTTCTCCAATACATGTGGCCTACGGTGGAGAAGGGCATAAACTTCGCCTTGAGTTTACAGCAGCCCGGCGGCGAGATTTATTGGGGACTAAGCGAGAATAACGAAGTCTGGCCGGGAGCAATTTTAACTGCCTCCAGCAGTACCTGGCTCAGTATTAAATGCGGCATAAGGATTGCTAAAAACCTGGGGATAGATAAGCCCGACTGGAATAAGGCATGCCAGA
>SMTZ1_10010086_pt1 | contig 21026 bp, 17 predicted proteins | sample DeeMarSWOR136_30_FD_25667 | JGI IMG/M metagenome (IMG submission 25667) | reverse complement strand
AGAAGTACGGTATCGCCGCCTTCAATGAGGAGTGCAAGAAGAGGGTTTTCAAGTACCTGGACGAGTGGCACGAGTTCACGAGGAAGCTCGGATTCTGGCTCGACCTCGATGATCCGTACGTCACCTTCAAGAACGAGTACATCGAGTCCGTCTGGTGGATACTGAAGCAGTTCTGGGAACAGGGAATGTTGTTCGAGGGGCACAAGATCGTCCCATACTGCCCCCGCTGCGGCACCTCTCTCTCAAGTCACGAAGTCTCACAAGGATACGAGGATGTTAAAGATCCCTCCATCTTTATTAAGCTCAAGATCGTTGACGAGGATGCCTTCTTCCTCGTATGGACCACAACACCATGGACGCTCCTCTCAAACGTAGCTCTCGCTGTGGGGCCCGATTTCGATTACGTCCGTGTCAGGAACAAGGGCGACGTCCTTATTCTGGCAGAAGCCCTGCTGAATGTGCTCGACGGTGAGAAGGAGATCCTCGATACCGTCAAGGGGAAAGACCTCATCGGGAAACGGTACGAGCCATGCTTCCCATACTACAAGGATGCTGAGGGAGGCTTCCGTGTCATCGGTGGAGAATTCGTGATTCTCACCGAAGGCACGGGTATCGTCCATATCGCGCCGGCGTTTGGAGAGGACGACTACCAGGTGGGAAAGGTAGAGAATCTCCCCTTTGTCCAGCCGGTGAACGAGCAGGGACGGTTCACCGAGGAGATCACCCCCTGGGCGGGTAAGTTCATCAAAGAGGCGGATCCGGAGATTCTCGCCGACCTCGAAGAGAGAGGTATACTTTACCGCAGCGGTACGGTCATTCACGCTTACCCGTTCTGCTGGCGCTGTAGCTCTCCTCTCATCTACTATGCGAGGCGTTCGTGGTATATCGGGACTACTTCCTTCAAGGAACTCCTTATTGAATCGAATGCGAAGGTCGAATGGTACCCACCTGAGATCGGTGAGAACCGGTTCGCCCGATGGCTGGAGGGGAATGTCGACTGGGCCCTAAGCCGGGAGCGGTACTGGGGCACTCCGCTCAACATCTGGATCTGCGAGTCCTGCAATGAGAAGTACTGCATTGGAGACGTGGGCGAGCTCCGCTCGATAAGTGAGGAATTCCCCGAAGAGTACGATCTCCACAGACCGTTCATCGATGAACTCGATGTGGGATGTCCCGAGTGCGGCGGAAAGATGAACCGAGTTCCCGAGGTGATTGACTGTTGGTTTGACTCAGGCTCCATGCCCTTCGCTCAGTATCATTACCCGATCGAGAACTTGGGTTTCTTCAGGGAACAGTACCCTGCCGATTTCATCAGCGAGGGCGTTGATCAGTCCCGGGGATGGTTTTACTCGCTCCTTGTCATCGGGGCGTTTCTGACGAAACAGAGCCCCTTCCGTAGGGTCCTCCCCCATGGGATGATCCTCGATGTCGAAGGACAGAAGATGAGCAAGAGCAAGGGGAACGCCATATTTGCGAGCGATGTACTGAAGAGTGAGGGTGCAGATGCGCTTCGCTGGTACTTCATGATAAGCGGATCACCCTGGCTCCCGAAACGCTTTGATCCCGAAGCACTCAAGGACGTTGCACACAAGTTCCTGGGGACTATCCGCAACCTGTACAACTTTTTCGCTCTGTACGCCGAAATCGACGGATTCGTTCCCACGGGCAAGATCAACAGCGGCAACCTGCTCGATCGTTGGGTTCTCTCCCGGTACAATTCGACGGTCAAGGAGGCCACCGATGCGATGGAGAAGTACGAGTTGTCCCGTGCGGCTCGCGCCATCCAAGCGTTTGTCATCGACGAGCTCAGCAACTGGTACCTGCGCCGGAGCCGCCGCCGTTTCTGGAAGAACGAGATGACCGATGACAAGCTCGCCGCGTATGAAACGTTCTACCGGATCCTCGATGGTGTATCTCTTCTCTTGGCACCGATCATCCCGTTTCTCAGTGAGGCGCTCTACCTTGGTTTAAGAGGCAACAGTGGGGAGGCCGGAGGGGTGAGGAGCGTTCATCTCGAGCGCTATCCCGGCGTCGATGAAGAACCAATCGATCAAGATCTCGAGCGGAAGATGCGGAGCATACTTCAGGTTGTATCGCTCGGACGAGCTGTCAGGAACAAGGTTGGTATCAAGGTCAGGACCCCGCTCGCGAATATGTACGTACACCATCCAAACAAGGGTGAGACTGACTGGATGGAAGATGCGGAGCTCAATGCGCTCGTACGAGACGAACTCAACGTAAAAGCGTGTAAGCTCATTGGTAGCACCGATCAGTTCATCACAAAGAGTGTGAGACCGGATTACTCCTCACTCGGCAAGAGATTGGGAAAAAACATGAAGCAGGCTTCCCAGCTGCTGGAAAATCTTGACAAATCACGAATCGGAGAGTTACTTACGGCTGGAGAGATCGCTCTCGAGATCGATGAAAAAAAGGAGGTCATAAAGCGGGAAGAGGTACAAATCCTGCAACAAACGGAGGAAGGTTTCGAGGCGGAAACAGACGGCAGTCTGACTGTTATTATGGAAACCGTTATGACGCTTGAACTTATCAAGGAGGGAATGGCCAGGGATCTTATCAATCGCATACAGAACTTCCGAAAGGAGTCTGGTCTCGAGGTGAGTGATCGCATCGAGCTTTCATACCAGGCACCGGAAGATGTCGCCGAGGTGCTGAGAGAGTTCGGCGACCATGTCTGCAGCGAAACACTCGCTGATCACATTGAGGAAGGAGAAAAGGACTGGAAATTTCACATAACAATTCCGTTGAACGAATATCAGGTTGAGCTGTGGATGAGGCGGTTGTAGTATAAAACAACTTTGCAAGGAGTAGATGCAGATGCCGGCGAAGCAAAAGAAAAAGAAGCTAACAAAAAAAGAACTCACCCACCTTAAGCAGCGGATACTATCCGAACGGGAGAGAATCCTCATGGAATTGGGGAGAATTGTGGAAGCGATCAATGCGGCCGCTGAGGACCAGGAAGGCTCTAACCATTCCTATTCGAATCACTTAGCAGACCTCGGCACAGACTACATGGAGAAAGAGAAAAATTTCTACTATGCCACTCAGGAGGGCCACTATCTCCGCTCTCTCGATGAAGCCCTCGAGCGGATGAAGCGCGGTGGGTATGGAAACTGCATGGAGTGTGGAGAGCTGATCTCGCTGAAGCGACTCGAAGTCGTGCCAAGCGCTAAGCTCTGTATTCAATGCAAGAGCGATAGTGAAAAGAAACAGAGGGGACGATGAGAGGTGCTGTACTTCGCAGTCGCTGCTCTTGTTGTTATTCTTGATCAATCCTCCAAGAGAATAATCTGGGAAATCTATAAGTTTGACGGTGGAACCGATATTTTCGACGGTGTCCTCCGTATTACTCTCAGCAAGAATACGGGTGCCATCATGGGCATCCTTTCCGGTTCAAAAAACCTGCTTCTCGTCATTACGATCGTCTCTATTGCAGCCCTGATCTTTTTCGCATACCGCATGAGGTATGCTCCTGTCACCAAGCGCGTTTACCTCGGCCTAATCATCGGCGGTGCCTTTGGAAACATGATCGACCGCATTGCAACAGGTGAAGTTCTCGACTTCATCGATATGGGTATCGGGCAGTACCGGTGGCCAACGTATAATGTGGCGGATATTGCCGTGACGGTGGGCGCTGTGCTCCTGATCCTCGGATTCATGCGGCCTTCTCGTTCACCTCACAAAGAGAAGGCCGTTTCAGTTGAATGACATTCCTTCCACGTGACAATGTACCGTTCGACCAGATATACTCCCTCCTATAGCAGGTAATCTCGAGTAGGTGGTGGTTGTGGTCAATCAGCGATTTTTCAGCTTTCTTGTCGATGAAGAAGATAGCGGTGAGCGTATCGATACGTATCTGAGTGAGCAGATTCCCGGCCTGTCGAGATCGAGGATTCAAAAGGCGATCCGTGCAGGGGAGGTGGTAATCGATGGAGAGCGGGTCGAGAAGCCTTCGAGAAAGGTACGCCAGAGTGAACGGATCGAAGTAACATTCAGCCCGCCCCGTCCGATCGCGATCCGTCCCGAGGAAATACCGCTCGATGTGGTCTACGAGGACGAGGGTTTCCTCGTGGTGAACAAACGGGCTGGCATGGTCGTACATCCTGCACCCGGTCACGAGAGCGGCACGATGGTCAATGCCCTCCTCTCGCACTGCCGGAACCTTTCGGGTATCGGAGGTGTTCTTCGGCCTGGAATCGTCCACCGCCTCGATGGCGGTACATCGGGTCTCCTCGTCGTCGCAAAGAGCGACGAGGTGCACATCTCCCTCAGCCAGCAGCTCATGGAGCGAGCGGTGAAGCGGACCTATTTCGCTGTCATATGGGGAGAAATGCCTTCATCGGACGGTTTGATCAACCTGCCAATTGGACGATCCCTGCGCGACAGGAAAAAGATGGCGGTCATTCCGGCGGGTGGCAGGGAAGCGATCACCTCCTACTATGTGCTAGACACATATAAGCCATTCCAGTATATTAAGCTCATGCTCGGAACGGGAAGAACCCACCAGATTCGAGTACACCTTTCGCATGCTGGTCATCCTGTTCTGGGTGATCCCGTATACGGTGGGCGGAGGGTAAGGAAGGGAAATCTTTCCAAGGGAGAGATTGAGGTTGCTGGGAAAGCCCTCACCTTGATGAAGAGACAGGCTCTTCACGCAGGGGAGCTTTCCTTCATTCACCCACACACGGGAACAGAGATGACATTTAAAGCTCCACTTCCCTCAGATTTCAGGTCATTGCTCGAGCTTCTGGGGAGCGGATGATCGCTCGGAGCAGGCGAGGAGGTTGCTCCTTACCTTTCAGTGGACCGAATGACCTTTCCCGTACACTGGGGGTTGAGTAGCGTTGAAGATACAGTCGAGAGAAGTAGATGATATCGTGATCCTTGACCTGCAAGGAAAGCTGATGGGAGGTCCTGACGCAGATACCTTTCGAGGAAGAGTCTATGAGCTCATCGAGGAGGGTCGGAAGAGGGCCATCGTGAATCTTCGCGGTGTTAACTGGGTGAACAGTACTGGCGTGGGTATTCTCATCTCCGCATACACGACACTGAGGAAAAATGGAGGTGACTTGAAGCTCCTGCATGTCTCGGACCGGATACAGAGTATTCTCTACGTTACGAAGCTTAACCTGATCTTTGAATGCTTCGACGACGAGGATGAAGCGGTAGCGAGCTTCAAGAAAGACTGAGCTGGATGCACAGATTGCGGGAGGAGGGCACGCGAGCCATCATGGCTGACAGTATCATCATCGAAATTCCAAGCGACTACAAGTACCTCAACCTTGTCGATCTCGTCTGTGGAGAAATTGTCTATGCTATGGGCTTTGAACATGAAGCTGCCAACCAGATAGCCATATCGGTAATTGAAGCCTGTACAAATGCGCTCGAGCATGGAAACCAATGCTGCCCCGAGAAGAACGTTCGGGCAACGTTCACCGAGTTCCCTGACAGGCTCCTCGTTGAGGTCTTCGACTTCGGAGAAGGCTTCGATCACAAGAGTTACCTTCAGCATATCCCTGATCCGTCGGACATCCACAAGCTGCGCGGGAGGGGTATCTATATCATGAACAATATGATGGATAGGCTCTCGTTCCAGATGATCCCCGGTAAAGGTATGAAGGTTTCGCTCGAGAAGATGCTCCCGAATGGGCGCGTGCAGGATTCTTGAGTAGTTTTTCCGGCTCTCCACTCCCAATCCTGATGGAACTATCCAGTGAAAAAGGCGTAATAATAATTAACTTAGGGAAATATACAGTCGGCTGATTGAGAACTAATTCCGGAGTGACATCGTGACCACATCTTCGTTTCTCGTCTCATTCTACTTTGTGTGTGGCGTGCTCATATTCGTGTTTGCCGTCATGATTCTCCGTCATGCCGTCAGAAATATCGTCAACTGGGCGACTGCACTCGTTCTCTTCTTCGCGGGCTTCGGTCCGATATTGGGTGCCATGGGAGTGCTCCTGGAGAGGAATCCCAGGGAGGGGACCTACCTTTTCGAAAACCTCGTTGCGAGTTTCGATTACATCTGGGAGTTCTTCTTCCCGGCACTCGTCCTCTTTGCTCTCGTCCATCCACAGCGTCACAGGCTATGGAAGTACATACGGAACTATGCATTCATCCTTTTCCTACCGCACATTTTTCACCTGATATTGGTGATCTTCCTGTTCGATCGTTTCGATCCCGATAAGGTGATCAATTACATTGCCGAGCTGCCCATATCGGTTGGGGTGATCAAGAATTTTCTCCAACAGACCTCGAAAACGGTAAATGTGTTCATGAACCTCCTCTTGAAGGCACACACGCAGCTCTTCTCGCTGGTGAACATCACCTACGCCGGATTCTCACTCCTCATTCTGGGGCGGTCGCTGAAGCTTGATATCACCCCGAGAGTACGGAGGCAGACGAGAGTGGTGATTACAGGGTTGGGTCTCTGTATCTTTACATACTCATTCGCGCGGGTAGTCCCGATCTTCATGGGAATGGATCTTCCGCAGGAACTGGCAACCATCCTGATCAATGCCTCTCTCATCGTCGGTGGCGGTTCGATTGCCTACGTGATTGTTCGCTATCAGTTCCTCGATATGCGACTCATCGCCCGCAGGGGTATCCTGTATGTCGCCGCCGCTGCTATTTTTGCCTCAATTTATATTTTAACGATCCGTCAGATCACGGGCTTCTTCTACCAGTTCTCGGGAGCCAGGGTCGAAATTCTGGAAACCGGATTTGTCATCCTCTTTATCATTGCCTTTCAGCCGATTATCAGCCGACTGGAGGACTGGACCGAGAAGATCCTGATCAGAGAGGAACGTAATCCTCGACTGAGGATACGAGATCTCAGCGTCGAGCTTCTCTCCATTATTGAATTGGAGAACATCAAGGAGAGGATACGCACTACATTGAAAGAGGTCTTTGGTACCGAGGAGGTCGAGCTTGTACTCGCACAGGAGATACTATCCGAAAGGGAGAAAGACCCTGAGGCGGGGCGTATCATCAAGGTTCTTTCCCTGGTCGGAGAGCCTATCGAACAGGTGGATTTCCTCGATGCCATGGGTTTTACCATTTCCAAGGGCGGTCTCTTACCCGGTCGGGGGAGGAGAGTTTCGAGCGATGCCATCGAAGCCCTTCCTCCTGTGATCAAGCGGTTTGCCCGGTTCAAACTCATCGTCCCAGTCATGCACGAGTATAAGACCGTGGCTCTTCTCCTCCTCGGCCACCGCCGCGCACATGACCGTTACACAGCTGAAGAGCTGGCACTGCTGTCAATGCTGGTCACACAGATTGCGGCAGCACTTTCAAAGATCGATCTTCTCAAGGAAGTCGTCGAAAAGAAAGTTATGGAGGAGGAGCTGAACATCGCGCGGGCGATACAGCTGAACCTGCTTCCTTCCGCACCACCCGTTTTAGAGCACTATGAAGTTTCGGCTCTCAGTCTGGCGAGTAAACAGGTCGGTGGGGACTACTACGATTACCTCCAAAGGGATAGCCTTCTCTCGGTTGCTGTGGCTGATGTATCGGGCTGATGTATCGGGAAAGGGAGTTCCCGCATCTCTTCTCATGGCTTCCTTGCAGGCGAGTCTCAGGTCCAACATGGACCGCATGGAGGATCCGGTCAGCTTGGTGGGGAAGTTGAACGGGTCAATGTGTGAAACGACAGCACCGGATAAGTTTGTAACCCTGTTCTATGGCTGTCTCAATATGAAGAAGGATACCTTCCACTACACGAACGCAGGACACCTGTTTCCCGTGGTTGTCCGCGATGGTGGTATGGTGGAAGTACTCGAATACAGCGGCCTGATTCTCGGTGTGGTGCCTACCTTTACGTATGAATACCGGCAGTTTAAATTCAAACCCGGCGACACGCTCGTTGTCATCACTGATGGGGTGACTGAAGCGGAGAGCGGATCGGGCGAGCTCTTCGGTGAGGAGCGGCTGTACAATCTCCTTTCCACTTTGAGAGGCCGAAGCGCTTTTGAAGTGAAAGAGGCCATCGTCGAAAGTGTAAGGAACTTCTCATATCCAAAAGGTGCCAGCGATGACCTCACCATCCTGGTTCTCAAGCGCAAAGAATAAATCACAGCCGAGAGTATTGTGGAACCAATACAGACGAAGTTTCTGTTAATGTAACAGGTTGAAAGGGACGAGTGGGATGAGCGAATCCGATGGATCAGGTTATCGCATTCTCGGCATCGATCCCGGGACGAAGCGAATCGGGCTCGCGATCAGTGACCCGTTGGGTGTAACGGCACAGGGGCTGGAGACGTTTGAAGTCGGGAAAGGTATTGATTTTATTGATCTTCTACGCGATCTCGTCGAACGGTACCGTGTGAAGGTGATCGTCCTTGGCGCGCCCCTTGCATTGGGAGGTAAAGAAATCGAAGGCACGGAGCGTTCCCGGAGGCTCGCGTACCGTATAAGAAGGCAATTGGGGATCGAGGTTGTGCTCCGTGACGAACGGATGACGAGCCTCGAGGCCGAGCGTGTCTTAAAAGACGGGAGAGGAATGCGGAATGCCGGCAATGTTGATCGGCTTTCCGCTGTGCTTCTCCTTCAGAGCTACCTTGATGAAAAAGGAACGTAATGCAGAAAGCATCGACGATCCTCGCCGTTGTTCTATCATTCGTTCTTCTTTTCCTGATCCACTTCGGGTGGATGTATTACAAGGAAGACGGTGTTCCAGCCGGCCGTCGGATAGAGCTCAAGGTTCTACCGGGGTCGACACTGAGTGATGTTCAGGTACAACTCGAGGAGAAAGGCCTCCTCAGATACCCCACCGTGTTTCGCTGGGCGGCGATTCTCTCGGGCAGGGAGAGAAAGATAAAGACCGGGCGGTATATCTTCAGGCTCGGGGAGAGTGCTTCATCGATTCTGGGCAAGCTGGTGGGGGGAGAGGTGGATTACACCCGGGTCGTGATTCCGGAAGGTCTTATGGTCAGAGAGATCGCTGGCTCCCTGCAGGTTCGAGTGGAGATAGATTCGACTGCATTCTACAACCTGACCATGGATACGGCGGTGGCCCCCGATACGTACCTCTTCAGCTGGCCCCTTACTCCTCAAGATGTCATTGATCGTATGGTTCATCGGTTCTTCGAAGTCTACGATGATAGTATGAGGAGCGTGGCTGACTCTCTCGGCTTCTCCATGAATGAGGCTGTCACGCTGGCATCGATCATCCAGGGCGAGGCGGTTTTCGATTCGGAGATGACACGCATTTCCGCCGTTTACCACAACCGCCTGAAGAGACGATGGAGGCTGGAAGCAGATCCCACGGTTGCATATGCACTGGGAGGTGTGAGGCGAAGGCTCATGTACAAGGACTTGCGGGTCAAGTCGCCGTACAATACTTACCGACATAGAGGGTTGCCACCGGGTCCTATCTGCAGCCCGGGCCTTGCCGCTCTCTTTGCTGCACTACAACCTCTCAAGGGGAGCAAGGAGCTCTATTTCGTCGCAGACGGTTCTGGCAGACATCTCTTTACGAAGACATTGGATGAACATCTCGAGGCGAAGAGACGTATTAAGTATGAGAGCCTGCCCTGGACGCGGGATCTTCCGGAACCGGAGAGGGAGTTGAAACCACTCGGTGCCGTCGGTGAGGAAAAGGAAGAGGAAGGGCAAGCAAAACCGCAGGATAACTGAGCCGTTCATTCCCTTACTGAATTGATCGGACAAGATCGCACGAATCCATTCGGCGCTTGCCTGGCAGATCAATCTGGGTATCATGGTAATATACAGCCAGGGGTAAATCGTTCGAATAGGATCACGTATACCAGATCAAAGATGAAATTGGACACACAGGATAAGCTCGATCTTCTCGAGAAGATCATCGCCGGTTATGAGAGGGCTGTCGCTGCCTTCTCCGGAGGAGTCGATTCCGCCTTTCTGCTCTCAGTTGCCAGAGATGTTCTCAACGAGAAGCTCCTTGCGGTCACGATCTCATCGCCTGTTGTCCCACCTCGGGAGGTCGAGGAAGCAGAGGGTATCGCTCGTACACTGGGAGTCGAGCACATGGTGATAACGTCGAACGAGATGGAAATAGAAGAATTCCGGAGCAATCAACCGGACAGGTGCTATCATTGCAAAATGTCTCTCTTCTCGAGAATGATAGAGATTGCAAAGGAACGCGGTTACCGTTGCGTGATGGAAGCCTCCAATCAGGACGATATGAACGACTACAGACCGGGATTCCGGGCGATTCAGAAGCTCGGAGTAAAGAGCCCCCTGGTCGAGGCCGGTTTTACCAAAGAAGAGATTCGAACCTTTTCTAAGAAGCGGGGGCTTTCGACCTGGGATAAGCCGGCCATGGCCTGTCTTGCATCGAGGATTCCGTACTACGAGCCGATCACACTCAGAAAGCTGGAGCAGATCAGGAAGGGTGAAGAGTTCCTCGTATCGGAAGGGTTCAGGCTCTGCCGCCTCCGCCATCACGGACGACTGGCACGGATCGAAGTACATCCTTCAGAAGTGAACCGTCTCTTTAGCGAACCACTTCGGGAAAAGATCGCTGAGTACCTGAAATCATTGGGATTTCAATACGTGACGGTTGATCTCGAAGGGTACCGTTCAGGGAGTCTGAATGAGGCGCTCGATGAGTTGAAAGACCAAGGTCGGAAAAATAGAGATTAGATACGGTAAGTGAGTGACAGCCGGTACCAGCGGATGAGTGGAAATCACGTATGATTCCCTACACATCGAAAATGCGAACTTGACATACTATTGAGAGAGCATATCATTGTTTAAGGTAAAAGGATCGTAGGAATCTTTAGAGACTGAGGTCTGGAAGAATATCTCGATATGGGATTTTTACGGAAGCATAAGGGTATCATCCTCGCCATAGGAATGGCTTGCATCGTGGTTGGGTATATATTCTTGGCGAAAAATTCCATTTCACTGGCTCCTGTTCTCCTCGTCCTCGGTTACTGCATCCTCGTCCCACTGGCACTTCTCTAAGGGCGAATAGCTCAGTTGGTCAGAGCGCCTGCCTTACAAGCAGGAGGTCGCAGGTTCAAGCCCTGCTTCGCCCACCAGATATCTTCAAATTAATTATAAAAGTAAGGGCATCACATGGATTCCTTACGGTTTTTTCAGATATGATTCAGTAGCAGATGATGCACTGATACTCTATAATAATGCCGATATTCGAAAGGAGGAAGAAATGAAAAGAACAGTTATTGCTGTTTCACTCGTGCTGGCCGTGGTGCTTCTTGCCGGTAATACCATCGGAGATGCTAACCAGGTGTACAAACATCCATCTCTAAACTTCCAGTTCGAGGCCTCACCGAACTGGATACGGGTTCCGCGTCCAGAGGACAACATGATATACGAGGTCATGAATCCTGACTCGATTGTTCATGTCGTTCTCTGGTACACAACGACGGAGCAGGATGCCCGTGGATATCTCTTGAAAATGGCCAGCATGAAGGATCTGGTCCTTGAGGAAAAACCTTCGAAGGTTCGGATCAAGGAGCACGATGCCTGGGTGCTCGATGTCCCGGGAAATATCAACAAAACCCCGGTTCGTATGTTCCTGGTTGTCATTAAGCATGGGAAGTCGACACTCCATCCAAGAGAGAACGCGCTCCACATCGTGCAGATCTGGTGCCCGGAGAAAGAGTATAACCGGCATATGCAGCGTATGGAGAATATACTCGATAGCGTTGAGATCACAGAACCCATCCATGTATCCTATGATCAAAAAACATATCCCCTCTATCCCACGATCCTTGATCAACTACCTGATATTCCCTCTCCGTTCACGACCGAAGACGGCACGGTAATCGTCATCTGTCTTACGCGCGATAATCGATATTCCCTTATTCCCGTCACCATTGAGAATGGTGAACCACTGGACTATAAAAATCGTCAATGGTGGGGCAAGGGCAGACAGCTAGAGGTTGATACTTTGGATTTTCCAACATTAGCAGAAACGGGGCTTCATTCAGAAGAAGAATTGGATCAAACCATAACTATTACGAGAAAATCGATTGCGGAAATAACGCAGATCGGGCGTCCTGAAGCATATTCCGGTGCAGGTTTTATGAGTAAAGATGAAGATATTATTTCTGTTCTCAGAGGCGATAATAAATTGGTAAATAAATTGGGATTAATTCATCCACAAATTGCTGAGCCCCTGTTTCATGTATTCAATGTCATTCTATCAGTGAAAAAAGATTCTGAGCGAGGAAACGTGAGGGGCATTCTCTATAACCAAAGGAACATATACCTAAAATTCTGGGGTTCGAAAGGGTGGCAGGAATCCATATTTAATGATGAGATTTTAGGATACTGGCAAATTGAAATGTGGAGAGAGTTGGATCAAGAGGAGAAAACGTTTATATCTAGAAAATATTCGAATCTTTCTGAAGAAGAGATGGCTGAGTTGAAAAAGAAGCTCTCCTATATACATACGGGAGAAATGGTTCCATACTATATTGTGCGTTATGGGTTTTATGAAGGGCATACGGACTACAGAGCAGATCCAATATCAATTTCATTCATTTTCGGATTGAGAAGTATAGAAGAAATCGAGAATGCATTTAACGGCAATTTGTATGAGACATTAACGGATCATTTTACGGAATAGAATATCAGTAAGTAATTACCATCAATTTCTCAGACGATTATATAACCAGCATGCGTTGGCTTGGCATGCTTGAGATGCGAGGGGTATCTCGGGGGCATCGGATTTCCCTCATCTATTAGGTCTTTCTTGGGCGGGGCAGGTCGATAGAGGACGTTCCCTGGCACACTAACCGATTACAATGCAAAATGTTACCAGCTCACAGGGACAGAAGAGCAGAATCATGTATGTATTGGCACGTTGATTGCGAGATATTGTGACATTGCCTTGAAGGCATTGACTCTTCCACAGAGGAGGGTAGCATGAGACGCATAAATCCGATGCTCTTTCAGTTATTACTGGCTGTTTTTGCGGCATATGCAGTAATCTATAAGGTTTCTAACGCGTACTTGATCGTACCACTGCTCTGCCTCATAGCTATGTTCTTAATTGGAAGGTATCCACAGGCTTCACCACGTAACGACTAGGATGAAGCAGTGACAGATGCTAGAGCATGACTCATATCTGTACTTGCTAAAGTAGATAGAGAGAACATTGTATCTGGCGCACTCTGAAAAGGTGATTGTTAGATTAAGTGGCAATCACTTTTTTAAGAAAATCACGTAACAAGACTGATATCGCACCCTCGAGTACTGCTTCGCCCACGACCCTGAGGTAATCAGTAGTCATTTTAAAGCAAAAATATTCGCAGGTCTGACGCTGATATGACGTTTAATAATTATAGGAGGAGCTAACCGAACTGAAAAGGAGGTTGATCATGCTTACGGAACGAACGGATAGATTGTCGAAGAGAACATGTCTGTCGCTTCTCGGATTGATGACCTTGGTGCTACTTTTTCTCACGGGATGCGCCACTACAGCGCACCAATCATCGATCATCGTCCAATCGGAGGTCGATGACGTTCAATACTTGGCATCCTATGGAGAATGGGTGCATGTTCCCTCATTTGGCATGGTATGGCGGCCCGATGTCGTTGCGGATTGGGCGCCCTTTTACTACGGCCATTGGATATGGACAAGAGATGGCTGGGCTTGGACTTCCTACGAGCCGTATGGATGGTTGGTCTATCACTACGGTTATTGGGGGTACAATCCCATGGTTGGGTGGTTTTGGGTACCTGAGGATATATGGTGGCCTGCGAGGGTTCAATGGTACACCTTCGGAGGTTACACAGCCTGGGCACCACTTCCTCCACCGGGTATCGTATGGCGGGATCCTTGGGACCCATACGATGTCAATATCTGGATCGTGGTCAATATAGACAATTTTACAAATGAAAATATTGGCCGCCACAGGATTGTGAAGCCGCCTTCACGTGAAATAGTTACACGTCAAACTGTGGTTAAGAACCCTCCCGATATCAAGCGGGTGGAAAGACTTTCAAAAAAGGTCGTGCCCAAGAGAAAGATTAGCAAGCAGGTGATAAATGTACGCCCGCAAGCAGTTACAGCTGCGTCGAGATCTGTCCAACAAAGGGAAGCAAAACTTAAAAAGATGGTTCTGCCAAAGACCGAAAAACGCAAGGTGGAAAAACATACGTCCCGGGTTGAGCGCGAAGTGCTGAATCCCAGGAAAGCAGCTCCGGCGAAGCAGAAGAAATCAACGAAGAGGTCCGATACTGCGCGCAAGAAGAGGTAACGCTTATAAACCTGCAGCCTCAAATGCGGCTTTGCCGACGAGGCATCTTTACATTAATTGAGTGGCAGTGGGATTGTGGGGCTCGAATTGGTGCTGCTGCGAATGCTTAGGGCATCGCGGGAGCACCAATTTTTATATCGGATTACCCACATTGTGGACGGACCATTTCCGCTCATACCCTCTTTGTTAAAGTGGCGGTAGACGAGGGCGGTTCCACATGGTATCGTGATTTGAACGACACAGTTGGATTACGAAAGTGTATCATAAAAATTGAAAGCGTAATGCAGATTGATTCCAGGGTAATGGAAACTGATCCAAATTATCGCTGTTGAGATAGAGAATCAGGAGGAGGTTGTCATGCGGTTCGCTGGTCTATTAACGATCGCCATTTTGTTGATGAGCGCTGTCTCGATGAGTGCTCAGGACAATAAAGTGGATTTCTCGGGGGAATGGGTGCTCAACATGGATAAAAGTGATCTGGGAAGGGGACCGAGAGGCAGAGGTGGGGGTATGAGCCCATCTAAATTGATTATTGAAAAGAAAGAGAACCAACTCGTCGTTAAAACGTTTCGTAAAAATCGGAGTGGGGAGGATGTAATAACCGAATCTACCTATGCACTAGACGGCAAAAAAAGTGAGAATAAGAGAAGATTCGGAAAGCAGATATCAGTGACAGAATGGTCAGAGGATGGACAAACACTGAAAATTTCCTCCACGATGACTATGTCAAGAGGAGACCGGCAGTTTACTATGGAGTTGACTGAAACATGGGCATTGAGTAAGGGCATATTGATCATCGAAACCACTCGCTCGACACCAATGGGTGAGATGACAAGCAAGTTGGTATACGAAAAAGCGCAAGAATCAGAATAGAGTAAGACGAGAAGCGGCCACCACCGTCCCATAGCAAATTATCCTTGTTAGGGGATTCACTAAAATTTCTTCCAAGGTTGTTTCGCGATTTGCACACCGTTTTGCATTCAGAGTCCGGGAGCATTCGTCCATGACTCTAAGTATGCATTCCAATAAAATCACCACTCTGGGAGGGCGTCCGAGACCCTTCTGGAATGGTATTCTAAGTGATTGATTAACAGAAAAATAACGATTCGAGCGTATCCTGGTCCCATCTTCTGAAAAACCATGTGTGTATCTGTGGAATTTTCTGACAGCGGATTGGGCGGGAAACGTATATAATGGTGCATATACTCTTCTGACTCCGGAAGTGAAGTGATATGCAGATCGTTGAAAAGAGCTTGAATTCTAGCTCCGAACATGTACCCGGCAGGTGATTCAGGATACGGTAAGGGAACATTCATATGAAAAAATGGCTTGTTATCGTGATCGGCGGTCTCTTGGTCGTCTTACTGGCATTCAGGATAACTGTGCTGGTGATGAAGTCGACGGGCCGTGGGCCAGAGCAGGACGAGCGTCCTGCCGTTGCCGTCGAAGTCGGGACTGTGACCTTCGGACCGATCAGGGAGATCCGTCAGTTCACGGGTACCGTCTTTCCTTACAACCAGTACGTCGTCGCCCCGAAGGTCTCCGGCAGAGTCTTGCAGATCCGCAAGCGTATCGGAGACCCGGTCCGGGAAGGCGAGCTGATCGCGAGGATCGACGACGCCGAGTACCAACAGGCGGTGCGTGAAGCCGAGGCCAGTCTGAAGATCGCCAAGGCATCGCTGGCCGAATCGCGCAGCCAGGCGGAGCTGGCCCGTCAGGAAAAGGAACGAATCGAATCCCTGGAGGCCAAGGGCATGGTCACGGAGGCTGAACTGGAGGCAGCCCTGACCAACTACGAGGCGCAGGAAGCCCGCTATCAACTCGCGCTGGCCCAGGTGGAGCAGCGCGAGGCCGCCCTCGCGTCCTCGAGGATACGACTCGGTTACACACGTCTGACCGCTTCACATGCGGGATTTGTCGGTGAGCGTTTCGTCGACGAGGGGGCGCTGCTGGCACCCAACATGGCCGTCGTGCTCGTCGTCGGAATCGATTCGGTGATCGTGCGGACCACGATCACCGAGCGCGATTATGGTCACATCAAGCCGGGGCAGCCGGTCGACGTAATGGTGGATGCTTTTCGGAACAGGCGTTTTTCCGGCACCGTCGAACGGATTGCGCCGATGATGCAGGAGGCTTCACGCATGGCGGAGATGGAAGTCGAAGTCGACAACGAATCGCATCTGCTCAAGCCGGGGATGTTCGCCCGGATTGAAGTGGTAACGGCTAAAAAGGACAACACGCAGCTCGTGCCGAGTACGGCGGTGGTCGACCGCAGCGGGGAGACCGGTCTGTTTGTGATCCCTGAAGGCGAGGCGATCGCCCGCCACGTACGGGTGACCACCGGGATCGTTACCCCCGATCTGACCGAGATACTCGAGCCCTCCATTCATGGACGTGTAGTGACTCTGGGACAACACCTGCTCGACGACGGCAGCCCTGTCCTGCTGCCGGAAGAAACATCGGGCGCATCAGGCGATTTGGATTCCACCAGGAGAGAGAAGAACAGCCGATGATAATCGCACGAGGACCAGTCCATCGCCCCGTCCTGACGACCATTATCTTCCTCGTGGTGATCACACTGGGTCTCGTCTCGTTCAGCCGCCTGTCCATCGATCTGATGCCGGAGATCACCTACCCCACCATTTCCGTGATCACCGATTACGCCAACGTCGGTCCGCAAGAGATAGAGGAATCGGTTTCCCGTCCAATCGAGGAGGCGCTCGCCGCCGTACAGGGGGTCGAGGAGATCACATCAACCTCCACCGAAGGGCGGAGCAGGGTACGGGTCGCCTTCACCTGGGGAACCGATCTCGACGTGGCCGCCAATGACATCCGCGACCGCATCGACCGTGTCATGGCCCGCCTACCCGAGGATATCGAGCGCCCGATGATCCGCAAGTTCGATCTCTCGGCGTTTCCCGTGATGTATCTCGGCGTTTCGAGCAGCCTCAATCCGCTCGATTTGCGGCAGATCGTGGAAGACCAGGTGAAATACCGGCTGGAACGAGTGCCCGGCGTGGCAGCAATCGATATCCGCGGCGGGTTAAACAGGGAAATTCACGTTGATCTGCACGCTGCCGAACTCAAGGCGCTGGGCATATCGACCGATGCTATTCTCGCCGCGCTGCGCAGCGAGAACCGCAACGTGCCGGCTGGTCTGTACGATAAGGGCAATCTCGAGGTACTGGTGCGCACGCAGGGCGAGTACCGCAGCCTCGATGAGATACGCAACACGGTCATAGCCACTCGTGAAGGTTCCCCGATCCAGATCAGAGATATAGCGGATGTGCTCGATTCGTGGGAAGAGGTCCGCCAGGTCGTACGCATCGATGGAAAACCGGGGCTGCGTATCTCGGTCAGCAAGCAGTCCGGAGCGAATACCGTGAACGTCGCCCGGGAGGTACGGGCCGAGATGGAGCGGATCAACCGCGATATACCGCAGCTCCGGCTGATTGCACTCATAGATACATCCAGATATATCAAGCAGTCGATCAGCAATATGGGAATTGCTATCCTCCTCGGCGGCATCCTGGCCATCATCATTCTGTTCCTCTTTCTACGCAACGTCTCCAGCACGCTCATCATCGCGACAGCCATCCCTATCTCGATCATAGCGACATTCGGACTGATGTATTTCGGCGGGTTCACGCTCAACATCGTAACGTTCGGCGGACTGGCACTCGGCATCGGGATGCTCGTCGACAATGCGATCGTTGTGCTGGAAAATATCTACCGGCACCGCGAGAGCGGGAATTCCTTCGTGCAAAGCGCACTGGACGGTACGTCCGAGGTCTGGTCGGCGATCTTGGCCAGCACGCTGACCACACTCGTCGTATTCATTCCTGTGGTGTTCGTCCGGGGGATGTCCGGGATCATGTTTCGGCAGATGGCCTACGTGGTGAGTTTCTCGCTCCTCTGTTCCCTCGTCGTGGCACTCACGCTGATACCGATGCTGTCCTCGCGCTTTCTCCGTTTCCAGTCCTCGGAACATTACAAGGACGAGAGTCGTGTGCACCGGATCTATGCATGGAGCGAAGATTTGTTCCGACGCGTCGAGCTGCGGGAGGATTGTTCGTCCTCTCCCTCGTCCTGATTCGATTCGTCGGGGTGGAGCTCATGCCCGCAACCGATGAGGGGGAAGTCCGTATCAGTCTGGAGATGGCAGTGGGCACACGGCTGGAGCTGGTGGATCAGACAACACGAGTGGTGGAAGAGATCGTTAAAGCGAATGTGCCAGAAGCGGTCTCGGTGCTTTCTTACATGGGGGGTGGAGGGTGGCGCGCCCGTGGAGGCCATACTGCGGAAATACGGATCAGCCTGGTCCCACGACGCGAGCGGCGCCGCAGCAGCGAGCAGATCGCGAATGATCTGCGCACGGCACTCGGCACGCTTCCCGGTGTGACCACCCGGACCCGTGCCGGGCAGGGGCTGTTCATCCTTCGCATGGGTGCTTCGTCTGAGAGCGCCATCAACATGGAGATACGAGGGTACGATTTGGAAACCGCCCACCTGCTTGCCCAGCAGGTCGACGCGGCAATAAAGTCGATTCCCAGTATCACCGATACGAGAATCAGCAGGGAGGAGGGGAATCCCGAACAGATCATTCGGATCGACAGGAAGAAGGCGGCCGACCTCGATCTGGGGGTATCTCGCATCGGGGATGCGCTCGAAACGGCAGTCGGTGGGAAGCGGGCGACCTTCTACCGTGAGGGGGGCAAGCTGTACCCCATCGTCGTGCGTCTGAGCGAGAGGGAGCGCAAGGATCTCGATGAGCTGCTCGACCTGACCGTGGTCAACAACCGCGGCGAACCGGTCGTGCTGCGCAATGTCGTCGAAACAGTGCGGGAGGAAGGACCGGTCCGCATCGAGCGGAAAGACCAGGAACGGATTATCGCGATTGAAGCGAATTTCACCGGGCAGGATATGGGATCGGTGATCGAAGAGATCCGCAAGCAGCTCAGGTTCATCCCGGTCCCCAAGGATTTCGCAATCCTGTTCGGCGGTGACTACGAGGAGCAGCAGAAAGCGTTCAGGGAGCTCCTCGTCGGTCTCATTCTTGCCATCTTCCTCGTCTACATGGTGATGGCGGGACAGTTCGAATCGTTCCGGGATCCGTTTGTGGTCCTCTTTTCCATCCCCATGGCAATCATCGGCATCGTGCTGACCATGATCCTCACCGGCACGATCTTCAGCATGCAGGCGTTCATCGGCTGCATCATACTGGCGGGAATCGTCGTAAACAACGCCATCCTGCTGGTCCATCATACTAACCAGCTGCGCCGCAACAGCGGCATGCAACTCCTCGAGGCGGTCCGGCTCGCAGGTTCGCACCGGTTACGCCCCATCCTGATGACGGCCATGACCACCGTGCTCGGCCTGCTTCCCCTTGCCATCGGCTAGGGAGGCGAAGCGCAGGCGCCGCTGGCGCGGGTCGTGATCGGCGGGTTGCTCAGCTCGACACTGATCACGCTGATCCTCATTCCGGTTGTATATGCGATATTCGAGCAGAAGAGAACGTGGAAGCGCGACAGGGTGATCGGTGAGAAGACGGGGCGGGATTTCGGTGCACCCGAAACGCAGTAGCACACTTCGAAGGTCTCGAGGAAAGTCATGCTCCATCCACCATTTATTTTCAAATGGTCATTCCATATTTATTTCTTGGTTTTTCAGAGAGATGCATTGTACTTGCTGCTTGGATAGAATTTGATGAATGATCCGGATAAAGAAAAAGAACCACCGTCCCATTGTTAATCATCCTTATTAGGGGATTCACTAAAATTCCTTCCCAAAAAGCTCCATATAAAGTGTATGCGGTTCACTACATGAGCCCAAAAAGGAGGACGAAATGAATATTTTTGTTGGAAATCTGCCTAGTTCTGTGACAGAATCCGGCATCCGGCAGGCTTTCGAAGTATTCGGGAACGCCGGCTCGATGATTGTCATAAAGGACAGGTATACGGGTGAATCGAAAGGATTCTGTTTCGTAGAGATGGCAGATCAGTCTGAAGCATGTATTGTGCGGAGGCCGCCGCTGAGCCTCGCGTATCTTGCCGCGGTGCTTATTGATAGGCATGACGTTACCATTGTCGATTTCAATGTGGGGAAAGATAACTGGAAAAAGTATCGGTACAGTGATTTCGATATCGTCGGAATATCCGTCGACACGGCTCGGTATCCCGTCTCCATCCGGATCGCACGACGTGCTCACGATCAGGGTGCAAAGGTGGTTATGGGGGGACCGCATGTGAGTTTTCTCGATGAGGAAACCCTGAGGAGCGGAGTCGTCGATTATGTAGTCCGTAATGAAGGGGAATACTCGTTCCGGTCTCTCGTCGATTTCCTCTCTGGGGATACGACCATCGAAGCGGTGAGGGGCGTTTCCCATCTTGCCGATGGCAGGCTCGAGAGGGCTCCCGATACGCCGTTTATCACTGATTTGGATTCCCTTCCCTTTCCTGCGCGCGAACTCCTGCATCTCAAGCATTACAACGAGAAGATGAACGGGCGTCCCATGACCACGCTGATTACATCAAGAGGATGCCCTTTCAACTGCAATTTCTGCGCTTCATCAGAGTTCTTCGGCATTCGCTGGAGGGCGAGGTCGGCAGATGACATTCTCAAGGAGGTGGAGCTGCTGTACGAAAAGTACGGCTACCGGGCCCTCTGCTTCGTCGATGATAATTTCACTCTGGATCCCAAGAGGGCTATCGCGCTGTCCGAGGGAATCATGGCAAAAGGATGGGACCTGATCTGGGAGGCCTGGTCCCGCGTGGATACGATCGTGAAGCATCC
>SMTZ1_10001906_pt1 | contig 21039 bp, 23 predicted proteins | sample DeeMarSWOR136_30_FD_25667 | JGI IMG/M metagenome (IMG submission 25667) | reverse complement strand
ATCAACTCCATTAGGAACATTAAAGCAATTTCTTGAATATTTCCTCCCTTCCTCTAATAGAACATTTGAAGTGAAGAAGGATATTGTACTTTCCCTAAGGATCTTTACTTTCAATTGATCATAAATCTTCTGCCTTTTCCCATCATCTTTGAATACAATAGCATCAGGACAATCGTAAACTGAAATTCTAGGTTTTAACAACTTTATCATCAAGTAATTATAGGGATTGCTGATCCATAAGATTAATGGACCCTTGGGTTTCACGAAAAGTTTTATATAGAGAAATAAGATATATTGATTGACGCAATTAATCCATGTATTCCGCAGCTGAAAAGGAAGAAAGGGTGGGGGAAAATATATTATAAGGTTTGAACTGATTTTTCTCTTTCCTAGTAAAAACTGGAACCATTTCTTCATGAGGAGAAGAGGGTTCCTTATCAAATAAGTAATCGCGAGCCCACAATTCATGTAACCAACCCGATTGGTCTCTGAAAACCGTAATGCCAAATGTTGATACCTTTGCCATGGTGAATCCCAATCAACCCAAGGGAAAAAAATAAATAAATGATCTTTTATCATGGATTAATTTTATCCATTCCTACATTCTTGTTAGGATGTAGCTTTCGACTCAGGAAGTTATTTTCACCAGATCCAACAAACGCGTTACATGACCTTCCCAGGTGAACTCTTTTTGGCACACTTCTCTGCCCACCCCTCCCATTCTTATACGGATATCCGGATTTTCAATAAGGTAAACGAGTTTTTCCCCAAACTCGTTTTTGTTATAAGGATCCACGCAAAAACCTGTAATACCGTCCTTAATTATCTCCTCACACGCAACATCATATTCCGGCAAGACCTTCTTAAATGCTATACATGGTAAAGCTGCGGACATTGCCTCCAAAATAACCTGCCCGAATGCTTCATACTTGGAGGGTAAAACAAATATATCAGCTGCCGCATAAAATCGCTCCACATCTCTTCTCGAACCAACAAAGGTAACTACTCCATTCATCCTCAATTCTTTTGTCAACTCCTCCAATCTCAATCTTTCCTGGCCATCTCCCACAATTAAAAGTTGAATATTCTTTCTTTTTATACAGCTGAATTCTTTTATGAGCCTTTCTACATTTTTCTCCACACTTATTCTCCCCACATAGAGAACAATAACCCGATTCATAGGAATATTGAATTCCTGCCTTAGCTCACGTGAACAATGTGAATTCTTGAATCTATTCAAATCTACTCCCGGCCGGTTCACAATAAATTTGCTCGGATTAAAAACATGATATTGAGCCAATGAATTTGAAATATGTTGACTTAAGGTTACCACTTCATCTGACATGATAATTGATTTCTTTTCCATATGGTCAAAAATTGGTTTCCATAAGGAATTAAAAAATTTCTCTTTACACGTCAAATTTTTTGAAGATGTCTTCGTATATTTCCAATAAACTGTGGCGGGAACATAGAAAACAGGTATATCTAACCCTAGGGAACATGTAGCATAACAATACTCTAGGTATCGTGATATAATTAAGTCTACCCCCCCGACATGGTTCCCAATAAAATGCCTTAATTGTTCAGAAACTACTCTTGGTTTCATAAAAAGCAAGGGTTTAAGAATCTTATAGTTGGGATGTCTAACAATCGATATTCCACTATATGTATCGAAACTTGGTAATTCCTTATCATGTTTCTCACAGAGTATTATGGGCTGGTGTCCCATTTCTTTAAGGGTTTCTGACACATAATACAAATAATTCTCAATACCCCCCAATGCAGGGTAGAAAGCATGATTTTGAAGCATGATTTTCATTTTAAGGTTTCTTGAATATACTTTACTAATCTCTCTCCAACAATTTTTAAGCTATACATCTGGACGCACTGTTCCCTCGCCTGCTGGCCTACTTCTTTCGTTTTATCTGGATTTGTAAGAATATAATCTATTTTTTCCACCAAGTCCTTCGGGTTGTCAGGATCCACAATGAAACCACAGTCTCGTAATATCTCTGGCATATCAGATATTCTCGTTGAAATTATGGGCTTTGCCATCGCCATGGCGTCGAATAATTTCGCAGGCACCTGGGCATGGTTAGAAGGTACGTTATTTTGAGGAACAACCACGAGATCAGAACAGGCAAGATATTCTGGAATCCTCATAAAAGGGACCATTCCCCTCACTATTATGGGATAGTCTCCACCGTCCAGCGAGTGACTATCGGAAGGATATCCATTGGAAGCCCCGATAATAAGCAGTCTTACATCTTTTCTCTTTAAGCTCCTTGTAGCGGCAAAAAGATCTTCTATCCCTTTGTGGGGTTTTGGTGAACCCAGAAACATGATGATTTTTTCGTCCTTCAAACCCAACTCTCTTTTAACCTTTTCTCCATCGTACCTTGATGGATCGAATAATTCCGTATCTCTGGCATGGGGAACATATTCACCCCCAAATCTTTTTTGTAAGAATCTGGAAGCAGTTGTTATTCCATCAGCGATGAATGTTACCTTTTCCATACAAAGGGTATTGAGAAACCCATTGACCTCTAAGATGGTCTTCACTGACAATGAAGCCATTTTCCTGAACCTATATGGCAGGAACCACCCTAATTCCCAGTCATCAATATCTAATATCAATTTCCTATGACTCGTCAGTTTACTCAGAATTCCAACGCCAAAACTTGAAAACCACGGTTTTGAGGCATAGATAATATCCCCAGATATGAGGTTTTCTATTTTCTTCATGCTATGAAAAAAATGGGGAAAAATAGGGCGACAAGAGACTGGTTTATAAACGATTTCTTTCGTATCACAAGGAGGCCATACTTTCTCCCCAAAAAGGGGGCCAATAACTTCAACCTCAAATTCAAACTCCAACATCTTTGCCAGGATGTAGGCCCTGCCTAGGCAATTTGTTGAAAAATCTGATACGAGTAAAGTAATTTTCATTTACTAATTTCTTTTACCTCACTTGTTTGCTTACTTTGAAAAACAGTTTCCCACATATTCTGCTATCTTTTGCCAAGCTCTGTGATCATTTACTCCTTTTGAAGTTCTTCCAGAAACACTTTTTCCATCTTATCAACCGCTTTATCCCATGCGAATTTTTTAATATGTTTATATCCATTTTCCGCAACGCACCTAAATAATTTTTCATCCTCCAATATCCGGACCAAGTTATCCGCTAACTCTTCTGGATTCTTGGGAGGAGAAACTAAAGCTGTTTTCTCATGGTAAGCATAATCTCGACATCCCCCATGGTCCGTTGTGATAAGTGCGCATCCGCAAGCCATGGCTTCTGCGGATGGTAATCCAAATCCCTCTCTCCAACTCGGGCATAGGAATATATCACATGAATTATATAGCTCTCTCAATTCATGATTTGTGAGGTTATAATGATACTCATAATTTCTAACTTCCATCTCTTTACGAGGTCCGAACATTACAAGCTGTATCTCAGGATGTTTCACCTTCGCTATTTCATAGGCTCTAATACCATCTTCAACTCCCTTCCATCGATACGGTTGATAAAGCATACAAATCCTTTTATCCTTATTGTAACCATCTCTCACAGGATAAAAAATTTCATGATCTATTGGAGCTATGATAAGTAAGGAATCCACATTAAAGCTTCTTTTTAAGAATTTTTGTAGACAAGATGAGATTACTATCTTTTTCAATGCTAGCTTATAGGAAAATGTATCAACATCATCACAACCATCATCCCATAATCTTTCATAATGCATGAAAAGATGAAATTTTTTCCCTTTTTCTAATGGATAATTGTTGACATACTCCGATGTTTGCCAGGCCGTTGCAATAACAATATCTGCATCAGGTATATACCTTTCATCGTAAGAAGGTACGTATTTTATTTTTGCCGCTACTTGAATCCATTTTGGCTTATATTTTACTAAATTCATTAAAAGCCGGTGTGGAAAAAAAATAGGAACTCCTTCTATTCTCATCCTGGCAAAAGTCGATTGAGGGCACACTACGGTTACTGCGTGTCCTTTTTTTGCGAGTCTATCTGCATATCCGAGTATTAATTTTATGCCACCACTAATCTTTATATGGGGGGTTAGAAATGTAATCTTCATACTAGTCCTTACTGTATTGTCAAGACCAGTAGAGGGAAGGATTCTATAACTCTCTTGATAATATTGATTTAGGGAGCTTTATTTGAGGAATAATCGTGAGAATCACTTCGTGAAGTTAAGAAGTATTTCAATTTATCAGTAAACCAATGGCCCATCATTGTTCGAAAGAAAGCCGAAGCGAATTTTCTTTTGCATACATTAAGGGGATTAGCCATTATCGAGGCCCAGACTTTCTTACGAAATTCCCACAGGGAAAGCTCTTCCTTTTTAGAGTAGGCATTTACCCTCATCAGGTTCGATCTGAAATTCAAGGCCATGAAAAGGTATCTAAAATTATCAATTGAGAATTGATTCGAGTGGTATTTTCTCAGAATCTTAAACCATTCCTTTTCAAACAATTCATAACTCAAATTCGTTTTAGCCCGGTCGTGAACCCTCATTGTAGCAAGGGTTTTTTTGATGTAATTAAGTTGATAATGTTTACTAACGCGGAGCCAAAAATCATAATCCATAACGTAGTGTAACTCATCATCCAAAAACCCTATTCTATCGATAATCTCCTTGTAGAAAAACACTGCTGGTTGAGGTATTCTATAATCCCTTTCCCAGTACTTGATGAAGTTATTTGGATGCGTGAGTTTACCCTTGCAATAGCCGATTTTTTTTCCTTTCCCATCCACTACTTTGCAATCACCAACAACGACATATCTTCCTTCAGCCTTGCTCAGCTCCCCAACTATGGTGAGAAAAGCACCGGGTTCATAATAATCATCTGAATTCAACCAACCAATAATTTCGCCATTGGCCCTTTTGAAACCTTTGTTTATTGCCTCAGACTGACCCTTATCTCTTTCTGAAACCCAGATTAAATGATCGTATTTCTTCAGAATATCAATGGTCCCATCTGTAGAACCACCATCAATAATGATATGCTCAAAGTGTGGATAATTTTGATTGAGAACACTTTTAATGTTTTCCTCTATGTACGCCCCTTGATTTAGAGAAGGGGTAACGATGGATACTTTTGGAAGTCTACTCAGGAAATTGTCCACATCAAATTAATGTAAGTATGATTGCCTTCTATCAAAAAAGTAAAATAATACCGCTTGGACAATAATTTAGAGATCTTAGAATAGAACCATAATATTCCCTGACTTCCTTCTATTCTTTTCATCCTCTAAAAAACCCATACACGGCCAAAACCTTGTATAGGTCTTGAGTATTCCTCAATATGAACATTATCCTGGGAAAGAATAGCGGCAACAATAAGTGTTTCTTTGGAATTCTTAGTGAATCGAGAAATTTTGATCTTTTCTTAATTTGCAAATAGTATTTTTCTACCTCGACATTCAAATTTATCCAGTAATCTGATGAAAATCTTTTAACAATATCGAGAACCTCCTTTCGTCTTTCAGCATTTCCACGAGCTGTCTTATGAAGTGAATGGTATCGATACAGAGAATAAAACTTCGGGACATATTCAAATTGCGTAATCTTAGATGCCCTAATGAACCACTCCCAGTCAAAGACATATTCATAGTCTGTATTTAATTGCCCGGCACGCTGCCATAGTTCCCGGGTCCAAAATGAACTGGGCTGGACAATGAAGTCGAAATATGTCAAAGTAGATGCTTCAAAAGGAGCACCACTCAAAGCTGCACTCCACAATTCTCCCTCACTTTGATCTATACTAACCGCAGCTCCGTAAATGAGATGACTTTGATCAGTGTATCTGGAAAATTTTCTTCCAACGTCCAGCAAGGTTCCGGGTAAATACATGTCGTCAGAATTGATCCAGCAGAGAATGTCACCGGAACTCATATTCATTCCCTGGTTAATAGCATCAGCTTGACCATTGTCTCTCTTAGAGTGCCAGTATGAGATTTGCCCTGAATATTTCTTAAGAATTTCAATGGTGTTATCTGTACTCCCCCCATCTATTACTATTATTTCTAAATTGGGATACCCTTGACCGAGGACAGAGAGTATGGTCTCTTCAATGTATTGACCTTGGTTGAGTGAAGGAATCACAACGGAGATTGATGGGTAATGAACGGAATCAGGCACTAATAAATTTCCTTGCGATAAAGGGACCATTACAAGATAGCCAATGATTGAGAATATCATTCATTTCTTGACACAGAAGAAATAGACATGACGCATGCTTTGTAAGCCAAGGGAACACTCATTGAGAGAATGGATAACACATAGATGTTGCTGTCTGGTGTTTGAAAAAAGGGGTTATGTAATGTTTCCTATCATTTTTTCAACTACTATTCTTAACGTCCTGGGTTGATTGCGTTCCCAAATGCTATAACCAGAAGCAGGGTGTCGATTATTCTTAAGAAGACGCTCCATCGCGTGATACCAACTACTCCAATCATCGGTAACAACCTCGAAGCCAGGTGGGACATCAATGGCATTAATTGGGTGTTTCGATACAATACATGGGATGCCTGCACACGATAGCTCTGAAAAACGCGTTAAGGCACCAAATCCAGTCAGTTGAGGAATCAAGACTGCCTGGGCCGAAGTCATCAGCTGATTAAGCTGGTCTTGTTTCAACCATCCTTTCAATTCCAGCCCTGGGACTTCCACACCCGGTGAAAGAAGCCTATCGGTCTGGGATCCGACAACGACTACACGGACTCCTTGTGGAAGCCCGTGAATTTTGGCTTGCTGCACAAACCAGAGAAAGGATTCTTTCGTTGTACAATGCTCACAACTGCCAAGTACGAGAAAGAGGCCGCGCTGGATTTGTGCTTTTCTCCTGCTTCGTCGAATTAACTTAAGGTTCTGACGTATTAATCCCGACGGTAGGTAGGGATAGTACTGAGCTGACAAACCAAACCCTCCTATCAGGCCAGCTTCCACCTTGGAGATAAAGAGCCTTTCACCACATTGGGCAAGCACTTGGAACTCATTAGCGAAATCGACGACTCTAGCGAGCATGGGTCTTCTCGTGAGCAGATATCGTGGGTATCGGTTTTCGAGGGTACCTAAGTCAAATGACTCAAGATTATCAACGCAACTGATGGTAGGAATGCCGTATTGTGAATTGAGGGAAACTAAATCTCCGAAACCCGTATGTTGTATTATACTAACTGCAGGCCTTGGAATGTCTTTGATTATTTGCTGATAATGGGCCAGGAATTTCGGGATCGAGAACTGCTTGGCTGTATATACGGTATTAGCTAGTATCCTTGCCGGGTTTTCCCTATAGTACGCTACTCTTCGCTTCGTCTCACGAGCAATGTAGGTCCAAACGTTAAGATTTTGGGGAGTTGGAGGGTGCTCCTTGAACCATCGCTCAAAGCTAATCACTTTGACGTTGCCTCTGCCTACCGCTAGCTCCAAATCATGTAAGATCTGGTACGAACGGTGGTGACCACCATTACCGACATTCGAGGGTACAAATTTCGTGATAAATATCGCTGTGGTCATTGGTCGTGTTGACGCTCATTTAGCACCGCCATATTCTGGATGCACCTCATGGTCACACCACACTGTGCACTGCAAAAGTTGGCGTAAGTCAGGCCAAGGGGATCTTTTTTCAGAATTTGGCAGAGCTTTAACGAGATTTTAGAATATATCGGAGAATCAGCCATCAGCGTCCATCTCGAAGCCATTTCCCCATCCTTCGCAAGCAGTAAAAAGCATAACTTGCACGTATCCGAAAGTATTCACTAAGGGGCAAATTCTTCCAGTATCTTTGAGCAATTGGGTGCATCTCCGCATAGAATTGTTCTCGCTTCGCCCCCCAGTCTCCACTCTTAGCCCCGGGGTACACACGGTAGCGGGCTAAAATTTGGCCAAGATGTAAAAACTCGTAATGCAGAGCCACACGGAGAAACCACTCGTAATCCATTGCCAGATGCAATGACTCATCTAAGGGGCCTACATCTTCGATCACACGTCGAGCTACGAAAACGGTCGGCTGTGGAATATCCCAGCCCCGCCAGTAGCACAACTTGCGGTAAAATGGCCGATCAATCCCCCGAAAGAGGCGCATGCTCCTTCCTCGTTCGTATATAAACAGGCAATCTCCGAAGACAACATATGGTCCGGCCACGGGATCAAGATTCTCAGCCACAAGCCGAAAAACACCGGACTCATAGATATCATCCGAGTTTAGCCAGGAGACGATATCGCCGGTGGCGCGCGCGAACCCCTTGTTAATGGCATGGGCCTGGCCTCGATCAGACTCACTGACCCAACACGCCAGGTGGTCTTCATACTTACGGATTAACTCCACGCTGCCGTCGGTACTCCCGCCGTCGATGATGATGTATTCCAGATCGGGATAGCCTTGCAGCAAAACTGACCGGATTGTGGCCTCTAAAAAGCGAGCATGATTGAAGGACGGAGTAACAACACTGATCCGAGGCCAAGAGCGGCCATCAGAATTTACATCTGGTAGTTGAGCGTTGTTGCCGGTCCATGGCCACCCAGTGCGCTCAGGTGGCGGGGGCGGCAGTTCAGATAGAATTGGACAACGCATATCTCATCGCTGACATTGGTTCTTTAGCAAAATAAAAGGTGGACCTTTAATTCGTATCACTCGAGGGTGCGACGGGAGCTTTGACCAGAGCTGACCCGCTCCCGAAACCCAAACTTACCCTCGGTTTGATCGGCATTGAGACAGTAATGATGTTCTCCACGCGGTTTACTGTGATTCCACATAATTTGTTACTAAAAGCCGGCTAGACAGGCATCATTTCCACTAGGTCCAAAGAATTGACCCACACATCGCCATCCCACCAAAACTCCAGGTGTAGAAACCCTCCAAGAACACATCCATACTGGTCTTGAAAGCCCACCGGTTCTCACTCACACCCCCGTCCTTATGCCCCCCTCTTTTTAACTAATTCCACACAGGCGACCGCACGGGCTGCGGCTGCCATGTCCGGTTCGACCGGGAGAGGATTGGGCCACTTATTGAATTGCCACGCCCTCGCAATCCACTCTACATACTCGGACTCGGTGCAATCCGCCACGTCAGCTACATTCCATCCCCCAGCCGTGTAGCGATAAAAGGTTTGAACCACCTCCGTCACCTCTCCGAAGGCTGCTATTGCGCGAGACAGTAATTCTTTGTTGAAAACTTGTTGGAAACCAAAATGTTGGTAGGTGCCGAAAGGCACAGTCAGAAACAGTCTGCCGCCTGGCTTCAAGACGCGGGCCAATTCCTGAATAACAAGGACGAAGTCGTCTGAGCGGTGTTCATTGTTGACTTCACTCTGCGTGAAAAGCTTGTTGTTACAACCAACATGCTCTAACGTGGAGAGACATGCTATGCTATCGTAGTAGGCATCGCGAACGAAAATGTCCCGCAGGTCGCAAAACAAGTAGGAAATGCCTTTTTGCCAAAAGCATTTAGGCTCTGGCGCCAACGTCAAGATATGAATCACCTTACCCTGAAGCATTGGATCTTCAAGGATGAAGTCGTGGTTCAGGGTAGAACCTGCATCCAGCAAAACTCCCATCCTATTTTCTAGGTGTGTCAGCAGCCAGGGGTATTCAATACATCGTTCATCAACACCAACACCATAGCCTGGCGGTAAGGTGTCTCCACAACGAAAGCGCTTCAGCAAAGGTTCATCTACCAACACTTGGGTAACGAATTTACTCCTGTGGAGTTCGTAACCCGGCGACCAAGGGACTATATTGCTTCCCATATTCTGCTGGGATGCGCCTTTATGACGACATCCCTTTTTCATCCACCGAGCGGTGTCAACAACTATGGGTGGTAGAATTTTTTTAGCAATCTGCCTCACACGCATTTTTGCAACAGCCCACTCTTACTTACTCGAGTGCACACAGTTCGGCACGCTGAATGATCCGTGTTTCATCTAGCACAGGGACACTGAAATAAAGGGTAACCTATGTTCTGACACATCCAGGTTACCTAGTTATTGACACTTGTCATCTAGCCCCTAGAGTAGAGCCCTTGTTGAAGGTTGAACGGTCAACATCCCGACCCCCGGTAATTTCACGATACCATTCCAGATACTCGTTCACCTCATGTTTCATATCAAACCGCTTGCGGGCATCCAAAGCCGCATTCTCGCTCAGACGCTTTCGCTGCGCCTCATCCTTCAATAGGACCACAATTGCGGCTGCCATCCATTCTGAATCTCCCGCTGGCACAAGGACTCCTGTGGCCTCATCAGGTTTATGGCTGTTTAACTCACAACCTGCAACCTGGAACCTACAACCTTCAACTTCCAGCCCTTTCAACTGTTCCGGAATCCCTCCCACTGAGGTTGCAACCACCGGCGTTCCGCATGCTAAGGATTCTAAAACTGTATTGGGAAACGTGTCGACTTTTGCTGCATGCACGTAAATGTCCGCGGCTTGATAGTATTGCGCCACAGCTTTAGGCTCACTCTGATAAGGAACGAACTGAACATGCGCCCTACCGATCCGTTCTGGCGGGGCATTCTCACCTAGTGCAATAAAGAGTAGATCTTTTCCGTGTATGAGTTCTGAAACCCGAGCAACAGCTTTTCTCATGGTCTGGTAATCTTTCCATGGGTTCTGTCGAATTACATTCGCTGCGGACAGAAGCACTTTTACATCTGAGTTAATTTTCAATTTTTTTCGCACTCTCTGCTTGTCCGCGGGACGAAATATGGATAGATCAACCCCATAAGGAATGACCCGACCTTCAACGACGGCAGATACGAGCATGGACTGTTCAACCTTCTGCATCAGCCATCGAGAAGGTGTTGCCACGAAGAGTTTACTTTTCGCGTAGATGCTCATCTTTCGCCGCCAGTTATAGGCTGTTGCATCCCGCCCAATAGCCGGGTAAATGTTCAGATCAGGGCATTTCCCGCAGCCCCTCTTCCATTGCTCACAGCCAAAGGAGTGCGCGCAATGTCCGCTCAATAGCCAGGCATCGTGAAGCGTGAGAATTACTGGTACCTTACGGCTTAGCATTGGAAGCAATCTCAGGTCGAAGTAACCGCCTCCTGGAAGAAATGGCCCATGGAGATTATGGCAATGTACAACATCGGGCTTTTGCGGAAGCAAGTCGAGCAAGCGCCAGCTCTCAGCAAATCCGAAGTTCTCGTATCCAAGCCCCAATTGTACCCATTGAAGAGGTTCGGAAAGATTCTCAAAAAGCTTTTGAAGCTCGCGAATACCCTTTGTTCTCTCAACATACGGTCCTAACTTTCTGGCAATTTTCCTACACAATCGAAACCAAGTATTTTTTTGATCTTCGTTTCGAATCAGCAACACATTTGGATCACTACTACGTTTCCAACCAACAGCTAGCCAAGATTCATGTCCAAAAAAACGATATTCTTCAAAAAGTCTCATAGCAACACGTTCGGCTCCACCTGCAATGTCGGCTGTGCTCACCTGGAGAATTCTCATATCACCAAAGGACTCTACCCCCTAGCGATATCCAAACACATTAGCTTTAGGGGATAGAGGAGTCTTAATTTGAAAGCTATTCCTTTAAAAACCTACAGCTGCACTGAGCTGAGAAAAACCCCTAACTGAACAAAGAGATTGTATCCTTTCAAAAAGCAGCCATCTCACACAATTATATTCCAATGGACAACCTTGGTTCGGATAAAACGATTGTTTCGTCACGTGATCTGGTTCGGGCATAAGAAGACGTTTAAACGGCGGTGTATGCAAACTATTTAACCACTAAGCCAGTCCCTTGGGAGACATACGAACTATCCTCATCCCATTCATTCAGTCCCAACTTTTGGCGCTCGTAGCCGATGATCCGCTCAAGCATACCAGGGAGGTCTAAAGATGGTTTATAACCGATCAATCGCTGAATCTTAGAAATATCTGGCAGGCGCTGCCGCATGTCCTCAAATCCCTCTTCGTAAGCCCGCTCATACGCTACAAAGACGATCTTGGAGATACTTTTAGTCTTCACCCTCACCATTTCTGCCAGCTCGCAGATGGAAATGTCCTTGCTGTGACCTAAGTTAAACACCTCCCCATAGGCATTCGGGTGCTGAATAAGAGCGATCAAGGCGTTGACTACGTCCCCCACCCAGCTAAAGGAGCGCCGCTGTGTACCATCGCCGTATACTGTGATTGGCTTACCCGAAATCGCCTGCCGAACAAAGCGCGGGACCACCATCCCGTATTGTCCGGTTTGTCGCGGGCCGATGGTGTTAAAGAGACGCACGACTGTCGCTGGTAGTCCTCTCTCCCTGAAGTAAGCTTTAGCCAGAAATTCATCAATAATTTTGGAGGCGGCGTAACACCAGCGACTCTTCGAAGTCGGCCCCAAGATCAAATCGTCTTCCTCGCCGAACTTAGATTTGCAAAGCTTGCCGTAGACCTCAGAGCTAGAAGTCAGCAAGACGGGCTTCCGCTTTTTAGCGCAGAGTTCCAACACGAGTTCGGTTGCCTTGATATTGGTCTCGATAGTCTGGACGGGCTGCTCAACGATTAACCGCACACCAACTGCTGCCGCCAAGTGGAAGATTACGTCGGCACGGTCTATCGATTCGATCATCAAGGCCCGGTGCATTACCGTATCTAGAATATAGGAGAACGAGCGATTCCCTTTGAGGTGCTCGATGTTCTTAATGCTCCCAGTAGAGAGATCATCAATCACCTCTACCGACCAACCCGCCTTTAAAAGAACCTCGGCGAGATGTGACCCGATGAACCCCGCTCCACCAGTAATCAGCGCGTTTGCCATTAGTCCTCCTGAACGGGCTTCGGCGAAAGGTCCCGACCCTTCGTCACCCATAGCCGGTGAAATTCATATGAGTTTATCAAGCTGCTGTGCATCACCGCATCCCTTGACTCCGAAACCAAAGCTTCATTCTTCGCAGAAACTCTTCTCCATCCCAATCCCGTACCAGAATTCGAGGAAGCTGGTAATGATCACTGCCTCGGATAGCAAGCCCAGGAAAGTTGGAGCAGGCACAGCTATATCCCGCTTCCCGAACGAAGGCCATCGTCTGCGGCATGTAGTCGGACTGCGAACCGTATGGATACGAGAGGCTTGTTACTGGACTACCAAGAATCTCCTCCAGCCGCGATTTGCTCCCCTTGATTTCGGCCCACTGTGTACTCGCTGGCAGCACGGAGAGAACTGGATGTGTCATTGTGTGTGAACCCACTTCTACCACTCCTCCTTCCGCCAGACGAAAAACCTCATCAGGCGAGAGGGCACGGTGGGGGAAGCAAGTAATCAGACCCGGCGCGGCCTGGCCCAATAATTCATTCAGGACTTTCCGCCTTGACTTCTCTGACAAAGAGCACAGCATATGGAAAAGTGAACGATACAGGTAATGACGAGGAGTCGGATCCTTTTGTTCAAGAACGTTCCAGCCACGGTGACGCAAACAGTCATCTTCGTCGTAATGGGTATTCTCGCCCAATTCCCATCGATGAACTTTTCCCTTGACGGTCAGATGAACCGTTTCCGGCAACATGCCTGGCTGCAGTACGAGCCTATCCAACTCGTCCCACCAAAATTCCCGCCCGTCTCCCAGGTATCCAGTGGTCACGAAGACCGTTGCGGGCAACTCATAATGTAACAGCAATGGTTTGGCGTTATAAAGGTTGTCGGCATAACCGTCGTCAAACGTGAGAATAACCGCCAGATTAGGAAGATCGCCGTCCTGAAGGGCTTGCACCAATTGCTGAAGCTGCATTGGATAGCTATGTTTTCTCAAGATCTCAAGGTGCTCTGCAAAGTGCTTTGGCGTCACACAGAGCCATTGAGGATCAGAATTTGATTCTGCCACACGGTGGTAAAGAAGGATAACCGCTTTCGATGCAAGTCGGTTCATGAGTGCCTCGGCAAGTTGTCGAATCCATTCGACCATCAGTCTTTTTATACCAAGGTTCCCGGTCTTTTTGCTCTTACTGTAATGAGCATTTGGTAATCAGGATCGTAGTATTCCAACTCTGTCTGCTTCAGCTCCTGAGCGGCTAGGCCGTGGAGAAAGGCACACGCCACTAATACGTTTCCACGTACTTGTACGGTCACTTCTTCCGGACCGAAGACATCGCCAAAGAGTCGACGGGCTGATGCATCAGTGAAACGCCAGTAGTCACCCCACCGGTCCATGTCATATCGGCTGATTTGACAGATGCCAGGAAATGTTGCAAGCAAGACGCCACCGGGTTTGAGCGCCCAAAAGCAGTTTTCAATCGCAGCCTTGATGTCATAGATAACATTGAAAACTTGTGTTAGTATTAAACAATTGAAGGTATCTTGGGGAATATTTTCCCCAGTCTCGAGATCACCGACCAAATTGGCCTGCGGATTGCCAGGAATGATATGGAGCACATCGGATCGCGTCACACGATTTCCCCCAAATTTATGAGTATAGGCCGAGTCACCGACCTCCAACACCCGGCCGTGGATGTCATTGATATGATTTCGCAAGAAGTCTTCAATGTAGTAACGGTCAATCGGCTGGCCACGGTCAAACCCGAAAAGACGACTCACGGGTTTAACCCTGTCCAACAGGCCGAATCGAATTCGCTGCTTTCGCCACAGAGCAACCATTTGGTGGTAAACTCGGGAGGGAATGAGTTCCTTTATCAATCGTCTTAGCGTTTGTGAAACCAGTAGTAGCACTCGTAGGACAGGACACAGGACCAGAGATTAACTCTGGTGCGACCATTGAAATCCCGGACCGAATCCAGAATCGCTTCCGTTTCGTCTAAAAGAACCTCAGGCATGGTGGATTTGCATAGCCAGCGCCGTAACGGTCCAGTTTTAGGAATCAAGCTCAGGAGTTGTTTAATGAAATAGCGCCGCTGATCAGGCGTGTTGATAAAGCCACCGCAGCCTAACAGATTCAATCCTGACCTCTGGCCCCATCGGACCAGTTTAGTCGGCCAAATCGCCTCATCAACCGGTTGAATAGATCGATAGAGCCCAAGCCGGCTCAGCCATCGCCACATGTAAGTATCCGTCGTGACTGATAATACTCCTCCCGCTCGCACTACCCGCCCCAGCTCGACAAGCCAACGCGCTGGGTCAATCACATGCTCGATAACGCCCGCACTCACAACCGCATCAAACGTTTCAGATGCAAATGGCACTTCGCTGCTGCAAACCAACGGGGTAAACGATGGATCCAAACGCGCTACCTCCTTCAACCTTTCAAAGCTGATCTCCAAGCCTACAATTCGATGGTATCCCAAGGCCGCCAAAGCGCGGAGAACCCTACCCGAGCCACACCCTGCCTCTAGAATTCGGGCAGACTTAGGTAATACCAGTAGTGGCTTTATGGCTGCAGCATACCGAACGCGCTCGGCAGCTAGCGGTATCCCATTGAGCACCTCCGCCACTTGATTCCAAGCCTGAGACACTACCCAGTCCAAAGTGCACCCCCCTGACAGAGACTGTTTAAAAGAACGACCTGTGCCATATGATTCAAACTGATGTGAATAACGCCATCTTTCATAATACCAAAGATATCTAGATATCTGTCCAAAGTTCAAAACACATAACAGAGCTTTCTTAGCGCCTCAGGTTGTGAGGTAATGGATCTCCATCCCGATTTTGTTGCCACAATCAAAGATTAGGGGGGTCACCTTGCTGACCCTCAAAGGGTGAGATGCGCTGGTTACATACTCATCTAGTAAAATCTCATTCTCATGATTACTCCAGTCCCCCCTTAATCAAGACGCCTTGCATAAATCAGCAGGAAATAGGTACTTTCGGGCGTTAGGCGAAAAGGTGGTTGTACTCCATTGTTCGTTTCCCAGTCGAAATCGTTTACGAGATATTCGAATCCCTGGCGGTGAAGAAGCTCCAAAATCTTGTGTAATGTCCGCGGCAACTCTGGTGAATGATGATACTCGATAACCATCTCTCGTACCTGACTCAGCCGATCCTCGCTATCGGACAACACTTTCCACTCAGCCCCCTCAATGTTTAACTTCATAAAGTCCAGCGGTTCGGTCAGATAGTCTCGCAGCCGCACACAAGGAACCTCACACTTCATCCATTCCTCTCGGATATTCGAAGGAGCATAATCCCCCAAGCAACTACCGTATTTGCCATCTGAGTAAAAGGTCAACGTCCCCTCATGAGCCGATAATGCTGCTTGAACCAGTTCCACATCCTTTAGCCTGTTGTATGCGATATTCTCTTGAAGGTAAGGGAAAATTAAGGGATCAGGCTCGAAGCCAATGATTCGAGCCTGCGGATAGACATGTCTGAAGTAGAGAATGGACATCCCGATATTACTGCCACAATCCAGGATAAAAGGATCCCGGCGCTGAGACTCAAAGTGATAGATGCGATGGATGAAAATGTCCTTGTAGAGGATGTAAAAGTTCGGTCCGTCATTGATGCGAACGGTGTAATCTAGGAATCGCTCGACGCCATTCGTACGAGGAGGGTTAGCAAACATCCGGCGGCGGAGACGAGACAATCGCCAGCGAATGGTATTTCGTTCGGATGCGGAGATAACTCGAAGGATACGGTAATAAATGGTTGCAGGAAAAGTCCGGCGGGCGAGGCTGCGAAGGGCGCGTTTAGACGAAGTAACGAACAATATCTACCACCCTCCTGTACGTGATGATACTATGTTCGGTTGCGTGAGGTATTCTGCTGACCAGGCCGGGCAATTGGCTCCCGTTCATCTCCATTTGTAAATTCGTATCCCCACGATTCAGGAAATTCGCTACTACTGGAGTAAATGGCCACTTCCCTTCCTGCTCGAACATATCTGGGACAGTTTCACCCATGCAGGTACCCACACTTTTTAAGAGCTGCGGCTGCTTGTCGTAGGAATGCATCCAAAACATCAGGCGGCATTTCATCCACGTAACTCCCCACTTGGCCGCGCCGAACAAAGAATTTATCCTTAGGCCATACTGGGTAATCCCATCCGAATACTAACTCCCGCTCGCGCATCTTGGAAAATGATGAGCTTTCTATTACCTGATTAAGCAAAGATTCTCCTCTTTCTATTCCTACAAATTCACAAAACCTGTTTAACTCATGAGCAGGATTTCTTCTCATATCCTCGTACTTGACCACTATCATCGCTGCATTGTAAGGGTTAGATAACCACCTATCAACGTGTTCATGCCATCTGCATGGAAAGAGGCCATAACCACTTTGAATCATCTCCAAAAAGTCAATCTCTTTGCGGCCAATGGCATTAAGCTGGTGCCAATAAGAAACCATTGCATCCCTTCCATCGCGAAGGAGATATACAACACGCTTATATTCTGATACAGGGAGATGGTGGGATTTGAAGAACATAGGGGTCCCATAGCGTTTATAATAGCGCTTGTGGTGCACATCGGGAATGAGGTCTTGGACTAAGGTATCAGGGGTGTAATGAGGATCTAAGCCATATATTAAACCCACAGCAAGATTCTGGAACCAAGTGTTCCCTGATTTCGGATATCCGACTATGAACACGTCCTCCTCAACAAACTGTGAAATCGGAACTAACCCCGTGTCATTTTTATCCATAAAATCAAATTTCTCATTCATTAATCGTTTGACCACCCTAACAGCCGGTCGTATAAAAAGGTGCAGTGGGTGAGACATCCTATACCTCCTCGTACTCCTTTTTATTTTTACATGAATAAGTCTCTGATACTGGCGAGTACAGTCCAATCCATTGGTATAATTTTGACACAACTGAACTAATACGCAAATCCATACTTTGGTAGCCGTTTTCCTGTCATTGCTCTATCTCTCTAATAGTCCATTTGAGTCGAGGGCAAACCACACCCGGCCAGCTCTCAGGAAAGTAAGAACCACGATTAGTATTGCCCTCTACGGAAAACCTTAGAATTTCCTTATGGGGTATAAGGACTTTCACTCCTGGGATACCGGCGCCGGCCTTGATGATGTAAACGGTTGAATTTAACAACCCTGGCGGTACTTCGCATGTTGATATAAAACGACCAATTTGCTCTTCCGGCCCGCGTATGTTGTGATCACTCGAGGTAAAAACAACTTCGCCATGCTGTGTAAGTAATTGAATGACTATTCGCATTCCTCGGACAGGCTTGGTAAGTTCATATTCAACTTCAACCTTAATTGGTTCATCAGCTTCGAATTGCCCTCTTACTTTCCCGTCACAGCCTCTGAGGCTTACTGCGCAAAGACAGGCCTCTTTCCCTTCCGGTCGCTGATCATCCGGCCAGATGTAATACCCTTTTGTATTTGTTGATTCATAAAAAGACGTCAGATAGGTTGTAATGACTTCAGCGCTCATTCCGTCTAGGATTATATTTCCGTTTTCCAACATGATAGAACGCCCACACAAAGAACGTACCGCCCCCATATTATGACTAACAAATAGCACGGTTCGCCCTTCTTTCGTTACCTCCCCCATCTTTCCTAGGCATTTCTTTTGGAATGCTACATCCCCCACCGCCAGCACCTCGTCAACTAGTAGAATTTCCGGATCCAGGTGTGCGGCCACAGCAAAAGCCAAACGGACGTACATGCCACTAGAATAACGCTTTACCGGCGTATCGATGAACTTCTCGATCTCAGCAAATGCAACGATCTCGTCAAACTTACGGTTAAGCTCATCCTTCTTCATCCCCAAGATGGCGCCGTTGAGATAGATATTCTCTCGTCCAGTCAGTTCAGGATGAAATCCAGTACCGACCTCCAGGAGCGATCCCACTCGTCCACGTATCTCCGCTTGACCCTTCGTGGGTTCAGTAATTCGCGATAAGATCTTTAGCAGGGTAGTCTTACCAGCACCATTGCGCCCGATGATACCAACGACCTCCCCACACTTTACTTCAAAGGAAACATCCTTCAGAGCCCAAATGGTATCAGATTGAGGATTAGGATTTGAGGATTGAGGAAGACGAAAAAGTTGACGCATTGGGGCGGAAAAGATCTTCACAATCGCATCGCCCAGGGTCTTGTAATTCCCCTGATATTCACCAATCTTGTAAAGCTTACTTAAGTCTTCTGCTCGGACTACTATATCGCTCATGACTCATCCTTAACTCTCTGATATGGACCGATGGAAAATCCATACTCCTGATCCGCGCAATCTGTAGTCATGCCGTAAACTTCATATGTCTCAAATGGCTTATCCACCTGTCCCATTTTCTGTCTCCTATCTCCAGTCTCTAGTCTCCAAATTTACTCACACAACGTCTGCAAACCCCTTTTCCATCCTACGAAAATAAAAGGTGCCGCTAAGAACAAGGAATACAACTACAGTTATGGAAACCATAAACATAGACCAATCTAATTGTCCTTTCCCCAACAAGGCTTCTCGAAAACCCTCTACAACACCTGTCATCGGATTTAGGCTGTAAAGGACGCGCCATCTCTCCGGGACTAGGGTACTTGGATATACCACCGGTGTGGCAAAAAACCAAAATTGGACCAGGAATGATATAGCATATCGTATGTCACGATATTGAACGTTCAATGCCGAAAACCAAAGTCCCACTCCAAGCGCTGTAGCCAAGGCCATGAGAATAAGAAATGGCAGTAACAGAGCTGCCACAGTGGGAATAATCTGATAATAGAACATCATTGCCAACAAAATAGTGAAAGCAATTGAAAAATCTACGAGACCAGACATGACCGAACTTAATGGGATTATGAGTCTCGGAAAATAGACTTTTGTGATTAGATGACTATTTCCCACAAGACTCTCGGTGCAGGCGCTAAGGGATTTAGCAAAATAGGTCCATGGCAGTAATCCCGCATAGGCAAAAATAGGGTAGGGAATACCTTCGGAAGGGATCTTGGCCAATCTACCAAAAAAAATGCTAAAAATGACCATGAGGAAAAAGGGCTGAATAATGGCCCAGAGAACACCTAAAACCGTTTGCTTATACCGAACTTTAAGTTGTCGCCAAACGAGAAAATACAAGAGCTCACGATAAGCCCAAACATCTCGGATCTGAGGAAAGACCCAACCCCGCGAAGGTTTAATGGAAACAACTGATGCCTCTTTTTTATCCAAGATCTGCTCCATAGTCTCAGGCTATCCCGTTTGCAAAGGATATTCCTTCCCTTCAGCTCCAACTTCTATGTTGTCTCCCGTTACCGATAATTCTTCATGCATCCTGCCCACTACTATAACTATCCCCATGAACATACCAATCAACCAATTGTTTTTAGGAAAAAAAAGCGTATCTTCGAACATCCCAGCAGCCAGCGTTGCAATGATGCTCGCTACAGAACCCAATAAAACAGAATAAAGAAATGGATCGCTGACTCTCTTCAAAAAGACTATGGCCCTTCTTCCGAAGACTATGATTAAGTAGAGAAAAGCAAGGAATTCAATAATTCCTCCCTCTGCCAACATGAGCAGATAATTATTCTCCAAGGTCGAATGGGCTCGATACGCCCAAATTTCTGAAAACTGAGCTCCATAATGAAAGCTCCCTAACCCATTCCCTAAAATCGGGTGCTTCTTAAATTCATCATAGGCAATTTTTGCCTTGACAATCCTGTATTGTGCACCTGGGTCATCAATATCTTTAAATATCCTCTTATTAATTGGAGAAACTATGAAGGTTGCGCTGATAATAACAAAGAGGAAGAAAACTAATGGCACTTTGGGCCTGAAAACAGATAAGAATAAAAGGCCTGCAAAAGCTCCAACCCAAGCGCTCCTTGAAAATGTCAGGACCAAACTGATGAACATCAAGATGAGGGAAATTGATAGAAATAATCTTTTCCTCCTATCAAATCTTCCATGGAAAAATAGACTCATACAAAATGGGATCATTAATGATAAAAAATTTCCGAAACTATTTGGATTTCTCAATACTATTGAGCCTAATCTCCCTGAACCATGATATCTAAGGCTGATTATGCATACTACCGATGTCGCAATAACCAATAATCCAATAAATATTTTTATTTGTTTTTCACTATTTACACATAATAAAATGAGATAATATGATGCAAATAGAACACCGATATATAAAAATGACTTTATGCCTGTTACCATATGTG
>SMTZ1_10001905_pt1 | contig 21043 bp, 13 predicted proteins | sample DeeMarSWOR136_30_FD_25667 | JGI IMG/M metagenome (IMG submission 25667) | reverse complement strand
GGTTTAGATTCAACTGCTTTGACAACCTCCGCGTTTAACGCAGGATTATTTGGCATTGGCGGCGTTCTTGTTCCCTTTGCATCGTTATTGTTTGGTTTTTCGACTTTACTTGGCTGGTCATATTATGGAGAACAATGTTTGGAATATATGTTTGGATTAAAAATCACAAAGGGATATCGAGTTGTATTCGTTCTACTATGCATGGCTGGCTCTGTACTACAGGGAGAACAATTATCAATTGTCTGGAATATTGGTGATATTGCCAATGCCACGATGGCAGTTCCGAACCTTATCGGACTAATTGGGCTAAGTGGAATCGTTATGAAAGTCACAAAAGAATATTTAAAGAAATGATCCAGCAATCAAAAAAATACCGACGGATTTACCAGCGTTTAACTAATTTCGAATTGCAGCGGACCAGCGAGGCTGATAAATTAATCTCTGCTGATGATATTTTAGGAGACCTCCGGGACAAAGAACGCCCGCACCTATTCATGAATTTTTATTCGGAACAGGGCGTTAAAACCGCGCTGGAACAATATGGCGTTTTCAAAGACCTCAACAAACGAGGCTTTCATGATTTTATTATCAAAATCAATGCCCGTGATCCATATCGGCATACTCTCAAAGCATACTTTGAACAAGAGGACCCGGATCATTTGTTAGGAGAATTAATTGTACGAAAGAAATATTTTATTGCAAAGCCAATCTTTCCGACTGATATTACCGGGCAAAAATTCGGCATGATCGTTATTGAATGGCTGACGTTGCAAGACCCGACCGCAAAATTTACACTCCAACGTCCTCCATTACCCGGACAAATTTTTCCAGGACTCCGTATTGGTCGGAAAATAGTAGGTATATTCATCAATATGTCGTTGCGACTCAAAACCGATGGATTGTTGAATATTCCTGAACACTATCACAATGCCGTATTCTACTCCAAGCTGTTTAAATATTTTAATCCCTATACCGAAGGGCAGTTTTTAGCCATGCAACGGGACCTGAGGATGGCTGGTCTTTTTAAAGCCGCCTGGGCTGTGGAACTGGACTGTGTCATCGAAAAAAAGACAGGAAAGCCCTGGAAATGGTTCACCGACGAACAGGTGCTATTTGTCAGTAAAAGATTGGAAAAGTATTTTGAATCAAAAGAATACCGGGCAAAGGTGGAAGAAGCTGAACAAAGTCATGAATTTGAGATTGATTTTGATCGATTAGATGATGTGTTGATGAAAGGAGAAGCGATATTGAAAAAGGTTCCGGAGTTGTTTGAGACATCAAACAGCCCTGGTTTAATAACAATTTAACCAATTGAAATTGTGTTTAAATTAAAAATGACTTATTAACGTTGAATAACCAGCCGAAACCGCGGGGCATTTGACCGTTGAATTTAAAATAGGCTTCTTGCGGGCAAAACGCCGCTCGGTTTTCGCCCCGCTGTTTCGGTCGGGCTAATGCACAGTTATGCCTTGACTTACGACTATGTTTAAGAAACGGTGTAGCTACTCAATTTCTTCTTTGTTGTCGTGCAAGTCCTAAATTTTTGCTAACGAAATAATCTTTAGCGACATTCCTAAATACCGCCGGTTTCCGCTGCTTCTATTTCTCTCTCTTAGGGATAGGTATCAAAATTCACTTATTCCAATGCCAATAAACACCAGAATATAAATACCTATGAAGACCAAGCCAATTATCAGAAGCACATAAAGAATGAAAAAGGAACGAGTCTGTCTCTCGACCGCTGTGGAAAGATCCTGAAACGCATTCGACGATGAATATCTGTTGAATGCATCTGCGGCTTCCCTAAGCCTGATACCCATGATGATAATCGGTATACCTATTATTGCTGAGATGATGCCAAGGCAATAAATCGCCCCCAAGATAATGTTATAAATACCAATAAACCTCATATAGCGTATCATGTTTGATACATTGGTCTGAAACAGTGGATCAGTTGGTCCTGCTGAGGTTACATCTTTCGGTTCATTGTTTGTTATTTTTTATTCCTCCTCTGTTTAAGTTAATTATAGATATCTGCAAAATAGGAAAGATTGTCATTTCGGGCGAAGCGAGAAATCTGATTAACGAACTGATATTATAAGATATACAGATTTCTCACTCCGCTTCGCTTCGTTCGAAATGACAGCTTTATTTTAATTTTGCAGATCTCTATAAGTTAATTAGACATCTGTGAAATTAGAATATTGCTATCATTAGCACCAGCAAAAAATTGTTATATTGTGTCGCTGCCATTCAGGCATTTTCCAAATTTATTGGATTTTCCTGATACCAGTACGCCACAATACCAAATTGTACGATGCCGTTACCCTCCTCTTTTGCCTGTTGAAGTGGTCTGTTTTTCAATTCATGTTCATAATTAATTCGTGCCTGCAAGGATTTGGAAAACCGGATCGGGTCATTTAGCAGAAATCGGTAGCACGCCAATTTCGTGACACCATCTTCGTCGTTCAAATAGGTCGTACCGCAATAGTTGTCATACCACAGCTTCCTCCAGTTCCAACTGAAACCGAAGAAATCCTCAGTGCCAAGATAGTTGCAAGTCGGTTCCGAAGAGCCATCTACAAAAAACTCATCGTTCCCTTCGCATATCCCCTGGTTTTCCGTGAAGTAGGGACAGGCGCTGATTGCCGTCAAATGACAGCCAACGAAATGCCCGTTCCCGATTGTATTCAACAACGGCACTCTTTCTGCCGGAAGTTTAACAGTAGTATTTATCCATTTCGCATGAAAATATGCATTGTCTGCTTCCCATTTAGGAACTTTCTCAGCCGTTACATAGCCGTAGCCAGTCACCTTTTTGTCTGTCCTGTTAACAAGTTTCACAAGTGCCGAGTGTTTGAACGGCATTGGCAAATAACAGAACAGAGAGTTAGTCGGTCTTTTAGCCATTGCTAAACTTGCAAAAGGGATCGACTTTCCTGAAAAAGAGTCGCAGAAAAAATCCCCTACAGGAATGTAAACCGAGGGATAGGGTTTGTGATCATAATTTATCATTAAAAAATTTTCTCGGAGCAATTCATTTCTGTTGTTGCCTTCGATGTTTAGTGTTAAGTGAATCGTTCGGATAATACCCGGTCCATTGAAACGTCCTATATCAATCGTGCCCTGAGGATTCAAATCAGGCAGTTCGGGATAATAATCATGATTCCAGAGGCTGTTCTGCATGATAGATTTAAAAGGTCTCAATTTGTATAAATCCAGATTGATCATAACTTGATTTCCTGTTTAGCAAAAGCAGCGGCTTTTTATTTGTTACAGTAATGAGTGGCTGTATTATTTTTAGAGGAATTGTATCCGACACGAATATCAAAGATTTCACTTACAATATTATAAGGCAGTTTTGCATCCGTTCGGTTTCAATGTCTAACAAAACATCAATTTTTATGCTATTGTACCAATATCATCTTTTGTACAGCAACAAATTTAGCCGCTCGAAATCGACAAAGGTACAAACCATTTCCTACCAGTATACCCCTGTCATCACGACCATCCCAGAATAGTTGATGGTGACCAGCAGGATAAATTTCGCTTGAGATTAGTCGCCGCACTTGTTGTCCCATGAGATTAAAAATAATAAGCTCTACCTGCTCTTTTTGTGGTAGATCAAACTGTATATGTGTAATGGGATTAAAAGGATTCGGGAAATTTGGATATAGAGCATAAGTTATGGGAGCTGAGCGAGTTTTAGAACTGTCGCTAACAGGAAGCCCCGGCGGATAAAACAATTTCATAACATCGTCTATATGGGCTCTCCAGTTGCCCCAGCTATGGCCCTCGTGGAATTCAGCCCAGTGCAGAGAATATTTTGTGATCAAAATATCGCGCAGCCACTTATTATCGTTTGCTAATCCCCCTTCATAACTACCCCAATCCAGGTAAAATTGAATTACCTTTATTTCTCCGTCCCTAATTTCCCGGATAACTTCATGATTATTGGGCCAGAACGCGCCAGATTGTGACGCACATTTGGCAAAAATTTCAGGATGGTGGTATGCAATAAATACCGAAATATTTCCACCCCATGAAGGCCCCATAATGGCTCGAAACTGGCGATTGGCTACTGTTCGATAATTACTATCGATAAAAGGAACAAGTTCGTTAACAAACATTGCCTCATAAAGAAAACGCTTGTCTCCCTGGTATTCACTATCCCGATTCACAGGTTTGACTAAAACCAAAATTGTCTCTCTTATACTGCCCTCATCTATAAGATAATCCACAGTATTTTCAATTTTAGCAAAATTAAAATAGTCCCCACCATCTTGCAAATAAAATACCGGATAACGTTGCTGATTATTGTGGTAATTGGGCGGTAAATAGACCCTTACCAGCCGGTTGTTATCCATTGTATCGCTGTGAAATGTAAAGGTCTCGATGGAGCCATGGGCTATCCCCGGGTAGTATTCAATTTCAGGCGCGGGTACATATTTGGGCATAACCAAGGTTGAATTGGCACCATAACCACCCAGGGTCGTAATGGGGTTCAACGGGTCAACCAGCCAGTTGCTGCCATCTTTAACAAATTTATAATCCAAACGTGCGTCGGGGTAAAAGGTTTTGGTCAGGTAATAAAAATCTGTGCCATCTAAATTGATCAATACATCCATGCTATTGGGATCCCAGCCATTCCAGTCACTGGCGATAACGATTTTGCCAAAGCCACTACCTCGATAAACAAAGTGAGCTAATGAGTCTTCCTCAGTAAATGGGAAAGTTCCTACCGCTGCCAGAAAGCTATCCACCACAGCCTCTTTTGTGGCTGGATCAGGAGTATTATTAACCCGATTAAGAAATTCTGAAAAAGGACTACTACAGGGAAGGGTATTTTGCCACTTCCAGGTAATTTCCTGGGCTCTCGAGGCACTTCTAACTAATGAAATTACGATAAAAATTAACAGAGTGTATTGCCATTTTCGCATAATGATACCTTTATGGATAAAGTTTATAAATTAATTTTTAATATAATATTTTACGCAGTAGAGGCCAGCGAATTTTTAGCAAAATTAAGCAAAGGTATTTTTTACACAAACTTTGAAATTCCAATACAATTAAATAATAAATCTGCAAATCGCTTAATCAATCCCGGTAAAACTTCATCGAAACAACGCAACCCAACCGATCCCGCCTCAAAGCATTTTGATTAACTGTTGGTGTCTGCTGACCATAATAGCCATATATTTCAATGTCAGCAGATTTTAGAAAATGAGCCAATCCAAAGGTAAAGCAATGGGATTTATTTTCAGCTAAATATTCACTGAATGATAATAAAGCAGGAGCCACATCATTGTGCTGGTAAATATAACCAGCCCTTACCTTCCAACTTTCCGTTATTCCCATTTCAGTACCAACTCTCAAATTATTTCTATCAATATCTCCTGAAGCGATCAACTGGCTAACATAATCCTTTTTATCCTTTTTTGCAAATCTGGTATGATGTTCTATCCCTAAAATGAACGGAAGTGAAAAAGGTTCAAAAGCCACTCCGATACCGATCCTGTTTTCAGAAATATAATCATCGCCCACTAACACATCAAAACGGGGATGTACTGCCCAATCGTTAAAATAAATATGATCAAAAGAAAGACCCAAGCGAAATGGTAAATTTGGTAATTTAAAACGATTTTTCCAGTGAATTTCATAGCCATGCAATTTCCACGTTCCATCTTTAACCGGTACAATCCGGCTTTCTGTTGCATCCAGATTTTGAATATTGTAATAGAATAAGAGGGCAGATTCAAAATAATCGAATAGTTTGTAGTGAGTCTGGAATCCCCATTTAAATATCTTTGTTTTGGTAAATCGTTCCATATTGTCAACACGCTCAGAACCAATGTCTTCACCCCTAAATTTCATGACCAAGATCACCCGCGGGTCATTTGAACTCGGTGGAACAGCTTCCGTGAATTCCTGGGTATGAGAATAATTAAAGGTTGTTCCAATAGAAAGTCGGTCGGAGACTCCACAAGCGAATCCTGTTCCCAATGCCACATATCGATAAATCGTTCGTGGTTGCGGAAAGAAATCCTTCAAACCGGTTTCGATTTGATAATCAAGTGAAGCTCCCCAAAAAAGTTTCTCGGCGTAAACACTCCGACTATATTGAGCGGAAACAGTTGGTCCCCAATAATGGATGCTGCCTGTTGTGTTGTCGGCCAGTCGAAATGGATGTTCCTGGTATGGATTACGACTAATTGATTGATAAACATCATTTAAATTCATGTTGTGATAGTCGACCAAACCTCGAAAAGTCTGATGTTCGTCCATTATTTTTATACCCTCAAACGAGGCATTAAAATCGATAAATGTTTCGGGATCATAAATACGTCTAAAACCTCCTGAATGCCTGTATGTTGTAAAAAAAGGTCTCAACCACGATTGCTGCTGATCCTTAACAAGCCAGGCGGGATTTAATCCAAAGTCGTAAAGGTTTAGCTGGTTGTCATTATCTTGTATAATAAGGGACATTTGAGCCATGGATTTAACTTTTAGATCGGAAGCTAGAGAAGAGGAAAAAATGGAAATACTAATAACTAGACAAATCAAAAAAAGTTTTATACTTTTTTTATCCATTTTGGATTCCCATTTATTTTTATTGAATTGTTTTAATTAATACTACTTAGTCAGATTAAGCTATTAAGTGTCATTTCGACCGAAGGGAGGAATCTGTTAGTCCAACATGCTAATAGAAATTAATATTATTGACGATTAAAATAATGAACGAATCACATCTTCCACACAATGTTGATAGCCTGGTGTAGGATGAAACAACGAAACAAAATCAAAGCTGCTGTTATTGGTATCATATCCTGGCTCGCCCGTAACAGGATGATGTCGTTCAATGGATTCACCGCTAAATTTATGAATGCCATCGCCTGCATGGCCTGCATCGATCCAGGGATCTAAATATCTCTCCGTTTCGGAGCTGGAAGCATATTTTACTCCATCAATGACATCAGTGACTTTGAACAACATGTATCCTTTGTGATTAAATTTTAATTCTTTTGTATTCTTCATTTTTATTAATAAAATTGCATCAATTAACGTGTTCATCATAAAGTCGTTTTTATAATTTGGATTGAGTGGAAGCAAATTTATAGCTTTTCCACCAATATCATTACCTGGTTCATTCCAGCATTCGTAATCAGCATCTGATAAATCAATACTTCTCGGGACAACTTCACGATGGTCAATGGCGTCCTGGGCAATTACAATCAATTCACCGGGTTGAATAGGACATTGATGACCTTTGCCAGGAAATTGATAGGCATAGACGACTTCAACATAGTCAGTCCCAATGTAATCTATATTTATTGACATCCGAGCCAGAATAATACTGTCTAAGTATAAAGTTTTATCTGAATTGTTGTAAAGTTCAACAAATTGATCGTCAAGATATGGATAGTTGTTTAAGGTAACACCGGTATAATAAATTTCGTTTATGACAACATTTGATAAAACAGCTATGTCCATTTTAATCGTATCTGTTTTGCCTTGATTTGTTGGACAAATATTACAGTCTAATGAGCCAGTCAATACAAGGTTTGTAAAATCGTTTAAATCATCTGTTGGCACCTGTTTATCAATAGCAACCTGATAATGAGAAGCTAATAAATTTTCGACGACTAATTCTCCATTTTCGTCAGTAAAAAATTCAAGAAAAAAATCGTAATCGGTAGATTTTATTTTTACCCTGGCATGATCAACTCGAACAAAGCCATAATTTGGGTTACAGGGCAGTGTTCCTGTTGTATCGACAACTATAATTTTAAGACTTAATGTCCCATCGATAGCAGTTGGCTTATCAAGGGAACAAACCACAGCTACACAACTTAACAAAATAATTGAGGAAACCCTGGAAATTTTTTTAATAGTTATCATTGTTTGATAGATTCTCCCACCACTAAGACAAAGGTACAACTTCTAAAAAAATAATTTTAAAAAATGTTTTGAATAATTTGTTTTATGAGTCAATAATTTCTACAACGAGTATCGGAGTCAGCAGAGATTAGCGGAGATAAATCCTAAATTTTTTCTCGGTGATTTCTTCGAGTTCTCCGCTACTCCGTGCCAGGACGCTATTTCCGTCTAAATATATTATCCATCAATATACTGAATTCAATTCCATAGAAGATTTCAGGATTTCTAGATTTATAATGACCAGAGTACTTTTGATCCTCATAAAATGCTCGATCATCTAAGAAATTATTAACGTATAAAGAGACCTCAGCGCCTTTAAACAGTGATTTACTCGCACGAATGTTGAAAATCCATTTATCTGGATAAATATAGGTCATATAATCGAGTGGATTTCTTGTCAGACGATAAGTTTCATATTCAGGATTCAGTCGGTTGGATTCAGGAATTTGGATAATTTCATCCCTAAATCCGTCATAATAAGCGACCGCTAACGTATCGGCAAAGCCTAATCTTTTTGTACGATAGTGAGGAACCTGCTGAGCCGTCAAAGACACCCAGATTCCCAATACCTTAGAAATATAATTAACTTGATAGGTTAATAACAGTTTCTGAGTCCAGCAAGTGGTTCGATTGTAAATTGGAATGGTAAAATCTGATCGAACCATTCCCCAGCTTAAGCCTTCTGCGCCGCTTTTCACATGATGATAGGTCGCGTTAAACTTGAAATCCATATTTAATTTGTTGATGTGTCGTGTCTTAATCGTAAATTCCACCCCATCAAACTTTGACCAGCCGCCATTTATTGTTGTTCTATAAATATCCATCAATGTATTAGCAACAGACTCGCCTTCACTGCTGGGCCAATTGGGACGATAATATTTATAATAAAGAAACGGATGAAGTTCACTGATCGGCTCATCTGTACGTTGAGAATAAAATCCAGTTAAGGAAAGTCCGAAATCACCGACTTGCTTATCAATACTTAATTCTATCTTTTCTTCCTGGTATCCTTTCAGATTGGGATTAAAGGTGTCAAAAATATAGGTCGTTATCAAGCTATCTGTGACAAATGATGTGTCGGTTTTTTGATAGACGGGAACAATATCCAGTACATCGAGATATTCTGGTTCAGAGTAAATGTAACTCAACGAAGGCGATTTGGAAGATTTTCCATAACCAATCCGCAGTTGAGTGTTTTTTCCCAGGAAATAAGCAAAGTTGATACGGGGATTCAAGAATGCTCCATTGTTCGATTTAAAGAATTTGATTTTATTATATCTGCCTGTCGTGTACCGCTCAAATCTCATGCCTAAATTCAGTGTAAACTCTTTCCATAACCTACCCGTGATCTGGTCATTAAAATAAATACTATGCTGCAAGGCGCCAGGTACATCATCAAATGAACGGGGACGATCCCCCGGCCTCGAAGGAGAAAGAAGATCGAACGTACGACCATTGCCAAAGTTATCATCATACTGAATATCATTACCGATTGAGATGTCATGCAGATACTTACCGGTAAAGAAATTTCGTCTCCATTTCAGCTCATAGCCAATATTTATCTCATCCCCGATTGTTGTATAACGATAAATATAGGGACCATATTGCTTAATACCGATCATAGTCCCTGGTTGCAATCGCAATGAACTAACCCGGTTCTCAGCCATGCGCCGATATTGTTTGTAGGAGTTGACGCGGCGATAGTTAACAAATAAATTGGATTCCAGCATACTGGTTGGATCTAGCTGGTATTCGAATTTATTTCCATAAATAAATCGATAGCCTTTGTTGATACTTTCAAGCGCATCGGGGTCATCAGGATTTTGGTGGATTTCTTCAAACAACGTCGAGTATTTGAACTGGTTGTTCATATTCAACTTATTGTTCAGCAATTTATTTTTAAAGCTAAGCTGGGCAACGAGTCGCTGCGTATTATCATAGTCCTTACGAATATCCTGTTCACTATACCCCCAGTTAATATTGTAATTCACACCAGTTTCACCCAGAGGTAAGCTGCCGCCCAGGTTCAATTCTTTAGTGTCGGGATTGTTTTTCCCTTTGAGACGGTGTCCCGGCTTTGGAATTGATTTGGTGTTAACATTAATAATACCCCCAACATAATCACCATAATTTGCAGGAGCAATTCCTCGAATCACTTCCACAGATTGGATATTATCGGCTGGGATTTCTCGCAAATCAACACCATTGGCTGTGCCGGTATAAACACCACTGAGCAAGCCGCCCTGTAAGTTGGAATTGTTGGAGATATGAATATCATCGATAATGATTTTGGCGCCAAATGCACTTAACATGTTTTTTGTTGCATCTGTTCCCGGATTACGAATCATAGCTACCATCGGCTCTTTCAAAGCTGGTTGATTTTTCATTTCCACACCTGGCACCAAATCCAGCACATCACCCAGACTGGTAGCTTGAATATGTTCAATATCACTGGATTTAATCTGGGTGACCGTTACAAGTTTTTCTGGCAATAATTCCTTTTCTGCGGTAATTTCTATTCCCCCAATATAAAAAACATCGACTTCAGCGCCTGTTGCTGGCACCAATTCTGCATGAATAAAGGTTATTTTCCCCGGTTTAATAACCTGCCGGGGTAAAATAAGTGTTTGATATTCATCCTTAATAAATTCTAAAATATAAGTTCCAACCGGTATTTTGGAAAGCGTAAATTCACCGTTGGCATCTGTGATAGCAACTGCTGATGTTTTTTGAATCCTGATAATGACCTGTTTTAATGGCTGTCGCGTCTGAAAATCCACAACCTTACCTTTGAAAAAGCCAACGGTTTGTTGAGCCGATAAATTGATCGGGGAGAATAGAATTACGGATAAAAAACAGGCAATAGTTAATTTGTATGATTTTATTCCGTACAAAGTTTAAAATTTTCTCTGCATCATCTTTATTTTTAATTAATAGTTTCTTCTAAGGGGTAAACAAAATCGGTAAATCTGCTGGGTACCTTGTTTCACTATAGTATTTGTTCTAATTTTCAATCATACCTCGAAGACTTTCAAAATCCTTGTCTAATTTAATACACTCATTCCACACAGTGATTAAATTGTCACTTCTCCCACACAACCTCCCCTTCTCGAATCGTAAAATCATCACATTTCCCGGATATTACCCGATCACCAAAACCGGTTAATGCCAGAAACATCTTTAACAAGCCACCCTTTAATTTTTTCTCTTGCTTGTCTGTGTCACCTAAATCATCCAGTTTAAAATTTTTCGCTTTCCCACTAAGCCAGTGCTTTATTTCCTGGTAATTTTCCATGGATAACGGTCTTAATATTACCTTAACGTTGAAAAAATATTTTTTGTTGTCCTTTAATTTATTAATCGGGATAACTTCGAGGCTCTGGATTTGAGAACATTTTTCTTTTACCGTTTCCAGAGAATTGGTGAGGCGTCGTTCTTCATGAGTTAAAACAACATATTTATGTTCCCAATTATCAAAAAATACTTTCATCCGAATAAATTGCTGAATGACCAGGTGATTGATTAAGCCGCCTCTTTTTTCCCACAACTCAACCTGGTATTCAAGCGTGCTGGTCAGCCCTTTTTGCAGCCCTTCAGCAACTTTTTCATCGATAATTTCATCAACATGAAAATCCAGCATCAACGTATTTGAATTAATTTTTACTGAATCGATGACGACACGTTTACTCGCTGCCTGCAGGAAGCCAATGGATATGATGATGAAAATAATTGTTAGAAAGTATTTTTTCATTGGCAGTTGAAAATTAAAATTCGGTATTTGGTAAGAGGTGATTTGTTTGAAACTTTCTTTTTATATACGAAAATTACCAGCTACCTTTCAACCCGGCTTCAAAATAAAGCCCCATAGCTGGATAATGTTGCCAGAATTCATATTTCTGGTTCAATAAATTGTTCCCCTCAACAAAGACTGATATGTTTTTATGAAACTGCTTTTCAAAATAAAGTGATAATAAACCAAATGTTGAGAGTTGTTCATCATTAGTTAAATCTAAATATCGGGGACCAATCCATAAAAATGACAGCAACGTCTTCATTGATTCGTTGATTTTGTATTCAAAATTGAACGGAAGTATCAGTCTTTGTAAATAGGGTAAATGATTATCATTTATTGCCAGTGAATCACTTTTAATTGTATCAAAATTAATTTGAATCCCCGCGTTAAAATTGAGCTTTGGGGATATTGTGAACCTACTCTGGAAATTGATAATAGTGAGAATTGCTTTATTCAAAGAAGTTAACTGAAAAAGACCAGTTTCTTCCTCCCGGGACCAAAAGGCATAATTTCTCCAGTTTTGGCGAGTTACCTCACCAGTTAATGATACAGTTGAAGAAGGATGATATTCAATCCCAAGCTTTAATTCCAATTCTTTTGTAATAGGGATGAAATTTATTTTATGACAAACAAATGAATTCCTTTCGCAAAGATCAGTGTAATGAAAAGGATAATAGCCTCTTGTTCCTCTCAATACAATTCCAAGTTTTCTAATTGGTGTTACTATCATCTCTACATCAGGCGAAAATTGATATGCTGAAAAAGAATCGCTCAAATCTAAATTTTCAAATAAAATACCCGGTTTAATGATGAGAAATTTTTTAATTTTAAACGACGACCAGGATTTTATCTGGATGTATTGCTGAGAATTAATAGCATCAAGAGTCACCTTGTTCAGTTTTTGATATTCATATAAGCCTCGAATGAAAAAAGGGATCGAACGATATTTTGTTTGATATAAGGAAATAAGTCCAATATTTCGCGTTATTAATTTAGACTGATAATTACTGGCATTATTATCTTTGCAATTATTTTGTTGCAAGTATACGGAAAAATTTGCCGATTGTTCTGCTGATATAGACCATTGAGCATCAATTTTTAATTTTCCGTCGCTGGTTTTCCGCTGAAGATTTTCAAATTGCGCGCCATACAGTCCATAATCAAATAATCGAAATTTTCCTCGACTCGAAATTATAAAATTTGGCGACAAACAAATCCCTAACTGTCCCTTAATTGAACCCTGATAGTATTGACTGTTTTTGAATTGTCCGTTACTTCGTTCATAGCTTGCCTGGACGCTATAGTTATATTGTTCCGCCTCGTTCCAGCGACTGGCTTCAATATTGAGTTGTTGGTACCTGCCAGCATCGAGTTGAAGCATGGTTTTCGAATGAATGCTTCGCTGTTGTGATTGAAAATATCCCTTGTGATTTTGAAGTTGTAAATCTTTCGTTAATGGTTGATAATTAATTTTGGGAGCGACCAGTTTAATATCCTCATCAGGTCTATTTAGTTTGTCCCCTGAGACTCGAATCGCGCGATCGGTGCCATAAATAATCACATCCGGTAATTCTAATTTTGGCAGGTCTTGTTTGCGTTGTAGTTTCTGAGTTGCTTTTTTAGTCGTATCAGGTAATGTTGTTTTTTTCGTTTGGGCATAAAGAAAGCAATTGGTCGATAGGATGAAAAAAGCCGAAATGACACCGAATAAAAATGTCTTTGCTTTTAGCATTTATTTACCTGCGATTTCTTGTAATTTTCGTTGTGCTTTTTGTTGATATTCTTTATCCTGGTATTGTTCGATTATAGCCCGATAAAGCAGTCGCGCTTCACCAAATCGTTGTTGGCTTTCATTCGCCAATCCAGCCTGGTAGATTCCACGAACGATCCATTTTTCAACGCCAGGGAATAAATATTTGACTTTGAGATATTCAATGGCAGCTTTCGGATAATCACCTTGATTAAAATAAGTCTCACCAATCCAATACTGAGCTTCGGCTGATAAATCAGCTAGATGTAAGTCGGCAACAGCTTGTAATTCGTTTATTGCGTCTGAATATTGGTTTTTATTTATATAGATTTTTCCCAATTCAAGTTGAGATCGAAACGCGATCTCAGATTCACTAAATTGTTCAACCACTTTTTGAAAAATGTTCTGAGCACGTTCAAGTTTATCAACAATAATGTAACAACGTCCGCTTTCTAACATGGCTCGAGCCGCGGTATCAGTTCCCGGGTAAGCCTGCTCCATTTCTTGATAATTTTGGATTGCCTTATCATATTCATTTTTATTCCGATAAATTTCCCCAATTTTAAGATAGGCTTCTGGAGAATAATTATTTTGAGGATAACTTTGCACCTGTCTAACATAAGCATCCAAAGCCTGAACCGGGTCATCTAATTTTAAGTAACTTTCTCCAATCCAGTACCAGGCAGATTGAGTCGCTTCCCTGTCAGGATAATCTTGAATGAGTATATGATATTGACTGATAGCCAGCTCATAATTTTTCAAATTAAATAACAATTCCGCTTTACGATTTTGCAGATCAGCGGCTAATTTTGTACCGGGATATTTTTGAATATATTCACCGGAGAGACTGAGCGCTTCTTCAGTTTGCCCCGTTTGCAAGAGCGACCATTGAATTCCGCTTACAGCATCATCAAATAAATCGCTGGTAGAGAACTTATCGATTATCTGATGGTACTGTTCAATAGCACTGTCATAACTGCCAAGATTGTAGTAACAATCCGCTTGTGCATAGATTGCGTCATCGAAAAATTTAGACGTTGGAAAATCGTCAATCAGTTTCTGAAATTGTAAAATCGCCTGATCGTATTGACCCGCCTGAAAATACGATTTGCCTATCATAAATTGGGATTCGTCTGCCCAGGGGCTTGAAGGATATAATTCTAACACTTTTTGAAATTCCCGGGCACCGGAGCCATAATCAGACTGGCGAAAATAACATTGTCCAATCTGGAATTGGGCTTCTGCTTTGACTTTGGTAGCAATAGCTAAGTTTTGCACCTGGCGATAACTATCAATTGCTTTTTCATATTGCTTTAGATTAAAATACGAGTCTCCCTCCCGGAGGAGTGCATCCCCTTTAATTGATTTCACAGAAGTTGACCGCTCCGCTTGATCAAAATTAGCTGCGGCTGCTGAAAAGTTATTCGTCTTTAAATTGCACCAGCCCAAACCATAATAGCTCTCAGCTAATTTACTGGAGTTCGGAAAATTATTAATGACAATATTATAAGTATTGCTTGCCTCGGAAAATTTATCTAAATTAAAAAAGGCTTCGGCTTTCCAGAATAGGGCAATATCAGCAAGCTCATGACCGGGGTAATTTTTTAGCAATTTATCAAATTGACTGATCGCGGCTAGATAATCACCTTGCTGCATTAAACACCAGCCATATTTTTGAAGTGTCATTGGAACAACATCCGATTCAGGGTATCTTTCCAGAACATAATTATAAGCATTCTTAGCTTCAGTAAATTTATCTTCGGTACGAAAGCATTCACCAATCATGAATCCAGCTTCAGCAGCGAACTTGCTTTTTGGGTAGAGATTAACAATTTTACTAAAAGACTGTCTTGCTTGCAGAAATTTACCACTTTTAAAATCGATAGATCCTATTTCATAGTAAGCTTCTGAAACGTTGCTAGTTTCAGGATATTTTTCAATCAGGTAAACAAAATTTTCGCGCGCCTTTAATGTCTGATCAAGATATGTATAACAACGCCCTTTTTGATATAGTGCGTTTGCAGCTAAAGGGCTGTCAGGATAATTCTGCAGTAAGACATCAAATGACGAAATTGCCTGGTGACAATTTTCTTGTTTAATATATGCCCAACCGATTCCATAATAGCAGTCATCGTTTAAATCTGGTTCGATATTTTGGGAAATTAATTTTTGATATTGATCTATCGCATTTGTAAATTGATTTAGATTAAAATAGGCTTCGGCGATCAGAAACGCGGCACGTCCGCTATGTTGGTCATGGGGATATCTTTCCAGCGCATTTGATAACAATTTAATCGCAAAATCATATTCCCTGTTACTCATAGCAGAGAAACCAATTCTATAAATTGCTACTGCATAAAGTTTGCTTTTGGGGTAGTCTTTAATTAATCTCTTATACGCAGAAATTGCCTGGCTAAAATTTTGTTCGGCTTCGTAAATGAAGCCAATAGAATAAAGCGCGTAATCCGCTAATCCGCCATTGGGGTAGAGGTTTACAACTTCATTATAATGCTTCAATGCTTCTCCCTTTTGACCCTGGCGAAATTCTGATTCGGCAAGCCAATAATATGCATCATCTAATAGCTCACCATTATCATAGGAATTTATAAATTCGCTTAATGTTTTTTTTGCTTTGTCAAATTGTTTTAGATGAAAGTTGGCTTCTCCAATTCGAATTGTAGCTTGCTGACGATATCGAATCGCCGGTCCGGAAGCTAATAGATTTTGATATTGATTAATTGATTGGGGATAATTCGCTGCATGAAAATATGATTCTGCCAGCATAAAAGAGGCTGTTTGAGCGAAACCACTATTTGGATATTGAGTTAAGAAATCAGATAATTGAACAATTGCCAGTTTATAAAGTCCGTCTTGATAAATTCCTTTTGCTGTTGTGAATGCTTTTTCCTCTGATGATTGGTTGAAATGACCGGGGAATAATGCAGTGTTAAGCAGGATTACAGTAAGCCAGAAGATGAGAAATACCTTGTTATTCATAATACCATTCAATTGATTAATTTATGTTGTTGTACCATTGTGAGCTTATGTCGTTTATTAAACGATTTTAACTAAAAAAATATTCATTAAAAATGAATATCATTTACAATAACTTTCAGAGCCCTGGGTAGCATCGTTACTGTTAGATGAGTTTGTCCCTCAATGACCTCTCCATCAAGTGTACATGGAGCCGGGAATTCTCTAATTATTTCAAATTTTGTTGCTCGATAAATCCGGGTTAATGGAGTACGATCGATACGCCCCGTAAAAAGAGTTGGTAAATAATAGATTGCTGATACAAAATTAGTCGGTTCGATGATAGCAAGATCGAGAAGTCCGTCATCTGGTTTGGCATTTGGGGCAATAATCGCGTTATTTCCATACTGTCTAATATTTGCTACTGCGACAACTAAGGCACGCGTTTTGATTGTTTGCCTGTCAAATTTAATTTCATATTCAGGTTCATGATAACGAAAGAACTCTCGAAAACCAGCAATGTAATATGGGGCAGGTCCCCTGATTTTACCATCTTCAAATCTTTTTCCAATTATAGCGTCAAAACCGAGACCAGCAATCACAAAAAAAAATTTATCATCTATCTGTCCGACATCAATTGTCCGAGTTTGACCTGTGGTAATAAGTTTGGCAGCGCGCCGAATACTAATTGGAATGCCCAATCCTCTTGCTAAACCATTTCCTGAGCCATTGGGGATTATCCCTAACGCGGTGTCCGAATTTACTAACCCGGAAGCTGCTTCATTAACAGTGCCATCACCACCAATAGCAACTACAATGTCATAACCTTTTTCTACGGCTTCCGTTGAAAGTTGATAGGCATGTCCTCTGAACTCTGTGCTGTTAAAATCATAGTAGCATAAGTTTGTGGGAAAATAATAAGCAATAATCCTTTTAATTAATTGTTCTGGATGAATCAATCCTGAATATGGATTATAAATAAATTTAATATATTTACCTTTACCCATGGATAATCTCTTAATACGGAACTATAATCAGTAACAAAGTTATATTTTGAAATCCTTTAAATTAATTATTATAAAACCTTCGGTTTTAAATAAAGTTATAATTTTCAAACCAGTTTCATTGGTCAACATCTTCGATAAGTTAAATAACCAATAGTCAAAAGTCAAGGAAAATTTAATAAAAGATGAAAGCGTACCACATTGAATCCTGCCTGTTTATAACGAGGTATCAATTTAACTGGATGAAGTAACCAGGTCAACAAACCAGGTTTCTTTATTCAGTTTCTACACCTAAGATTGAGGGATTACAGGGTAAAATCTTTCCTGCTTGACATTTGATAAAAAAAATACTATATTCTAAAGCTGATTAGTTACAACAAAGTATTTATTGTTTCAAATTCCCAGGTGAGGAAAAATTGAACTTTAATGATCTCTTCAAAGACAAAACAGACTGGAGCCCGGAGGAGCTTTCTGATTTCCTGGAAATTGCACATGCCAGCGGAAAAACGACTTTTGTGACAATGATAGATGATCCTAATAGCCCTGAAGCCAAATCTGCAAAAGAATACATTGATAGCCATCATTTGCTCCCCAGTAATTATAAAGATACCACAGAAGAAGAAATTGAGGAACACGGCAGTCGGTTGTTTGATCCGAAAACTCCAATAAACGAGAAGAAAAAAATCCTTATGCTGTTGGCACATCTGGGCGTGTATGAATCGTATCGGATACTTAAAAGATATCAAGAAAATCCTGATCCTGAGCTGCAGTTCTGGGCAAAAATGGCTTTTGATGAATGCCGTACTTTTGCACGGCAGAATCTATCCGATGATGCGCTTATGGCTCTGACTTTAATCGGAAAGATCGGGCGCAATGATCCCTGTCCCTGTGGCAGTGGCAAAAAGTTTAAAAAGTGTTGTGGGAAAGGGGCTTGATTAGAAGATTAATAACCAACCAAGTAGTGTCTGTCTGAAAAGTATCAATTATTCTTAAAAGCTGTCATTCCGAACGAAGTAAGGAATCTGATTTTTACGAAAATATTGGACTTACAGATTTCTCCCTTCGGTCGAAATGACATAAATTTATTTTCCAGACAGATACTAAGTAGCTTAATTCGTTGATGATGCAGCGATGGGGTTTTAATGATTAATTTTGTGGGGCGTGGAGCGTAAAGCGTAGCGCGGTGAAGCCGAAGATCAACAATTCATCACAAAGTCACGAAGCAAACAAAGTCCACAACGATAACGATAAATAATAATTGTTTTAATTTTTCATTGTGATCTTTGTTGTTGTGGTTTCTTAGTATCTTGGTGGTTACAAATTTTTTTGCCAAAAAAACAACGATATGACTTGTAATATGATAGGGCGAGAAAATTTATTGTTCAGAGGATTTGAATAGAAAATTTCTACAGATTTTCCGCCAATCGGCCGCGATTCGTCGGGGTGAATTTTAAACCCCACTGATAATTTTATAATTGTGTTTAAAACTAATAATTAATTATTATCAGTGGGGTTGAATTATTCCGTGGGGAAACCAACCTGTAGTATTCATAAATTTTTCAGGCTAAAAACTTATTTTAATAACAAAATCTTCTTGGTTTGATAAAAATCATCAGTCATCAACCTAACAAAATATAAACCGTTGCCAACTGATTCATTCACTTCATTAGTCCCATCCCATTGGATTCTGTGAGTTCCTGCCTGATAATCGGCGTTTACCAATCGTTTCACCAATTGCCCTACTGAGTTATAGATATTTATTTCTACATTTGAAAATTTTGGCACTCCAAAGCGAATGGTTGTCAAAGCATTAAACGGATTAGGATAATTTTGTGAGATAAAATATTTTCTCGGAATTTCAGTAAGTTGATATTTTTTCGCGATACTTGTTAGTGCCAGATCTCGAATGCGGGTTCCCCCCAGGTGATCAATCGGAGAGTACTTCTTGATATATTCTCGAACGACAGCATACTCAGAATTTGCTATCTCAGTGATATTATAAACGGTATCAATCCCGGCGAAGTCCAGCAACGCTATCAAATCTGAATTAATAGCAACAGTATATCTTTTATTAATGTCTAAAGGTTGATCATTGATTCTAATCGACGCAATATCGACCCGTGAACCAGATTGATTATTCGAGTTGAAATCAAATGTCAAGCCGGAAGCCTGGAGAAAATAGGTCTCTTGATATTCGATGAGGGCAACAGAAAACTCCAATCCGGCGATAATATTGTAACCATCGATTTCAAAAGTAGATACGGCTGAACCATAACCTGTTATTAAACCATATCCAATTGGTAGAACTTGAAATATATCAGCTTCCAGCAAATCACCTGGATAAATATCCTGGCGGATAAATCCATTTGCAGCAAAAGCGATGTCTGTTTTTGCCGTATCTCGAAGCGCATCTGATATCAAATTGCCCAATTTTGTATCTTTGTATTCACCTGCCCCCAATTTTCTGCCATGCAAAGTAGCGGCTTCGGCAATCACCTGGCTATAAACAGGTCCATATCGAATATCGCCTTCAATAGCCGCGATTAAACTGGCTACCGTTGCTGCGGTTGTTGGTTCCTCAGGTACATTGTCATCAATTGGAATCATCTGATAATCAAGGATATTAAAGCTTCCGCCACTTACCGCTAATGTCATTTTCCCAACATGAGAGCCGCCCCAATCCGCTTGAAGCACATAAGTGGTATCTCCGGTCACCATGTTTTGCACAGCAATCGGCTGAGGTATTAGTGTATGAGAATGCCCACCAACGATAATATCAATACCAGGAATTGTTGCTGCCAATTTCTGTTCTGGTAAGACTCCAAGGTGAGTGAGCGCAATGATTAAATCACAACCTTCAGCAGTCAATGTGTTTACCATAGCCACAGCCGCAGCAGAATCACTCGTAACCACGACAGGGGCAGGATTGGATTCGATATTAGTGGTCTCTGTTGTTAGTCCAAAAATTCCTACTTTTGTGTTCCCATATTCTTTAACGGTATAATCTTGAATGAATGGGTCTAAATCAGGATAACCAGATAAATCGAGATTTGCACTTAGGACAGGAAATGGTCCGGGAAATCCAGCAGTTTGTAGTGTTGTCTTCAATGCAGGGGGGTACAAATCAAACTCATGATTCCCTAATGTCAGGGCATCAAATCCCAGGGAAATCATCATCTGGAGCTCAGGGACACCGAAGAATTTGTTGAACATAAAATCTCCCACAAAAATGTCGCCAGCATGCAGAAGGATGGGATTTGGGTGGGTTGCCTTAAGATTTCCAATTACGGAAACGACCCGGGCAATGCCACCAATGGTACCCTCTCCATTAATATTTTTGGGTCCCCATGGTACTAAATGGGAATGGGTATCATTGATGTGAATGATGGTCAAGGTGTCAGATTGACTATAAAGAGGAGCAACCATCAAACACCCCAAAAGCAGTAACAAAAAGATAAGTTTAAGTTTCATAACGCCTCCTTATTTAATAGGATTATAGAAATCTGCAAAATTGCAAAATTTCTGTCATTCCGAACGAAGCGAAGCGGAGTGAGGAATCTGTTTTTAAAAGAATTATGATGGATT
>SMTZ1_10007529_pt1 | contig 21049 bp, 19 predicted proteins | sample DeeMarSWOR136_30_FD_25667 | JGI IMG/M metagenome (IMG submission 25667) | reverse complement strand
GACTTCAGGAAGTCGCTGAAGAGAGCCCATCTTCCCTGGCTGAAGCGATAAAAAAGTTTGAGGAATACGTGGAAGAACGGATGACCCTGGATAATACTCCCGGATTGTCAGCGGGTTTCTTAAAGGGCGATTTCACCTGGGCCAAGGGCTTCGGCTATTCTGACCTGGAAAACGACGTTCCAGCCAAGCCGGAAAGCTCCTACCGGCTGGCCTCCATCACCAAAACCTTAACCGCCATTTCCGTTCTTCAATTGGTCGAGGCAGGAAAGATCGATCTCGACGCCGAAGTCCAGGCCTATGTGCCCTATTTCCCCAAGAAAAAATGGCCGGTGACCGTGCGCCTCCTCCTGGGGCATCTGGGAGGGATAAGCCACTATAAAAATTACGACGTCGAAGGCCGCATCAAAGTGCCTAAGAACACCAGAGAAGCCCTGGCCATATTTCAGGATTTTGACTTGGTCGCCGAGCCGGAAACAAAGTACAACTACTCCAGCTACGGCTATAACCTCCTGGGAGCTGTGATCGAAGGCGCCTCCGGAGAATCCTACGGAGACTACATCAGAAAGAACATCTTCAAGCCACTCGGCATGGCCAATTCTCAAATGGACGACCCTGTCGACCTTATCCCCCACCGGGTCAGAGGCTATCGCCTCATCAACGGCACAATCAAGAACTCTGAATACGTGGATGTATCCAGCCGTTTTGCCGGCGGGGGAACCCGCTCCACGGTGGTCGACCTCCTCAAGTATGCGAACGGGATAATGGATAAGAAACTGCTCAAGGAAGAGACCTGGAACCTGATGTTCAGCTCCATGGCCACCCGGGAGGGACGGTTCACAGGCTACGGCATGGGATGGGGTATTCGTCCCTGGAGAGGCCACTTTCAGGTCAGCCACGGCGGCTCCCAACCCGAGACCCGGACTCACATCCTTATCTTCCCGACCGAGAGGTTTGCCATCGCCATCGCCTCCAACCGGGAAGGGCTCAATCTCATGCCTTACGTTTCAAGACTGGCCGAGCTAGTTCTCGGCGAGGACCTGGACAGCTCCGTGTACGTTACGGATGAATCCGGACAGATCATTTATGATTGCTGCGCGAACGTCTTTTCCTACGGAATGAGCCAGTATGACTGGCGGGGAGAAGAGACATCCAAGGACGAAAAAGACCTGGCGAAAGCGTTCTCCTATTTCAACAATCACCTGAAAAAAACATACATCCAGGAGAACATCAAAGAGGCAAAAAAGACGATCGAAGAAGGTTTTCATCCTGTTTCGAATCAGTCATTCATCAAAATCGGCACCCACATGGCTTCAACCTTGAAAAAAAACCTGGGAGAGGAGCCATTCCTCGGATATACCAGGCGGGGACCGCTCGCCTTTTTCCGCGATTATATCCGAATCAGCAGTCAGTGGCCCGCTGACAAGGATAAATTCAAATTCAGCCAAGACTTCTCCCGGCTGGTCAGTGACTGGGAAAAGGACTGGGCAGCAGTCTATCCGGATTTTATCTGCGACCTTCTCATCACCACCAAGACCGATTTTGATGAACTGGGCACCCGGTTGAAGAGGATATTCTCCAGAGCCAGGCTCTATCCGGATTTCTCCAGGGAAATGGAGGAAGCGGGGTTCTTTTTTCTGGAGAAGGATGAAGCAGAAAAGTCTCTTGCGATTTTCAAATCTTGCTACGATCTCTATCCCAAATCCCCCGCCTCTTCGAGCAACCTGGCTACAGCCCATCTCTGGATAGGCCACAGAGAAGAAGCAAGGAGCTATTTTAAAAAGGCCTTTGACCTGGATCCTGAGCACCCCAGTGTAAGCCTGGATCGCTTTGAATGGATCGCTCGCCGGCTGGAAAGAGCCAAAAAGACCGATGCCATTTTCTCTCTGGCAGATATCGCTTTGGAACTCTACCCAGAGGATGCCGGACTCCATCTGGAAGTCGGGAATATCTACCTGAAGGCCGGCCAGGAGGAAAAAGCGCAAGTCCTTTATAGAAGAGCTTTGAAGCTCGATCCCAAGCTCAAAGCAGCTAAAGAGAAGCTGAAAGAGCTTAAACAGAAAAAAAAATAAAAGACTAGATATATTAAATCAATCCATAGAGGAAAGAAAATGAAAAGTGACGCAGGTGACCAATTCCAGCAAGAAACACAATACATCAGGGGAAAGCTCAAGGGCGGCCCTCTTCTCTGGCAGTTCAAGCCTGAAGCGTACAAAGTCTACTCTAAAGCCCCCCGGCACAGGCTGGATGCTCCTCAAAAAGAGGGAGGGATGCCCCTCTGGGAGGCAATATGCCGCCGCCGCAGCATCCGGAATTTCAAAGCCAAGCCATTGAATAAAAACGTGCTCTCTCAGCTCCTCTGGGCAACCCAGGGAATCACCATGGAATCCATGGGCTACGAATTTCGTGCCGCACCCTCGGCTGGAGCGCTATATCCCATCGAGACCTACCTCGTCATCCATGCTGTCGAAGGCCTGGACCCGGGGATTTACCACTACGGAGTGCAGAAGCACGAGCTCGAGCAGCTCAGAAAGGGAGATTTCCGTGAACCTGTCGCCCAGGCGGCGCTCGACCAGGATATGGCCTATTCGGCCAACGTGGTCTTTATCTGGACGGCTGTCTTCCAGCGTTCAAAGTGGAAATACGATCAGAGGGCTTACCGCTACGTCTATCTCGACGCCGGCCACATCGCTCAGAACCTGGCTCTGGCGGCAGTCTCTCTGAACCTGGGTTCGTGCCAGATAGGAGCCTTGTATGACGAGGAAGTCAACGCGCTGATCGATGTCGACGGCGAAAAGGAAAGCGTTGTCTACATGACAGTGGTCGGCCGACCACGGTAAAGGAGGGAAAGGATGAACAAAAAGATTTTCATCTCTGTTTGTCTGGTTTTTTTTATGATCTCACTCTTGATCCTTGCCGAGGACAATGGCCAGGAGCAAAAACCCTGGCACTGGACCCTGGAACAGATCCAGGCCAAAGTGGGAAAAGTGAGGGCGGGGAAAGATCTAACACCCTCTAGCTGGCCTGAGGGGGCAAAGGTGGCCGTGGCTCTCTCTTTTGATTTTGATGCGGAAACGAACGCCCTGAGGGACAATCAGATCTCCCCTGGAACCTTCTCTCAGGGGGAATACGCTGCCCGGGCCGCCATCCCCCGGATCCTGGCTCTCCTTGACAAATACAACATTCCGGCGACCTTCTTTGTCCCCGCTATAGCCGCCCTTCTCCATCCCCAGGAAATGCAGGATATCCTTTCCAAAGGACGGCATGAGGTTGGTATTCACGGCTGGATCCACGAAAGGAATTCTCAGCTCTCCGAAGAAGAGGAGAGAGAACTGATGAAAAAATCCTACGAAACACTCAAAAAGATCACAGGCCGAGCCCCCACAGGGATACGAACTCCTTCCTGGGATTTCAGCCCGGCTACCCTCAAAATCATAAGGGAACTGGGGCTCCTCTACGACAGCAGCCTGATGGCTGATGACCGGCCTTACGAGCTTCTTGAGGACGGGAAACCAACAGCAATAGTCGAGCTTCCGGTGGAATGGCTCCTGGATGATTATCCCTATTTCGGGTTTGACAGGTATTCGAGTGTTCGTCCCCATATCCAGCCGATGGATGTGTTCTCCATCTGGGCCGCTGAATTCGAGAAAGCCTATGAAGAGGGGGCCCTCTTTGTCCTGACCATGCATCCCAAGTACACCGGGCACCGCAGCCGAATCATGATGCTCGAAGCGCTTATCCAGCATATGCTCAAATTCAAGAAGGTCTGGTTTGCCACCCACGAGGACGTGGCTCTGTACGTGAAACCGAATATGAAGAAGTAAAAACGAGAAAAAACGGACTCAAAAGCTGCTGATTCTTTTTACAAACCGAATGTTCTTGACCCGACCCGCGTTGACCGTGTACGAAGACACCTCGTTTTTCTCATCGCGGAAAAAGTTCAGCTGCCAGCCAGCGACCATAAACTCATCGTTGAGAGTCGGTTCCAGCGGACTGTCAGGATAGTCTTTATGCGGGTTTTCATGGATCATAAAGAGTTTCCCGTCTATCAATACCAGTCTATATGCAACCTGAAGCTCCTCGCTATAATACTCTCCAACATACTCTCTTAGCTGCTCTTCAGTCAGGGAGACCAAGCCTACCGGCTCAAATGTAGAAACCTCTCCTCCCTCTGTTCTCACCCGAATCAACGTCAGAGAGCTCTCATCGGGCTTGAGGAATTCGACCGTAAGTTCCACAGGTGCGCCGACTGCGAGAAACTCGTTCTTGCTCAGAGGAGAGATGGAAAAACGATACCTGGATGTATCCACCTCCAGTTTTCCTTTTTTAAGTGCAATCTTCCAAATGGTACCTGTTTTCGGATTTCGAAAAGCTCCGGTTTTCTCTTTCAGCTCATCCTCTGAAAGCTTTATGAAATCAGGTTTGCGGGAAGGTTCTTGTTGTGCAACATCTTTCTTGAGCTGTTCAGCCAGATAGATATCCGCGACTTTTCTTGCCAGCTGACTCGGGTTTATTCTGCTCAGGTTAGCCAGACAGATCACAGTCAACCTTTGTTCAGGAAAGCGAATCATATCCGCCCTGAAGCCAACGAACGCTCCCCCATGGCTGATCATCTTCAATCCCTTATAGTCACTGACTCCAAGACCAAAAGCATAATCGAGTTTCTCTCCGTTGTTCAACGTTCCTGGGGTCAGGATTCTGGCGATCAATCCCGGACGTCCCTTCCCTAGCTTGTTTTCATAAAAATTGCGGTCCCACATGAGGAGGTCGTCAACACAGGTGAAGATACCACCGTCTCCGATCATATCCAGCGTTGTCATGCTGATCATAAATCTTCCCCCTTTAAGCGGAGAATAACCGGCTGCCCTGTTTTTCACAATCATCGTGTGGTCATCGTGAAAATGAGTGTTTTTCATGCCCAAAGGCTTGAAAATGTTTTCCTCAGCAAACACCCGCATGGACTTCCCGGTCACTCTTTTCACTATCTGCGACAAGAGAAAATAGCCAGAATTGCTGTAGAGAAATTCATCTCCTGGCTTGAAGTTGAGTTCCTTCTGTCGAGCCAAGAGGTCGACCACTTCAGGATCTATAAAAAAATCATCATCTCTTGCGCCAGCGATGCTCCAGAGGGTTAAATAATCCCGGATTCCACTCGTGTGATGGATAAGGTGTCGAATTTTGATATCGTTTGCGTAGTTCTTCATCTCCGAAAGGTACTTCCGGATACTGTCATCCACTGAGACCTTCCCTTGTTCCTCGAGTAATGCGATGCACATGGCCGTGAACTGCTTGGAGGTCGAACCGATGCGGAAAATGGACTGAGGACCGATGGGTATGTGGTGCTCCAAGTTGGCCATTCCGAAGCCTCGCTTGTAGATGAATTCACCATCTTTGATTATCCCCAGAGCACACCCCGGAGAGTCAGGCTTGTCCCAAGTCGCAAACAGCTTATCAACCTGATCTGTGAGGGTATCTGGATTTGCGGCTGAACTTATGAAAGCAATGATGATGACTGAGATTAAAACGCACTTGTACCTGAATTTTCTTGAATTCATGGTCACCTCCATCAGAGGCTATTTTGCGGCGGGTTCTTCCTCTTTCTCTTTCTCGGGTTCCTTCTCTTTGGGCTTTCCCTCGGATTTCTCGGCTGGTTTCTGCTGGGTCTTCTCAAGAGATTTTTCAACAGAAAGCCCGACTTTCCTCCGGATCTCGTCCTCCAGTTGGGCGGCCAGCTCTTTATTCTCCAGCAATAGCCTCTTCACGTTCTCTCTTCCCTGTCCCAGCCGTTCTCCTTTGTACGAATACCAGGTTCCTGTCTTTTCGACGATTCCATTGTCCAGTCCGCAGTCAACCAGGTCGCCCTCTTTGGAAATTCCCTCGCCATAGATAATGTCAAACTGGGCTTCTCTAAATGGCGGGGCCATCTTATTCTTGACGATCTTTACCTTGACCCTGTTCCCGATGACTTTATCGCCTTCCTTCAATGTGGCCAGTCTGCGGATATCGATTCTCAACGAAGAATAGAATTTAAGGGCTCTCCCTCCCGTAGTCGTCTCCGGGCTTCCCAGGAAGAACCCGATCTTTTCCCTTATCTGATTGACGAAGATGAAGCATGTCTTGGAACGGCTGACGATTGCCGTCAGCTTTCTTAAAGCTTGAGACATCAGGCGCGCTTGAAGCCCCATATGAGCATCTCCCATCTCTCCCTCGAGCTCTGCCTTGGGCACCAAGGCTGCGACAGAGTCAACCACGATGACATCCACGGCGCCGCTGCGCACCAGCGTCTCCGCGATCTCCAGAGCCTGCTCGCCGTAATCCGGCTGGGATATGAGGAGATTATCCACATCCACACCGACGCTTCCGGCATAGATAGGGTCCAGAGCGTGTTCGGCATCGATAAAGGCGGCCTGGCCGCCTCTCTTCTGGGCTTCGGCGATAACATGAAGAGCCAGGGTCGTCTTTCCCGTGGCTTCAGGGCCAAAGACCTCAACCACTCTTCCTCGAGGAAATCCCCCGATGCCGAGGCTAAGATCGAAAGAGATGGACCCGGTCGGAATGGAAGCCACCTTGATCGCTGCTTCCTTCTGCCCCAGCTTCATCACCGCTCCCTTGCCGAACTGTTTCTCTATCTGAGAAACCGCGGCCTCAATCGCTCTATCTCTCGAACTCTGTTTCTCTTCTGTTTCTTGGTTCATTTTCTCCTCCCCCATATCAATAGGCTATGTTCCGTTTACAAACGTTCTTACTTTGCTTATTGTAACCGATATTTACTTAATCTGGAATATCGGGACGAGTTTTCCTCGACAAATTCTTTGGATCATTCACTGTAATCATAGAATCCCTTTCCCGTCTTCCGTCCCAGGTACCCGGCATCCACCATCTTTCTCAGCAGCGGGCAGGGTCTGTATTTCGGGTCTCTGAATCCCTCATACAGAACCTCCATTATACTGAGGCAGACATCAAGCCCGATCAGGTCAGCCAGAGTCAGCGGCCCCATCGGATGGTTCATGCCCAGCTTCATCACAGTATCGATCGCTTCTGCGGTTCCCACTCCCTCCATCAAGGCGTAGACCGCTTCGTTGATCATCGGGAGCAAAATCCGGTTGGAGATGAACCCAGGAAAATCATTGGCTTCCACTGGCACCTTGCCCATCTTTTCGACCAGAGCTTTGACCTCGTCAAAAGTCTCCTGGGAGGTGGCAATGCCTTTGATCAATTCCACCAGGGTCATCAAGGGGACGGGATTCATGAAGTGCATTCCCATGAACCTGTCAGGACGGCTGGTTAAAGCAGCCAGGCGGGTTATGGAAATGGACGAGGTGTTAGAGGTCAGGATGACCGAGGGGTCCAAGAGTTTATCCAGCTCGGTGAGCACCTGCTTTTTCACCTCGAAGTCCTCGAACACGGCTTCAACTACAAAATTTGCCTGTTTGAGGTCTGATAGCCTGCTGGTGGTCTTTATTCGGGAAATTATTTTTTCCTTGTCTTCTTCGATCTTGCCCTTCTCCTGGAACTTGGTCAGACTTTTATCGACCGCCTTCATCGATTTCTGAAGAAGGTCCTCGGCCACATCATTCAGCATGACCTCAAATCCTGCGGTGGCAGCCACCTGGGCGATCCCCGTCCCCATGGTTCCAGCGCCAATCACTCCTATCTTTTTCTCTGCCATCATTCCTCCTTTCTCACACCATTTCTACGGCCATGGCCACAGCATCGCCGCCGCCGAGACAGAGAGCGGCCACGCCCTTTTTCAGGCCTCTATGCTTGAGAGCATAGATCAGGGTGGTCAAGATCCTGGCTCCTGTGGCTCCGATCGGATGGCCCAAAGCCACGGCTCCTCCGTGCACGTTGACCTTTTCCCTGTCCAGCCCCATTTCTTTGATCAACACCACCAGCTGGGAGGAAAACGCCTCGTTGATTTCGAAAAGGTCGACATCCTCGATCTTCCAGCCGACATTGGCCAAAAGCTTCTCGATGGCTCCTTTAGGAGCATACATCACCATGGAAGGTTCAATGCCGTTGGTGGCTGAACCCAGGATCTTGGCTAGAGGTTTGAGCTTCTTCTCCTTCACCGCTTCTGCAGAGGCAACGACTACCGCTGCCGCTCCGTCATTTAAACTAGACGCATTCCCGGCGGTGACTGTTCCATCTTTCTTAAAGACGGCTTTGAGTTGTGATAATTTCTCAAGCGTCGCATCTTTCCTCGGTCCCTCATCCACTTTGAAGATAATCGGGTCTCCCTTTCTCTGAGGGATTTCAACAGGAAGGATCTCCTCCTCCAGGTAGCCCTTCTCAGCGGCATGAATGGCTTTCTGGTGACTGCTGGCCGCATACTTATCCTGCTCCTCGCGACTCGCACCGAATTTCTCAGCTACGACTTCTCCGGTCATCCCCATATGCTGGTCGTCGAAAGCACACCAGAGGCCGTCAAGGATCATGGAGTCTTTGAGCTTCATGTCTCCGAACTTGACACCCTCCCGTGCACCCCAGAGAAGATGAGGGGCCTGGCTCATGCTCTCCATCCCGCCTGCAATGATGATCTCCTTCTCCTCAAGCCAGATCGCCTGGGCGGCCAGGGCAACAGCTTTCAGAGCTGAACCACAAACCTTGTTCACGGCAAAAGCACTTACCGTGTAAGGGATTCCCCCTTTCACCGCCGCCTGCTTGGCCGGGGCCTGGCCGATCCCAGCAGAAACGACATTGCCCATGATGACTTCATCCACATCCTCGGCTTTGATCCCGGCTCTTTTCACAGCCTCCTTGATGGCCAGACCGCCTAGCTCAGGAGCTCTGAAATTCTTCAGAGATCCCAAAAAGCTGCCTATAGCCGTTCGAACGGCTCCGACAATAAAAACATCGCGCAATTCACACATTGATTATGCCTCTCATCAAAAATGAATTAAGTTTAAAGCCCTTCCATTTTTATCATAATTAAAAGAGGGTGTAAACCCAGCACCTATCTTTGCATCACACGGAATGAAAAAAGCCCTGTTATCCCTGGAAGGAAGCTTCTCTTTCCTTGACACTCCATGATGAAATTGTCATCTGTCACAGCGGCTGGTTCCCCTCGATCCTAGCCGGGATCCTCTCACGCCCCACCATGGGTTTCAGATGCAGGTGAACCCTCGCCTTACTTCTTAACTCGGTCAGATTTTTATTGCAAGAAAACCGATTTTAGAGAAGACCGGACAGAGTATAAAACCGGCAAGAAATAGTTCAGCTCAATCCGGTGATCTGTCCGTCTTCCGTGACATCGATCCTCTCGGCTGATGGAGCCTTGGGCAGGCCGGGCATGGTCATGATATCTCCGCAGTAGACCACAACAAAACCTGCTCCTGAACTGAGCGAGGTATCAGTCACGATCAAGGTGAAGTCTTTGGGCCTTCCCAGCGCCTCATCGTCAGCAGAAAGGGAATACTGAGTTTTGGCTATACAGACAGGAAGATGACCGAAACCCTCCCGCTCAAAGCGTTTTATCTTCCTTTTGATTTTTCCTTCCATGGCCACCGAAGAGGCCCCATAGATCTTTCGGGCAACGGTCTCGATCTTCTCCAGAAGCGGCATTTCTGAGGGGTAAAGAAGCTGGAACTTATTCCCCTCTTCCTCGATGGCCTTCAGGACTTCCTGTGCCAGGTCCTTCCCGCCTCTTCCTCCTTTGGCAAACACTTCGCTCAAAGCGACCCGGGATTTCTCCTTGCGGCAGAGGTCGATCACTTTTTGGATCTCTGCCTCGGTGTCAGATGGGAATCTGTTCACAGCCACCACGAATGGAACGCCGAAAATCCTCAGGTTTTCCATGTGTTTCTGGAGGTTGGCGAAACCACGCTCCGCAGCCTCCACATTCTCCTCGTCCACCTTCTCCAGCTCGACTCCGCCGTGAAGCTTGAGCGCTCTCAGGGTGGCCACCAGGACACAGGCATCCGGAGGCGGAATATGTCCTGTCCGGACGACTATGTCGAAGAACTTCTCCGCTCCGAGGTCAGATCCGAAGCCTGACTCAGTCACGACATAATCAGCCAGTTGAAGACCCAGCCGAGTGGCAATGACAGAATTCGTGCCATGGGCAATATTGGCGAACGGCCCCCCATGGATCAAGGCCGGCGTCCCTTCCAGAGTCTGGACAAGATTGGGCTTGAGCGCGTCCTTGAGCAGGGCCGCCATAGCGCCTGCGGCATGAAGCTCCCGGGCAAAGACCGGCTTTCTGTCTGGAGAATAGCCGACAAGGATATTTCCCAGCCTTTGTTTGAGGTCTTGAGAATCAACGGCCAGACACAGAATCGCCATCACCTCAGAAGCAGCCGTTATGTCAAAGCCTGTTTCCCTCGCTATCCCGCGGAGAGGACCGCCTATCCCGATGACCACTTCCCGCAGCACCCGGTCATCCATGTCCATCACTCGTTTCCATTCTACCCAACGGCAGTCGAGCAGGCCGCAGGAGCCGTCAAAATGGAGGCGGTTGTCCACCATGGCAGCCAGAAGATTATGAGCAGCAGTAACGGCATGGATGTCACCGGTAAAATGGAGGTTGATCTCCTCGCGAGGCGCGACCTGGGCATATCCTCCTCCTGTAGCTCCTCCTTTCATCCCGAAAACAGGCCCGAGAGAAGGTTCCCTCAAGGCCACCAAAGCTTTCTTACCAACATGGCTCAGGGCGTCAGCCAGTCCGATAGAAGTCGTGGTCTTTCCTTCCCCCGCAGGGGTGGGAGTCGCGGCTGTCACCATGATCAACTTGCCTTTTTGGGCTTCTTTTTTTCGAACTTTCCCCAGGGACACTTTTGCCTTGTACCTACCGTATTTTTCTCGGGTTGGAGCCCAAGCTTGTCTGCGATCTCTTCAATCGGCTTTATCGTGGCATTCATGGCTATTTCCATGTCATCGAGCATGCTGCCCTCCTGTCTGTGATATTCTATTTTTGGAGAAGAACCTTGGCCGTTTCCATTCTTTTTTCGTAGCTCTTCCTGTTAAAATCGTGAAACATTATACCATACTCCTCGATCAATCCCTCGTCAGCGAAACTGAAATAACAGTTGTTCCCGATGATGATATGGTCTAAGACCTTGAGCTGCATTACAGCAGACGCAAAGACAAGCTCTCTCGTTATCTCTCTATCGCTGGCCGAAGGTTCCGGGTCCCCGGAAGGGTGATTATGCACAAATATAAGGGAGGAGGCATCGCATTTCAAGGCTTCTTTCACGATTTCCCTGGGGTAAACAGCACTCGTGTCCACCGTCCCCTCGAACACGGTCTTTTCCTCCAGGATATGGTTTTTCGCATCCAGGAAAAGGACCTTGAACTGTTCCTTTTTCACATCCCTCAGAGAATGGTAAAGATAATCGAAGACTTCTTTCGAGGAATGGCAGTAGGGCTTGCTCATCATCCTTTCCTTGAGGAAGCGTCGGGAGACGTCCTGGATAAGTCTCAGGCCGAAAATGTTATGTTGACCTATTCCTTTAACTTTCAGGAGTTCATCCGCCGGCGCTTCCAACACTCCTCTCAAGGATCGGAATTTCATCAAGGCCTCCTTGGCCTGCTGCTTGCAGTCTTTACGGGGAGTTCCAAGAGTCAAAAGAAGCTCGATCACTTCATAATCCAGGAACCCCACCAGACCTCCTTTTAAAAATTTTTCCCTCAGCCTATCCCTGTGTCCCCTGCTTTGCCGTACGCTCAGGTCCTTTTTACTCCTGGATTTAGCCATGATTATCGATATACAATTCTAATTTCATGACGAAAAACTGAAGGAAATTTTCACAAATCGGAAGGGATTATTTCTTCTTCTCGGATAAGAACCGCATCTCCAGGAGCCTGTCCTCTTCCTTGATCTTTAGCCTCAAGACATAGACCAGCACCAGGATTGCCAGCCACAGCCAGGCAATGAAGACATACAGGCCCGTGGATTCCTTGATGCCCTGCGGACCAGGGACGATCTTTTCGGACGCCTCCTCCTGGATCGTCCCGGTCTTCTCTTGCTCCACTTGCTGAGCAAAATTGATTTTGAAGAGAACAAAGGAGTGAAGAAAAACAATCAATACAAACAAGGCGATTAACTTTTTTTTGGCCGTCATCAGAGTAGACTCCAGACAGACATGCCCACAGCATAGATGATAAACAGATACGCAATCACTGTAGTCATCTTGCCTTTCCTTTCCGCAGGTTTGTTATCGATCAGAGGGAGAAAAAAGAAGGCGGTACCGCCCAGAAGTATCAAAAGGACAGCAAGGGTATCCCCGTTCATGAAGAGAATCTTTGCGGGGAAGATCTTCAGCATCTGGAAAAGGAAAAGAAAATACCACTCGGGCTTGATCCCCTCAGGAGCAGGAGCCATCAAATCCGCGGCTTTATCCAGCGAGGGAGGGAAAAAGACTGACACTGTGAACAGAACGCCGACGAGCACCAGCCAGACGATCATCTCTCTGTAGACGAAATTCGGCCAGAAAGGAAGCTCCTTCACCTTTTCCTCTTTTCTCTCCAGGTCAAGAGGAAGGCTCATGCCCTGTTTCTGGATGAGATAGACGTGCACAGCAAGAAGAGCAAGCAGAAAAATGGGAAGGATACAGACATGAAAACCGAAGAAGCGGGTCAGGGTATCACCAGTGACATCCTCACCCCCTCGAAGAAATTTGGTTACCCAGACACCCACCACGGGGATGGAGCGGGGAATGTCCGTCCCGACCTTGGTGGCGGAAAGAGAGAGGTCATCCCAGGGAAGGAGATAGCCTGTAAACCCGAAAAGAAGGGAAAGGACCAGCAGGAAGACTCCGCTCATCCAGGTCAATTCCCTCGGCTTGCGGTAGCCTTTAGTGATCCAGATGCTGAGAAGATGGATGAAAACAAAGACGATCATGAAGGAGGCAGACCAGCTGTGGACCGACCTGATAATCCAGCCCAGCGGAACCTCGGTCATGATCCGGGCAACACTGCTGTTGGCTTCCTCCAGGGTTGGGTTGTAATAAAAAACGAGCATGAATCCCGTGATTACCTGGATCCCGAAAAAGAGGAGGATAGCACTTCCCGTGTAGTACCAGATGGAATGCTTGTGCTGGGGAATCTTCTTCTCCCTCAGAAAGCGAAAAACGGCTGACAGTCCGGAACGTTCATCCAGCCAGGATCGAATGTCCTTTTTCACGTTTTTCTCTTTCACTCCACACCCTCTCTTTTTATGACCAGGTTCTCCCCTTCAATGGACAGGCTCAGCCGACGCAAGGGACGGGGAGGAGGCCCAGCCGTATGAACGCCGTTCTCGTCATACCAGCCCTCATGGCAGGCGCAGTAGAATTTTCTCTGGTCGGGAAGGTAGGTGACATTGCAGTCGAGGTGAGTGCAGACAGCCACAAAAGCTGTATAAGACCTGTCATCATTCCTCTTCAAGATGCCCGGCTTGCTCCCCCAGGCAAAAATTTTCACGGTATTCGGCTCCATATCCTGGAAGTCCACAAAGGGCAGGATGACCTCCTCCGGTTCTCTCGTCGGCGGGAAAATAAACTTCAAGACCGGATACAGAAAAGAAGCGGCAAAAGCGCCCAGCCAGCCTCCGAGGAGGCCGTTCAAAAACTGCCGGCGCGTGAACAGAGAATGTTTGAGCTTCATCGTTTAAACCTGAAAATCCGTTTGATCTTCTCCAAGACCAATTTTCTTCTCAAGGCTTCGATGCCGTCCGCGGGTCGGACATCCTTGGGACAGACCTCGTTGCATTTGAATACCGTATCGCAGCCCCAGACTCCGCCCTCGGTGTTGACCTTTGACCACTCTGAGAAATTCCTCCTATCCCTTGGGTCTTGGACGAAACGGCAGAGCTTGGCAAGGGCTGCCGGACCCAGGTAACTTTCGTTCCTGGAAGCCACCGGGCAGGCGCTGTAGCAGCACCCGCAGAGGATGCAGTTGATGTACTGAAATATCCGTTCCATCTCTTCATCTTCTATGCGGTATCCCTTTTCTAGAACTTCTCCTTCAGGAAAAATGTAGGGTTGTATCTTGCGGACCGTCTCGAGAAAAGGCTCCATGTCGACCACCAGATCCTTCTGGATCTCCAGATTAGGCAAGGGTTCGATGATGATGACCGAGGATTTCAAGGAATCGATCATGGTCCGGCAGGCCAGCTCAAACTTGCCGTTAATCACTATGCCGCACGAGCCGCAGATAGCCTCCCGGCAGCTGTAGCGGAAAGCCAGTGTGCAGTCCTGTTCATTGCGGATATCCATCAAGGCTTCCAGGGTTGTTCTTGTCTCCTCCGTCTCGTAGGAAAAGTCCTGGAAATAGGGAGACTCGTCCTTCAGCGGGTCGAAGCGCAAAATCCGAAAAGTATATTTCATCTCAGTATTGTCTTGCCTTTGGTTCGTACTTGGTTATGTTAACATCTTTATAGCTTATCTGAGGCTTCCCGTCTTTCAAGGCAATCAGAGTATGCTTGAGCCAGTCATTATCGTTGCGCTCCTTGAAATCCAGGCGGTAGTGGGAGCCCCGGGTCTCCTCCCTGTTCAGCGCTCCCGAAGTGATGACCTCGGCCAGATCCAGCATGGACTCAAACTCAATGATGTTCACCAGCTCCTGGCTGAATCGGAGACATTTGCCTGAAATAGAGACGCGTTTGTAATCCTCTCTGAGTTCCGCGATCTTTTCCAGCGCTTGGGCCAAATCCTTTTTGTTACGGAACATCCCGACTTGGTCACTCATGACCAATTTGAGACGGTTCAGCAGGCGGTGAACCTTTTCCCCGGCTTCTCTTTTCTGTCGCTCCTCGATCTTTTTCTTTACCTCCAGCGCCGCATCTAAAAGTTGTTTTTCCTCATCTTTCGGACCACTGCTCCCTTTGACCCAATGTGCGGCTTCCTCTCCAGCGATCTTGCCAAAGACGACTGTCTCCAGAAGCGAGTTCCCTCCCAGGCGGTTCGCGCCGTGGGTACTCACACAGGCACATTCTCCAGCTGCGTAGAAGCCCTCTATCCGGGAAGCGCAGTGGATATCGACATCTATCCCTCCCATGGAATAGTGCTGGGCCGGCTGGATGGGAAGCGGCGTATCAACCGGATCCAGGCCGGCAAAATTGATGCTGATCTCCCGGATGCCGGGAAGTCTTTTTTTAATCTTCTTTTCTCCCAGGTGCCTCAAGTCAAGGTGGACATACTGGTTTTCAAACCCGTTTCCCCTGTCAATCTCGGTCTGGATGGCCCGGGCGACGATATCTCTTGGGGCCAGCTCCATGGCAGAGGCAGCATAATCTTCCATGAATCTCCTTCCCTTGTTATTGACCAGGTAGCCTCCCTCTCCCCGTGCTCCTTCGGTAATCAATATATTGCTCGGGTAAAGAGAGGTGGGATGGAACTGGACGAATTCCATGTCCTTCAGCGGCACACCCGCCCTGTAAGCAATCCCGATTCCGCTTCCGTGGTTGATATAGGCATTGGTCGTCCTGAGGTAGACTCTCCCGTATCCTCCGGTGGCGAAGATAACCGCCCTGGCCATAACGGGCATGATCTCTCCCTTTTGGAGGTCATAGACCACAACTCCCAGACATTTTCCGTCCTTGACCACAAGCTTGGTCACCAGCCACTCATTATAAAACTTCACCTGCCTTCTCAATGACTGCTCATAGAGAGTGTGGAGAATGACCAGGCCGGTCCGGTCAGCGGCATAACACGTCCGGGGAAATCCAGCCCCCCCAAAAGGCCTCTGGGCAATGACTCCTCCTGGAAAGCGGCTGAAGGGAACTCCAAAATACTCTAGCTCATAGATGGCGGGGACCGCCTTCTGGCACATCAGCTCGGCCACATCCTGGTCTGCGAGATAGTCACTTCCCTTGATCGTATCAAAGGCATGCCCCTCCCAAGTATCATCCCTTCCATCAGGATTGTTGCCCAGAGCCGCATTTATTCCTCCCTGGGCAGCGACGGAATGGGAACGGAGCGGATGGACCTTGGAAATAACAGCGACTTTGAGCTGGGGATCGCAGGCCAGCGCTGCAGCCAGCCCGGCCAATCCACCCCCGACGACAAGGATGTCCTGACTAAGCATTCAGTAATTCCTGGTAAAATAGACAGTCAGCAGCGCAACGCTCAAGATGATACTGAGCAGGGTAAAGACCCAGAACAGGAGCTTCTCCTTCCTCACTCCAAGGTCGATGATGACCGTCCTCAAACCGTAGAGCGCATGGAAAACGATCAAGATGATCAAAAGAGTATCCGTGAACGGATTGGTATGGAGAACAAGAGCCCAATCTGGTTTCTGTTCCTTGGTCATCAGAAAAAACGAGGTTAAGAATTTCACTCCCAGGAGGAGAATCAGCAGAAGGCCGCTGATGCGGTGGAAAACCCAAATAAACATGGAATCCTTTCCTTTTTGGAGGATATATTTAATTAAAGTCACCAAGGAATGTCAAGGAAAAGTAATAGGGGACGTTCCCTGCGGGGACACCCTTTTATACTTTTTATACATAGCGAAAAAAAAGTGTGTCCCCGCAGGGAACGTCCCCATATTTCGATAGATAGGGCTACTGATCAGGCTGGGTACCGGCGGAGATGTTGTATGTTTTCATTTTGTAACTCAGCATCCTCTCCGTTATCCCCAAAGCCCGGGCCGCTTTGCTTTTTACCGAACCGCTCTCTAGAAGCGCTCTCTTTATTTCCCTGACTTCCAAGGCCTTGATCCTGTCTTTCAAGGGCTGACCTTCCTGCACGAGCTCGTCTTCGCTCATCTCCTTTATGAACACCGGCAAATCTGAAGAAGTTATTGCCTGGCCATCACAGAAGACAACCGCTCTCTCTACGATGTTCTCCAGTTCTCTTATGTTGCCCGGAAAGGAATATTTCAGAAGAGTGTTCATCGCCTCGGCCGAGATCTCCCTGATATTCTTCCCCTCTCTTTTACTGTATTTTCTGATGAAATAATCGACAAGAGGAGGAATATCCTCCTTTCTTTCGCGGAGTGGAGGAACATGGATGTGAATGACGTTCAGCCGGTAATAAAGGTCAGGCCGGAATTTTTCCTCCTTCATCAATAGATCCAATTCCCTGTTGGTCGCGGCAATGATCCTCACGTCAGACTTAAAGGGCTTTGAGGAGCCAAGCCGGTAAAATTCCTTCTCCTGGAGGAAACGGAGGAGTTTGACCTGGAGCTGCAGAGGGAGGTCTCCGATCTCATCTAGGAAAAGGGTTCCACCAGAAGCCGCTTCAAACTTTCCCGTTTTTCTCTCAAATGCTCCGGTGAAAGAGCCTTTTTCCGCCCCGAAAAGCTCGCTCTCGATCAACGTTTCGGGGAGTGAAGGAATGTTGACGGCCAGGTAAGGCCCCTCTTTACGCTTTGAAGAAAAATGAATGGTCCTGGCCACGAAATCCTTACCGGCCCCTGTCTCCCCTGATATCAGGACCGTGGCGGCGCTCTTGGCCGCTTTCGAAACCAGGAAGGCCACCTCTTCCATCCTGGATGAGTTGGAGACAAAGTTCCTGGCGCTGAACTTCTCTGCCAGAGAATCCTGAAGGAGGGATATCTCTTTCTTCAGCCTCTGTCTTTCCAGAGCCCTGGCGATGACCAGAAGGAATTTGGTAAAATCGATCGGCTTAACGATGTAATCATAGGCCCCTTTTTTAATGGCTTCCACGGCGTTTTCAACATTGGCAAAGGCGGTGACCATTAGGGGAGTGACAAGGGGATTTCTTTTCAGGATCTCGACGATCACGCCGATCCCTGTTTCTCCATCCAGCTTGAAATCTACAACAGCGATATCCACAGGATGGATATCGATGATGTCGAGCGCCTCCCGACCCGAAGATGCCTCAAGAACAGCGTAGTCTTCCCGCTCCAGGTTCTCCTTGATCAACTTTCTTTGCAGAGGGTCATCTTCGACAATCAGGATGCTGGCTTTGCTCATCTTATCCTCCCGGAATATGGATCACAAAAACCGTTCCCTGCCCTTTTTGACTTCTGACTTCAATCCTTCCTTCATGGGCCTCGATGATCTTTTTGGTCAGGTAGAGTCCAACTCCCAGCCCTTTCTTCTTGGTTGAGAAGAACGGCTCAAAGATGCGCTCCTGGTTCTCTTCAGGAATTCCGCTCCCGGAATCCTCAATCCTCACCTCGGCTGCTCTTTTCTTCTGCTCGGCATGGATCGAAATCAACCCTCTCTCGCTGGCGTCGAGCGAGTTCCTCAGAAGGTTAAAAAAAGCCTGGCTTATCAAGTTCTTGTCCGCCTCCAGGTAGACGGATGATGATTCGGAATAGCTAATCTCCACTTCAGATATATCATATTCCCTGGAGAGCGAATCCTTTACGTTCGATACCATTCCCGCAAGAGAGAACCTTTCCTTGTTGAGCTCGATCGGTTTGAGGCTGGCTGAGAATTGATCGATTATCCTGGAGATCTTCTGGATCTCCTCCTTCCCTAAAGCGATGTCATCTTGAAGTGCCTCGGGCACCTTCTTGTGCAGAAGCTCCAAAAGAAGGGAAAGGCTATTCAGAGGATTTTTAATCTCGTGACCGACACCTGAGGTAAAGGCGGAGATCTCCCGGTATCTTTCCTTTTCCGCTTTCTCCGCTTCTGCCTCCTCTTTCTTTCCCAGATAGCTGCGCTGAACCTGATAGAACCCGAGGAAGAGGATCACGCCGATAACGAAAATGAGCCCAAAAATCAGGATAAAATTTCTCCGGGAATAGGCGATCATTTCCTGCAGGTTTTCCAGAGAATACCCGACATAGAGGTAACAGTTCTTCCCTTCGTCCGGGGAAAAAGGAGAGAAAAAGTTGAATATCTTTCCGGCGGGAGAATCGATTATCCATGATTCTTCAGCCTCAACGGTATCGAGGGATAGGGGCAGATAGCCTTCAAACCGGGAGCTCCAGCCCAGGACATTCTTGTCCTCGTCGAGCAGCGCGATGTAATAAATATCCTCCTTTCCGGAGAGGGAGTCGAAGATTTCAGCCACGGAATAATTCTCGCGCAAGAAGTGAGAGATATTGATCTTCAAGATCTCCGCCGCAGCTTGGAGCTGTTCCTTGACCAGGTTTTCTGTTTTGTTTTTAATGTAGGCTCGATTCACCGCTGAGAGGGCAAAAAAGACAATGAGTATCCCCAAAAACGGAAGGTAAAAAAAGAGAAGAAAATTCCTGCCTTTCAAAACCTCTTGCCTTTTCTTTTCTTCTGCTGCTTCATCTCGCCTCCCCTCCAGGCGGGGAAGCCGTGCTTGTCCCTGAGCATGAATATCTCTCCCCGGTATCGGATCTGGCGGGCGATGATGTTCTTCTGCCCGTTTTTGGAATAGACTGATCCAACGACCTCCAGTTCTTCCCCTTTATAAAAATCCTGGCTGAAAAACCGGACAGGACTGATCTCCACGTTAAACATCTCTTTGGTCTTTTTCTCCTCGAGAATCACTATCAAGAATGGTGAGCTGTCCTTGTAGCGAGGCTCCATGACGATCTGTTGAATCGTGCCTCTGACTTTTTTCTCGGTATCCAAGTTGTAGTAATGGTCCTTCTCCTGGCCGAGGACGGCAGCCTGCAACCACAGCAGGCTTAAAAGCAGGATAACGTACCGACTCTTCCTCATTTCTTTCCTCCGAAGAAGACATTCCATTCCAATCCGGCGGAGAAGAAATTTCCCTGCCAATCAAAGAAAGGGTCATTCGACCGGTTATCCACATAAAAGTAGGAAAGGAACAGAGAAAAACTGGGAAAATCTTTTTCCACCCTGACCTCGAACACGTCTCTTACATCCTGCCTTGTCACTCCTAACGGATTCCCCTCCAAATCCATGCTCTCTATTCCAGGGAACTCCTTTTCAGACCTAGTATAACCCATTTTGAGTTCGATGTTCCAGGGGACCAGGATCGTCAGCTGGCTGCTGACCTGATAGCCTTCCCAAGAATAGCTATCGTAGGAAGGATTCTCCACCACATAAAACTCCTCAACCGAAGTGAAGGGGTTCTCTCCGGAAAGAGTCCACTGTTTCATTCCTGAAAGACTGAGGCCCAATTTACTGCCCAATCCCTGAGCAATCAAACCGTTTACGGAGAAGACCTGGATCACCTTCCCCTCATAGATCGTTCGGGGAATATAGATATACGAACCCCTTCCCCCACGATAGCCCTGTCCTTCCTCAATATCAACTTCTTGGGATGAATCAGGATGGAGATAATATTTATACCCCCAGCTCAACTCTGTCTTGATCGTAGTTCTTGTCTGGAAGTAGGTATCGAACGATACATCCAAAAAATGGCTGATGAAATCGAAAAGGGAGTAGCTGTAGCCCTTGTATTCAAAGGCATAATTGGACTTCAGGATCGAGGTCTGGCTGAGATAGGTCTTGAAAGCCCCCAGGAAATGCAGAGAAAGATAATTGAAATCGGTGTAATCGGAACGATAGAAAGCTCCTTGGCCGAGAACAGAGAAATAGAATGCGGTCTTCTCGTTGACAGCATGGAGATAGTCCAGGCCGGCGTCATGGAAATAATAGGAAAGGCTTGGATTGTCATAAAGATAGGCATAATTGCCTTCGGTGAAAAGAGAAACCTTGGAAAAATCCTTGTCAAGATAGAAATTCAAGGAGGACAATTGGTCTCTTTCAGAATATCTGTTCTGAAAGACGTTGTCCGTCACGTTCTGGTAGAATGAAAGCGAAAACGTGTTCGCCATCAAAGCTGTATTCACAACCAGAAAAGCACTGAAATAGACGACAAGTCTTCTCACTCCTCCTCCTTTTATGAGCTCTCAAAAGAGGGAAAAGGAGCGGAGCTCCTTCTCCCTCCTATAAAATCTTATCCTTAGCGGATCAGCGTCTTCCCTGTTTGAGGGCTCTGCCTTTACCGCCGGACCTGCCGCAAAAGCCCTGGCCGAAGCTGCCCAGGCTGTTCCGGAAAGAGGCTTTGTTCCAGCCTGTTCCGCTGTAATACCTGTTCCTGTACTCGAACTTATTCGCTTCAGACGCATTTCCATACCTGTTCATGGTGCCGCTTCCGTCCTCAGGTCTGGTCCAATCCGGGTCCTGGCAATTGGGGATGCCATCGTTGTCGTGGTCCCGGGCAAGATCATTGATCCCATCCCCGTTCTCATCGACGAACATCAGTCGGTT
>SMTZ1_10005715_pt1 | contig 21052 bp, 15 predicted proteins | sample DeeMarSWOR136_30_FD_25667 | JGI IMG/M metagenome (IMG submission 25667) | reverse complement strand
CCTTGCCTGCATGACTTTATAACTTCTCCGATTGGCAAAGGCCAAGTGATAACGTATGCTTCTTTCCTATTGACCTCCATTGGATCGAAGAGGCTGAAAGTAGTGGCAGGGTACACCCACCCCCACGACCCTTCTTGGGAAGAGGTAATAAAGGGGAGATATTTTTGCGAAATTTCACAGAGATGGTCTTCTTGTCCCTCTCTGCTTTTTTCTTTGCTCGCTTGAAAAAGACCTATTCTTTATATCCTTAATCGGTTTGATGCTTATTTCCTGATATTAACAGCTTGGCGGCGGTCCTCCTTTGAACAGATAGTCGATCAGATAAACCACGTCAGCACTATTGACCACCTCGTCACAATTGCAATCCCCAACCCATAAAGGATCTGGTGCTGGCCCACCTTTGAAAAGGTAGTTTATCAGATAGACAATGTCAGCTGAATTGATTATTCCATCTCCGTTGGTGTCACCTCGAAGATAACCCTGAAGATCCTCCTGCCAATAACCCGAGTTCAAGCCATATGATTCCGAGTTGCCCGGTCCCACTGCCAGCTGTCCGACCGTTCCGCACAACTCACAGCCGTCCTGAGCGCCCAGCCGGTAGGTGACTCCACTGGTGCCGCAGTCGCTTCCTGAGGAGACCACCTGCCATTTGAGCTGCTTACCCTTCTCCGTGACGGCAGAGGCGGTCTGAACCTGATCCTGCTCCAGTTCGACGGGCTCGAACTGCACTGCAGCTTGATTCTTCTTCGGGGCGACCGTGGTCCTCTTAAGCTCTATCTGTCCCTTCCTGTCTTGTTCTTTTACTTTTTCCGAGACAACCTTCTTGGCAAGAGATTCGGGGACAGAGAAAACAAGCAGAGCAAGAAAGCTCGCAAGAATTATAGCCAGCCCCGCCCCATTTGGCCGAGTTCGCAATCTGCGTGACTGGATTCGTTTACTCAATCGATTGTGTTTCATCATTACTCTCTCCTCTCAATTTGCTGCATCCGCTGGTATGAACCGTACGGTTCATACCGCTGTCTATCTTTGCTCCATCTTTCGGGAACTCTTTTCGTGCACTTCTTCCATGCGCTTGAGCTGTTCATAATGAATGTCGTATTCCTCGCCCAGTTCATAAGCTTCAGGATGGAGATACTTACCGCGCTCCACATCCGGTTTATCAACTTCGACCTGGATTCGGTTGGCCTCGGCGAACGCATCCTTGCGGATACCCGTAACCTGCCACGAAATCTTCATCCCAGGCTCTCCACCGGCAATAGTGAACCGGACATTTCCTCTGCGATATACACAGGAGCAAAGCCGCCAATGCAGGTAAGTTGATATCGGAAGTCTTTATTGACCGCACCAAAGTAATAGGGAAGTTCAACTACTGCCTGTCCATTAGCATCAAGCACTACCACACCGTCGTACACGTTCTTCATGTCCGGCGACTCCACGAAGGAGTGGTAAAGGTATTTGTTTTGCGGGTCCAGGGGATGGTCGATCTTAAAGCCGCCACCGCCTTTGCTCAATGTTCCGGTGACGTTGACATTGCCGTGAAACCATCCCGCATAGTTAGCGATCGGACTACCGGCGTCTCCATAGATGCCGTACCTGGCCCCTAGACCACCGACGGATCCAAAAACACCGCAGTTCCCCGCGAATTCCGAAGTACCAGTCGCCCACCCCCGGACGCCGAAATTCAATGAATCACCACTGGCATCCCCTTCAACGCCAACGTTCCCTCCTACACCCCCTACCGTTCCATACAGGCCGTAGTTCCATCCGGAACCGCCAAAAACCTCACCTCGGACTCCATAATAAGAATTACTTTCGGTGGGGAAAACCAGACCACCTACACCTACCCAACCCCCTTCGAAAAGTCCACCAATCCCATAATAATCTCCTTGAACCGACCGGCCGTAGACGCCTTTGGCATCATACGTTCCTGCACCCAGATGTTCGGCTCTCACAGCGTTTGCCTCCCCGGCCGGATAAAACGACGTAAAGCTCGCCGAATACAGGTAATCGGATGTCTCCACGTGCAATTGGCCATCTGGATCCGCAAGCCCGATGCTCACCTGGCCGCTTGCGCCGTCAGCGATGATGACGGGATCGACCCCATCTGTCACCTCAATACGGCCAGGATCACCTTCCGCTGCGCCCCCCACGGTGAGTTTACTATGGAGGTGAATGTCACCGAAGATTCCGCCACCCGAAGCTCCATCAACCGTGGCAGCCCGATAGGCCCACGGAACCGTGACCAGCCTGGTGCGCGGCTCAATTTCTGGATCAGGAACTACCGTAATTCCCAGCCATCTGGCGGGCTCAGCAAAAACAATATCCGAAATGGGGTTCACTGAGCCCAACTGAACGTTGAACAGACCACCCGTAACAATCACAGATAGGGTTTCGGCCCAAATGACAGGTCCCGGGAGCGTAGGGTGGTTGTAAATCCTAAAGGTCATGAACAAGGTGTCGTCCAATGGTTCTCCCGACTCGTCCGTCAAGAACCCCTGATACTGCATCAGGGTCGGAACGTCGGCCGTGGCTGTTGATACCGACGCCAGAAACAGCAGAAAGATAGGAACTGTTAGTGAAACTACACTTTTCATGTTTCACCCCTTTCTTTGTTGGGAGTTTATCTGAAGGTTTCGTCTTATCATGTTCTTGACATGTTCCGTTTAATGGGTTGCATACGCTCTTATAAACCATACGGTTCACACCGCTGACCATCCTCACTTTGCCTCTCGATCACTCCTTTCTTTCAGCTCCTCCTGGATGCGCTTGTGCTCCTCATAATGAACGCCATACTCCCTACCCAACCCGTGAGCCTGAGCGTGGAGATATTTGCCCCGCTCCTGATCCGGTTTGTCCTTCTCCACCTGGACTCTGTTGGCCTCCGCGAAGGCATCCTTGCGGATACCGGTAACCTGCCAGGAGACCTTCATGCCGGACTCACCGCCAGCAATCTTGAAGTAGTTTTCCGAAATCTCTTCGGATATGTACAGGTTCGGCCCAGGGGTACCGATGGGCGTGAGCTGATAACGAAAGTCCTTGTTGACTGCTTCAAAGTAGTCAGGAAGTTTAACTGTTGCCTCTCCGTCAGCTCCAAGTATCACATTCCCACTGTAAAGGTTCAGCATGTCCGGAGACTCCACGGAGGAGTGATACAAGTATCTGTTTTCGGGGTCAAGGGGATGGTCTATCTTGAAACCGCCGCTTCCTTTGGTCGACGTTCCGGTAGTATGGGTGTTGCCGTAGAAGTATCCCGCATAATCTGCCGTCAAATCACCTGCGTCTCCATAGACGCCGAACCTTGCCAACGAATCAGTCGCGTATCCATAAACGCCATAGTTCGAGGCTCCTGAACTGTCACTTGCCGACCCCATGACAGCGACGTTCGTTCCTGCGCCGCTGGCATAGCCATAGACGCCGTAGTTGTGTCCTGAACCGCCCCTAACATCGCCCCCTCCCACGAAAGTACCGCCAAAACCCCAATTGTCAGCGGGAACCGAGACGCCAGAGACCGCTACGATATCAACGTTATCCGTACCGGTATATCGGGAACTTATCCCACCTATGGGATCAGAGGTCTCGACCTGGAGTTTGGTATATGGATCCGCGACCCCGATGCCGACACGACCGGAGATGGTTCCACCCGAGGCGCCGTCGACCGTGCTCACCCGGAAGGCCCAGGGCACCGTAACCAGCCTGGTCCGCGGAACAATCTCAGGATCAGGAGCCACCGTAATTCCCAGCCATCTTTCAGTCTCAGCAAATACGGTGTCCACGATTGGATTCACCGAGCCTAAAAGAACGTGGAACAGACCATTGGTGACGATCACATCCGCCTGGGTCTCGGTCCAAAGGACAATGGCCTCGTCCGGGTCAGGGTAAATGGTGAATGTCATAGACAAGGTGTCATTCAGTGGTTCACCTTCCTCGTCTGTCAAGAACCCCTGGTAATGCATCATGGCCGGAACCTCGGCTCTGGCTATTGATGCCACCGCCAAGAACACCAGAGAAACAATAACTGTTAGTGAAAGGATGTTTTTCATGTTTCACTCCTTTCTGCGTTTAGAGTTTCTATTCTGCTTTCTCTAACTTGGCGATTCTTTGCGTCAGTTCTTCAATGATTTCCCTTAACTCTTGGTTTTCTTCTATTAGTTCTTTAACACCCGCCAATGCCACACCGGCAACATCGCCAGGTGACAGGTACTTGTCATCTCTTCGCCCATCCCTCACAGTGCCAACATCAAACGCTTCGACAAAATCCTCAGAGACCGGTCCAATATGGCGTTCCTCGCTGCTCTTGTATTGCCAACCCTGAACAGGTAAGCTTGATATCTTAGCAAGCAACTCCTGCCGATCCAGAGATTGGAAGTTTTCTTTGAACGCTCGGCTGCTGCCGTTGGTCCAGGTTCCGCCGGCAGTCAGATATGCGCCATTGCCGTTGCTGGTGCTGGTTCCCACATGGATGGGATAAGATATGCCTCCGCCATTGTGGTCGTCCCTGTTTATCCCCAGCCGACCCCAGTAAACGCTGTCGAAGAATACCACCCGATATTGACTGTTGATATAAACCCGATTTCCAAAGGCCATGGACCAGTTGGCATTTGAGGTTAGGGTATCATATGAACCACCGGGAATGGCAGACCTGTCGCCCGCGTTGCTGTTTGCGATTCCCCCGCCAATCGCACTATAAGTGCCGTTGGCATGGTTTGCCTCTCCGCCACAGACTGTGCTCCCATGGCCGCTGGCGGTGTCCAAATAGCCACCCCCCACCGTGCTCTGATAGCCGTTGGCGATATTGAAGCAACCTCCGGCAACCGTGCTATATGCCCCCTCGGCGACATTGTAATTTCCGCCACCCACCGTGCTGGCGCTGCTGCTTGACGCATGACCGAGGCCTCCTCCAATAGTGCTCGCGTACCCGCTAGCCACGTTGCTCCAGCCTCCTCCAACCACACTACCTGAGTTGCTGGCTTTGTTGTAAGCACCTCCACTAACGGTGCTCCTCCAACCGCTGGCGGTATCCGCGTAGCCGCCGCCCACGGTCGCATAGCTGCTGTCGGCAAGGTTACGTTCTCCGCCGCCGACTGTACTGCCCTGGCCGCTCGCCATGTTCTTAACTCCTCCGCTGACAGTACTTTTCTCACCGCTGGCAGTGTCTGCATATCCTCCGCCGACCGTGCTATAGGCCTCTTCGCCGGCGGAATTCAATCCGCCACCGCTGACGACACTCATCCTGCCGCTGGCCGTGTTTTCTACCCCTCCACCCACGGTAGCATAATTGCTGTCGGCCAGGTTGCCTCCTCCGCCGCCCACCGTCGCACACGTACTTCTGGCCCTGTTTCCATATCCACCACCCACGGTCGCAGCATAGCCGCTTGCGGTATCCCCATTACCGCCGCCTACCGTAGCATAATTGCTGTCGGCGAGGTTATCTTCTCCGCCGCCGATTGTGCTATACAAGCCACTTGTCGTGTTTGTCGCTCCCCCGCTGATCGCACTCCAATCGCCGGAGGCGTAGTTGTTCTGCCCGGCCATAAACGCGGACGTGCCGGTGTTGGTATGGCCCGGACCGATGGTTGCCTTGCCTGTTGCTCGAAAGTCACCGTCCACGTCCAGGTCGCTTTGAATGGCCACATCACCGAAAACGGTTCCTCCGCTGGCACCATCCACAGTTGCAGCTCTATAGGCATAGGGCACTGTAACCAGCCTGGTCCGCGGAACAATCTCAGGATCAGGAGCCACCGTGATTCCCAGCCATCTTTGAGTCTCAGCAAACACAGTATCCACAATTGAATTCACCGAGCCCAAAAGAACATGGAACAAACCATTGGTGACGATCACATCCGTTTGGGTTTCAGTCCAAAGGACGATCGCCTCGTTGGGGTCAGGGTAAATGGTAAACGTCATGGACAAGGTATCATTCAACGGTTTACCCTCCTCGTCGGTCAAGAAGCCCTGGTACTGCATCATGGAAGGAACATCGGCTGTGGCAATTGATGCTGCCGCCAAAAAGGCTACAGAGAAAATAACTGTTAGTGAAACCATGTGTTGCATGTATCACTCCTTTGTGTTTAATTGTTATTATCTAGTATGTCCCTTGTGGGAACATACAATTTTCCATTATGAAATAAAACATCAACGGCTAATCTTTTGCAATTGTATATCAGAACCGTCTGGGGCACCGCCGGGGGCAGCGCCGAGTTCAGGTGGCTGCATTCTCATAGCGGGCCTTATGACCTGATAATCCTCGTGTCCTTTTCTAACAGCCGTAACCATGAAATCAAAATCGTAACTGCCGTTACCGTTGTTCAGTTCCCGAACGGCGAACATTTCCGGACTTTTTCCCACGACTGCCAGTCCCTTCGACTCGGCTGATAGAGGGGTGACCTGCACGGTAATTCCCTGCTGACTTGCCACTGCCACGAAGTGGTCGGGAAGAGCCACCTGGGCGCGTCCACTCTCCAGATGCCCGGTGCCGCGTACGTAAGCGGCCGCCTCAGGACCTTCAAGAGAGCAGTACCAGATGTCAGTACCCGGCTCATTGGGATTGGCCACGCGGAAATTCTTTGTATCACCCCAAATTATGCCTTGGCCGGATAGATTTACGTACATTCCCGCTTTTGCATCTCCAGTACTATCAAATACGCCTAGCCAGCCATTGTTTGGATCATCGTAGAAATTGTATAGAGAGACGTTTAGGTTACCATTTGGCCCCAGCAATGTAAGCGCTCCTGCTGAATACTCATTCACAAAAAAGTGTCCACGGTCTTGTTCTAAAGAATCCGTTATGGACACACACCCGTGGTTCGGATAACCCAGGGTATAGGTAAGTCTGGCGTTTCGGTTCCCGTTGGGTCCATATGTCTGAATCATACCGACATCGTATGCAGTGCTAATGCGCATCTCTGCTCGAAATTCACTGCCCGAATCAAGAATCCCCCCCCCCCCGTTATTGGGATAACCCTCTACAATGGTGAGTGCCGCATTGGCGGATCCGTTAGCTCCATATGTACCGATATAGCCACCTCCATCGTCCAAGCGGGATAATTCGCATATTGTGTCTCCTTCAGAGTCAGCCTGGAAGATGTCGCCCGAAATCAACCCTCCAGTAGCGCCATCCACAGTTGCCGTCCGGAAGGCATAGGGCACCGTGATCAGCCTGGTCCGGGGGATAATCTCCGGATCAGGAGCCACCGTGATCCCCAGCCATCTTTCAGTTTCAGCGAACACGGTATCCACAACTGGATTCACTGAGCCCAGCAGAACGTTGAACAAACCATTGGTTACGATCACATCTGCCTGGGTCTCACTCCAAATAACACTTCCCTCGGGAGTAGGATCGCTGCAAATCTTAAAGGTCATGGACAAGGTGTCGTTCAAGGGGACTCCCCACTCGTCGGTCAGATACCCCTGGTACTGCATCAGAGTGGGAGCATCGGCTGTGGCAGTTGATGCCAAAGCCAAAAAGGATAGGGAGAAAATAACTGTTAGTAAAACTATGTGTTTCATGTTTTACTCCTTTGTATTTAAGTGTTATTATCTGGCATGTCCCTTGTGGGGACATGCAATTTTCCGTTGTGAAACAAAACATCAACGGCTGATCTTTTGCAATTGTATATCAAAACCGTCTGGGGCAGCGCCGAGTTCAGGAGGTTGCATTTTCATAGCCGGCCTTATGACCTTATAATCCTCGTGTTCTTTTCTAACAGCCGTAACCATGAAATCAAAATCGTAAGTGCCGTTGCCGTTGTTCAATTCTCGAACAGCAAACATCTCCGAACTCTTCTCCACGACAGTCAATCCTTTTGACTCGGCAGAGAGAGGCGTAACCTGCACAGTAATTCCCTGCTGACTTGCCACCGCTACGAAGTGGTCGGGAAGAGTTACCTGGGCGCGTCCACCAACCAGATGGCCGGTGCCGCGGACGTAAGCGGCCGCCTCAGGACCTTCGAGACAGCAGTACCAGATATCCTTGCCCGGCTCATTGGGATTGGCCACGCGGAAATTCTTTGTATCACCCTGTACTATGCCCTGGCCGGATGAAATTACAGCCAGTTCCGCCCGCATCCATCCGTCATGATCACATACGCCCACACTGCCGCCGTTGGGGTAGGGGGCATCTTCCACACTCCTCATTACAACGTTATGGGTGTTATTTGGCCCCTGCAATATTACCATTCCCGCTCTAGAATCATTTACATAAAAGTTTCCACGGTCTATTCCTAAAGAATTCGAAACCTCCACAAACCCGTTATCAGGGTGATCGATTAGATATGTAAATCTGGCGTTTCGGTTTCCGTTGGGTCCCCTTGTTCGAACTATACCGACATCGTCCGCAGCGCTAACAAACATTTCTGCTCGAAATTCACTGCCCGAATTAAGTATCCCCACCCCCCCGTTATTGGGATAACCCTCCACAATGGTGAGAACCGCATTGGCGGATCCGTTAGCTCCATATGCAGCGATATAGCCACCTCCCTCGTCCAATCGGGATAATTGGCATATCGTGTCTCCTTCAGAGTCAGCCTGGAAGACGTCGCCCGAAATCAACCCTCCAGTAGCACCATCCGCAGTTGCCGTCCGGAAGGCATAGGGCACCGTAACCAGTCTGGTCCGCGGGGTGATTTCTGGATCAGGAGCTACCGTAATTCCCAGCCATCTCACAGTGTCAGAAAACACAGTATCCGAAATGGGGTTCACTGAGCCCAACAGAACATTGAACAAGCCATTGTCAACAATCACAGAATCCTGGGTCTCAGTCCAAATAACACCTGATCCAGTCGAGTTGTCGTAAATGGTGAACGTCATGGACACGGTGGTGTGCATTGGCTCTCCTGCCTCGTCGGTTAAGAAGCCCTGGTACTGCATCAGGGTGGGAACGTCGGCGGCGGCATTTGATGCCAGCGCCAAAAACACCACAGAGAAAATAACTGTTAGTGAAAGGATGCGTGTCATGTTTTACTCCTTTCTGTATTCAGAGGTTTTTGTTTACATTTCTTCTGCAAGCGGGACCGCAGCTTAGGTGGCCCGGACAAGGTAATAATAAGGTGGTGCCAGCTTCCGCATTCAGCTTTTCTTTATTGGTCGGTAAGAACTCCCGTGCAATCACCAAGTTGTCCTATTTTTAAACGGTCCCCTTCCGAAAATTCAGGAAACTTGGCTCTATCAGACAGGTAAAACAGCCTCGTAACGAAAAGATTTAGAAAGACTCCTTATACTACCTCCCGAGCTTGACTTTTTCTATAAGTGATAATGCTGCTTCAACACGTTGTCTCTGCCCATCGTAAGAGGAGTTTGAAGACCAAAAAAGTCTGAGACTCAAGGCTGCAACTAATTTTAGAGTCATGAGTTAAGAGATTAAAGCCACAAACCGTTGCTGATACCCACAGGCATTCTCAGATCTATTACCAATATAACTGATAGTCCGCAAAAAGCAAGTGAAATCTTGATAACAACCGGCGCATCGGACCGTCAGGAACGACACCCTGATTTCGCCAGTTGGAAAAAGGCTAGCCCACAGTCAGAATTCGAGAAACATGTCCGGCGTTTTCAGAAATCCTCCCGGGAGTCCGATACGTCTAAATACATAGAAAGACGGGTTTAGCCTGGCCTTGGATCGAGCCAATTCTTTTCTCTTGACAGCGTATGACCGAGGGCCGTATATTCGCAATATCGGACAAGCGATGTTTGTCTGGAGGAGGTAACTGTGCCATGAAAAGAGCAATGGGACTAACCTTGACGTGCAATGTGCTTTGTTTTGTTCTGGCAGTCACATCTCTATCAGCCGAATCGTGGAGACAACTGCTGGATCAGGCGGATTCCCTATCGAACGCAGCCAATTATGATTCAGCCATTGTTATTGGCAGGATGGTGCTGGAGGAGGTTAAAACTCAGTTTGGTGAACCAGATACAACGATTGCTTTGGTCCTGAACCGAATCGGCGCCTACCACTATCGCCAAGCGAATTATGACGAAGCGGAATCACTGTGGAAGCGGGCGTTATCTATCAGGGAGAAGCTGCTGGGTCCTGAGCATCGTTACGTGGCGGAGACCATACACAATCTGGCGAGTCTATACGATGATCAGGGCAAATATGCCGAGTCCGAACCTCTTCATAAGCGGGCGCTGGCCATCAGGGAAAAGATCCTGGGCCGCGACCATCCCGAGGTGGCTAAGAGCCTGATTAATCTGGCAAACCTTTACTACGATCAGGGCAAATACGTCGAAGCCGAGCCCTTATACAAACGCGCGTTGGGAATCTCGGAGAAAGCCCAGGGACCTGACCATCCCCTTGTGGCTTCCGGCTTGAGTAATCTGGCTGATCTGTATTTTGAACAGGGTAAATATGCCCAGGCTGAACCTCTTTACAAACGTGCGCTGTCCATCGTGGAGAAAAGCCTGGGACCTGACCACCCTTACGCCGGGATCACCCTGAATAATCTTGCAAACCTCTATTATGAGCAGGGAAAGTATGCTGAAGCCGAGCCTCTTCATAAACGTGCGCTGGCTATCTGGGAGAAAGCCCTTGGTCCTGACCATCCCAATGTGGCTCATAGCTTGAACAATCTGGCAGAACTCTACCACGAAGAGCAAAAGTATTCGGAAGCTCAACCTCTTTACCAAAGGGCACTGACCATCAGGGAGAAAGCCCTTGGTTCAGATCATCCCGAAGTCGCTTACTGCCTTAACAATCTGGCAGTTCTCTTCCGAGATCAGGGTAAGTATGCCGAAGCTGAGCCTTTGTACAAAAGAGCTCTCTGGATATGGGAAAAGGCTTTGGGGCCTGATCATCCTGATGCTGCAATGGGCATGAACAATCTGGCTAACCTCTATACTCGGGAAGGCAAATATGCGGAGGCTGAGCCTCTATTCCGGCAGGCACTGACCATCTTCGAAAAAACCCTTGGCTTTGAACACCCCAAGGTGGCATGGTGTTTGGAATCGTTGAGCAATTACCATCGTTTACAGGGAGATAACACGAGGAGTTTAGAAGCGGCTAAACGTGCCTTCAAGATCAGGAAGAAAAACTTCCGAGATGGGGCGGCAGTTATGTCGGAGAAGGACGCCTTGACCTATTCACAGTTCATGCGAAATTCGGCAGGTAATTTCCTATCAGTATACTTTGACTTAAGTTCGGACCAGGATAGTCTACATTATGCAGCCGCAGATATTATGTTTTCCACAAAAGGCCAGGCATCAGAGGCAATTTTCGTCCGTGCCAGAGAGATTATGATGTTGGAACAGCTGGGGGCTTTAGCCGATTCCCTACGTTATGCCCGAACCCTTTTATCTAAACTTTATGTGGAAGGCGTAGGTGAAGAAGACCCGGCAAGTTACGGTGAGAAATTAGATAAAGCCAGCCGTGACAAAGAGCGCTTTGAAAGCGAATTGGCCCAAAGCAATGTCGCCTATCGCAATCTGCAGGCCGCGCTTGACGTCAATGCGAAAGATGTGGTGGATATTCTGAATATTCTGCCCAAGAGATCAGTCCTTTTGGAATACATGAAGTATGACTATGTTTCGCTTAACCCTGACACCACCATTTCGCACTATCTGGTGTTTATTCTAACCGGATCCGGGGAGATAGCTGTAAAAGACCTGGGTGAAGCTTCGGAGATCGATCCGTTAATTGATCAATACCGCTCACATCTATTGAGTGTTTCGTCATCTGATCGCTTACCATCCATTGTGGATCAAGTAGATTATAAGAATATCACCAAAGCCATATATGATAAGATCTGGGAACCCCTTGATAAACAAATACCAGAAAATGACATACTATTGATCGCCCCTGATGGCGGTTTGAACATGGTCTCCTTTGTCGGTTTAGTTGACGATGAGGAGAAGTATCTGATAGAGAAGTATCCGATTCATTATCTTTCCTCGGGCCGTGATCTGGTCCGGCTCAAGGATGAATCCAGACCGGCCACTGGCCTGTTTGCACTGGGCGATCCCGATTACAACGCCCCTGCCATTGCGCGGCTGTCAAAACCGGAAGGAACGCCTGAGGGTTCAGTTTCAGAAGCTCTCTACTATGCGGCGCGCAATGTTCGTTCTGGTTCCAGGGAGCTAAGAGACATTACGGTAAAACCCTTACCCGGCACCAGGACAGAGGTAGAACAGATAGCAGAGAATTGGCAAACGATAGGCCAAGAACCAGCTACGGTTTGCCTTGGCGTGGATGCCAGCGAGGAGAAGTTCAAAAAAGAGGCGCCCGGAAATAGAGTGATACACCTGGCCACTCATGGCTATTTCCTTGAAGGTAAAAAGCAGCCAACTCTTTACCAAAGAGGATTCGATTCGGATATAGGTTTCGTCGGCGAAAATCCGTTATTATTGTCCGGATTGTTTCTTGCCGGTGCCAATCTCCATGGAGAAGGAGCCGATAGCGTAAATGCTGAGGACGGGATATTAACGGCAGAAGAGGTGACCGCCATGAATCTCGACGGAACAGAGTTGGTGGTGCTATCGGCATGTGAGACTGGCTTGGGCGAAGTCAAATCGGGAGAGGGAGTCTATGGTCTGAGACGGGCGTTTCAGATGGCAGGCGCCAGGACAGTGATCAGTGCCCTATGGCCGGTATCAGACAAAGCCACGGCGGAGATGATGAGCAGACTGTATGAAAAGAAAGATGAATCGTTACCCGAGAGAATCCGAAAACTACAATTGGAGACGATCGACGCGCTTCGCAGCCAAAACAAAGTTGACCATCCCTTCAGCTGGGGAGCATTCATAGCTTTAGGAGATTGGAGGTAAGAAGCATGAATAGAACAAGAAAGGTCTTGAAGGTATTCTCCAGGAAAGGTTTGCTGGGTTGCTCCTTCCTGGTTCTTTTGTTTGGACAGATCACGTCTTTTGCCTCAGGGAGTTTCGCTGGCGAATTGATGAGCGCCAGGGTTCTTGAGGTCGAGGGGGTTGTGCAATCCAAGATGTTTGGGGAAAAGATCAGGTTGCTGCGGCCAGGAGATTTTCTAAGGGTTGGAGAGGAGCTAAGCGTTCGCGCAGACAGCTGGGTAACTTTGGCAATGGCCGATAGCACGGTAAGAAAATTCGATGGCCCTGCTACCATAACTATTGAAGAAGACCTTCGAAAGACTGGTGGAGGTATTCTGGCACGTTTGGGTTCGGCGATAGTTGGGGTGTTATTTAGCCAGGAAAAAGAAAGACCCGAAGCGGTAATGACCACCAGAAGAGTTGAAAGCTTGGAAGAGAATAAAAGTTGTCTTCCCTTGCTTGTTCGTCCTTCTCCGGGTTCCAATGTCTTAGAAAAGCCGACAAGGTTTGAATGGCGAAAAGTCGAAGGAGTTCCACTTTATCGGGTATCTGTATATAGCCAGGATCGTATCTTGTGGCAAGGGACCACTTCCGATTCTGAGATTGATTGCCCTTCAGAACATTGCAGTTTTAAGCCAGGAGAGCTGTATTACTGGGTGGTGGAGGGCATAATAGGGAATTCCACCCTGAGATCCAAAGCGGCTGATTTCAAAGTACTTCCCGAAGATACACGTTCTGAGCTGTATGAAGCGCTAAGAGAAACTGACTCATCCTGCCCTGACCCAGAGCTTTCCACTCTGATCAAAGTCAGGCTCTGCTTGAACTTAAGTCTCTACCATAAAGCTTTGGAGATTTTCGATTCCTATTGGAAAGAAGGATCTTTGGATCGCAGGGCTTACATGCTGCGCGCCGAAATTAAAGAAAGGATAGGACTTCTCGAAGACGCCTTTTTTGACTACAAGAACGCCTCAGGCGTATCTTCTATTAGGTAAAATAACAATAGTTTGTCAATGCTAAGGTTACTCCTGAACCCCCTTGTGCGTCTGGGATTGATCCTCTCACCGGGAATCCTTTTCGTTTTTTTATGTTTTCAATACCAATGGTTCACTTTACTGGATCTAGAAATCTATGATCTCGGGCTAAACGTCAGGCCCCCGGCAGGATCTCACTCAGCCATTGTCATTGTTACCATTGATAGGTATTCAAGGGAAAACTGTTTTCAGCCCCCCCACTTTCCAATTTCCAACCACATGTATGAACACAGTAAAGTCATTGATCGCTTAACCGGCGCAGGAGCCGAAGTCATAGCTTTCGACATCCTCTTTGATCAACTGGACCCGCAACTGGATTTGGAGCCCTTTGTGTCTGCCTTGTGCAAAGCGAAAAATGTGATACTGGCGGGTGTGATTCAAAAGGAATCTCTTAAGATCAAAGGGGCAAGTATATCCATTCAACGAGTGCGATTGATATTCCCCTCTGAGAGAATACCGTCTTCTTTATATGATATAGGCTTAGTCAATATGCCTCTGGGGCCTGACCAGGTTGCCAGGCAGTCCTATTATGGAAAAGAATTACAGGACAAATGGTATTTTTCCTTACCAGCGGCTATGGTGGCAACGTTTTTGGGAAGTGAGGCACCAGATCTCAAAGCTACAGAGCCATTTTACATAGACTACTCACCACCCAAATCAGGTCTTAACACGATTCGGTATGCAGATATACTAAAGGAAGAAGGGTGGCAGAATCTGGTCAGGGGGAAGATCGCTTTGATCGGCGTAACCGAAAATGGTTTAAGCGATAGCTATATTTCGCCCCTCCCCGGTTTGGAGGAAGTTTCTCAGGGCAACACGCTTCCAGGAGTCATAATTTTGGCATATGCTGCAGAGACCCTGTTGAGAAATAATATGATTTCCATGCTACCTCGTTTTCTTTCGTCTCTCCTGGGTGTCCTTCTAGTTCTTGGTTGCTCTTTTTTGGCGTTGGGAAAACGTCTCATGTTTAATCTGGTTCTGATGACAGGCTTAACCATCCTCGTGTTGGCCAGCGGGATAGCTCTTACTGCTTTAAATGTTACTATTTTGCCCACTGGAAAGCTGATTGCCATCACCTTGTTTACCCTGACAATGGGAGTTTTTCTTAACTACTCGTATACAAAACTAAAATCTCTCGAGCAAGAAAGCAAACTCCAAGAGATTTCTTCCGACCTCAGGATTGCCAGGGAAATTCAGCAAAAGCTTCAGCCTGAAAAAGTGCCCGCCATCGAGGGTGTCGAGATATCCGGTCTGCAAATCCCGTGTAAGGAAATTGGCGGAGATTATTATGATGTGATTGACCTTAATCGCAAAAAGTTGGCCGTGCTGATAGCAGACGTATCCGGTAAAGGCATTTCTGGAGCACTGGTGATGTCCAACTTACAGTCTGCGGTTCGTGGTTTAGCGCCAAGGGTTCTTTCTCCCTCCAAATTGACCGGAGAACTCAACTCGGTGGTTTCTAAGGTTTCGACTGCGGGGCGATTTGTGACTTTTTTCTATGGCATTTTGGATTTGCCCACCAAGAAATTCTTATATTGCAATGCTGGACATACACACCCGGTTCTATGTCGTGCCAATGGTGAGATAGGTTATCTCTCAGAAGGAGGCTTATTCCTGGGTCCCTTTCCTCAAGCGACCTGGCAAGAGTCGGAGGTTCAGCTGAAAAGTGGAGACTTGCTTTTTACATACACGGACGGTGTGACAGAGGCTGCTCGGACAAAGGACGATGACCAATTTGGCGAAGAACGGCTCGTTGGATACTTGAAAGCAAATCTGACTCAGAAAGCTGAAGCTGTTAATGCACAACTTGTGAAAACGCTGCAAAACTTCACCGACAATGAAGAATTCGAAGATGATTTCACTGTGCTAACTTTGAAGATTCTGTAATTCTAAGCGTTGTATGGCGAATAGCGATGGACGAGAAGGAATTGCAAGCACTCTACCTTGCAGAACCAATTTGCAGAACCACAAGCCAGAGATGAGGGGAAAACCGCAAGCAATTCATTAAGTTCAGTAAAAAAATCCCTTGACATGAAGAAGTTGAAACCAAGATCGGTACTCCACCCCCTTCTTGGATAACAGTAATAATCCCACGGCTGGACTCGAATCCCGCCACGGGCGGGATTAACAGTCACCCATAAATAAAAAAACGCTCCCGCGGCTGGACTCGAACCAGCGACAAGGTGGTTAACAGCCACCCACTCTACCAACTGAGTTACGCGGGAGTGTAACCTATCATATTTCAGCCTCAATATAAGAAAAATCAACCTTCTGTCAAGAATTTTAAATCGGTTTTTCTATCGGGAAACAGTTCTAACACATTTTGTTATTACGCTATTTTCTATTTTAGATTTGCGTCCCTTTATAAATCCACCTTGACAAGTTTGCGTGGTTCATTATATCTTCATATCAACAAAGGATATCTAAATATTTCTAATTGTCCTGTTTAGTTCGCCTAAAAGATGAAGTTTCTGGGCAAAAGCAAATACTCCACTTGGCTGGTTATTTTTGTTGTTCTTATCATTTTGGTCTTCAACGCCAGCAATTGGTACATCTATTCCAAAATAAAGTTCTTTTTGACTCAGCAATTGGGGGAACGACTGGCTAATATCGCCAGCGCCACCGCTTTCGGCATAGATACGCAGAAAATAATCAAAATAAGGGAAGATGAACAAGCATGCAAAGACATAAAAAACTTCTTGGAAAATGTAAAACAAAACAATCGATTAGCAGACGTTTTCATCTTAGATCAAGACTATCATAATATTTTAGACTCAGCTTCGGATGTTTCTTCCGAAGCGTTTTTGAACCTGGATTTGCCGGCCATAACCCAAGCTTTGACCGGAACCAAGACCCACTCTCATCTTTATCAAGTGGGCGATTATTATTTTGAGAGCGGATTTGCCCCTATTTATGATTCCACTGGCCGGGTCATCGCTGTATTGGGAGTGGAGGCAGATGCTGATTTCTTCCAGGTTCTTTCCAGCTTCAAGAAGACTCTGATTGGCGCTTTCGTTCTGAGTTTGATCGGCATAGTGATTTTGGGGATCTTCTTTTATAATTTGAGTTCGCATACCCGGAAAGTGGAGGATGCCTTGATAAAATCCAGTGCTCTTCAAGCTATGGGAGAGATGGTGGCCACCATCTCCCACGAGATAAGAACCCCCCCTGGGGATCATCAAAGGAACGGCAGAAAGATTGAGTAAAAAATATAATAAAGACCAAGATGAACTTTTCGATTTCATCCCCGAGGAGGTCGAGCGTCTAAATGCGATTCTGACCGGCTATCTGGAGTTTGCCAGCTTGGAGCCCAAAAGAAAAAAAGAGGAAGATTTGGGTTCTTTCTTGGAGAGAACCATAGGCCAGCTTAAAAAGGAATTTGCAAAACAGAATATAACCATCGAGTTAAAGACGGATGAGGATCTACCAAAAGTTCAGATCAATCCAGTCGGGATAAAGCAGGTGATTCTCAATTTGCTGATGAATGCAAAAGAGGCCATCGAACGTGATGGAAATATAAGAATAAAACTGCAAAGTCAAAAAGATTGGGTGCATATGGAGGTTGAAGACAATGAGAGAGGGATAAAAAAGAAGGACCTGAGGCAGATTTTCACCCCTTTTTTTCCACCAAGCCCAAATGGAGTGGACTGGGGCTTTACGTAGTCAAAAAGATCGTGGAGGAACATGAGAGGTCTATTTCTATTGTAAGCGAAGTTGGAAAGGGAACAAAAGTGAGGATCAAATTGCCGATAGGATCAATGCATTTTCCTCACAGATGATTAAACAGCTGATTAAGCGGATGAAGTAGATTCTCTATATAATGCATCTGCTTAATCCGCTCCATCAGCTGTGAATAAAGAGGTTTTTAAAATGACTCAGATTTTAGTAGTTGATGATGAAAAGAAAATGGGGATTTTGATTGAAGGGACATTGAAGGATGCGGGGTATTCCGTGAGGACCATAACCAGCGGAGATAAGGCTTTGGAACTTCTGAAAAAGACCACCTATGATATTGTCATCACCGATTTGAAGATGGAGCCGGTGGATGGATGCAGGTCTTAAAAAGGGCAAAAGAACTTAATGAATCCACTGAAGTGATCATGATGACCGCTTATGCCACTGCTCAATCTGCAGTCGAGGCCATGAAATCAGGAGCCGCAGCCTATATCATCAAACCTTTCGCTCTGGAAGAATTGAAGCTCTTAGTCGAGAAAATCGTGGAGAAACAAAAATTGTTGGCATTGAACCTGCAATTGCAGGAGGATTTAGGAAAAGCCACTTTGGATGAATTTGTGGGAAAAAGCGAAAAGGTCAAACACGTCTTTGAGTTGGTTGATAAGGTAGCAAAAACCGATGCCAATGTTTTGCTCTTAGGAGAAAGCGGCACTGGAAAGGAGTTGGTGGCTCGAGCCATCCATCTAAAAAGCAAAAGGAAAGCAAAACCTCTGATTACAGTCAACTGTGCGGCTTTGACTGAAACCTTATTGGAAAGCGAACTTTTTGGTCATGAAAAAGGTGCATTTACCGGAGCTTATGCCAAAAAGCTGGGAAGATTTGAATTGGCCGATCAAGGAACCATTTTCTTAGACGAGGTAGGAGAAATCTCCCCTACCATTCAAGCGAAACTCCTAAGAGTTTTGGAGGAAAAAAAGTTTAATAGAGTGGGCGGAGTGGAAACCATTCAAGTCGACACCCGGGTGATTGCCGCCACCAATAAGAATCTGGAACAGAGCACAAAACAAGGCAGATTCAGAGAAGATTTGTATTTCAGATTGAATGTCTTTCCTATACAGATCCCCCCTCTTAGAGAGAGAAGGGAAGATATATGTCTTCTGGTGGATTATTTTCTCAAAAAATATAATTACCAGGCTCACAAACTCTCCAAAGATGTAGTGGAACAATTCAAAAGTTATGATTGGCCCGGAAATGTAAGAGAGCTGAAGAATATCTTGGAGCGGGCAATAATCCTATCTGATGGCAAAGATATCCAAGCCCATCATATAGGGTTCACCCTGAAGGTTCACCCTGAAGGGATAAAACCTCTTACTGAGATTTCCGGTTCGGGAATTCCAATTCCCGAACCATCCAGGAAAGTCGAGGACTTAAGCCTGGAGGAGATGGAGAAAAACATGATCATAGAGGCTTTGAGAAAATCGAAAGGAAACAAAACCGAAGCTGCCAAGTCTCTGCACTTAACCAGAAGAATGCTTTATTCCCGGATGAAAAAATACGACTTGAAATAAAACATTGTGTCTTTACCTCACCCCCCGTCTCCCTCTCCACTTTCAGGCTGTGTCATAATCCTGTTTTTTAAATTGTCATACGACATACTGTAGCGGTCGGATTTATCCGACATTACGTATTGTGTGCGATAAATCGCACCGCTACATTGCGACACAGGCTCTTTGTGGAGAGGGGGAGAGGTTTCTATATGTTTTTGCAGTCCATTTTATCGTGTTTCTAATTTCCCTTTGATTCCCCCTTTATAAAAGGGGGAAGAAAGGAGAGTATTTTTAATTTCCCCCTTATGAAAGGGGGGAATGAGGGGCAGTATTTTTAGTTTCACCCTTTGTAAAAGCGGCATTCAAGGGGATCATAATCTTGATCGGGATGAGGGGTGTACCTCATTTTAGTCAAGTAACCTTGGTCGGGAGTGAGGGCACGAACGACTAACAGGCGAGCTTCCCCTGATAATTTATCATTTGTGGAACTTCAGCTGGAGTTTGGCTGTATAAAAGAAAGAGAAGACTGAGGAAGACTGAGACTGAAATCAGTTTTTTCATTTTTTACTCCTTTCCTTTTTCCCTCTCCCCCTTTTATCCCCCTCTCCACACCTGTGGAGAGGGGTTCATCCTGCCCTTCGGTCCTGCACTTCGTCCCGAGACTCAGTGTCGAGGGACGACCTCAGGGTCGAAGGAAAGGGATTCACCCTGAAAGGGAGATAGGGGGTGAGGTTATCAAATCCAGAGGTTTTCCCATTGCCCTGAGGTTGGTTTTTCCTCAGGGCGGGCGGCATGCAAATTCTTTCTCGTGGTGAGCTTGCCGAACCATTGACATAAATGTCCTCTTTGAATGAGAGTTGATTCATTCTAAATGATGATTAGTAGTATGTACGATTGTATTAAACTATAATAATTCTCGTGTCAAGGAAAAAGCGAGGAGATTTCCGTTCGTTACGTCGTGGTTCCTTATCCTGAGCTGAGGTCGAGTATGAGGATTCGCCCCGGATAAGCTCGGTTCTTGCCGGAATGAAGGAATGCAGTTTTATGTGAGGAGAAGCTCCAGTAACTAATTTAAATTAGGTGCTGGTTCTAAATTCATTTTGGATAATATTTTCTATGTGTGGAACTCCACCACATGTCCATCTTTTAACACAAAATCTTTTTGCACCATCTGTCCATCATATACTCTAGTCCCCCATTTGCTATCATATTTCTAACGATTCATTCAGTCACACCAAGCACCCAAATCGGTAGGGTTATTCCCATCTTTGCATGAGGAAGTTCTCGAATGACCCGCTCATAGTAAACAACATTTTCATCAATCTTATTTGCTGTATCATGCATCGCCACCACCAGAATCCCTACTTCAATATCATCAGCCGCATAGGAGAGCAAGAACTTGAAGACATCCGTGTACCACCTAGCCATATTGCCAAATTGAACTTCAACTTGTATTTTCCCTATCTTGAAGTCTGCCTCTAATTTTGACTCACTTTTAGAAATTATTTTGGGTTTGCTGATCCAGCCTCTTTCTTGGAATACTATTTCAAGTTCTTTGTTTATGGCAATGTCATCAATTGTCAAGTCGGGGAAGATTCTTCCCATTTTTTGTCATAATATATTCTCTCAGATTCATTGAATTGACTATTAGTTACCCAAAGCTTCTATTGATTTATCGAAGATTGACTTTTAAAGTCCGGGACGTCTATATATTTATTACCTAATGTTTAACAAGTCTTTGATGCCAACTATAGACATTCGCATAATTCAAAAATGAACAAATTTCTGAGAGTCCACTTCTTATAAAAGTGGGGCGGTTGATCTGCTTAGCGAAAACGGATCTTCGATCCTCGTTTGATACTATTGTGAATCTTTCGACAGGCACTGATGTGAGATAAATGTCATTGAATCGAAGAAGACCTGAGTAAACGGGGGTAGAATGCTCGACTTCATATAAAGCTTTAATTCGATTTGAACCCCTGTCAATCCAGATCACATCAATTTCGCTCAAATATCGCTGAGCACTTT
>SMTZ1_10004749_pt1 | contig 21062 bp, 18 predicted proteins | sample DeeMarSWOR136_30_FD_25667 | JGI IMG/M metagenome (IMG submission 25667) | reverse complement strand
CTTATAGATCTTCCCCCCGAGCCTTTCCATCTCCGCTCTTACCCGCACGTTCTCTTCCAGCTCATGATGGGTGTCCATAATCTCCATTCCTGCCTGTTGGGCGGAAATGATCATTTTAATTCCCATTATGGCATCAAGCCCCCGGCCGCGGTATTTTTCTTTGATTGCTCCCAAAAGGAGGTCCAGCTGTTTGGTCTTCTTAGCCGCTCTCAAAACTTTCAGGAAGCCGAAGGGAAACAGCCTGCCCCTGGCTTTCTGGATGCCTTCGGTCATATCCGGAATCCCGACGATGAAGGAGGCCACCTCGCCTTCGACCAAAACAGCTTTCACAAACCGGGGGTCGAGGACTGGGAGGTACCGAGCAGCCAGGTCTTTCATTTCCTTCTCGCTTAGCGGAGTATAGCCGTAAATGTTGCTGTCCATATAGCACTCGTTCATCAGGCTGAGGATAGGAACGACCCACCGCTTGACCTCCTTCCTCTTCCTGAATTCAAGAACCTCAAAATTTCCCCTTCTGATGGCTCTTTCATATACTTTCTTGTAGATCTCCGGGACTTCTTTGGGCACGTCCAGCTTGTAAACATAATAATCGACGTCTTTGGTGTAACCCTGCTTCTCGACGAATTTTGGCATCCACTCATAATTATAATAGGTGGCAATAGTAGCTCGATTCTCGAATCCTTCGACCAAAAAACCCTCAGGATCCTGGTCTGAGAATCCGTAAGGACCGACCATCTTCGTCATTCCTTTTTCCCGTGCCCAATCCTCGAGACGATTCAGAAGAGCATGGACCACCTCTTCATCTTCCCCTGTCTCCAAGTAGCCAAACCGGGCCGTCTTCTCATTTTTGTATTCATTGTAGCGGAAGTTGATAATCCCCATGATCCTGCCGACGACCTTTTTTCCTTGATAGGCAAGCAGCAGGATCGTGTCGCAGTAAGAAAAAGCCTCGTTTTTTTGGGAGTTGAAATAATTCCATTCATCCATGTAGATGGGGTGGACCCAGTTACGATGACCGGAATGGATCTTTTCTGGAAGATAGATGAAATTCTTTAAATCCTTGCGTGTGTTGACTTCTCTGAGCTCAATGTCCATGGCTATCCCCTGTCTTTTATCCTGATTTTTATCCTATATACCATTATCGGAATAAAATCAATCAAAAAAGACATTAGCTAAGTTGCTCTATTTCCATAATAACTAAGCATCCGAGCGATCGAGAAACGCAGCGGCGGTTCCCCTCCATCCGGAGCCCATGGCGGAGGGTGGGAGGGGCTTGGCGTGGATGGAGGAGAACCGGCGCTTTAACAGATTACGCTACCATAAGGAGCGGGCTGGGAAATAGAGGTCCTTTCAAGCACGATGTCTATCTGAAAATAATCTTTCCGCTAAAACATGGAGGGAAGAAAAGTCAGGGGAGTTCAAGGGTTTCACGCTTGACAATCCAAGGGCAGAATGAATACACTTGAGACTTATTTTTTCTTAGGTTCCAGGCGAATGAAGTCGAAAACATTTCCTCATGGCGTTCACCCCCCTGAGTTCAAAGAGCTGACAGCAGAAAAAGCGTTGGAGCGCGTGCCTGCTCCGGAAAAAGTCATGATCCCTCTACTCCAGCACTTCGGCAAGCCTGCCAGGCCGCTGGTTCAAAAAGGAGACGAGGTCCTCCTGGGCCAGAAAATCGGCGAGGCAGACGGACTCTTCTCCGCCTCGGTGCATTCCAGCGTCTCCGGAAAAGTCCTCTCCGTCGACGCCTATAATCATCCGGGCGGCAATCCTGTGCTTTCAGTGACGATCGCCAATGACGGTCAGGACCGTCCGTCCCCGGTGAAGAAAGATGTCCGGGACCCCTTTTCCCTTACTCCTGACGAGATAAGGAGTAAAGTCAGGGAAGCCGGAGTCGTCGGCCTGGGAGGGGCGGCTTTCCCGACAGCGGTCAAACTCTCTCCTCCCAAAGACAAGCCCATCGACACCCTGATCATCAACGGCTGTGAATGCGAACCTCTTCTGACCTCTGACTACAGGCTCATGCTGGAGTCCCCTGATGAGGTCCTCAAAGGTTCTCAGCTAGCGCGAATGGCTACGGGGGCGGAGCATCTCATCGTGGGCATCGAAGACAACAAGAAAAAAGCCTTTGATCTTTTTCAGGAAAAAATCCGGGAATACAAAGGAGAAGCCGTACTCCTCCAAACAAAATATCCTGAGGGAGCCGAAAAAAACCTGATCTACGCCGTCCTCCGCCGGCAAGTTCCCAGAGGCGGACTCCCGTTTGATGTGGGAATCGTTGTCCAGAATGTGGGCACGGCCAAGGCCATCTGGGAAGCCGTAAGCGAGGGGAAGCCTCTTTATGAAAGGTCCCTCACTGTTTCCGGGCAAGCGATTCGCGACCCCAAAAACCTGATCGTCCGGATAGGGACCTCCTTCCAGGATGTGATCGAATTCTGCAGAGGGCTCAAAGAGGAAGGGAACATTCTGGTCATGGGCGGTCCGATGATGGGCCTCGCCCAGTGGTCACTGGACGTGCCGGTCATAAAGGGCACATCCGGAATACTGGCCTGGACGGTCCCTGCGCCCGGCCCGGAATACCCATGCATCCGCTGCAGCCGCTGCCTCGAACACTGCCCGATGGTCCTGGCCCCGACTCAACTGGCGAAATACATCCGGTTCAATAAGCCGGAAGAAGCAGAGAAATGGGGCATCCTGGACTGTGTGGAGTGCGGGAGCTGTCAGTATATCTGTCCCTCGAATATACTTCTGGTCCATTGGATCCGTTTGGGCAAGAATAAGATCCTGAGCCTGAGACAAAAAAAGAGCAGCTGATGACAGAAAAGATATTCATCACCCAGTCTTCGCCTCACTTCAGAGACAAAGATTCTGTCCCGAAGATCATGTATGCCGTGATTATCAGCCTTGCTCCGGCCGTCTTTGCTTCCGTTTACTTCTTTCGACTCCGGGCCCTGCTACTTCTTCTGGGCTGTGTAGCCGCCAGTCTGGCCACCGAGGCGATCTTCCTCAGCCTGAGGAAAATATCGCTCCGGGCCCTGCTCGACGGCTCGGCCATCATCACCGGCCTTCTTCTGGCGATGACACTTCCCCCTTCCCTGCCTCTGGAGATGGCCATCATCGGGGCTGTAATCGCCATCGCCATAGGGAAACAGGTTTTTGGCGGCTTGGGCTATAACATCTTTAATCCCGCCCTGGTCGGAAGAGCCTTCCTCCAGACCGCTTTTCCTGTAGCCATGACCACCTGGATCCCTCCCCTCTCTCAGACGATCAACACGGCCACCTATGCCACCCCCCTGGGGGATTTGAAATTCCAGGACGCCGTGGCCCAGGGCACGCTCGTCCCCCTCAAGGACCTCTTTTTTGGCAATATCGGAGGATGTCTCGGAGAGACCTCTGCCCTAGCCCTGATTATCGGCGGGGTTTTCCTGCTTTTCCGGCGCGTGATCGACTGGCGCATCCCACTCGGCATCATCCTTTCGCTTTCTCTCTTTACGGGAATATTCTGGCTCGCCAATCCAGGCAAATACGCGTCTCCTCTCTTTCATCTGCTGGCCGGAGGCCTCCTGCTCGGCGCTTTATTCATGGCCACAGATATGGTCACCTCCCCCATCACTCCGCTGGGAACCTGGGCATATGCGCTCGGTATCGGGATCGTCATCGGTCTGATCCGACTCTTCGGCGGCTTCCCCGAAGGAGTGATGTATTCCATCCTCTTCATGAACACCTTCGTCCCCTTGTTGAACCGTTCCACCCGCCCCCGCATCCTGGGGGAAAGGAGAGCGGAATGAAGCTTTCCGTGCGGATGGTGGTGGTTCTGACATCTGTCGGACTTCTTTCCGGCAGCTTCCTGGCTACGGTCGGCATCCTGACCAAAGAGAGGATCGAAATCAACAAACAGCGGGTGATTGAGGAGGCCATCATCAAAGTCGTGCCTGGAACCGAGAGCAGCACCAAGCTGTATGAGGCAAAGGACTTCAAAGTCTATGGAGGCAAAGATCCGGACGGGACGCTTATCGGCTACGGGATTCTCGTTTCGGGAATCGGCTTCCAGGATAAAATCACTCTTATGCTGGGGACAAACATATCGCTGACAAAGACTACCCGTCTTGAAATCATCGAACAGAAGGAAACGCCAGGACTCGGGGCCAAAATCGAAGATGAGGATGTTTTCCTCAAGTTCTGGGAAGGCAGAGACTGCAGCCAGCCCATTTCTCTGCGCAAGCCCGCCGTCAAAACTGCGGAAGAGCTGGCTGCATCAGAAGTGAACACCATCACCGGGGCCACGATCTCCTCCGAATCCGTGCTTAAAATCGTCAATAACTCAGTGGAAAGACTGAGGCAGCTCATAAAAGAAGGCAACCTCCAGAAAGGAGAGCAGGATGCCCGCTAGAAGCATCGGGCAGGAATTCACCAAGGGTTTATGGAGTGAAAACCCTGTATTCCGCCAGCTCCTCGGCCTGTGCCCGACGCTGGCTGTGACTGGATGGGTGATCAATGGCCTGGCCATGGGGCTGGCCACCTCATTTGTCCTCATCTTCAGCTCTCTTGTAGTCTCCATCATAAAAAAACTCATCCCCAGCCAGGTCCGCATCGCCAGCTACATCGTCATCATCGCCACTTTTGTCACCGTGGCGGACCGTTTTCTGGCCGCCTATTTTCCGGATATTTCCAAAGACCTCGGCCCCTATGTCCCTCTCATCGTCGTCAACTGCATCATCCTCGGCCGCCAGGAGGCTTTTTCTTCAAAGAACTCTGTCGGCCGTTCTCTGATAGATGCGCTGGGCATGAGTTCGGGTTTTGTTCTGGCCCTATTGGTCCTGAGCTCGATCCGGGAGATATTGGGATCTGGCACCTATCTCGGGCATCAAGTCATGGGTTCCTGGTTCAAACCCTGGATCATCATGATCCTTCCCGCCGGAGCATTTTTGGCCTTGGGCATCCTTCTCGGGATTGCCCTGCAGATCGAAAAGAAAACAAAGTCGAGGGTATAGGAGTGGAGCTCGTAGCCATTTTCATCTCAGCGATACTGGTCAACAACTTCGTCCTCTACTACTTCTTGGGAATCTGTCCTTTCCTGGGAGTCTCCAAAAAGATCGACTCCGCTGTCTCCATGGGGTTGGCCGTGACCTTTGTCATGACCATCACTGCGGTTGTCTCCTGGGCGATCAACAACTGGATCCTCATCCCGTACGGACTGGACTACTTGAAGATCGTATCTTTCATCCTGGTGATCGCTTCCTTGGTCCAACTGGTCGAGATGTTCATTCGAAAGGTCAGCCCGCCGCTTTACCAAGCGCTGGGCATCTACCTGCCCCTCATCACCACCAACTGCGCCATCATGGGGCTAGCCCTCCTTGCGGCTCTGAGAGAGTACGGATTTACGGAGGCCGTCGTCTTCGGCATCGGCTCGGGATTGGGTTTTACTCTGGCCATTATTCTTATGGCCGGGATTCGAGAACAGCTCGACCTGGCCGATGTCCCCGAGCCTCTTAAAGGAGCGGGCATTTCCCTGATCGTGGCCGGCATCATGGCTCTGGCGTTCATGGGTTTCATCGGGATGATCAAATGACAGAAATTCTGGTTCCGATTATCACCATGGCTGCTCTTGGTTTTCTCTTCTCCTTAGGCCTGGTTTTCGCCTACAGAAAACTCAAGGTCTATGAGGACCCCAAGATCGAGCAGGTCTCGGAAATCCTTCCCCAGGCCAACTGCGGGGCCTGCGGCTACGCCGGCTGCCGGGCTTTCGCCGAGGCTGTGGTCAAGGGGGAGGCCGCGCCTGACGGCTGTCCAGTCGGAGGAGAGGAGGTCACGACTCAAGTCGCCGCTGCTCTGGGCGTCAAGGCACCTGAAGTCATTAAAAAGATCGCCCGCCTTCACTGCCGGGGGACTCATGATGCGGCCAAAGACAGAGGTCCGTATATCGGGATATCGACCTGCCATGCCGCTCATCTCATCGGGGGCAACAAGCAGTGCTCATTCGGCTGCCTCCATTTCGGAGACTGCGTTCGCGCCTGTCCTTTTGACGCCCTCTACATGGGAGAGGATGGCCTTCCGGTAATGAGAGAGAGCAAGTGTACAGCTTGCGGTAAATGCGTGGATGCCTGCCCCAGAAACCTCTTTGAGCTCCATCCGCTCACTCAGGAAATAATCGTCTACTGCCGGTCCAAAGACAGGGGAGCAACCTCCAGAAAGGCATGCAAGAATGCCTGCATTGCCTGTGGTATCTGTTCGCGAGCCTCCCCTGAGGCAATCATCATCGAAAACAACTTGGCGGTTATAACCGACTACAAGAAAATAGACCCGGAGAAAATTCCTGATATTGAAAAATGCCCGACCGCTGCCATCGGACGCCTGCATAAGGAAAAAAAGGAAGATGAAGGATAAAGCACTGGTTGTGAGCACTCAAGACGATTTCGCCCGGGTGGAAGTCCAGTGCTTCATCGAATCCTGTCACGATTGTTCGGCCAGGAGCCTGTGCGTGGGACAGCATAAAAATAAGGGAATGATAGTCGCCAGAAACCCGCTGAAAGCTCAAGCTGGTGACGAAGTGGAAGTGGATATTCCTGAGACAAAATACAATCAGGCTCTGATCCTGCTCTTCGGCGTCCTTCTTGCTTCCGCTATTCTGGGCATGGGCGCCGGATACCTTCTTTCTCTTTTTATTTCCCTTTCACCGTCTGCGGCAAGCTTCTCGGGGCTGCTTCTCGCCCTTTTTATGGCCTTCGGTTGGCTTTTTCGCCATTTCCATAAAGACCGCAGGCTTCGCCTTTATCCGAAGATCACCGGTATTCTCAAAAGAGGAGGCTGATATGGATAGACGGGATTTTTTCAAAACATGTTTTTCCGTTCCGCTTCTGACCAAGCTCGCTCTGCCCTCTGATCCCACCAGGGGAACCACAGAGCTCTATCTTATCACGGACAGCCCGCAGCAATACCTTCCTTTCCTGTTTGGCGAACTCAATTCCTATGGCTTGCTCCGGGGCAGCACGTTTACTTTTTTAAATGCTCATCCTCAAGAAGATAATATAAAAAACGTGCTCGCTCTCAACGGTTACCAACGAACACCGAGAGCATCCCGGGCTGCACTCTCGCTATCTTTCTCTTCCCTCCGCCAGAAAACCGCTCCTTCGTTTACCCTGACCAAAGAGGGCAGAGTCTTAGATATAAGGACCAGGCATCTTTACGATCTCTGGAAAAAGATGAACGGCCTCCTTGTCTCTTCCTGTTTGACAACCGTGACCATCCAGAGCAACCGCGAGTCGGCTCTTCCTGGAAGAAAAGTCTCTATCTTCATCAGCGGCAAGAGAGCTGACCACCTTTCTTTGTCTGAGAACAGACTTAAGACGTACAGAACTCGAAAAGGGAAGATAGCCGTGGTCATAGAAAACGGACAAGCCTGGGTATCCGAATCATCCTGTGAACACCAAATCTGTCTTTCTCTCCCTCCGGCCTCGCATTCCGGCGACCGTATCGTCTGTGCTCCCAATCAATTTCTGCTCGAGATCCAGCGTTCTCGCTTCGTAGATACCGTAATCGGCTGAATCCTTCTGAGCCCATTTCACCTCAATTGATCGATGATGGTTTTAGCCCGGCCTTTAAGCGAGATTTCTGCTTTGAGTTAGACACATAAAGAAAATTCTTCCGTAAACTGTGATGGAATGGCTTTAATAATCTGAAGGGAACGACGTCATTTCTGTGTGTTTTCTTCGTTTAATTATTTACACAGGAATGGATGAAGCGACATTATAGTTTCATGGGCATGAGGATGTAGATATACTTTATCTCTTCTTCCACATCGGGTTTCATTAACACAGAGCTGTTAGAATCCTTCAGCTCGAATCGAACTCTTTCTGCCTTTAAGACGGATAGAAAATCCAGAAGATACTGAGAGTTGAACCCAACCTCCATATCCTCTCCGTCATACTCCACGCCTACCTTGTCTTTCGCCTCTCCCATCTCCGGATTTGACGAGAACAGGGTTGTCTCGTTTTTCCCGATGAAAAACTTAATGCCCTTTGACCTTTCTGTGGAAAACAGCGAAACTCTTCTGACCGCCTCTGTCAGCTCTTCCCTTGATACAGTCAGTGCGTTTGGATTATCCTTAGGTATGACTGCTTCAAAATCCGGAAATTTTCCCTCTATGATCCTGGATATCAACGTCCTATTCTCGACTTTAAAGAAAAGATTGCTCTCATCCCAATCAAATTCTATGGATTCATTCTCAAACTTTCTCAATTCGCTCAATGTCTTCTTGGCGACAATCACCCGAACCTCTTCATCAACCTTCAGCTCTTTAAGAGAATGCGAGGTGTAGGCCAGCCTATGGCCATCCGTGCTGACTAATTCCATGGATTTATTCTTCAGTATCAAAAGTGCCCCGCTGAGATAATATCTCTGTTCCTGGGTTATAGCGAAATAGACCCTATCTATCATCTCCTGTAGTTTCGCCAGGGGAACAATGATATTCTTCTGAAATTTAGGCTCGGGAACCTGGGGATAGTCTTCTTTCGGCAAGCACAGCACCTTGAATTCACTATCTCCGGAGTTAATCTGCATGGTCAAGTCTCCGCTTTCCTGGAAGGTCACCTCTTTGCCTTCTGGAAGTGACTTGACGATTTCAAATACTTTTTTCCCGGAAATGGTCACTCCGCCCTGCTCATCAATCTGGGCCGGAAAATGAGTCTTTAATCCCACCTCCAAATCTGTCCCGATAATCTCGATTTCTTTGTCCTTAACCGTGACCAGGATATTAGCGAGGATCGGCATTGTGTTTCTCTTTTCCACGATTCCTTGAAGAAGCTGGAGTTCGTCAGATATATTTTCTTTTTTTATCGAGAATTTCATTTTTCCACCTTTTCTTTTCTTTATTAATTGTAATTATATTAATAAGGATAAGATTAAATAATAAATATAATAAAAGCAAATAAAAAGTGAAAATACTCCATAACCAGCTGATTTAACTACTGAATGGAATTAATCAAACTGTTCAATTCTCTGTTGAATTCTGGATTTTCATTGTGCAATTTTTCTATTTTTCTGATGCTGTGGATAACCGTGGTGTGGTGTTTTCCACCGAATTTTTTTCCTATTTCAGGCAGAGAGGTTTTGGTCAGGTTTTTAGAAAGATACATGGCGATCTGTCGAGGAAAGGCTATTTTCGGTGAATTGTTCTTCGATTTGAGCTGGGCCAGTTTGATTTTGAATTTATGACAGATGATCTTTTGTATCTTTTCCACAGTGACTACCCTCGAATCTGAATCCAGAAGGCTTTTCAGAGCCTCTTTAGCCAGGTCTAAATCGACCTTCTCGCCTTTCAGAGAGGCAAAGGCGATGACGCGGCGCAGATATCCTTCCAGAACCCTGATGTTGGAATGAACCTTATCGGCGATAAAGAGGGCCACGCTTTCTGGGAGATCGACTCCCTCAAGTTCTGATTTCTTCCTGAGGATGGCGATACGGGTTTCGATATCCGGAGGCTTCAGATCGGCGATTAAGCCCCATTCGAAACGCGAGCGAAACCTCTCCTCGAGGTTCGGAATTTCCTTAGGAGGACAGTCGCTGGAGATAACGATCTGCTTCTGGCTGTCATAGAGATGATTGAAAGTATGGAAAAACTCTTCTTTTGTTCGTTCCCTGCCGGACAGGTAGTGGATATCATCCATCAAGAGAACGTCGACACTCCTGTACTTCTGCCGGAAATCGAGTATCTTCCCGTACTGGAGGTGATTGATAAGATCGTTCATGAATTTTTCCGTGGTGATGTACAGGATTTTCAAGCGGCGGTGATTTTGGAGAGTGAGATGGCCGATGGCGTTCATTAAATGAGTTTTGCCCAGACCTGCACCCCCGTAGATGTAGAGAGGATTGTAAGATTTTGCCGGGTCTTGTGTAACCGCAGTGGCCGCGGCATGAGCGAACTGGTTGCAGGAGCCGACAACAAAATTCTGAAAGGTGTAATTCGGGTTCAGGTTGGGATTGAGAAGAGGACCGCTTTTTGATTTTCTATCATAAGGCGAGCGCCGTTTAAAGGAAGGAATGTCATCGTCAAAGATGTATTTGATATCATAAGATTGATTGAAAACTTCTTGGCAGCATCTATTGATGAGGCTCGAGTAGTGGAAAGACAGCCAGTCTTTGAAGTAAGAATTAGGGACCTTGATGTAGAGAGCATTCGCCTCTTTCCCTATATAAGAGGTCGGCTCAAACCAGGTTTCGAAGCTGTTCTTATCGATATTCTTTTGAACGGTCTCCATGATTTGGAGCCAAGGATTATTTTTATCTTCAGGTTCCATTTTTACAAGTCAGATTTTCACAGATTTTTCCACACATGTGGAAAACCCTTGCTTCTTTCCTGACTAAGGGTGGAAAAGGCGAAGGTATGTTAGCACTGTTGTGGAGGGAATTCAAGAAAATTTTAAATATTTTTAAAAATCGTAGCCAATCCAGAAATTCACCTTGAATTTGCCGTAGGGATGCATCCTGAAAGGCCACGAAAAATCCGGGATTTCGATCATCTTGGCGAATTCGAGATGTATGGGAAGTCCGAGGAAGAAGAACTGAAAGCCGTATCCGTAGGAGCCGATAGCGTCATTAAAACGCCAGCCTATTGGAAATCCTAAGTTATCATATTCATAAAGAACAACCTGAGCTGGATATCCTTTGACTTTTGAACGCGTTATATCGAAAAACAGGGTTCCCCTCACCGGGCCTATCTGGCCGATAAGAGTAGAAGCAGCGTTGATGATCGGGAACCTGAATTCAAGGTTCGCGTACCAGCCCTCATTGCCGATTATGTCGTAGTACCTGACAGAACGAACCTGATTGTTTCCTCCCCAATAGAATATAAAGGGATTCTTTCCCCTGCTGGCAAAGCCATTTAAGCGGAAAGCCAGAACAAAGTCTGAGCCGAGATTGAGGTACTGACGAAGATCAGCACGTCCGGTCGTGTTCTGGAGGAAACTGCTGGAAACGGGGAGTGCTTGAGAAAGGGAGATCCTGAAAGTGTTGCCGCTTAAGGGGCCAAAGGGATATTTGAAGCGGGTGGTTTCTCCCACCAGAGCGAGGTCGGCGGAGACGATGTTTCCGTTGAGGAATCCTCCATATGATGTTCCAACGGGGACCGCATAGTCTTCCTCAAAATTGTAATAGCCGAGAGATGTTTCCAGACGATAGAAGCGGTTGAACGGATAATAGCCGTTGAAGTTCACCCCGGTGATTTTTTGCGTGGCTATGGCGTTGCGGTAGCTGTACATGTCGTAGTAGGCGGTGTCGTAGTAGGAGTAGAGGTAGTAAAAATAGGTGAACTGGAAGGCGCTGGTCGAGAACTGGAACCTTTTTTTCTGGTTGATGTACGAAAACAGGTAGGAACGGAAGGTCCTTTGCTGATAGGCCATAGCGTAGAGAGTATAGTCTCCGAGGATATCGGAGAAGCTCAAAGCGGATCCACCGAAGATGGACCCGTCGGAGGCGATGTAGGTATCAACAGGAGGTCTTCCGGTGAGATACAATTTTCCCAAGCCTTTATGGGGCTGGGTTTTTTCTTCGTTGATTTCGAGCGTGACTAAAGGTTCGAATTTTTCGAACTCCTCTTCCGGGGCTTTTTCATCGAACGTTACCGTTCTTTCCACCTCGCCCTCAAACTCACTCATAAAAACCTGGAGAGCTCCTTTATTGAATGAACAGAAGACGATTTTTTGGGATTCGTAGGGCAGAGGGACGGGAAAGAAGTTTCCTGTCCTGACGTCCGTGTAGCGCTTCTGTTCTCCTGTTTCGAGGTTCAAGGAATAGATGTTATAGGCTCCTCTTATGTCTCCGGAAAAATAGACTTCTTTAGAATCGGGAGAAAAATGAGGGACGATGGTATTTCCTTCGCCGAAAGTCAGTTGTGTTTTTTCCTTCAGGTTACTGAGGGGAGAAAGGAAAAGCTTGTCGTAAGATTTAAGCCGGATTGTGTAGGCCATCTGGCTGCCGTCCGGCGAGATGGTAGGTGCTTTTTCGAAGATGTCGTCAGCGGTCAGGTTCAGGAAATTTTCGGATTCCAGGTTGACTTTATAGATGTCGTGGATACCGTTGTCAAAGGCAGTGAAGAGCAGCTCGTTAGAATCAGGATAAAAGCTAGGAGATGAAGGCCTGTCATAGGGGATGTAGATCTTTTTGAGCGTCTCTTCGGTAATCGGGTCAACAATGAAAAGAGCATATTTCTCTCCAGAGCGTCCGAAAAAAGCGATTTTGTCTCCGTCGGGCGACCAGGTGATGTCGTTTCCCATGGAAGGATCGACGTTGAACCGGATGTATTCGTACTTGAGCGTGTATCCTCTGGTTATGTTCTTCATGATCTTGCCGTCTTTGGTCGAGATGAGAAGAACATCGAACTCGCCGGATTTATAATTGTAGGCAAGAACAGCGACGATATCGCCCGATGGGGAGACAGCGTGGGCGAAGGCAAAGTAATATTGATTCATCGGAAATTCAGGGCCGAGCGGCATGCTGTAGTCTTCAGGGCTTTCCCTTAACAGGTAATCCTTGAAGCGCGTCCGCAGATATTTTTTGAACTCGTGATTAAACTCCTTGTTTGTCATGTTAAAGGCTCTTTTGAGCGGATTCCTCCTCCCGATAAGAGGTGAGCGCTTCATAGACTGCCAGAATTCCCTGATCCCGTTCTTGCCGAATTTTTCCTCCATGAACTCGAACATAGCATGTCCAAAGTCATAATCCGGAGCACGGGGGAGCGGATAAAAGGAAAAGAGGCCTCCTCCTTCGGAGAGCTCCGGGATGCGGTCGTTGAGGGCTGCATCGCGGACGATCAAAAGGGACCAGGGATCCCAGGAGCGGGTGTTGTACTCGCACCAGCCTTCCATGATCCAGCCAGGAGGATAGCTTATGGAAAACGCCCCTCCGCCGGGACTCCCGAAGAGAATGTCGAATTGGAAGATATGGGAGAGCTCGTGATCGATCAGGTGCTGAATCTGATCAAGGGTCATGTCTCCGTATAGAACAACGCGGTAGAGGATGGGCTCTGATACCCCTAAAATCCCTTCTCCAATTTGGAAAAGGTTTGTCTGCTCAAAGTCTGTATAGGTTTTGTAGTAGATGATCGGGACTTCTGCCGAGAGCGAATGTTTGACATCCGAGCTTATTCTTTGGTACGAACTCTCCGCCATCTCAGCAAGATATTTCAGGATTTGAGGATTATCCACATAGTAGTAGATGTTGAAGTGGTCGGTTTTGTAGATGTTCCATTTGAAATTCGTATATATGACTTTGTTTTTTCCGTAAAAGGGGACGGTATAATATTGGGCAAAAGCCTGCGTTACGAGCAGGAGGACGGCCAAAAAAAAGAAAAAGGATTTTATGTGATCTCTCATGCCTGTTCTCCCTGTTAATCTTTGATAAGATATCTTTCCTGGATTCTCTCTCCGCCAAGGAGACTTTGGAAGAGCTTCCCCTTCACTCTTTCGACCAGGTCGAAGAAGGCAAAGGGAGCGGTTTGATTCGGATTATTGTAACCTTGGGTTTCTTTGAACGCCCTTGTATACAGAGTTTTGGTATCGATCAAGTAAAGGCTGAGGTCCAGCGTGTAAAACCTCCGTTCTTCTATGGCTTGACTGCGGGAATAAAAGTCTTCGTCCCTTTTCTTTCTGGTCTCCAGGATGGCCTTCCGGATTTCCTGGGTGTAGGTCGCGTTTCCTGTCAGGATGACCGTTCCCTCCTGGTCTGGAAAGAGGCTCTTCCAGAAATCCTTATCTTGAAACAGCTCTTCCTTATCCAAAGAGACTTTCTTGGACGAAACCTTTCCTTTAAACTGTTGCTCCAGCCCCTCCACAAAATATTTGACAATCTCTTGATTCAGGTTGAATTCCTTGGATTCTTTCTGGATGAGAAAATCAGTGACGACGATGTTGCTGTATTGATTCAGGTCGAGGACTATCTTAGCCGGGACTTCTACTCTGACTTTCCAGTAGTTGGTGACCGAGCAGCAGACGAGGAAGAGGAGAGGAAGAAGGAGAAAGAGTTTACTTCTTTTCATCTTTTTTCTCTTTCTTCTCATCTTCACCCTGTGATTCAAGGTTTTTCTTGAAGTTTTCAAGATTGGCTTTGATGTAGCTGTTCTTGGGATCAAGCTTCAGGGCCGTTTCGTATTCTTTTTCCGCCTCTTCCAACAGGCCCTTTTTCTCGTAAGCAACGGCTAGGTTGTTGTGAGCAGCTGCGGACTCGGGGTTTGACTGAACCGCTTTTTTCCAGCGAAAGATGGCCTCGTCCCAAAGGTCATTTTGAGCAGCGAAGATTCCGAATTGGATCTGGCTGGATTTATAGCTTCGGCTGCAGCCGGACAGAATGAGGGTGAAGGCGATTAATAGGAAAGCAAACAGTTTAATTTTTTTGTCTGTCAATCTCTACTTCATCTCTGAAAATGTTTCTGCCTATATTGTATAAGGAGAAACAAAAATAAGCAAATTCCGTGCCAACCTGAACAACCTGTTTTCCGGGAAGAGGAGGATTGTATCTGTCATAAAATTGGGACAACTGTCCATAGTAATGTATAAAAATTTTAAAGCTGGGGTGGGAGGGTCTTGGCAAGGATGGAGAGGAGCTGTCGCGGGGACAGATGCCCCCTTCGCCATAAATCTGTTGGAATTTTCTTTCGAATATGGTATAAAGATTCTTTTCAAAAGAGCAGGAAAATGCCTAAAGTATGCGAAATTTGCGGAAAAGGACCTGTTTTCGGTCAAAGCCTCAGTCATTCCCACAAAGCCTCCAAGAAAAAATGGAGGCCCAACTTGCAGCAGATAAAGGCTCAAACAAAAACAGGAGCAAAAAGGATTTGGGTTTGTACACGGTGCCTTCGTTCCGGAAAAGTGGTTAAAGCCCTCTAGCTTCGATCAGATCCGTTCCACCGAAGAGATTTCTTTAATCCCTGAAAGCTTCTTAATGATTGCTTCGAATTGTTTTATATCCAGGACGAATACGGTAAGCCTGAACCTGGCTTTTTTCCCGGTGAAAGTGGCCACATCTGCCTTGGTGATGTTTCCCCCCAGCTGGGCGATCGCGGTGGCGATTTTGGCCAGCACGCCCGGTGAGTCTTCTCCCATTATCAAAATTTTTCCTTTGTAGGTTGTTGCGGGAGTATCCTCCCACGAGACTTCAACCATACGTTCATCTTCAAGCTTTTCCTTTACTACCCAGGGGCACCGCAGGGAGTGGACGGTAATTCCTTTGCCGGCCGTGATGTATCCGATGATGGATTCTCCTCTTATGGGGAAACAGCATTTGGCCAGGTGGACACCTGTGACCTGGATGACAGGCTTGGGCTTTCTCCTCACCTTGGTCACGACTTTCTTGAGCAAAGTCTCTTTTTTTTCGATGACTTTCCCGCTGGGAAAGAGTTTTTCTATGAATCTGTTATCCAGGATGATCTTCCCGAAGCCGATCAGGGCATAGAAATCGTCCATCTTGTGGATTCTTGAGGATGTGGCAGAGGGGAGGTTTTTCAGTATGTTTTCCTCTTTCAGCCAGGCTGCTGGAAACCTGTACTTTTTGATCTCCTTTTCCCATAATCTTTTTCCGAGGGAGATGTTTTTTTGCCGTGTCTGGAGGTTCAGCCAGCGCTTTATGCTGTGCCTGGCACCGGAGGTAAAGACGATATTCAGCCAATCTCGGGTGGGATTCTGCTCCGGGGAAGTAATGACTTCGACTCTGTCCCCTGTCTTCAGGATGGTCTTCAAGGGCGCCGCCTTGCCGTTGATTTTGACCGCTGTGCAGTGGAGTCCGATCTCGGTATGAACCTTGAAAGCAAAGTCCAGAGCAGAGGCCCCGAGGGGCAAAGCTATAACCTTTCCCTTGGGCGTGAAGGCATAGGTTTCTTCCGGGAGAAGGTCGGTTTTCAGGCTTGTTAAGAATTCCCGGGGACTTTTCTGTTCTTTATAGAGCTCCACCATCTCCCTCAGCCAGCGCAGCCTCCTGTCTTCCTTCATGATGTTGGCCGGATCCTTTTCCTTATACTTCCAATGGGCGGAGATTCCGTTTTCGGCTAAGTCATGCATATCGCGGGTGCGGATTTGGATTTCCACAGTTTGGTTCTTTTCGGTGATGATCGTTGTGTGAAGAGATTGATAAAGGTTGGGCTTGGGCATGGCGATAAGGTCTCTGACCCGATTGGGGATATGAGGCCAGGTCTGGTGGATGATGCCCAGCGCCGAATAGCAGTTTTTGATGGAGTCAGTGATCAGCCTCAAGGCCATAAAATCGAAGACTTGGTCGAAATCGATCTTGCGTTTCTTCATCTTGTTGTCGATGCTGTAAAGCCTTTTGATCCGGATAGTGATCTCCGCCGGGATATTGTTTTCTTCCATTAATTTATCAAGCGAGGCTTTTAATTTCTTCAAGTCTTTTTCTGCTTTTTTCCTTTTCGGCTCGACCAGAGAGGCCACCTTGAAATAGTCCTCTGGATTAACGAAGCGGAAGGAGAGGTCTTCCAGTTCAGCCTTGATCCGCCCCATGCCCAGCCGGTTGGCTATGGGAGCGTAAATTTCCAGAGTTTCCTGGGCTATTTGTTTTTGCTTATCCAAGGGGAGAAACTTGAGAGTTTTGAGATTATGGATCCTGTCAGCCAGTTTGATAAAGATCACTCTTAAATCATCGGTCATGGCGAGGATGATTTTTCTGATGCTCTCCGCCTGTCTGGCTTCGGGTGAAGACTCCTGAACCCGGCTTATTTTTGTTACCCCTTCGACAAGATGGGCTATCTCCTCTCCGAAAGCTTTGGTGAACTCGACGGAAGTTGTGTCTGTGTCTTCCAGAACATCATGAAGAAGCCCGGCTGCCAGAGTTGTCTTATCCAGCTTATCCAGCTTCATATCGGCCAGCATGTTGGCCACTTCCAGGGAATGGCTCAAATAGGGCTCTCCGGAACGCCTGGTTTGACCTTTATGTGCCTGCGCGGCGAAAACATAGGCTTTCTGCAGGAGGGTGATGTCCTTCTCGCTGTAGGAGCTAACTACCTTTTCCAGGATATCATCGAATCTGATCATCGCCGTGTCTTTTCCTTCTCGTTTTGCCCGTCGTCAGGATTTATTTTTTCCTCCTCTCTCAGGATCCAGTTTACAGCCTCCAGCAGGTTTTTGGCCACAAAAGCGGGCTTGACACCTTTTTCCTCGAGCTTGGGAAGCGATTCTCGGCCGAAACCAGTGAGGCAGAGAATGGGTCTGGCTCCGATGTTCAAGCCGAAGAGCATATCCTCTACCTTATCCCCTACCATGTAGGAATTTTTGAGGTCGATGTGGAGTTCTCGGGCGGCTTTGAGCGCCATTCCGGGAAGGGGTTTGCGGCACTGGCAGTTTTCTCTGTATTCCGGGGAGGGGGAGAAGGGGTAGTGGGGGCAGTAGTAGATGCCGTCGAAACGGGCGCCATGCCGGGAAAAGGCTTCTTTCATCTGTCGATGAATCTCCTCAAGGTTTTTCTCGATGATCAGTCCCCTTCCGACTCCGGATTGATTGGTGATGATCACCGCCAGGAACCCGGATTGGTTCAGCTTTCGCACCGCTTCGAAGCTGTAAGGAAAGATATTGATGGCGCTGTAAGAATTGGGATAGCCGACATCTTTGTTGATGGTTCCATCCCTGTCGAGAAAGACAGCTCTTCTTTTCATGATACAAATCGCTGGCAGGCGGCGAAAATTTCCTCAGGAGAAATGGCCGTCATGCACCTGTGGTCGAACAGACAGTCTCTGTAACTGCAGGGCCAGCAGATCGTGTCTTTTTTGATGACGACTGCCGGGTCCTGGAAGGGGCCTGTGGTCGAGGGGTCTGTAGGGCCGAAGATGGCTATGATCGGAACGCCCAGCGCATTGGCCATGTGCATCGGCCCGGAGTCGTTGGTAACGAATAACGCTGACTGGCTGATAAGGCCCGCAAGCCTGCGGAGGTCTGTCTGTCCGGTCAGGAGGAGAGGCTTGGTGACCAGGAGAGAAGCAATCGTCCGGGCGAGTTCATCTTCGTCCGCTGCGCCGGTTATGAGAAGGCTTGCCTTGTTTCTTTCCTGCAGGAGGCGTCCGAGTTCCGCGTAATTTTGAGCGGGCCATCTTTTTGCCGGACCGTATGAGGCGCCTGGATTGAGAATGACGAGGGGCCGTTTGAGCTCTATTCCATGGGAGAGGAGCAGCTTCCGGGCATCTTCCTTTTCTTCTTGAGTTAAGGGGAGGAAGAGTTTTGGCGAATGGATTTTCATTCCCAATCCAGAGATGAGGGCCATGTAGTAGTCCGCCTGGTGCGAGGGATTTTGCCTCTTCAGAGAGACTTTTCTGGTCAGAAGAAAGCCGCGTCCATCCCTTGAATAGCCCCATCTGTGCGGGATTTTGGCCAGATAAAAGAGGAGGGCTGAGCCAAAGGAATTGGCCAGCAGCACCCCGGTGTCAAAGTGGCAGGCCTTTATGATTTTGGCTGATCTTCTCATGCTTTTGATGTCGTTGGCCGCGGGAAGAGGGATGATTCCCTTTATGAAATCGTGGGACTGGAAGAGATCCTTGACCCAGTCCTTCGCCGCAATCCAGATTTGTGCCTCCGGAAAGTTTTTGCTTAAGCTACGGACAGCAGGCAAGGCGAGGACGGAGTCGCCTATCCAGTTCGGGGCTCGAACGACAATTTTCATCCACTCAATTTTATTCTCTAACAGAGATCTTGTCAAAAAAGCAAGAAGCCGGGATTCCATTGATTTCGCAGGATTCTGCGCTTATAAGAATGGAGGAGATGCGGATGGTCAACAAGAAATTGGAGCAAGGGATTTTGCGGTCGAGGTCACTGATCCGAACGAGAAGAATCCTTTTTAATCTTGGAGGCCTCTTTTTTTTCTGCCCCCGGTTTTGTTTCGGGCTTGGCCTCTTTTTCTGGTTCTTTCCTTCGGGAGTAATCCGTGATGTAGAAGCCACTGCCTTTGAACTGGAGGGCTGGAGGAGAGAGGACTTTTTTCAGAGGCCCCCCGCATTTCGGGCATTCCTTTAAACGCGGATCGCTGACCTTCTGCAGGAATTCAAAGACAGAAGCGCATTGTCGGCATCTGTATTCATAAAGAGGCATTTGTCAACCTTGAAATGAGTTTCAGTGGAAGACGATCGCTTCGAAGACGTAGATCTCCGCTCCTGATTTCCAGGCGGTCCTCTGGAGCCCGGCTTTTAGACATGCCTGCTGGAGGAATTCTTCCCTTGACCAGTTGTTTTCAACCGGGACCTGAGGAAGGAGGAGCCCCTTTCTATCCTCCTGAGAAATGATGAGGCCGTGCTTCCCGACCTCGATAGCCTGAGGGTCATGTATCCTTTTGGGCAGGGTCAGGACAGAGATTTCGATCTCCAGGTCTTTGAGTTCATCCACAGCGACAGGATTGAACCTGTTGTCCCGGCAGGCGGCTAAAATGGAAGCACGAATGACTGTTTCGAAAAGAGGGAAAACCGGCTCTGTGAAGCCGATGCAGCCTCGAAGATACCCTTTTTTCTTGAGAGTCACAAAGGCGCCTTTTTTGGATAGCAAGGCCGGGGCCTGGGTGGTATAACTGATGACCTTTTTGTTCCGGATGAACTCATTGATGGCTGAACTGGCCAGCTTGAGGAGTTCCTCTTTCTCCTTCGCGGACAAGGTGAACTCGGGCGGCGAGCCTTGGGAAAAAACGGCTGCGGCTAAATAGCCCACAACCTGGTTCTCTGGGCCTCCGGCCTGGGAAGAATCAGCATAGCGGAGAACACTGGCTTTTGCCTCGCCCTGGTTGAGAGCGTAGAGCAGGACAGCGACCACAGGCCCTCCGCCGCACATGATGTTCTCGCCCCTTGCAATCTTTCGCAAGAGATCGTCAGTTTTAAAGGATTCGATACAGGAGATCGTTTCGGAATCAACCTGGTTGGCTTTGCTTTTTGGGAAAAAATGGGACATATCGGTAGAAGCCACGACCAGAGCCTTTTTTCCGGCCAGCGCCTTGGTCAAGGCATCAGCGAGGGTTATGATGGTTTCTTTGGATTGGAAGCCCATGACTATGGGGATGATTTTCGCCTGGGGTAGAGTTTTCTGGATGAAGGGGACCTGGACTTCGAGGGAATGCTCCCCCGTGTGGGCATTTGGCTCGTATTCAAACCCGGAAGCCCTGGAGATCTCGGAGGCGATAGCCTCGTCGACCTCAACCATTCCCAGGGGTGTCTCGTAGGCTCCTTTGAGATAGACGGAACAGCCTCTGAATCCGTAGCGATGGGAGGGGCCGATGATGACCACGGTCTCGTAATCCTTCCCTTGAACAAGACGGTAGGCATGAGCGGCCACCTGACCGGAATAGGCGTACCCGGCATGGGGCGCGATGAGAGCCAGGATCTTACCGGCAGGCAACTTCTCTGTCCTGACGTTCCGGAGGAATTCATCAATTTGTTTGGATAGCCTGTCTCCATCCTGGTCATAGAACAACCCGGCGACAACCGGCTTTCTCGTTCCCTGGGACCAGAGGAGGGAGATACAAAGGATGAAAAGGAGAGAATAAAGCAGTGTTTTTTTTCTCATTTTTCCTGTTTTCTCTGAGCGCTTGATACCAGAAAAATATACTAGGAAAACAGAGAAAAATCAAATCAGGAAGACATGCATCTCTGTTTTGGTGATGGGGGAAAAACCTGATCTCATGTAAACGCAGTAAATAAGCGTCCTCAACCCCCGGACCCCGAGGGAACCAGTCCCGTCGGTTCCCCCCGTCGGATAAGCCGACGGGTCCCCTCTTCGCTACGGGAACTCGAGGTCGGCATCCAGGTTCGCTCAATAGAGGATGTTTCGCGAATCAGCGCGCTGATATGAGTTGATAAGCAGGGCGCTGGCTTCCCCTCCATCCAAAGCCCATGGAGGAAGGTGGGGGGGTCTTGGCTGGGATGGAGGGGGAGCCGGTGCTTTGACAGATTATTCCTTCCTGATTGATTATCACCGAAATAGAGATTCTTCCATCGACAATCATCTAGGACGCCTCAAATTGACAAAAAAAAAGAAATCAGGCCCATCCTTATTGACTTTTTCCTTGGTTTTGGTATAAATCTAAAGAGGAAGGTGCTCATGAAA
>SMTZ1_10004150_pt1 | contig 21062 bp, 18 predicted proteins | sample DeeMarSWOR136_30_FD_25667 | JGI IMG/M metagenome (IMG submission 25667) | reverse complement strand
CTTTTAATGGAATTGACCCTACTGAAAAGGATGGAGCTCCAGAAGTGGGAACTTCTGGGGTGCCGCTATATTGTATAGATAGCCTTTTTGCCTTAACTGAAGATATCCCAATAGATAAAATTAGTGTAGCTTTAGTTGTAGAACCTTTTACATCAGCTCCAGTATGCTCAATGTACTTTAATATGGCACAAATGAGAGGATATGATATCAAACAACTGATGGGAACGACTCAAAACGATATTTTAACTATGACAGTAGGATATATCCCCTATAAAAATAGTCCTCCTAACCATATTCTACGCTTAGCATGTGATTTTATTGAATGGACTGTAGCTCAGAAGAATGTAAGTCGATGGCATCCAATAAATTTTACAGGATATAATTATCGAGAAGGAGGAATTGACGCCGTACAGGAATTAGGATTTGTATTTGCAAGTGCGTGTTCTCATATTGACAACTTAATTGAAAGAGGATGGAAAGCAGATGATTTTGTTGGGCGTTTAGCATTTCATTTAGCGGCACACAAAGATTTTTTTGAGGAAATAGCAAAATTTAGAGCTGCTAGAAGGATTTGGTACAAATTAATGAAAGATAAATATGAAGTTAAAGATCCAAGAAACTTAGGTTTTCGATTTCACGTTCAAACTGCTGGATCTTCTTTAACAGCTCAATCACCTAAGATTAATATTGTTAGAACGGCAATCCAAGCTTTAGAAGCAAACTTAGGTGGATGTCAATCATTACATACAAATTCTTATGATGAAGCTATTTGTCTACCATCTGAAGAAGCTGCTTTAGTGGCATTAAGAACTCAACAAGTAATATCGGATGAAAGTAGAATCCATAATACAATAGACCCTCTCGCAGGCTCATACTTTATCGAATGGTTAACAGATGAAGTTGAGGATAGAGTATGGAAATATATTGATAAAATTCAGAAAGTAGGCACTATTGACAGGGCTCTATCATCAGGATTTTTATATAAAGAAATGAGGGATGCTTTTCATAGAAGGAGAATGAAAATTGAGAGTGGTGATGAAATAATGCTTGGGGTAAATAAGTATGCGGTACCTTACGATACAGTCACAGACGTTTTTAGAACTAATAAAGAGGCAATAGATATTGAAGTTCGTCGAATTGAGAAACTAAAAGCTCGAAGAGATAATGCTAAATTAGAAAAAGTTTTAGACAAGCTGCGAAATGTATGCGAGAAAGAAGAAAATGTGATGCCTGTAGTTATGGAAGCAACAAGAGAAGGAGCAACCGTTGGAGAAGTATGTAATATTTACAGGGAAATTTGGGGAACCTGGGATCCTCCACTGGCGATTTAACTAATGAGGTGCTTAATATGAGCGAAAGAAAGATAAGAGTATTAATGTCTAAACCAGGTATTGATGGCCATTGGCGTGGTGGAATCGTAGTTTCAAGAGCTATAAGAGATGCTGGGATGGAACTTATTTTTGGAGGATTTCAAAATGTTGAACAAATTGTTGAGTCTGCAATCCAAGAGGATGTCGACGTAATAGGATTAAGCATTCATTCTGGTGCTCATTTTGCCTATACACAACAAGTTATTGATCTTTTAAAAGAAAGGGGAGTTCTAGATAATATTATGATACTTGTTGGTGGTGTAGTTCCCGCAAAAGATTTTCCAAAATTAAAAGAAATGGGGGTTGCTAATATATACGGTCCAGGTTCAATGACTTCGGATATTGTCGAATTTATTAAAACGCATGTCAAAAAATAAAAAAGATATGTAATATTTTTTTTATCAAATTTTAATTTTTCATCTATTTCTCATTGAGGAATGTATTTCATTGAAAGTTGCTTATGATATTAACACATTAATTAGTAAATTTAAGGAAAAAGATAAAATAGCTTTATCAAAATTGATAACGATCATTGAAAATGAGCCAGAAAGAGCACATGAAATATTTAAGCATTTTGAAAATATAAAACATGATTCATATATTATAGGAATAACTGGATCTCCTGGTGTTGGAAAAAGTACATTAACAGGTCAAATTACTAAAAAGGTTTTGGAAGAAGGAAAATCTGTTGGAATTATTTGTGTTGATCCTACGTCACCGTTTAGTGGAGGTGCCTTTTTGGGGGATAGGGTTCGTATGACAGATATCTCGCTACATCCAAATGTATTCCTTAGAAGTCTCGCATCAAGAGGTTATAAAGGCGGAATTTCAAGAGCAGTTTTTGATATAAGTCTTTTATATGAAGCATATGGAATGGACATAATCATCATTGAGACGGTAGGCGTCGGACAAGCTGAATTTGATATCTATAATCTTGCATATACTGTTGTAGTAGTTTTAGTTCCTGGGTATGGCGATGCGATTCAAATGCAAAAAGCAGGTATTATTGAGATAGGTGATATATATAATATTAATAAAAAAGATTTAGGTGGAGAAGATATAGCCGTTCAAATTGAAATGATGCTTGATGATACAGTATTTCATAGTGGCTGGAGACCACCAGTTTCTATGACTGATGCAATTGCAGGTGAGGGTATCGATGATCTTATCCAAAACATAAGGGATCATAAGGAACATCTTGAATTATCAGATGCGATTAATGAGAAAAAGAAAAGTAGATTCACATATAAGATTAAGGAACTAATTTATTCAAAAATTCAAAAGTTAATATCAGAGAGTTTCATTAACGAAAATGAGATTAAGGAAATTGTAGACCATGCAGTAGATGATGGCAAATTTAAAATTTATCGTACAATTTATAAAAAATTCGAAGATGTAAATTTTGAAATAAAAAAGAAATAACTAATTAAAGTCTAGTTCTAGAATATTTTTATCCACATCATAAGATCATTCATAACCTATTGTAGAATATTAATGTTATTGAAATATTAATTGAAACCCCTGCTACAGCTTCGTCTTCAAGTGTTTAAACTAAAGATTTTTCAGAAGAATCTTTAAATAATTAAAAAATCAAATATTAATATTTCAATACCTTCTTTTAATATAAACTTCTAATCTGTCTAAAACTCAAATAACTGGTGGGGGATATATCACAAGCAGTAAAAAATATTAGTGTTAATAGGGATTTAAAAGCTGAAAACATAGTTAAAGAAACGAAAATTCTCACTATTGCTAGATTAGCCAAAATTTTAGTTGATTTATTTGGTTCTGATGAGGCTTTCAAAAAAATCGGTAAAAGAGAGGGGCACAAGATAGAAATATTCTTTAAAGAGTTAGATGGCTATATAACCTTTATCTTAACTACGGATAGAAAGAATTTTGATTGTCATGTTGAAAAGGCAAAAAACCCTGATTCCAAAGTTACTATAGCAGTTAGAGCAGACAAGATTCTTCATGTATTTAGCAAGATTGTCAGATCCAAAAGCAATATTTTTAGCTTAATTAAATTACTAAAATACTTTATTCCTGGTAAAATAAAAATCAAAGGATCATATATTACTGCTTTAAAATGGGCAAAATGTATAATGATAGGTAATCATACTATATATAAGAATGATAATTGAGGTTTTCTCATGAATCTACAAGATGATCCATTTTTATCAATTTCAAATACAATAATGAATCCATATGTATCAGAATGGCAAAAAAATAATAAGAAAGTTATAGGCCATTACTGCACATACCTTCCTGAAGAATTACTATATGCAGCTGGGATATTACCCTTTAGAATTAGATCAACAGGGCATAAGCATACAGATTTAGGCGATATTTATATGGTAAGATTTACATGTTCTTTTGTTAGAGCGACTTTGGATATGGCATTACGAGGAATTTATGACTTTTTAGATGCTCTTTTTATTTGTAACTCCTGCGATCATTCTCGAAGAATGTTTGAATTATTTGATTTAAAAGTATTTGGACGAGAAGAGTTTATGAAACAAGTTCAAAGATATTATGTTTCTATACCGCATGTTATAACAGATGAAGGTTTTGAATGGTATAAAAGAGAAATTGAAGAACTAAAGGAAAATCTCGAGAAAAACTTCATTAACCGAATAATTACACACAATGATCTTAAATTATCAATAAAAATATATAATGAAAATCGTAGTCTCCTCAGAAAAATTCACGAATTACGAATTCTCGATGCTCCTAGACTTAACGGAAGTGAAGCTTTGCAAATTTCAATAGCAAATGCATCAGTTCCAAAAGAAATTGCTAATAACGAGTTGAAAAGGATATATAATGTTTTGCAGGAAAAAGAAGGAATAAAAGAAGATTTTAAGAGAATATTATTGGTTGGTAGTGAAGTTGATGATTTAACTTTTACAAGGCTAATTGAAAATTCGGGTGCAGTTTTAGTGTCTGACTTTTTATGTTTTGGGACGCGTAATTTTTTAGATGATGTGAAGATCGTTAATGGAAATACCCCATTGGAAAGTATTATAAATAAAGTATATTATAGAATGTCATGCCCTAGAATGATGGATGATCATGTCAGAAGATTAGAATATTTGAAAAATGAGATTAATAGAGCAAAGGTTGATGGAGTAATACTACAACGAGTAAATAATTGTGATCTTTATGGTTGTGAAAATATGATGTTACTTCATGAATTGAAGGAATTAGATGTTCCTATTCTTAATATAGAAAGAGAATTTTATCAAGCAGACACAACTAGACTGCAAACAAGAATAGAAGCATTTCTAGAAATGATTTCTTAAAATATTTAATTAAGAAGAGAAAGTGAGAAAGTTTGGAAGAAAAGATTGCGTTAGAGAATCGAGTTATCCCAATTAGGATGTTATATGAGTCTTTATCAACTACTCATCAATTAGTTGAAGAAATCCTTCCTGAAAATGGGATACCTGAATTAAGAATAGCTCTCGGTAAAGTAAAAAATACCTTAAGAAGAAATCTTGAAAAAGCGCGAGAAGGATTGCCCATAGTTGGATATCATTTTGCTATCCCCGCAGAATACATTTCTTGTTTTGAATGTGTTCCTGTATGCCTTGAAGGGACTGGCTACTATTTATCAACATTATTATTGGATGGAGTAGAAAAATACTACGATTTAATGATAAATTGGGGTCATCCATTCCATACATGCACAGCACAAAAAGGGCCAATGGGAATGGTCTTAGACGATCTGTTTCATTTCGATGCAATATTTGCTCCAACAGCACCTTGTGATAATACATGTAGCTCTTACCCCTTTTTTAAATTAGAGAAAAAATTTCCTTTAATTCTAGCTGATATGCCATTCCGTAGAGATAGGAGGAGTTATGAATATTATGGTGAGCAAATTAAAAAGAGCTTATTTGAACTTGGGAGAGTAATAGGTCAAGAACCAGATTTTGAAAAAATGAAAAAACATATCGAAATTGAAAACCGAGTACAAGAGCTTAGATTTGAGATATTTGAATTGACTAAAGCCATTCCTAGCCCAATTTCGAATATTTATAACGCAGTTTCTGCTGGAACGTTTATTCTTGTCTCTGGTACACAGGAAAACTTATCCTTTTATGAAGAAGTTTTAGAAATTGTAAAGTTAAGATATAAAAAGAAACAACATCATGGGGGTGAAGAAAAGATAAGATCTATTTGGCCTTATATGGTCACATATTTTGATATGTCTCTCTGTGAATGGTTGGATAGAGAATTAGGTGTGAGTGTGCTTTTTGATATATTTAACTACAATTTTGCTGAACCAATTAATACTAAATCTGATTTAGATACCATGTTTTATGACATGGCAAAAAAAGGTATGGGATGGCCTATGGTAAAGCAATCTACTGACTTTTATTATGCTTCTCTTGAAAACTGTTTACAAATGGCTAAAGAATTTAGTGCTGATTGTTTTATTTATACACAAAGTTTAGCTTGCAAGCAATTTGGGTCTTTTCCACAGTTACTAAGAGAAGCACTTAAGGATGAACTTGGAATTCCAATGCTTCTTATAGAATTTGACGTAGGAGATAAAAGGTTTACATCATTAAAGACTATAAAAGAAAAAATTAAGATGTTTACTCAAACACTAATGTAGTTGTTATTCTACAACTTTGAATTCTAATTTATCAATAATTTCCATTATATCTAGAATTTCCATATCAAACTTGTAAGTCTGGGCTGCATCGCTTAAATTAGTTCTACAAAATGGGCAAGTTGAAGATATAACTGTTGCCCCAGTTTCTTTAGCTTCTTCCAGTCTTTCTTTGGAAATTTCCAAAGCCCATTCTGGATATCCAATTTTAACCCCACCACCTGCCCCACAACACCATGCAAAATTCCGATTTCTTTTCATTTCTACTAATTTAAGACCAGGTATTTTTTTATAAATTTCTCGTGGTATTTCATAGATTCCCATATGTCTCCCAAGATGACAAGGATCGTGATAAGTAACAGTTTTATTATATTCTGTTGTAAATTTTATTTTTCTTTCTTCAAGTAATTGTTTTAATAATTCAATTGTATGAAATACCTCAAAGTCAAATTCTTCTCCAAACCTTTTAAAATCTTTCTTTTGCAACAATGCTCATCCACTAGTGTAAAGTCAATACCAACTTTTTTTAAAAATCTTATAGTCGAATCTCTTAGGTTTTGTTGTCGATAATTTGATGTACAACCTATGTAATATACCCAGTGGCTTTTTTTTGGTAAATCATATTGCTTTATCAAATCTAGATTATCCGAATTAGGTTCTCCATAAGGATTATAATTATCTTTGCATCGTAGTACTAAAGCTTCTTGATTTTTACCTGGACCAATATGTTTTACCGCCAATTCTCTCAAAGCTTCAATCATATTAACAATATTATCTGCATGAGGGGCTTGGCAAGCATCCATACAAGACCCACAGGTAGTACATGCAAATATTGGATCTTTAAGTTCCTCACTCCATTCCAGATCCCCCTGCAATAATCCTCTTATTGTTCGTATTCTGCCTGATGCCCAATATGATTCAAATAAATACTTTTCTCCTGAAGGACATGAAGGTTCAAAATTCTTATAAGAATATTTGCAAGTTGAACATTTAATACAATAATCAAAAGCCATTTCCAAAAAGTCTTTTCCTATTAAACTCTTATCAATTTCAACCAACTATGTATTCCACCTTCCTGGGTTAAATATATTATTCGGATCCATACAATTCTTAATTTTATCAAACAGTTTTAACCATCCTGGATTTATTTTTTCGCGCATTTTACTTGTCATCCATGTAGGAGTTTTGTAAGGAATGCATCCTAAATTTATGCAAAAATCAGTCATTTCTTCCAATATTTTATGTACTTTTTCTTCCTCCTTGAATTTATTATAAGGGATTATTGGCCGAAATATCCCATAATGGGCATACTTCATAATCTTCCCATAGATAATAGGACTATGATATTTATATTTTCGAAAAATCTTGTCTGTTTCTTCTATTAAATCTTCAAATTTATCAGTTGGGCAATAACTTCCAAACCAAGTAATACCAGATTTTGGTACTGTAGCAAGAACAACTGATGGTAAATCAAATAAAGCAAGATATCTTAAAGAAGCTAATTTTGCAAATTCCTCAAAATCTACTAAAATAATTTTTTTACCATTTTTATTTAATCTATTGATTATATCAAACAAGAGATTCTTTTTTGCATTAAATAAATCTTCAGTTTTTGCTGAAATGGGCATAATGGCAATAAAATCAGGCTCTTCTGGAAATTTTTTAGCAGGTTCTATGAATAAATGAATTTTTGCTGCTTCAATATTGAAATATGAAATGTCATCTACAGTTTCAGACTTTCCCACTTCTCTTAAAAGAGTACCAATATCAGTTAATCCAAAAATTATAGCGATAAAAGCTTTTTGAATGGGATCTTTTGGCCATAATTGAACAGCACATTTTGTAACTAAACCCGTCATTCCCTGCCAATTAATGAATAATCCCATTAAATCTGGCATTGGATAACGTGACCACCATGAGTCCGGATCTGCTTTTTCCTTACCATAGAAGCAAGACCCAATTCTAACAATATCTCCTTCAGCTGTAATTACTTCTAATCCATTTATAGAATCTCCCATTGAACCGATTTTACAAGAGAAGCTATTCATTCCACTTAAAATTGCATTCCCAACTACACCAGCATAAGGTGGAGCATAAGGATAACTATATCTCAAGTTAGGATAATTTTCATCTAAATATTTTTTAAATTGGCCAAAAGTTACTCCAGGTTCAAGTATAGCATACATCATATTTTCATTAACATGCAAAATTTTGTTCATTTTTTTTCCAAAATCTACTATTATACCACCATGTTCTGGAATAGTTAAGCCTCCTACATTATTTCCGCTAATATAGGGTACAATAGGGATTAAATTCTTATTGCAAAATTTAACTAGAGTAATTAATTGTTCCCTGGTTTCTGGAATGACAACAAAATCAGGCATACGTGGTTCACACTCTGTCATGTCATATGAATAGGGGTATAAATCTACATTCTTATCAGAAACATTTTCTACCCTAAAAATGTCCACTAATTTCTTGTAAACATCCTTTTTACTAATATTTTCAAAAATATTCCTTTCTTTTATAACTGTCAAATTTATCTACCATCCTCATTTTGTTTTTTTATCTAATTCAAAATAATTTAGATTAGGGTTATTTGCTACTTTTTGCATAGAAGCTAAGAATATATTATAAAATCTTACTAAATTACTGCTATCGTCACCTAAACCTTCCATTTCCATAATTCCTTTTTGTGTAGCAAGGAGTGGATCTTCTCTCCCATAAGCAATATCTAGCATAGTCTGTAACTCAAGCCTGAGAGTAATATCTGCATCTTTAATCTCACCAACACTAAATTGAATATCATCACCTTCAAATATTATGGTTACAGGATAAAATGGTCGTATTTCAAGCACAACCTTCTTATTCCAATCATGTACATGTTTATAAAAATCTTTATCATCAATTCTAGAGGATAATATATTATGGATTGCAATTGTAATAATATCCTCAGGTTCTTGTATTGAAATCATAATTATACTGTATTATTCGTATTTAATATAAAAGTAAATTTTACTTAAGATTATAAATATTTAATTATTTTGAAATTAAATTCATTGGTATCTTAATGGATTTTTCTGTAAAATTTGATGAATAAAGAAACAATTAAAAACATTAGGAAATTTATAGCAGAGCAGAATAAACATGGAAAATTGTTGAGTAATTATAGATTACTCGCTGATCCTATCAAAATTTTCCAAGATTCAGGGATTAATGTGGGATTAGAAGAGAATAAGGAAATAATACTTAAAGAAGAAACTTATTTAGAACTTGGTGGAATAAATAAACGTTCATTTTCATTAATACATCCTATTTTTGATATGAATCTCATTGAAGATGGAAAAATAACGTTATTAGGTCCTGAAATTCATCAAATTTCAGATTTTAATGTCGATTTTGGACTTCTAATTTTAATTGAAGTAGAAAACTTATCTAAAAAAGAATATCATGATATAAAATCACTCAATTTCATATCTAATGGAATAGAAGGATTCTCAATACGAACAATCCCTCGTAAGTTTTGGTGTAGAATTGGCAACAAAGCATATAATAAGAAGTTCTCTTTTGAATTTCTGGGAAATGCTATTATTTATTTATACAGACAGAAATTTAAAGAATTAATAAAAAAAATGGAAATACTAATTATTTGCTCGTATCCTAAAACGATTAATGAATTTATTGAGCTCTCCTCAGATATTACCAACAAATTCCAAGAAGAATTAAAAGCTAAAATTGATGAATGGAGAAAAAGAATCGACTGCGAATATGATTGGGGCTGTGAAATTTGTCCTTATAAAGAAGAATGTTATGATATTAAGCAAGTATTAGTGGAGAGAGAAAGAATTGGAAAATAAGCCTCTTGTAATATCTATTGTTGGAAAAGGTGGTTCTGGTAAAACGGTTGTTACAGCCCTATTAGCAAAAATTATTTCTATAAAATTTAATTATAAATTGTTATTAATTGATGCTGATCCAACCCATCCACATCTAAGTTATATGGTAAATTTAATTCCAAAGAAAAGCCTTGAGAAGATAAGAGTTGAAGTTTTAGATGACATATTTGCTCAAGCGAAATCTATTGAAGAAGTTGCGGAAAATATTGATTTCGAAGTCTATGATGCTATTGTTGAAAGCAAAGATTTCAGTTTATTCTCTATAGGTCAGCCTGAAGGACCTGGATGTTTCTGTCCCTCAAATGCTCTATTACGTAAGGTTTTAGGCTCTATATCTAAAGATTTTGATATAGTCTTAATAGATTGTGAAGCTGGACTCGAGCAAATCAATCGAATGGTAATAGAATCAGTGGATATTCTTTTAATCGTTTCAGACATCTCTATGAGGAGTATTGAAACTGCTGAAGCTATTCGTAATAGTGCCAAAAAATTTACTCAATACAAAAAATTTGGTATTGTCTTAAATAGAGTTAAAGGAAATACTGATTTTATTCTTAAAAAACTTGAAAACCTACATTTACCCATACTTATTGAAATACCAGAAGATAATGTTATAACAGAATTTGAGTTAGAGGGTAAACCAGTAATAGATATTCCTAAAATCACAAAGAGCTACTCAAAGATTAAAGAGTTAGCAGAAAAAATCTTAAATCCAAAATTTTTGAAGAATTGATTCTTGAATAAATTTATTTGAAATTTGGGGAATTTATTATATATCAAAAAGAATTAATGTTTTTTAGTAATCCATTTTAATTCTTATAAAGAGAGTGAAAGTTTGTAATGGATCACAAAAGTATTTTGGGATTAGATCCAAAAAAAGTGATTATAACTTATGTATTAATCTCTCTTATATTATCTATTATCGAAATAATATTCACTAAAGCATTTTATTATAGTTTTTTCTTAACCTATTTTGGCATTTTCTTTGTTGGATATTTCATTAGGCAATTAATTAATGAATTCTTTAAACAATTTCATGTCAGAAAGGTTGTTAGAGCTTTAATAACCCCTTGGTTTATGTTTGGACTTATTTTCTTTTATGTACATTTGTATTTCATTTCTGATTTATTGAGTAGAGGTGAAGAATACCTTGGATTTAGTCCATTAAGTAATTTTATTTTATTTTTAGGTTTAAGTATTTTAACACTACTTTCTATTAATCCTCTCATTAGAATTATAGCAGTAGCATTTCATCGAAGAAAATCGAATTTATTCCCAATTAATAGGGTTGAATATGCAGCAATGGAACATTTAAAAAGATCAGACAAAAATTCCTTGTCTTTCTCTGAATTAAGAAATCGAATAAAAGGAATATTTAACATTTTTATTCCAAATACATATTTTGATGAAGAAGTTTCTACTTCTAGTATATATCATCTATGTGGACTTCGTTTAGCTGATATAAAGGATGGAGTTGTTAGATTAAACCCTCACGGGCAAGATCAAGAAAAAATTTGGCATGATACCCTAATAAATCAAGTAAGTAAATTTAATAAAATATTAAATAGTAATAGCATCCTTTTACAGTCTTTTATTGGATTGCTTACATTAAGTCTTCTTAAAATCTTTATTGGCTTATTCAATTCTGAATCCCTAATGGCAGAAGGGTATGAAAATTTTCTCGATTGTATTGCTGTAATATTAATTGGAATAGGTATTAAGTATAAGAAAGAAAAACTAGTTAATATTATTTTACTTAGTTTAATGACATTTGCAGGTGCTTCTATATTATATTCTTCAATTGAATCTTTAATACTCGGTTCTGAACCAATTTCAAATACGCCTATAATTATTATAATTGCAATAATTTCGATTTTTTTGAATACTTATATGAGAGCATTGAAAAATTTTGTTGGAAAGAAAAGTAGGAATTCATCTTTAGTAGCAAGCGCCATAGATTCAAAGGTTAATATAATTATTTCCATTGGTATAATAATAGGCGCCTTGGTTTCAGACTATGGAAGAGCTTCAAATGCTTCTTTTCTTTTCTATTTAGATCCAATTATCGCAATTGTAATTTGTATCTTCATTTTTAAAGAAGTAATTGAGATCTTCAAAGAATTTATTGCAAGTAAAGAAGAGAATATTGAATTTGAAACATTTCAAATGATCTATGAGGAAAATTTCAAAGAATATATTGTTAAATGGATCTTTACTATACTTTTTGATAATCTAGAAAAAAATTTCACTAATGAAGATTTAAACAAACTATTTCAAGAGTCTTTGAAAAAAGGGGATGAAATTTATACAGATTTCTCCAATTTTGGATTATATTTATTTAAAGTTAAAGGTATTCACTCTATTATTAATGAACTAATTGATAATGAATTATTAACTAAATCAAATGAGGGAGCGATTAAAATTACACAAAAAAGTAAATTTATGTTTGATAATCTCTATTCAAAACCTTTATTAGATGATGTAAAAGATCCATTTGATTTCTTTTTTGAGCAAAAATATGATTTTGATAGTCTAAAATACAGAAAGCAAGACTTATTAGAAAAATATTCAAATAATTAACTTATTTTAAATTGTTCGAAAAGTGTACCTTAAAGCTTTTTAAAACTTTCTCATATCCTTTTAATAAAATTAAAAATTTAAAGTGAAAATCAATGAAAATCAATAGGGATAAGATAAATGGTAAATTAAGTTCAATCTCTACAAGTATTTCTTCTTTTGTAGTTCCAATTTTTCAATATGTACCATGCACTGGAGTTTGGTTTGGGATAATGAGTGTACCAATAATCTCTTATTTATTGCTGTTTTTTCAAAATCCTGGAATTTTAATATATGATCTTAATTTCTTATTTAGAACTCATGAAATCTATATTGTATTATTTGGACTTGGGCTCTACATTTTTTCTCTGATATATCAAATGACCCATAGAAAGCAATTAATAAGAACAGGACCATATAAATACGTGAGACATCCGCAATATCTTGCCTTTATAATTATAACTTTTGGTATGACTTTAATAGCTTTTCAGACAATTCCTATTTTCAATTTCAATTTGGGAGATCTTAATGATTATGCTGTGTTATTATACATATGGATCGGTGAAGTTTTAGCATTTATCGTTTTAGCAAAGATTGAAGAATTTGCATTAAAAAATAAATATGGAGATGAATTCTTGGAATATGCAAATGATGTGGCTTTCATGATTCCATTTTTAAAAATAAGAAGAAATAAAACAAAGACCGCATAAAACTATTTAATAATCAAAAAAAAAGTGATATGAAAGAAAAAAGAATAAATAACCTTGTATTAATGAAATTTGGGTTACTGATATTTTCTCTTATTTTATTATTTATTGTTTTAATTCAGCTAATTTTATCATATGAAGCTATTTTTGGTTTTAACGAGCTTATCAATCTAATAATTATCATAATATCCGTTTTAATAGCAGCAATCGTATCAATATCTATTTTTGAACTGCTTACGATAAAAGAATATAAAGGTTATTTTATAAAAAGAGAACATCTCAAAAAGGGAAAATCATATTTAACTCTAACAGATATATTTGAAAATGAAAATCGGATAAATATATTAAAACAAATCCTCAACAATCCTGGAATACATCAAAATGAATTACTAAGAAGCTGTGACCTGCAAAAAGGTCAATTACAATGGCATTTAGATGTTTTATTAAAGTATCACATCATAAAAAAAGAAAAACATGGACAATATGTAATATATTTTCCAATTACATCTTCAATTGAATCAATTGAAACCTTCAAAAGTCTACCAACAAAATCAGAAACTACTTTAAAAATTTTAGAATTAGTCCAGAAAAATCCAGGAATTTCTTCTTCTGAGATTTCTAAAAAGATAAATCTTGCTCGAAACACTGTTAAATATCATATAGATAAATTATCAGAAGGAAATTTAATAATTTTTAATGAAAAAGGACGAAAAATTGAATTATATCCCAATTTAGAAAATCCTGAGTAAAAAAATTAAATTAGATCATCTTTTTCTTAACCAATTCTATTTTAATAGTAGATCAGAATCATAAAATCATATTTAAATAAAGCTAATTAGATGATTTACTATCGTAGGTATTTTTAGAAGATATTCCTAGTTCCCATTCTTTTTTTAGGATGAATTTTTGAATAAATTCATTTGCGTTTTTTGGTAATAAATTCTTAAATTCAATATATCTTGGAACCATGAAGTATGCTAGATTTTGCTTCAAAAAATCATAAAACTCTTTTGGAGTAATTTTAGCACCTTTTTTAACTATAGCGCATATTTTTAAATCTTTTTTAGAGGAATTTTCATTATCAACTTCAAAAACAGCACTTTTTACAATAAGCGGATGTGAATTCGCTACTATTTCGACGTCCACCGCAAAAAATGTATGTCCTGCTTTTGTGATCATATCTGATATCCGTCCTAAATAATAAATGAAGCCTTCATGGTCTGAATAACCAAAGTCACCTGTATAAACCCATCTTTCTTTTCCTTTTCTTGTGTCGGTTTCGCTTTCTAAATTATAATATTCAAGATCATAAGGAAGTCTTAATCTTGCACGAATTTCACCAATATGATCCCGCCCTGGTGGTATTACATTCCCTTCTAAATCAACAATTTCAATCTCAAATCCTAGTGCTGGTCTTCCTATAGATCCTAGCTTTCCTCCTTTAGATCCTTCTGTATTAATTGTTAATCCAATTCCCTCAACTAGAGACCACATTTCGATTATTTGAGCTCCAAATCTTCTTTCAAAAGTCTCCCATTCCTTTTTTAAAACACCAGCACCAAAAGCATATCTAATTGAATGATTTCTATCTTTTTCTTTTGGTGGTTGATTTACTAGTGTTGTTAGATAGGCACCATAATAGCAGAAACAGTTAGGTCTATAAAAATCTATATCACTCCAAAAAGTTGAAATGTTAAAATTTTCAGATATTATTATTGATCCATTAGCAAAAATAACTGGAATTATCACAAAGTATCGCTCAAATCCTTGAAATAGTGGTAAGGGACAATAAAATTTGATTTCATTGCTAAGCATTCCTAAATTATTCCATTCTCTTACTACACTATTCCCTGACAAAGTATAGTAGTTTCTGTATAAAACACCTTTTGGTTTCCCCATAGTCCCTGAAGTATAAGAAATCTCAAGTGGATGAAAACTTTTTATACTAATTTGAGGGTTCTCAAAATTTTCTGAGAAGATTTCTTCAAAATCTACAATCACTTCATTAAAAATACCTTTATCTGGTGTATTTCGAACAAATATTTTCTTAATTTTAGGTAACTTTTCTTTAATTTCATTAAAAATAGGATAATATTTATGATCGATTATTAAGATCTCAGTGTTGCTGTTTTTTAATATAAATTCTAACAACTCTTTTTCTAGCAAATAACTAATAGGTACAAAAACACAACCTGCTTTCACTACACCGAACCAACAAAAGAGAGATTCAGGGCAATTAGGAAACATTAAAGAAATTTTAGGATTATTTAATCGTAATTTTCTTTTTAATTTCAAAAGTGAATTAGCTATTTGATTCGAAACCTTGTTGACATCTTGATAAGAATATATTTTGTCTTGGAAATAAATAAATGGCTTATCTTTATTCAATAATGCTTTACTTTCTATTATTTTTGGAATTGTAGCATCTTCAACATCATACACTCTTGTAAGTTCACTTAAATTATAGATTTTACGAATATTCAAATGTTCTCCTATTAAATCTATCATAATTTCTTCTTTATCTCTAAAAGGAAAATCAGAATTTTTGGAAATTTTACTAGGTATGTAAACCCAAAAGCTATCATATCTACGATTTCCTGATTTCCTTTTTACAATTCTTCCTTTTGCTGTTTTCATTTTACCTTTTTTAACTTAGCTATATTTACAATAATTATCCCTAAGTAAAAAATATATTTTTAAAAATTTCATTTGAAAGGTATTTCAGCATATTCTTGTTTTATCCTTGGAAATTCGTCAAGATTATAGTGCGGGAAATAAAGAGAAAATGTATATTCCTTTTGAAATAATGGTGATGAAGCAATTTCTCGATATTTTATTTTGTGAGCAATTATATTTGCTAAATTTCTTTGTTCAATATCTTTAATAAATATTTGTGCACCTACTCCCGCAGCATTTCCTATTTGGAAAATGTTATTTTGAACAACTTCAGGGAATAACCCAATAAAAGCAGCATTCTCTTTATTAATATAGGTGCCGAACCCTCCTGCTAAAATTACTTGTTCAAGATCATTTTGTGTTTTATTTTCCATCTTAAGTAGTAAATTGGATGCAGCTAAGAATGCTCCTTTTGCTAATTGAAGTTGATTAATATCTTTCTGAGATATTGTAATTTCTCGTAAAATATCATAATTAGTCTTTGTTTGAATGGAATTGTCATCCCATTCTTTTTTATATATAATGTAATGGTATCCATCTTCTTTTTTCACAACTCTTCGATGATTAATAACTTTTGTCGATTTAATATTAAATTTTCCTGCGCGAGTAATAATTTTTGCTTTTAGCATTTCAGCTACAATATCAATAAGTCCTGAACCACATAGTCCAAGTGGATTTTGGTTTCCTATTACACCTATAGAAGGTTCTAAAGTTTCTCTATCTATTATAACAGATTCAATTGCACCATCTGATGCTCGCATACCATTTGAGATATGAGCACCTTCTAAAGCAGAACCCGCAGCACATGACCCCGCAACAAGCCCTTCATTATTTCCCAATACTAGTTCTCCGTTAGTTCCAATATCAATCAAAAGCGAATATTTTCTGTAGCTATTGATTTTAGATGATATTATACATCCAATTGTGTCCGTTCCTACATAACCTGCGACCACAGGAGGAGAATATACATTTACACTTGGATTACATTTGATATCTAAAAGGCTAGCACTTATATTAATAGGAGCTTTAAATACTGGGTTATAAGGTGCAACAGCTAAAAACTCAGAAGGTATGCCAAAAAATATGTGATGCATAACGGTATTGCCTACAATAGAAATATCTCTAACCTCTGAAATAGAAATTTTTGCCTTATTACAACAATCCTCGAGTATAATATTGAGAGCATTAATTATTAATTCCTTAGCTTTATGTATTGCTTTATTTCTTACAATATAAGTAATTCTAGATATAATATCTTCACCAATCGTAACTTGAGGATTAAGCATAGCAGAAATAGCTGCAATTTCACCTGTTTCTAAATAAATTAAATAACCTACAATAGTAGTAGTTCCAATATCTACAGCTAATCCAAATTGTTTGTTAGTTACATTCCCCGCATCAATATCATAAAGTACCCATTGGTCTTCTGGCGAGAGCTTTCTGAAAAAGGCAGTGAGTTTACCATTTTGTATTCTCAGAATATATGGAAGCTTTTTCGTGAGGTTATAAAGAGAATCATTTAAATAGTACAACGTGTGATTTTTAAATATTTTAAAGTTATTTTTTTTTTCTATAATAACATCTTCTAAACGAGATAAATCACTCTTAGGATCGGTCAAGTCTGAATTTTTAACTTCGTAAACTTGTGAAGCAATTATTGGTCTAATTTTACAAGCTTCATTTATTCCCAGAGACTTTAAATCTGAATCAACTAGGATTCTTGGCCCTTTTGGAATTATTGAGTCGGTAAGATACAATCTTAGATTCCCGAAAATTTTTGTTTGACAAGCTAACCTATAACCATTTCTTATTCTTTCATTTCCTAAAATTTTAATTTCATTTTCACTTGGTTCTGAAATGTCAGGATTATTATCTAAAATATGAATTGTACATTTTCCACATTTTCCCTTACCTGCACATAATGCTCCTATCGGAAAATTCAGCGCCACGATCGCTTCATAGACGGATGACCCATCAAGAATGTTTATACGTTTGGATAACGGTTCTAAAATGAGTGTATGCCTGTCTTTCTCAATGCGAGTAGATTTCATAGGTAAACAATCTCTTACATTTTTTTCTATGGTTGTTGAAAGAAAAACCAAACAAAATTATATTACTTCTAAAATCTTAGCCAATCTTCAATAATGCCAACTCCTTCCAGAGCATCTTTGGCAAAAGCATCTGCATTTGTTTCTTCCGCAATCTCTGATGATACAGCAGCACCTCCTAGAATTACTTTCACTTTATTTTTTAATTCTCCATTTTTTAATAAAGACATTACCTCCTTAATTCTGGATTCCGCCGAAGAAAGAAGGAAAGATATACCAATGACTTTTACATCTGGTAAATATGCAAATTCTTCAAATTTTTTAGGTTCTACATCTACACCAAGATCGATGACTTCCATGCCATATGATTTCATTATAATGCTTGCAATATTTTTGCCCAAACTGTGAATATCTCCCTTAATAGTCCCTATAACGACTTTTCCAGAATATTTTCCAGATTTGGCAAATTTTTTAGGTTCTTCCCCATCAACTGATATAATTTCTCCTTCAAGAGCTTCTGCTGCTAATATAAGACCCATTTCGCCTGATTCTTCTAATCCTACTAAAACCCCTTTTTTAATTATATCAACTATAGAAACCTCCATATCTATTGCTTCTCTTATTGCTTCCTTCATTGAATAGAAATCAAGTACATTAACCGCTTCTATGATTTTATTAATATAATAGTCAATATTTCTAGTATTACTTTCATATCCTAAGCTTATGTTTTTCATTCTTTAATGCTACCTCTTTTAATTTCTTAAGACTTATTTTTAAACTATCAAAACAATCCCATGCCAAACAACAAATGGTACTGACTTTTCTGGATGCTCGGGATTAATTACAAACGGTGCTTTTTCACCACACTTAACCGCTGTAGCAAAACTATCTACACCGCATGCCTCTAACGCCGGTCGAGCTCTTAAATATTGCCGGCACATTTGACTGTCAAGTACAGGACAAAGAGGTATTTTTTTTTGTTGCATTAAATCTTTAAAATATTCTGGAGAAAAAAATCCACACCCTACACATGGTCCACCTTTAAATCCCATAGCAAGATAATATCCCATATAAGTTGCTTCTGCTTCTATCATTGAAACCATTTGATTTAATAAATTTACATCTCCTTGGACACCTAGTAAAATACTGGGAAAAACATGATTTTTAATTGGAGGATAGAACGAAATTAACATCGCATATTTGTAACTATTAACAATTTCAGTCATCTCTTCGGTAGTCGGAGAGTGTGGAGGACAATTGATACTAGTTCCAAAACCAAAACAAACAGGAATTTGACATTTCCAACGTACACGAGGATCTATTACAATTTTATCTGTTGTTATTAACTTAGCATGGCCATTAGCTTTAATCTTTGCCTTACTAATAATATCCTCTATAATTTTATTGGATCTATTAATTAACTCATTAAAAACTTCTTCATCAGGTTCGAATTTTATTGGAGATGGTGGTCTATCTTTCGTTTTTGGTAATAATCTCCTCCATTTGAAAGATATTTTCGACCATTCTTTTTCAACTTCAGGAATTTGCTTTTGTACCATAAGATTTCAACTTATTATACGTATTGTATTTACTTAAATATTCATTTATTTTTTAAAAATATTTACTCATTTACTGACGTAAAAGTTCAGCTATTGTAGTAATTAAATTATTATATAATCACTATCATTTATAAAGTTAGTCAATCAATCAATAAGGAAAAAAATAATTAATGTAGTAATAATCAAACTAACTATATTAATTGTAAAAAGTTATAATTAATCTAGAATTCCCTCAAGAGAAACATTAGAATTAAAAGACATAGTGGAAATGTTAATATTGACTATGAAGTAATGTTGGAAACTTATTTCTTTTTGCTAACTCTTTTTGAATTATATCATTTAATAATTCCTCTCGTTCAATACCTGAAAGAACCTCTAATTTTCTAATATTTAATGGATCCACTTTTTCTCTTAATATTTTAATTTCTTTAGTTGTGGGAGGAGAAGTCTCTTTTAACTCATCCGATATTATCAATTCAAATCCAGTTGAATCTTGTATAGTCTTGAGATCAATACCAGGATAAATTGATTTTATCCTCATTCTTTTTGTCTTATTTTCAAAATCTAAATATGCTAGGTTAGTAATAACACATTGAGGCCCAGCTCCTCCACATATAGAAAGTTTACCTCCTGGAAAGCCGACGCCTGAAATAAAATCAAGTTTTTCAGTAGGAACAAATGTTCTTGTATCATGTCGAGGACTATAAAGAAAAGAACCACGAGCATAGAACATACTAAAATCAAGGATACCAGCTGCCCCTGGAAGCCTAATCTTAGGTTTACTCCAATCTCCAATACATATATTATTACTATTCCCATATTGGTCTATTTGAGCAGGTCTAAAAAATTCAATAGTAGTTAGTTTATCTGAAGGAAGAGATTCTAAAGTACATTCTACACTGTCTTGAAATCGATATGCTCGTGCTGTATTCATTTCAAGATAGAGCAAACTCACTTGTCGAGGCTCCATCACAAAAGTATTCCCCATAATGTAATGATATATTGCATCGGGGGCATGAGTTACTTTTGCTAAGGTAAATGCAGCCCAAACCATAGGTGTCGCGACGCCAACAATCATTATGTCATCATTCCTAACTTCTCGAGCCATTAACACAGCCATCATTTCGTCGACTGTATAATCTTTTGCATATTCACTCATTAGATTTTCCTCCTATAATAGAATATTAAAAATTGTTTGAATTCCACCTGTTTCTTCTAAATATTGAATAGTTGATTTATTTGCTATAAATTTCTTCTTATAATCTTCAAATTCAGTTTTTAAATAACTTTGAATATGAAGGGGATCAAATGTATATATTGGATAACATGAAGTTGGATGAGCCCCAAAAGGCACTTTAACGACTGCACTTGTAGTTTGAATAGGTAATTGGGCTTTTCCTGGTAAATAGCGGATATCCTCAGTTTCCACCAGTTTTTCACACGTAATAATTGTCTTTTTTGCTGTTTTTCCCATATCAGCATCCATCCATACAGCTCCAGCAATATTACCGTTTCCAAATTCATCAGCATATGGTAGATGAATTATTGCTACATCTAAATCTATTTTAGGTACCACCATAACTTGTGTTCCTGAACCAAGTGGGTCTTCTATCTGTTTAACATCAT
>SMTZ1_10007007_pt1 | contig 21064 bp, 21 predicted proteins | sample DeeMarSWOR136_30_FD_25667 | JGI IMG/M metagenome (IMG submission 25667) | reverse complement strand
CAGGATCTCGAGCGGCGGCATGTCCTCTGCAATGACCTCCATCATACGCTCCTTAAGACCGTCGTGCACGGACATGAGGGTGTTGTACATAAGGTCCTCCTTGTCCTTGAAGTAAAGATAGAGTGTGCCCTTTGCGATACCCGCTTCCTGTGCAACTTCGTCCAGTGCGGTTGGACTGTACCCCTTCCGCGAGAATATCTTCAGCGCCGCCTGCATGATGTGTTTCTTCTTCTGTTCCTTTCGCTCCTCATCATCGGTTCGCATCATCGTTATTGCTCCACGGATTAAATGACTGAACGGTCAGTCATATGACTGAACGGTCAGTCATTCTAATGAAAAGACACATACTTGTCAAGCAATTTTTTACCTACTTCACCATTTAAAAACTAGCGGTTCTAGGGCATCTGATACAGGGAAAAAAATATCCCTTATACTCATTTCCAAATCCTGCTTTTACATCTCACTCGACAAACTTTTTCAAGATATCAATGAAGGGAGGAACCTGTGGATAGTGTTGTTCTGAGGAGAATTCAAAGACTTTTCCCATCGCTTGGACAACGGTGTAAGTTGCTCGCATTCCCCACAATTCTATTAATGTTTTTTACTTTTTTTCTTAAGGATTTAAAGGTTCGCTTATAATTTTTTTAACTCATATAAAACGGTTCACTTTTGATCTTCAAGAGACAATGTATAAAAAAATCATTGACAAAATAGTACATATAGGTTAAGATTTCAAATAAGGAATTATGTTTCATATATAAAATAAAAGATGTATGAAAAATAATTATATTGTACCGAGCTTAAAAAACAGTTTTTTGATTCTAGAGATCTTAGCCAACAATAATGAACTCACACTACAGGAAATAAGTCAAAAAACCTCAATACCAAAAACAACAATATTTAGAATTCTCTTTACATTGGAACATGAAGGCGTAATCGAAAAAGAAAACGATAAATATAGAATAGGGTTCAGAGTTATCAAATTAGGTATGGCTGCGCTCTCAAAGATGGAATTGAGAAACCTTGTAATTCCTTTTCTCTATGATCTCAGTATAAAACTAGGTGAAACCTCACATTTAGCGGTATTATCAGATAAGAAGAGCTTGATTCTTGAAGTTTGTGATAGCCCCCATCCTGTTAAAATCTCTTCCCGCCCAGGAACCTTAGTTTCTCTTCATTGTTCTGCGACTGGAAAGATCTTGCTCGCATTCAATATCGGCAGTGAAAACATTGATGATTATTTTCAAGGAATCAATTTGGAAAAAAGAACAGAAAATACTATTACCGTAATCGGCGAGTTAAAAAAAGAGTTAGAGACAATCCATGATCAGGGGTATGCGGTTGATAATGAAGAGTATTATGAAAATGTTCGTTGTCTCGCAGCACCTGTTAAAGACGCGTTCGGTAAAACTGTTGCAGCGATAGGAATTACCGCAACTACTATCCGTTTTAAACAAGAAATGATTCCATCTACTTCAAAAGAGGTGATAAGGGTAGCAAGTGAAATTTCGAAAAAGTTAGGAGCATAATGATACATAATCATATCGGTTTAGTGTCGACAGAATAAAAAATGAAGTTTTTCAAAAGGGGGTTTGCTATGAAAAGAGTAGGGTTGTTTCTTTTAATCGCCTTTTTAGGAGTTGGCGTGACATTTGTTGCAGCAGGGAAGGCAGCAGCTGAGAAACCAGCGTCAGAAGCCAGAGTCGAAGAGGAGGTTTATCTGTTCAAGTATGCCAACACCCAGTCTCCAAACCATCCTCGCAGTAAGTCGATGGAGCTATTCAAAGAGCAGCTGGAGAAGGCGAGCAACGGTCGCATCAAGGTCGAGCTTTACTTCTCCGGTGTGTTGGGCAAAGAGGCAGAGGTTCTCGACATGGTGGTTACTGGTTCGGTTCAGGGATGCCGGGGTGGCCTGTTCGAACGGGCTAACAAGAAGTACCTACTCTATACCCTGCCGTTCATGTTCGAGAACACCGATCAGGTCATACGGCTGATGAGAAGTGACTTCGGAGACAAGATCAACCAAGAGGCGCTGAAAAATGGTATCTACATACCGGCCTGCGGTGTAGCCGGTGGTTTCCGCAATATCACTTCAAACGTGAAACCGATTCGCACTCCGGCGGACCTCAGAGGTCTGAAGATGCGGACGCCGCCGATTGATATGACCATCAAGACCTTCAAAGCCTTGGGGGCCAATCCTCAGCAGGTTGCATATACGGAAACGTACATGGCCCTGAAAAGCGGCGTGGTCGAAGCCCAGGAAAACCCCTTTTCCAACACGGTGGACATGAAATTCTACGAGGTGCAGAAGTACCTCTCCGTGGTCAACTGGCACCTTCATCCTGACCCCTTCTATGTCAACCCGAGCTGGTACAACAGCCTGCCCGACGATTTGAAGGCGGTCTTCAACTCGGTGGCCGAGTCCACCATGATCTACAGCGATACGATCTGGCTGAACTCGGAGAAGGACTACTATTACATCCTCAGGGACAAGCTGCAAGTCAATGAGCTCACGCCAGAGGCAACCGAGAAGTTTCGTGAGGCGGTCAAGTCAGTCTGGCAGTCCTATGTGGACGATGGCTTCTTCAGCTGGGAGGATATCAACGAGGCCGTGCAGATCGCCAAGGGCTGATCCGCACGTTTGTTCGCGAATCAAGCAGGGGTGCTGTACTAGAAAGGTTTTACAGGCTTTTCAAGTCGGCACCCTTTCCTTTAATTGGTGAGGCGAGGGTATGGGGAAGATGAAAAGAATTACTGCAGCGTTCGAGGTGCTGTCGAAGGTCCTGGAAGCTGTGATCACGATCTTCTTTTTCGTCATCCTGATGCTGACGATTATCCTGGTAATACTCCGCTACGGCTTCAACGAAACCATCATCGGCGGAAACGAGGTCATGGAGTACCTGTTCATTTACACCACTGCCGTTGGTGCCGCAGTGGCCCTGGGCAGAAGAGAACATATAAAGATCACCTGGTTCATCGACAAGCTTTCTCGCTGCTCCAGACGGCTTGTCGATGTTGTCGGTTTTTTATTGATCGCCTTCATCAATGCGGTGATGATTTACTACAGCGTTCCCTGGATACGGACGGTCGGTGGCTTCGAATCGCCCGTTCTGCGATTACCAAATCGAACGATACAGCTCATCTTACCGATCGGCTGCGGCTTGGTCATCCTCTACTGCCTGTATCACATCCTAGCTGCGATCGTCGGCGGCAACAGGACTTCTGAGGAGGGTTTGGCGTGATCATCCTGCTCGTCAGCCTGATTGTGTTCCTTGTTCTGGGGATACCCATAGCCTATTCTCTGGGACTCTCCGGATTCTGTTACTTTCTGGTAGTACATCCCGAGTTGCTACCCGTTCTTCCGCAGCGCCTGTTCGCCGGAATGAACTCCTATGCCATGATCGCGCTGCCCCTTTTCATTACTATGGGGCTTCTGATGAACGCCAGCGGTATTACGACCCGGCTGATCGATTTTAGCCTTTTATTGGTAGGCAGGCTGAGGGGCGGTCTGGGAGCAGTAAACGTACTGGCCAGCATGATCTTCGGGGGGATCTCCGGCTCCTCGGTTTCGGATACCGCTTCAATCGGAGCCGTATTGATCCCGGAGATGAAGAAAAGGGGCTATTCAGTGGAATTTTCCAGCGGTATAACCGTAGCCTCCTCAACCATGGGGATGATTATTCCGCCGAGCGTGCCCATGGTGATATATGCCCTGGTCGCAGAGGAGTCTGTGGGCAAGCTATTCCTCGGCAGCGCCATTCCTGGGATCATGATCGGACTGTTCATGCTGGCGATCACAATTGGCATCTCCTACAGGAAGAAATATCCAAAGGAGGAAATCCAGCTCAGCAGGAAGGAACAGTTCGCCAGAGTACGTAAATCGATCCTGGCCATTATCATGCCGGTGTTCGTCGTCGGTTCGGTGGTGCTTGGTATCGCCACCGCCACCGAGTCGGCAGGAATCGGTGTTCTGTACGCCTTCATCATCGGGATATTTGTTATCCGCGGGTTGAAGCTGAAGGAAATCCCCCTGATTCTGAAGTCAGCGGTCATGACCAGCGCCACGGTCATGATCATCATCGCCATGTCCCAGCTCTATGTGTGGATACTGGCGATCGAGAGGATACCCCAGCTGGTAGCCGCCTTTGTGACCGGTCTTAACGTGCCGTCCATCGTCATCCTGCTCTGTATCGACCTGATAATACTTCTTACCGGAACCTTTGTGGACGTGAGCCCGGCCATCCTTCTGCTCACCCCCGTTTTTTTGCCAGCCGTCCAGGCCCTAGGAATGTCCGGCGTGCAGTTCGGGGTCATTCTTATCTGCGGACTGGCTGTTGGGCTGGTCACACCACCGGTGGGCATGTGCCTGAACGTGGCCTCCGCCATATCCAAACTAGGTATAGGTAGGATCTTCAAGGGTGCACTCCCCTTCCTCCTGGCCAATGCCATAACCCTGGTTTTGATCACTCTGCTGCCCAGCTTGAGCATGTGGCTGCCGGGACTGTTGATGAAATAGAGTTCTTATCCAAGAAAGGTGAATATTATGGAAATCAGACATTCGATAAATCCTGAAGATGCTAAAAAATATGACACTGATAAGCTCAGAAAAGAGTTTTTGATACAAGAGCTTTTTAAGCCGGGCGAGATTAAATTGGTTTATACGAATTTTGATCGGATTATTGTGGGCGGTATTTTTCCCTTACAAGAGCCAATTCACCTCGCAACTGATACAAACATAGGGACAGATTATTTTCTCGAAAGAAGAGAAGCGGGAATAATAAATATTGGCGGAACAGGAAAGATACTTGTTGACAACAAAGAATTTATACTTGATACAAAGGGTAGTCTTTATGTTGGAATGGGCACAAAAAATGTGACATTTTCAAGTGAAGACAAAGCTAATCCGGCAAAATTCTATATGAATTGTGCGCCGGCTCATAAAAATTTCCCAACAAAAAAAACAGGGATTAAACAGGCTGAACCTATTCATCTCGGTGCGCTGAGTGAGTCAAATAAGAGAACGATTTATAAATATATACATCCGGAAGGCGTACAAAGCTGTCAACTTGTCATGGGTCTCACTGAACTCGAGCCAAATAATACATGGAACACGATGCCGTGCCATACTCACATAAGACGTATGGAAGTTTATTTATATTTCAATATAGCTGAAGATGCCGTTGTCTTTCACCTAATCGGGCAACCGGAAGAGACAAGACATATCGTTGTAAGAAATGAAGAAGCAGTGATTTCTCCCTATTGGTCGATTCATTCGGGAGTTGGAACAAGAAATTACAGTTTCATCTGGGGAATGGTTGGGGAAAACCAGACCTTTACCGACATGGATTCCGTTCCCATGGATATCTTAAAATAGTTCTCTGAATAGTCTATGATCAGGAGAAAATTATGGTGTTAGATAAATTTAGATTGGACGGGAAAGTAGCCATAGTCACCGGATGTGCGAGGGGTTTGGGAAGAGGCATTGCTGAAGGCCTGGCTGAAGCTGGTGCTGATATAGTAGGGGTGTACAATCAAACCGATCCCAGGGAAAGCACTCAAAAGGAAGTTGAAAACTTAGGTAGAAAGTTTATCGGAATATCTGCGGATTTAAGGTATCAAAAACCTATAAACGGGATCGTTAAAAAAGCAGTAAAACACTTTGGTAAAATTGATATTTTAGTAAATAATGCAGGGATAATACGTCGAGGAGAATCAATCACATTTTCCGAAAAAGACTGGGATGAAGTGATGAACTTGAACTTAAAGTCGCTCTTTGTTCTCTGTCAGGCTTTTGCAAAGAGTTTGATTCAACAGGGTGAAGGGGGGAAGATCATAAATATCGCATCCATGCTCTCTTTTCAGGGAGGAATACTTGTTCCTTCATACACAGCCAGTAAAACCGGTGTTATGGGCCTCACGAAATTGTTGGCAAACGAATGGGCACAATACAACATCAATGTAAATGCCATCGCACCTGGATACATGGCAACTGACAATACAGAACCCCTCAGAAAAGATCCTGTGAGAAGTGCGGAATTATTAGATAGAATACCCATGGGTAAGTGGGGAATGCCTGAAGATTTAAAAGGTGCAGTGGTCTTTTTAGCCTCTGAAGCATCTGCGTATATTACCGGCCATACTTTGTGTGTGGACGGAGGATGGTTGGCTCGCTAATCGGGAACCATGGGTTGAGTCAGCACTTTTTAATACTTCCAAATATATATCCTTCCCCTGAAATTGTGGACACAGCAACAAGGCTCGTAAATAATACCTGTGGGCAGGTTTTCTCAAAGGTGACACAGAACAGCGAAGGAGTCAAATCAGTTGCCGTTACCCTCGAGCCCGATGTTGTAGGGACTTTCGTCGGAGTCATTGGAGTTGATCTCGTGGTTCCTGAAGCGGATACCGGTAGCATGGAGGGTTAAAGATCACCTTGAAACTCGTGCTCCCACCTGCGGGTACGGTCACGGAGCTTCCGCGCAGATTACCACGAAACCTCCATGACCGTACCCTTCTCTGAACTCCTGAACGCTGGTGATTTCACTGAGATTTCCAAAGAGTGTCTGGACTGCTTTGATCCGGTGAAAACCGCAGTCTCGCAAAATCGCGATCACTTCATCGGTTGAATAAAAAGTGGCCTCACGGTAGAAGACATTTTCCCTTTTACGGGCCTCATATTGTTTTCCCAGCAAGCTGCTCTTATCGACAAAACCAACTATGAGGCGACCATCCTTCTTTATAATCCGCTTTGCCTCCTTGAATGAAATCCTTATATTGTCCAAGAAACAGATAGTGGTTACCATGAGGGCAAAATCAAACTGCGCATCTTCGAATGGAAGATGCTCTGCAGCTGCGTCGAAGACCTGAAGCCCGCGGTTTTTTGCCAATATTCGCATTGCTCTCGAAGGCTCCACCCCAACCTCAATCCCGAGCTTCTGCGCGAACCTGCCGCTACCAATGCCTATTTCCACGCCATGAGCTTGTCCAGGAACGAAGTGCTGGATAGCATTGAGCTCACTGAGATAGGCAAACCGGTTTTTCTCAAACCACGCTTCATAGCGTTTGAAATGCCTATCAAAGGGGCTTGTTCTCGGCATTTGACAGACCCGGAACTTTTCGAAAATTCAACGTGGAATCGAAAGTATACCCTCCATTGTGCATGAGGTTGCTCGACTGCTGTTTTTCAAGGAAAAAGTCGAGCCGGTTCAATGTATCCCTTACGGTGCAGATCTCATCGTTCTCCATATGTCTCGGGAATATAGAGATGAGACCATTCGTCTTCACCATCCTAGTTATCGATCTGAGTAAATCAATTCTCTGTTTATCCGTGAAATAGTAGGAATGGATCACATCGTACAAGAGAACCACGTCCAAAGGAATGCCACGCAACAACGGTTTCAGCTCATTCAGATCATAAACCGCCACGATATTGAACAACCCAAGACGCAAGGCCTTTTTCATGAGACTATTCAAGCTCGCCCTGTCCCGGTCCAGTGCAAAGACAACCCCTTCTTTTCCGACGACTTTTGCAGCCGGAATCGAATAGACGCCGTCTCCACAGCCAAAATCGAGCACCCTATCTCCTGGTTGCAGGCCTAGTTCTCTGAATAAGCACACCCCATTATGCGTCAGCCACTTCCGCAATTCATTAGGCATCTGTTCCCCAATGGTCCATTCTTCTTCTATCTTATGTAACCATAATTTCGATGCTTTATTTCCTATGGCTGGAAACACAGTCTGACAGAAGTTTTATCATTCTGTTCAGTGAAACAGGATGAACCTGTATGGATATTCCCATCCAATCAGAAAAATCAAGGATTTCTTCGGGATGTATAGAGGAGTACTCGTCCCAAAAACCGATACCATCCAAGAGTATGGCTCCCCCCGTGTGCTGCGGAAAATTCTCATTGGCTTTACCCTTGTCCCAGTCCTGATACACGAAATTTCTATACCTAATCCATCCTGGAGAAAGCCACAGCACCTTTTTCCCCTCTGCAATAGCATTCCTTTCCTCCGCGCTCGCCAGCATATCCTTACAGTGCGTGGCATTTATCCTCGTGACATCCTGCCCCTGCTCCTGAATTATCATGTCAATTGTCCTGCCCGGGTCAGAAGCATTCAGATAGCAGTATTTCCCGCCATAGAACACAATGATTCTTCCAGCGGCTTTCCGCGCGATGTTTATTTTTTGTACGAGCTGTTCCTCGAGCTCTCGAGGCACTTCGCGACGTCCAGGTTTGGTAAACAACAACCTGCGGGCATCCAAGAAGCCGTCTTCTCTGAGTTTCTTCAATTCTCCGTTCAACGTTCCGCACGCGAATATTGCACAATCCTGAAATGTTGTTCTTCGAGCGGCTGAACCCGTCTTTTGCATCGGTTCTCCCATGAAATTATTGATAATAATTATCATTATCATTATATCATGGGGGCGTATGCTGAGCAATTGCTTATGGGTGTGCTTACAGTGAGTACTTCATTAAGAAAAATGCACAGGACTTTTTATCGAGGTTCCAACTCCGACAGTGTGGCAGGCATTTCATGCCCCGTGTTGACGACGTATGGACCGGTAACGAGATCGAAGCACGTCAGGATGAGTTTACCCTTCCAGATGATCGGTTCGCCGGGTTGATCGAGTTCGCCGTTGAAACCGTCGCTATCCGGGCTCTGGGCAATCCGGGTGACGGTGCCGTCCGGCGACACTCTGGCAACAGCATTCGCGAAGAAATCAGCAATGAAGAGATTTCCCTTTTCATCCATAATCATACCATCTGTGGTCTGGAGCTCTTTGGGGTTCTTTGCCCAGACCTTGTTCTCCTTCACGCTTCCGTCAGGATGAAAGGTGATCCTGTGCACCGCACCATCTCCGAAATTCCCCACGAGCAGGTTACCGTCTCTATCGAATTCGATACCGTCCAAACCGTACTGGCAGTCCTTGTTGTGGGTAAGGACCGTCGTAATGATGTGCCTGTCCTCCAGGGTGTTGGTAATTTGAATATGCTCTTCATCAAGACCGAAGCGGTACACGCAGCTCACCAGGAGCCCGGAGGGATCCTTCACCTTCGAAAGCATGCTCTGCGTTACGTACACGTATCCGTTGCGAATGCGCATTCCATTTGGATGCTCCATGCCCTCTGCAACCACGAACCATTTTACGAGCTTGTCGTCCCTGATACGCAGCCTGAGGATTCGTCCCTTGAACTTCAACTCCGGTTTGTCAGGCCATCCCTGGTTGTCGCACACATACAGATCTCCGTCCGGACCGAAGGCGATTCCCATGGGCGAGGCGAGACCCGTTTCCGGATGGACCGGGACATCGACCCATTTTTTAATATTCTTTTTCTCGTCTATCTTCAGAATACAACCCGGCTTGGACTGATCAGCAAAATTCGGACAGGCCAGGATGAGATCACCGTCTTCATGGATCGCCATGCCATCGGGAGTAGTTACGTAATCCGGTAAGAGGGTAAAAAGTCTTGGTGTCTGCATATTTTCCTTCCCCTTTTTCTCCAGTTTTTTAAAAGCACTCGGCCCAGATTCTCATGGCCCTTTCATCGACACATATCGCGCATCCATTATAGTACCTGTTCCGGTATATAACGCAGTGATGCCTTGTGATTCCAGATGTTTTAACAGCAGTTCCATAGCCCCGTGGCCACAAACCTCGCGCTAACGCAGCCAACGCCGTGTATCAGACCCTTGCCAAGCATGTACTCACCACAATCCCTGCGGCAATACAATATGATAGGATGGAAGATAACAAAGACTTGCGATTATGTACAATACCTATTTATTCTTTCTCACCACGTGCTCCTGGTTCGGGTTTCGCTGTTTACATTGCGGTGATTTATTGCTATGTTAAACAGGTTTTCTCAAGGGAGGGTGGCATGCTCGATCTCTACAAAACCCCGAAGCTCTACTTCTACCGCTGGATACTGTTATGGTTTCAGCCCATATATATCAGGATATTCAAATTTCGTGCCGAAGGTCTCGAAAACGTGCCCAGGGAGGGTTCGTTTTTTCTCGTCGGAAATCACAGCCACAAACTGGACCCCTTCTTCATCGGCGCATTGATCAGGCGGCCAATCTTTCAGATGGCGTCCAACGAATACTTCCGTATTCCCCTCATGCGCCGCTTCATGTGGGCCATGGGAGCATTTCCCAGAAAAAAGGGTGTGCCTGACCCCAGGGCCCTGAAGCACGCCTATCGAATTACCAGAAATGGACATCCACTCGCCGTTTACCCTGAAGGGGGACGAAACTGGGACGGCCAGACCCTGCCCATTCTCAAATCCACCGCCAGACTGGTAAAGTTTTTAAACCTTCCCGTGGTTGCTGCACGCTCAGAATGCAACTACCTGGCATGGCCGCGCTGGGCGAACAAGCTTCGCAAGTGTCCGATTACTATACACTACTCCAAACCTGTCAGGTTTGATCGCGAGACGCCCGATGAAGAGATCAACAACTGGATACAGAAGGCTATCGATCAAAACGACAACTACACGGAGATTGCCAAGATACGCGGCAAGCGTCCGGCAGAGGGCCTGACACGCCTGCTGTGGCGCTGTCCCGCATGCAGAACCCTCGAAGGTCTGGCTGAAAAAGACGGCACGATCCTCTCCTGTGCTTCATGCGGCAGTGAGTGGGAGGTCAATATCCACTGCCGCATGCGGAAGAGGGGAACCGATACCTGGAAGTCAATCAAGGAATACGCGGACCTCATGTTCAGGGAGGATGAAATCGTTCCCCTGGATCATGCATCCGATGATCACCTGGAGGATGGTGAACAGGTATTCCTGCGCTCCGGGGAGATCACGCTCTACCACGAGCCCAGGTATCCGAAGTTGAAAAAGATCGGCAGGGGCACGCTTCTTCTCACGGACAGGGGGCTCGTGTTCTTCAACAAGAGCGACGGTACCGCTATACGGTACCCCTTCGAGAACATCAGGGGGAAGTCCACGGAAAAGAACTTCATTTTCCAGATCGTGTTCCCGCTCTTTGCGGAAGATGGCACCCCTCTCATAGCGGAAGATGGCTACGCCAAGCTCGACATCGGCAGGTTCGAAATGCTGCATGAAAGCTGCCTCAAGTGGGAGCTCTACTACGACTTTGTGCGAAGCAAAGCAGGGTACAAAGCTGAGGAAGACTAGGATCTAAGACACGAATCGCTTCCATTCAAAAACAGAGATCCATCCATAGCATACCCTCTGAAAAGGGAGGGGTACCCATACATGAAACAGAAGCCGAAGATCGGAGTACTCTTCCTCACCTCGGGATGGTTCAGGGACGTGGGACTGCAGAACCCCGCGTCCGACGTTACTGCCGAGGTGGAAAAAATAGGATCTCGAATCCTCGAGAGACTCGCCGCGTTCGTCGAACCGGTGTACAGCGGTATTCTCTGCACCGAAAAAGAGGCCGAGAAGGCCGCGCGTGACATCACTGCCGGGAATGTGCAGGGTCTCATCATCGCACCTCTCATGTGGTGCGAGGACCAGATCCTCAGGGCCGCACTGAAGAACCTTCCGAAACTCCCCCTTATCCTGTGTACTTTTTTTCCCTACCGGAAGCTGAGCCCACTGGTCGATTTCCAGGAGATGCTCAAGGGATCGGGCTCGGTTGGGACTCTCCAGATGAGCGGTTTCATGCACAGGGAGGGGTATCGCTACGCCTCTGTTGCGGGTTTCTACGACGACCCCCATGTCTACGAGGACATCAGGGACCACTGCACTGCTTTTGCCATTCGCGGTGAGCTGAAGCACACCCGGTGCGGGGTGCTCCCCTTTCGCTGTGAACAGATGTCAACGACCTATGTCGATGAGTTCGAACTGCGGAGGCGATACGGGATTGAAATGACGTACCTGGAGATCGCGTCGCTGAAGGAAGCGGCGCAATCCTTCACGGAGCATGACATCGAGCAGTTCAAAACACGTCTCGAAAGAGAGGGGTATCAGATCGAGGTGGATGCGAGAAACCTCTCCGAAGGCATACGCTACGCCCTCGCACTCGATGCGGTGACGGCCAGGGAAAATCTGCACATCCTCGCGATGAACGATGTCATCGACGAGATGCACAGCCAGCTCGGGCTCCGGCCCTGCCTCACCAATCCCCGCATGAGCGAACGGGGCGTTGTGGTGGCCATGGAGGCGGATGTGGCGGCGGGAATCGCCATGTGGATCCTGCGGCTGTTTACCGGGCAGGCCCCCTTCTACACGGAGCTCTTCACCGCGGATCTGGAGGAAAATGCCTTCCTCATGGGGCATGCGGGATATCACGACCCGATCAATCGCGACCACGATTACCCCATACGCGTGGTTCCTGATGTTGAGTACGAAAACTCAGATCCCTACACAGGAGCGTGTGTCTATTTCAAGTACCGGCCCGGTCCTGTAACGGTGGTCAATGCAGTGTTCACCGGTGAAAGACTCAGATGGAGCGTGTTCGAGGGGGAATCGCTTCCGGGGCCTCCAAAGATGAACGGCAACTGTCACCTCCTCTGTCGAGTTGCAGTACCGGTACCGGATTTTTACAAACGTGTGGTCGAGGAGGGTGTAAGCCGGCATTTCATCGTGATCCCCGGGTACATGAGGGAGAGACTGAAACAACTGTGCACCTGGCTCGATATCGGGTTCTACGACGTGCGCTAGGCATCTCCAGCCCACGGCAATAACGAGCATATCCGCGCAGGAATGTCACTGTTATCGATCCCGAACAACGGCCCCATCTGCCATCCTGAACTTTCCAGCCGCGACCTCCCCGAGAAAATCGTGATCGTGGGAGATGATGAGAAAGGTCAGGCTGCTGTCGCGCAGAATCTTAGTAAACCGTGACCTGTGCTCATCGTCGAGCCCGATGACCGGTTCATCGAGAAGCAGAACTTCGGGTTGCATGGCCAGCACCGTACCCAGGGCAACGAGACGCTTTTCACCGCCCGAAAGCTTGTGGGTCACCCGATCCTCGAATCCTTCGAGACCGATCAGGCTGAGCGTCTGGTGCACGATCCTCAGAACCTCATCCCGGTTTTTTCCCAGATTGAAGGGACCGAAGGCGATATCCTCCGCCACTGTCGGGCTGAAGAGCTGGTCATCGGAGTCCTGAAAGAGCAATCCCACTCTGCGGCGAACCTCGTGAAAATCCCTGGCTGCAACACGCTCACTGCCAAATACCCTGATTGTTCCCGAAAGGGGCCTGAGCAGTCCCATGATAAGGTGGAAGAGGGTCGTCTTTCCCGAGCCGTTCGGCCCCAGGAGTGCCGCCTTTTCGCCCTTCATGAGGGAGAGGCTGGCACCCCTGAGCACCGGCCGCTCTGGAGTGTAGGAAAAGCTGATTCCCTCGAGCTGGATTAGGGGAGTATTTTTGTCCATTCCAACACCCCAATCCCCATGAGCAGAGAACCCATACCTGACGCAAACCACATGTCTCTACCATGCAGATGAAAATGATCGAGAAGATAGAACCGGCCCTGGAAACCCCTGCAGAGCATGGCCTGATAGATACGCTCAGCACGCTCATAACTCCTGATGAGAAGCATACCAATGAGATATCCGATAGTTCGGTACGTGTGGATGTTGGTTCTGGGACGGAACCCACGAATCCTCATGGCGTCCAGAAGTTTTGCATATTCGCTCCGGAGCACGTAGAGATACCGGTAGGACAGAAAGGTGAGATAGACCAGTTTGCTGGGCACTCTGAAATGGCTGACCGCATGGACCAGTGCAGAAACCGTTGAGGTCCCGAGAAGGGATACAACGATGAGCACGATGGAGAGAGATTTCAACGTTATGGAAAGGGCACGCGTGATACCTTCCGCGTACACGGTAACCGGGCCCAGAGAATAGAGCGTTGTTCCCGTTACTGTCAGGGGGAGAAGGGTCCACAGCACGAGGATGAATACGAGAAGCATGCGCAGGTTTTTCAGAAGCTCCCGTACATCAAGCCGGGCGAGAATGACGAGCGTGAAGCCGATGGCAAGCGCTCCTAGGGCCACCGTCATTCTTTCGGAAAGTGCGATGACGAAAGCATAGGGAAAGGCAAGGCAGATTTTGACCCTGGGGTCGATTCTGTGGAGCAGTGAATCCCCATCTGAGAACTGTTCGACAGTCACGTGTATCGCCGGCTCACTTCCGTCTTTTACTCTGAAAGTACATAACCAGACCCATGAGACCCATAATATAGCCGATGCCGGCAATGACCTCCTGTACCCCCACCCGCTCTTCCTCCTTCAATCGGTTCAGTTTTGCCGAGAGCGGCTCCAGTTGTTGTGAGATTTCTTCCCTGACCACAAGCCTGACCTCGTCGAGGGTGAGGCCCCCGTTGTCGTCAGGTACCTGCCCCACCGTATCTCTCTCCGTCTCCCGTACGCTCTTATCCTGAGTCTTCTCTTTGTCTGTTACGGGAGATACGGCAGCTTTTTGCTCTTCGGGTGCAGGAACTGCGCCAAGCTCCTCTGCTGTGACGATAAAAGAGGTGCGGTGCCCCATTGATGCATCGAGCACGATGTTGAGATCTTCCCTCTTGGGTATGGGAAAGCTGAACAGACCTTCATCGTCTGTGGTGCCGCTGAGTAGCAGGTTTTCCCCGCGGTCATACACCAATATTTTTCCCTTCTGCACGACCCTGCCGTCGGGAAAGTAGCTTTCAGTGTGAATAGTGTCACCTTCGACCCATGCGAAGAGGTTTACCTTGTGCGCACTGGCGTGAAGAGATACCATGAGCATGAGAATCGTAAGTGGGAAGACGATCCTATTCATGTGCAACAAGCACTTTGCCTTTCCGACCCAGGAAACGGTACGAAGGGATCATCTCGGGTTTCACCCTCTTCATGAGCGAAACCACGAACATGCTGATCACGGCTTCAATTGCCATGACCGGCAGGTGTGCGGCCACCACCAGTTTCGCTACCGCAATGAACTCGTCGCCCGAGAAGATGAGCGAGAAAGCGGTAAGGAGTGATGAGAGCAGCACGGCGGCTGCACCTGCCGTTGCCGCGCCAATCATGGTCCAGACCTGGCTGCCCCTACCAATGAGCCGTGAAAACAGCAGATACACAACCACGGCTGGAAGCGCCATGTTGACGGTATTGACACCGAGAACGGTCAGCCCTCCGTGTTGAAAGAGGAGTGACTGGAGGAGAAGGCCCACGAGGATAGCCGGAAAGCACGACCAGCCGAGCAGTAATCCCATGAGGCCGAGAAGCAGGAGGTGCACACTGGTTGGTCCCAGGGGTACGTGAATGAGCGAGGAAACGAAGAAAGCGGCGGTCATGACCGCAACCCGGGGCATGCGGTCCATGTCAAGCTTTTTCAATCCCACAGCCGTACCCCCTGCAGCCACGGCAGCCCCGGTGATGAGAACCTGCGCCGAAAGCACGCCATCGGATATATGCATTTATTACACCCCCCACCCTGTCAATTTGTCGTTGGCGCGTACTTACTGAATTTACTTTGCCACGAACCCACCAATTTCCCCATCAGCTCCTTACAGTGCTGATGGGCTGAGCGAATGCAACATAATGTCGCTTCGCTCAAATCTGAGTATCTAACTTGCTAGATCATAAATAGTTAGTCGCTGATGAACAATTCATGCGAATTATTTACCAGAAATTAATTAGGTCGAACTTTAAAGAAATCGCTCCGCTAGTCGAATTTCTATTTTAATCGGGAAAAGAAACTGTTTTCTTTGAAATATAGAAACATACCATGCTTTTTAACCGAAGTTCTCAAAGATTACCGTGCAATATCTCAGAGTACGCTACATTTTTATACCAAAGTGTGTAATTCGACCTGGCGAAGCGATCTCTTAAACTTTATCTACATTCGCCCTAATTATTTCGTGAACGATATTTATACATATTAAAGATACGAATTGTTCACCAGCGACTAGTTACGTATATTGTCCCTCTCATTCCCTGTTTAGTAACACAATATAATAAAATCGTGCTATCTTCAAGTAATTTATTGGAGTTCCTAAAACCCTGCACCGATGCGTTACTCGGGCATGTCGTATACCCTGATCCAGAATACGGCACCGATTTCAACGGGGTACTCCTACCCGTCACTGTGCCGTATCTTCGCGTAATCTTCGCTGAGCGCGGCAAAGCTCCACCACCCCGCCCGCGGACAGGCGTAGGTAAAAACGCCATTAAGATCTGCCTTGATGATCTGTGTGATGAAGGGATCAGCTGGAGGCGTGATTGTACCTCCAGCCAGGTATTCAACCTCCACCTCTGCATAGGGGACGGGCTCGCCAAAGGCTTTAACCGTTCCCTGAAAGACGTTCCCTGTCCAGATGCCGTAGGGGCGGGTAAGGGGTACGATCTCGGTTTTCAGACCCACCTCCTCATCCCAGCCCTCTTCCAGTCCGAGGGCGTGCACAACAGTCTTGGTGTAGTGCACAATGAACCGTTGCTCAGCGGGTTCGAAATAGGGCGAAGGCTCGACGTAGAAGAGGTAGTCTCCCGGCCACCTTATCTGGTAACGAGCCTTCCACGCGCTGAAGCCCTCGATCTTCTGCATGGTTATTGAATCAAGCAGATTCACATCCTTCCCCCGGAAAAGGACACCGAACTTGACCGGCCGGGCCATCGCCATGAGATTTCCCTCAAAGGGATGACCGAAGATCAGGTCCAGCTGCAGTTCCCTGTTCTCACCCGCCATGACCATATCGTCTGAGGGGAGCAGGTACTGAAAATGGCACAATGCCGGACTCCAGAAAACGAACAGCACCAAGGCCGCAAGCACCACGACACTCCAGATCTTTCCCATCGGTTAGTCCCTCCCCCTAGCATCTGAATATGAGTATTTAGTAACACAATTTTAATTTAAAGTAACACGAATGTCTGACAATGTCAACCCTATTCATTCCATAGGGAGGTACTGATATCTGTGCCATGTACCTGCAGAACTGATGATTGAGGATGCGGTGATGAGAGGATTATCCGTACACGCCCTGTTCCATAAACTTGTGTTTTTTCATGAGCCGTCGATACAGGCGTGCAACATGGTAGTAGTTCCTCACGTGAGTGTAGGTGCTTTCGATGTCGGCACGGTAGAGCTCGAGGAGGTTGGAGAAGTAGGGAGAGGAAAAAATTTTCCGCTGAAAGTTCTCGGGGCGCCGCTCGATGCCATTCAGCATCATGTGGTTCTGTACGAGGAACAGGATCTCTTCCCTGTCTCTCTCTTCGATTCCGAACCTTCGCAGCACCTGTTCCGCGATCTTCCGGCTCTCCATGGAATGCTTGGGAAAGCGAAATCCGTTTCCCCCCGACATGGTGGGTGCCTTGCCCGTATCGTGCAACAGGATGGCAAGCATGAGGTTGGGATTGGGTTTCTTTACGCATTTAAGGCAGCGTAGCGTGTGGTGATAGGCATCCCCTTCGGGGTGATGGTCCTTGTCGTGGGATACGGTCTTGAGGCGTGAGATCTCAGGGAGCAGCTTCTCGAGAACACCCCACCGGTCAAGGAGTATCAGGGCTTTTTCTGCCCGTTTCGAAGTGCATGTATCGATGAAGTCGGCTATGATCGCATTGTTCGGGTTTTCGTACATGCCGGGGGCAGCTTCCACGAGAAAGGATTCGAGTTTCTCATCAAGGTCGAATCCCGTTTCGCTGTAGAGCTTTGCGGTTTGCAGGGCAATAGCCGGATACGCCTGTGCCGCCCGCTCCACAGGCTGCACGGTCTGGATGAGCCCGCCCTTGAGCTGGCTATAGGAATCGAGGGGATCGTGAAATATCCCCCTGGTGATGTTGTAGAAAAAACCATTGATCCGGAAGAGCTCATGCTCCGCCGCTCTCCTCAGCACGTCCTTCTCGACCCCAAGCATGCCGGGTATCCGTACCGCATTCTCGAGGGGAAAATCGCTGACATGAAACCGTACGCTGATGCCGTCATACACCAGGTGTGCAGCCTCCCGGCCTATGCCTTCCAGGGACAAATCTGGAAAGAGGCGTGAGAGCTGGAAGAGATCAGCATTGGTGAGTATATTGATGGTTCCAGGTCTCCGGCGAAGCAGCATGTCCCGTGCCGTCTCTCTGCAGTAATACGCCCAGTGTCCCTCTGTCAGGAGCACCTGAGCGCAGGGCTCAGAGGTTTCAAATCCCATGGTAAAGACCATCCTTTCCCGGGACCGATTTCAGTTCCCACAGACCCACGGCACAGGTGGGGGTTTCTATTCAATTGATCCACACGAGGCGTGATCAAAAAGTTCACACCTCCAGGATAGTGCTCATCGTATTACGGTCCGTGCATAAAGCCGAACTTCATACCCTCTAATGTAAGCTCGATCTGCGATTTTTCCAATCAAAACAATGAATAGACCCTGCTTTTACACCCAATTTCTCAACGAAACCGTGTAATACATCAGAAAAGGCTAGCTCGTAATGCCAACACTTAAGAATCGATGTGAACCCCAGTACTCAGTGCTTAAAGTGTCTCATGCCCGTAAAAACCATTGCGATACCAAGCTCGTCGCAGGCCCTTATGGCATCATCGTCCCTGATGGACCCCCCCGGCTGAATAATGGCTGTCACTCCATGGGCTGCGGCGAGTCTGACTGCGTCATCCTTGGGGAAAAACGCATCGGATGCGAGGGTAGAGCCCTGCGCCCGGTCACCTGCCTTGTGAATGGCCATGAAGGTCGAATCAACCCTGCTCATCTGGCCTGCTCCCACACCCACGGTCTTGGTGCCCTGGGCGAGCACGATGGCGTTGGACTTCACGTGCTTGACGATCTTCCAGGCAAAGAGCATGGAGCGGCGCTGTTCCTCGGACACCGGTTTCTTCGTCACAATCCTGAGATCAGCGGGCTGCACATCCTTCAGGTCACGCTCCTGGATCAGCAAACCGCCGACCACCCTTTTCATGTCGTAATCGTAGACCTCACCGCGGCCTACCCTACCTGTTTCAAGGAGCCGTATGTTCTTCTTCTCCTTCAGGACGTTCAGGGAATCTGCGTCGAATCCGGGTGCAATGACGCATTCGACGAAATCAGCCTTCAATATCTCAAGAGCCGTCTCACGGTCGACGACCCTGTTGCAGCCGATAATGCTGCCGAAGGCAGAGACGGGGTCACAGGCATAGGCATCCAGGAACGCTTGCCTGATGTTCGGGGCATAGGCAGCGCCGCACGGATTGGTGTGCTTGATGATACTGCAGGCCGGCTCATCGAACTCCTTCACAATTTCGAAGGCAGCCTCGCTATCGAGGATGTTGTTGAATGAAAGTTCCTTGCCGTGCAGTTTCTCCGCAGTCGCAATACCTTTTGCCCCTGTATGGGAGCTGGTGTAGAAGGCTGCTGCCTGGGCCGGATTTTCACCGTAGCGAAGATCCTGGCGCTTGCCGAACTGAAAATGTATGCGATCGGGGAAGGACTTGGTACCGGTTTTGAGAATGGCGGAACCGAAATAGGCCGTTATGAGACTGTCGTAGTATGCTGTTTTCTCAAATACCGCTGCGGCGAGCCGCTGCCGCGTTTCCAGAGAAATGCTCCCCCGTTGTTCGAGCTCCTCGATCACCGCCGGGTAGTACCGGGGATCGGGGACCACACAGACAAAGAGAAAGTTCTTTGCCGATGACCGGAGCATGGAGGGACCACCAATGTCGATGTTTTCAATGGCCTCTTCGACGGTCACCTTCTCCTTCTGAATGACCTGTTCGAATGGGTAAAGGTTGATAACGACGAGATCGAAGGGTGTAATGCCATTCTCCTCCATCTGGTGCATATGCTCGGCAACATCCCTCCGCGCCAGTATGCCGCCGTGTATCTTCGGATGAAGGCTTTTCACACGACCGTCAAGTATCTCTGGAAATCCGGTATAGTCGGATATCTTTGTCACAGGAATACCGAGACGCTCGATGGATCGTGCCGTGCCCCCCGTGGAAAAGATACGGACCCCAAGGTTGTGCAGCTTTCCTGCAAGTTCCTCGAGTCCGGTCTTGTCCGACACGCTGATGATCGCATTTTGTACCTTGAGATCCATGCTCCGCTCCTTTAAGTATATATCAAACGCATGCATATACCCTGCGAATCGGTCTCACGCACATCTTCTCCAGGCGAGCAGGAATGGATGGTTCCCACCCAGGGGGGTTCATTTCCCAAACAGGCTGTCGAATGCGTCCCGAGCCGATTTCCTTGTATCCGTACCATCCCGTTCACCCCCCGCCTCTCTCATGACGAAATAATCGCAGAAATTGGCGGAACGCTTGTCACGCACCAGCTCTGCCTGCGGTTCTGCACAGTCGTTGTGTCTTCCTGGACTATGGAACCTGCAGTTGACACAGGAGTGCAGGTATGCGTTGCAGCTCGGACAGGTGCTGCTCCTTCCTATGGGAACGCCGCTCTCGATAGACGTACCGCATTTCGCACACGACCACATGCCTTTCTCCATCTTTGATAAAAATTTGACAGTCTTTTCACTTAAGATACTCACAGTCCTTTGGAGAAATCAAGGAAACTGCATCTGTGAAACAAACTCTCGCGCGACTGTGTCGATATCTCCCGCTCCCATGAAGATGAGCACTTCGAGGTTCGCACGCTCATCCTGCAGGTACGGGTTGATATCCTCCTTTTTCTCGATGAACACCACGTGCTCTCCCATCACCCTTTTCAGTGCTTCATACAGGGTGACACCGCTCACCGAGACATGCGCATCCTCACGGTCTCGCTGGCGATACACCTCAGTGAGAACGAGCCGGTCTGCTCCTGCGAGCACTTTCACGAACTCCCCAAAGAAATGGGCCGTACGCGCGTACTGATGGGGCTGAAACACGAGCGCTATCCTGCGCCGGCAATGCGTTTCCCGCAATGCGAGAAGCGAGCCTTCGATCTCCGTGGGGTGATGAGCGTAATCCGAATACACCGTCACTCCCCCCACGTCTCCTAGATGCTCGAGCCTGCGCTGCGTTCCACGAAATGCCCTGAGAGCGTCAATGATTACCGGTGTTTTGATACCGATCTCCAGAGCCCACGCTGCGGTCAGGCCCGCATTGATACAGTTGAATCGTCCGGGAAGGGGGAGGTCGACACAAAGGAGTTCCTCAAGGCCCTTTGCCAGATGCATGGTATACATGCCTCC
>SMTZ1_10011700_pt1 | contig 21070 bp, 23 predicted proteins | sample DeeMarSWOR136_30_FD_25667 | JGI IMG/M metagenome (IMG submission 25667) | reverse complement strand
AGTCACTGAAAAGACCAGGCCGGGAGCCTCGGAACGTAAGAAAAGCCCCATGACCCGTGGAAATGCAAACAATATTTTGCTCTCCTCAATAATAAGGATAACGGAAAGCTCAGTGGTGCGAAGCATCCACTGAAGCGAATTGTTATGGAAAGGCATTTCTCAGATGAAACTCACGGATCGCAACCGTTTTCATTAGGCTTTGCTCTGATCCGAAGAGAGAGAATGCATTTATGTTCATTTTATCAAGTTGGTGGAGAGCTGTTAAAGACTCTGAAGCAGGAAGATCTATTTTCCATAATACATCTTGTGGTTCCGAAACTTCGGCAAAAACACCCTCATGGCATGCGTAACAAAGATCAGGCCCTTTCTTAGCAGTGCAAACAGTATACTCGCTCTGCTGCAACCAATGCCTCTTGTGTGTCCTGATATATGGTCCTAGGCTTGAAATCAGAGGTTTGCCACCTTCATGTGTTTTGCCTTGTCCCAGAAGCTCCAAGTAAGCATATAAGGAAACGTATTCAGTTTCTGGGGGAATATTTTGAAAGGCAAAATATGCCGCAACAAATTGTGACCGAGTCCAGTCCAAAAGAGGCGAGGGAAATCCGTTATGCCTCAGGTGAACCATAAATTCATACCCGGGCAATTTCTGTTTCATAAACATATCAGCAGAAGCCGACCAAGACCTAAAATTTTCAAAGCTAGGTATTTCCCAGGCCTTATCAGTTAATGTTTCTATCTAAGATTTCGTAACGGATATTTTCCTATAATAACTCTCTCCTCTCAAATCGTGAGGTGCGAATCGTTCGAGTGTAATGGCAAGGTGCCACTTGTGGTTTGCGTGACCGCAGTAAAGTAGATGAGAAACAAACATAGAAGTATTGCTCAATACCTCACTCCGGTAACCCTCAATTCTCCTGAGTTCCCTTTGACATTTTTCCCAAGATTTGACTCTAATTTCTTCCATTCCTCGTTACCATAACATAATATTAGCCGACACTTTTAACGGGTACCTTACGATATTGGTATGCAAAATACAAAAGAAAAACAATGAAAAACCCACTTGTAGAGCGCTGCGGCTGCATGATATTAGTAAAGTTAGATATTAATAATCATAGGCCTGCTAGGCCTGGTCGGACCAAGACAAATACTTGAAATGCTGGAGTGATGGTGCGAAAATCACCTTGTTTTGGGGTTTATAAAGCTATTTTTGGCGTGAAAAAAGACCTTCTGAGAAGAAGTCATCCTATGAGCTGAGGGAACCGTCTCCACTTGAAGAAGCATTCTTGCGTAATACAGCTTGGTCCGACCCTGATTACGGATTACAGTGCCCCTGCGCTGATAGGTCCTGTTAAGACTATGATATTCATAATATATTTAAGTTCTGAGCCATAGCTGGCGGCACATCGTGACTCGGGGGTTGACAAATTCAGGCAAATTGATAATAATACTTTTAGTCATCCCCAGATGGGCTCACTGAGCTCACTGGCCCCCCCGAGGTCGCGGCCAAGGGGGTTTTTTATGCCATCTCCACAGAATCGGGTTTCGTTTCTCGTTGACGGTTTCAACCTGTATCATTCGCTGGTTGAAGCCGCGAATGACCTCAAGGCCTCCACCAAGTGGCTAGATCTTAGATCACTCTGTCAGTCATATCTCTCTGTGCTCGGGCCGGGCGCCGTGCTTGAGAGTATCTGTTACTTCTCGGCACTGGCGAAGCATATTGATGCTCGTAGGCCGGGTACCACTCTTCGCCATCGGAATTATGTGCAGTGCCTGCAGTCCACAGGTGTCATTGCTGAGCTTGGCAGGTTCAAGTACAAAAGCGTCCACTCCCCATCGTGTCAAATAGAGAGTCCTCACTACGAAGAGAAAGAAACAGATGTTGCTATCTCTGTACGAATGCTAGAGTTGTTCTTTAGAGACAAGGCAGACACAGTTGTTCTTGTTAGCGGAGACACAGATCTTTCACCAGCGGTTCAAACAGCCCAGAATCTATTCCCGACAAAGGAGATTTGCTTTGCATTCCCATACAAGCGGAAGAACTCTGAGTTAGCAAAGATGGTTGCAAAGCACTTTCGGATTCGAAGTAATCAGTTCCTGAAACATCAGCTGCCGAATCCGGTCGTTTTGCCCTCTGGCCGGGAAATACAAAAGCCACGGGAATGGTAGAGGGCGCCTGAAAAAAAGGGGCTATAAATAAGCGAATGATTCAAATGTGGTGCTGAGATCCTTACTTGTACATGGAGGCCTCTGCACACTAGCAGAGTCTCTTCCAGACTCCTCGATCTAGCCAACTCTTCAGGGGCCGCAATCGACTTCCCTCTCCCCCTCAATTCCCTTGACATATTAGAGATTTCTAATATAATCCCGATCGCTTAAGAATCTTCCCATGAAGTATCGACGTCCGTACGGAATCTCCCTATGGAAGCACATCTCAAATTCTGTTCTCTTCGCTCCTGACAGCTCTGTTCCCAGCCTGTCGGTGGCCCGATCTTGTTGTCTCCTCCCTGGTTTCGTGCATCACGGACGGACACTGTGAATCGCGTGCGCTAGGTAATGGCAATACCAGTCAAAATTTTCCATCTATTGAAACTGTTCGCGCCGCTGCGCTCGGTCGGCTGGCACGCTGAATTGCCTCAAAGCAATTTTCTGCCTCAGCCGACGGCGGCTCGTCCAGCTGTCCGTTCAGTGTAAATTCTGAGAGAGAAAGTACGGGGTTCTAATCTGGGATCAACTATTAATACTATCAGATTGAGAAAATCGGGCATTCCTTTAATCACCTGGTAGTGTCTAGAAATAGGAGATGTACAAACCATGGCAAATAAGATGAAAAAGATATTTATTCTGATTCCGTTAGTCATCATTCTTGGTTTGATTGGTGTTTATTTTCTATTTCCGGGGGTGACGTTTGATCTTCTGAGAACGGTAGAAAGAAGTGCCGCGGGACTCAAGCAGCATAGCATCGATGTGAACGGGTTGCGTATTGAATATCTGGAAGGAGGAAAAGGAGATGCTCTCGTGCTGCTCCACGGCTTCGGTGCAAACAAGGATAACTGGACACGATTTGCAAAGCATCTCACGCCACATTTCAGGGTCATTGCTCCGGATCTGACAGGTTTCGGGGAAAGCAGTCCCGACCCTGACGCCGACTATACGATCAGCGTTCAGGCTGAGCGAGTAAAGGCACTTGTCCGGGCTCTGGGAATCAAGTCGTTGCATCTAGGCGGAAACTCCATGGGGGGCAACATCGCAGGAGCCTATGCGTCGAAGTATGCGGACGAACTAAAGAGTCTCCTGCTGATTGCACCGGGCGGCGTTGCCTCTTCTGAACCAAGTGAAATGTATCGACGACTGAGGGAGGGAAAACCGAATCCACTGATTTCAAAAAGCATCGAAGACTACGAGCAGTTGTTGGATTTTGTTTTTGTGAAAAGGCCGTTCATACCCCGCGCCCTCAAAAAGTACCTCATTCAGGAGGCCATCGAGCATCAGCCGCTAAACAGCAAGATTTTCAAACAACTCCTCAGTTCTCGGGACCTTCAGCCCCTGGAGGTCCTGCTGAAGGGCCTGCCGGTTCCAACCCTCATCGTTTGGGGTGCGGCGGACAGGGTGCTTCACGTATCCGGCGCAAGGATTCTCGAAGGGGTAATGCCGAATGCCAAGGCAGAGGTGATGGATGCCGTGGGCCATCTACCCATGATTGAGAAACCGAAAGAAACAGCGGAATTGTACTTGAGCTTTCTTGAGCAAAAAGACGTTGACCTGAGATAATTTTAGAGGGCGATCAGGGTTCGAAGTGTAATGAGGATCAGGTCTCGAAGTTTTGCGATAGGAATCATACGCTGTTGATCGCCCAGACTTGGCTCTCAAGTTGCTGCCCTTCTTTTAACTTTCAGGCTTTCGAGGAACCAATCAGAGGGACACTGAACATTCGCGTTCAGCGGACTCGCAATAGCTCGCCGACCCGTTTCGGGCTTCGCTTTGCTCGGTCGGCTGGCACGGTAAATCGCGTCAAGGCAATTTCCGCCCCCGGCCCACGGCGGCTCATCGCGCCGCCCTTTAGCCGGACAAACAGAATGAATCATCGTATGAGCAGGAACAGCACAATTGGAGACCTTCATAGAACCTAAAGAATTGGTGGAAAATCCGGATTATCAAGATCAAAGGCGGAAAAGTCTAGCCGGTCTCAGCGATGGTATGATCGATCTACCCATAATCGAGCTGATCAACGGTTTTAACAAATTGCCTTATTGTTTCACATTACAGAGCTGCTATGGACATTTTATCTACAACGGTCAGAAAGATTCTCATAACCTGGAGCCCCTGCCAATTACAGATGCCATTTCCAGAGTGGAGTACAGGATCGCCTACCTTTGCCTTTGTATTGAGAACAGTAATTTGGGGAGAGGGTTGCTTGAGGCTCTGAATGAAATCGTGATTGTCGATCCGGAAAACATCCAGTTCTGCAGTGCAGAGTGGTTTTGGAAAAGACAGGTCAATTCTTATGCGTTACAAGTTCAACCCGACAGGTTTAAGCATAAAGACAGAGCTATCCTTGATTACAGGGAAGCATTGCATATAGAAAAGATACGAAATGGGTTCTTCGTTCAACTCAAGGAATTACTTCAAAAACAGCAAGAGAGGGATGAGTCCGGCTAACACTTATAAGGAGCTGCACCTGACCGCTATTTCGCTGCCGCTTCATAGCGGCAGGTGAGCTTAATCGTTAGGTCGACAGATAGTTAGAAGGTAGAGATTTTGAATGCAAATGTTTTTTTCCCAATGCTCCTTATTGGTCTAATCGCCACAGTTGGCGATTTTGTTGTACCTATTATTCTGGGAAAAAGATATCCAAATTATAGCCATTTGCGTGATGTGATCAGTGAACTGGGAACAAGAGGGAGTCCTGTTAGAAAACAGACATCTGCATGGTTGATTCTTCTTGGCATCCTATTCATTTGTTTTGGGATCGGACAAGGACTGCAATTTGTAAATCATACTTGGTTGCACTGGATGTACGTATGGGGGATTATGGCGTTTGGCATTGGGGCAGGAATTTTGGCAGGGATATATCCTGAGGATGCATCTGGGATGGAGGAGACGGTCTCTGGCAAGATACACGGAATTTGTGCAGGATTAGGGTTCATTATTCTGATTTTGAATCCACTGTGGGCATTGGGAATTGATGAATTGAATGGTTTGAAAGAGTTCAATGCATGCCTTTTTTTTGCTGCGGTGATAACATTCATTTTGTTTGTTGTTTCTAAGAAGAAGGAAGAAGGGATTTTGGGGATGAGTGGATTTTGGCAAAGACTTAACCTCCTGGCCGTATATTGTCCTCTTGTTGTAAACTTCATCGCAACAAAACCGCCCTAACAATGGCATGAAGATGGGCGTGCTGTATCTTGCGGTTTTTCTGAATCGGGGTTGAAGCCTGAGGAGATGCCTTCTTAATCTTACAGAGTTATACTCGCCCGTCCATTCCCTTGGGGCTTCCGTGCGCCCGATCGGCTGGCGGGGACAACTAAATGAATTCAATTTGCGTCCCCAGCCGACGGCGGCTTATTCCGCTGCCCATCATATGGCTTTAGTCACCAAGGGAAGATAATGAAATGTATAATATTCTTTGTGTCTTTCATTTTTGGAATAGCGTAACAGTGGCTGGAAACTGAAAATTTATGGTGTAGAGGCAAATTAAAATAACGCAGACAAGGGGGCAAAAAAGAGAGTAAAAGAGTTAAAAGACTTCTACAGAAACTTGATAACGTATGCTGCTATTAATGTTCTTCTTATAATTATCAATCTCATCACGAGTCCTGGAAGCTTATGGTTTTATTGGGTAACTATCTTTTGGGGAATTGCTGTTTTGCTTCATGCCGCAAAAGTTTTTATTCTCAAAGGCAAATTTCTTGGTAAAGAGTGGGAGGAAAAAAAGATAAAAGAAATCATGGCAAGAGAGAGTGATTCCAAGGGGGATAGCCATTATGAACCCTGAAATCTATAGCTTCAAGGTAGGGACTTTCGAATGCATGGCCGTCAGGGATGGTACCTTTACATACAGCCCCCCCACCTTTCCACCGCCTGCTACTCTCCTTTTCGCCAATGCACCAAGAGAACGGCTTGATCAGGCGCTTCGTGAACACGACATAGAGCCGGAAAAGTGGACAGAGTGGGTAAGCCCGTACATCTGTCTCTTGGTCAACACGGGTAAACATCTGGCGCTGGTAGATACAGGGGCGGACGGCCTTGACCCAAATACAGGAAAACTTCTTCAGAACCTGAAGGCCGAAGGGATTGCGCCTGGGGACATTGACATGGTGATTCTCACGCATTGTCACCCAGACCATATCGGTGGAAACACCTCTGAGGAAGGCAAGTTGGCTTTTCCGAACGCCCGCTACGTCATGTGGAAAGACGAGTGGGATTTCTGGACCTCAGGAGAGGCGGAAGTTAAGCTTGATGAACACGTCAGAGAAGTTCTCCTGAGTGTTGCACGCAAGAATCTTCCGCCGATTCAAGAACGGTTGGACCTCATCGAGGGTGAAAGGGAAATCCTGCCCGGAATCCGGGCTATTGCGGCATCGGGACACACGCCGGGACATATGGCGCTCGTCATTTCATCGGCGGAGGAGCAGCTGTTTTGCATCTCTGCGTTAGGCCGGGTCGGACCAAGACAACTGTCTGAAATCCTGAAGTGATGGTACGACCCCCCCCTTTTTGGGGCTAAGAAAGCTATTCTTGGCATGAAAAAAGAAGAGATGGGTAAGGGCAATCAAAACTTAAGCGAACTCACCATCGCCATCCTTGGTGGAACAGGACACGTTGGCGTGACCTACATCGAAGAATTCCTATCTGAGGGTTTGAGGGTGAGGATTCTCGCACGTTCACCTGAACGCGTTAAGATGCGTTTTCCAGAATGTGATGTAGCGCAGGGAAGCATGATGGAACAGGGCGATGTGGCACATGTGATGGAAGAGGCCGATGCCGCATTCCTCATTACCCCTATTGGCGGGAACAACAACCCTGAACTGGAGTTGAACGCGGCTCGCACTGCCATCGCTGCCGGCCAAGCGACTCAGCTGCGTCATTTGATATACGCCTCGCAAATCCTGCCTGACCGGTCAACGGGCGTGGCCATTCTGGACGCGAAAGCGGAGATCGAAAGGATATTTGCGGCCAGTGGCGTGCCTTGGTCGAGCCTGTGTATCGGTTGTTACATGGACGAATGGTTGGGTATGGCACCCGGCCTGCTGAAGCTAGGATTACTTCTTAATCCCATCTCGGCCAACCGGCAATTTAGTTTCACCTGCAAGAGAGATGTAGCGCGGGTTGCTGTTGAGTTGCTGCAGCGAGGTTATTCGTTGAATGGAACACTGGATGTCATCGAGTCTAGACCACGCACGCTGGCTGATGCAGCCGAGCTGATCGGACAGGTCCTTGGTCGCAAGGTGACTGCCGGTGGCAGCTGGCCGCTGTTGCCTCTGATGCGGACAGCCCTTCCCTTATTCCGCCTGTTCAAACCCGTTATGGCTTCCAAAGTGGTTTTAGGCAGCTATTTCGATAGGCATGGATATGTCGGCAACACGAGGCAGATGTCAGAGGTTTTGGCTGATTTCGAGGTGACCACTTTGGAGGAATACCTGCGTGACACATTCAAAGCAGACTAAAATGGATAGTTCTTGCATAAGCAAAGCGGCTTACAGCAGCGCCCCCGCCAGCTCGTCTCAGTGGCGGTTATCGTGAATTCTGGATGCTGAGCTGTGACCCGCCCTTCTTACCGATGGATGCCGAAAGGGAATGTGTGCGCTGGACTGGGAGACCGTATGCCAGCTTTTATTGCGAGCACTTTGATAATTTCCGAGCCTGAAACTCATGCTGGCTGGCAAACTGGACAGACCTGTTTTTTTGGTGTAGTATCCCTCAACCAACGGAGTTGAGGTGCATGTTGGGTGGACTTGTCGCCAAAGGCCTTGAAATGTGAGGAGAATTTTGACACGAAAGTCTGCTTTCGGCGTTTTAATAACTCCAGAACGTGGGTCAAGAACCAGCAGCAGCACTTTTTATTAACAACTATAGAGATGGAGGGACAACATGAGCAGCGAAAAAGAAATTCTGGTGGTTGTATCCAAACTCAAGAACTACATTCGTTCGGCGTCTGGCATGAATACGGCGGGCAGCGTTGCCCCGAAATTATCCGACGTCATTCGCGGTTTGTGCGATCAAGCCATCGAGAAAGCACAAGCCGATGGTCGCAAGACCGTGATGGACAGAGACTTCACGTAGGTCATCGTATCCTGTAGAAAGACCAATTTTCTTTTGACCGCCCGAGCCAGCCGACACGAGGTATGGGACTTTGTGTCGGCTGATCTTTAAGGACTGGGTCGTTTTTTGTTGTTGAGCATAGGGGAATTCATGGCAAAGCGGACGCTGTTGAGCTGGAGCACAGGAAAAGACAGCGCATACGCTCTCTATGTTCTGGGTCAGACCGCGGGGATCAAGGTCGAAGGCCTGTTTACAACGGTGAACCAAACCCACGGCCGGGTAGCCATGCATGCGGTGAGTGAAACACTTCTTGATCTACAAGCCCAAGCCACTGGCCTCCCGTTGAGAAAGCTTGAGATTCCTTACCCTTGCAGTAATGAGGAATACGAAACGGTGATGGGTGCCTTTGTCAATGAAGCCAGGGATCAAGGGACCGAGTGCATGGCCTTCGGGGATGTGTTTCTCGAAGATATCCGGAAATACCGCGAAGAAAAGCTGGGGAGCACAGGCATCACACCGCTCTTCCCCTTGTGGGGTCTTGAGACGGATCAGCTCGCAAAGGATATGATTGACAAAGGGTTTCGGATGATCATCACCTGCGTGGATCCCCGCTATGTTCCAAGAAGTTTTGTGGGACGCCAATTTGATGAGTGCTTCTTGAAGGATCTTCCCACCCATGCGGACCCCTGCGGAGAAAACGGGGAGTTCCACAGCTTTGTCTACGACGGCCCCATCTTCGAAAAGCCTCTGAATGTAAAGGCGGACGAGATCGTGGAACGAGACGGTTTCGTCTTTGCAGATGTTATCCTCAGAGGGTAAATCACTGCGCGATTTCATGTAGCGTCCCGCTTCGCGGGACTTTCAAAACAGCGGAGCCAGAATACCCCGTGCTGTGCACGGGGATGAATGGCGTATTTCTGGGGGTTTGGGGGATAAGTTCCCCCAAAGCAAATTTACGTTTCCTTTTTGATGCCCCGCCTTGTAGGCGGGGAGGGTCACTTTGGGCGCGGCTCCGACCTGGATCGACATCCATAAATATTGCTGCACAGTTCTTATACCCTAAGAATGACAGAGCTCTCCGACAAAAATTCAAATCATTTGAGGAAAGGCTTTGGCAAGCAAAGGAGGTCAACAGAAAGTGTTCTTCAACATCGCCATGATGCTTGCACAGTGGTTCCTTCTCCCTTCTTAGATACAATTGAAAAAGACCCACCTGAAAGCTCGGTTCTCTCTTTCATGCTGGCAAGGCCGAGCCCCCTTCGGGCCCGATCTTCAGAGAGCACCTTTTCGACATCAAACCCCACCCCGTTATCTTTGATGGTCAATTCTATTCTCCCGTCTGTTAATTCAAGAGAAAGAATGACAAGGTTCGCTTGGCTGTGTTTAGTCATATTATTCAAGGCCTCTTGCAAAAGCCTGAAGATGACAATCTTCAAAGAATTGGGCACCTCACTTTCCTGTATGCTGATCTGTTTTTCGATGCGGATCTGGGAATATATATTCTCAATCTCCCGGCATAACCAGGAAATGGTTACCAAGATCCCCAGATCATCCAGAATGGAAGGCCGCAAGTTCATTGAGATTTTTCGGACCTCTTCAACAGCTCCTTGAACCAGTGAAATAACGGGCTCCAATGCCTTTGCACCATCTACGGGCCTGTCCTGCCCCATTTCTTCAAAGGCATTCTCCACCACATATTTGATGGCGCTCAGGTTTTGTCCAATGCCGTCATGAAGCTCGAGGGCAATTCGTTTTCTCTCCTCTTCCTGCGCGTTAAGGAGCTGTAAAGATAAACGCCGGAGCGCAGCAGTTCGTTTTTCGACCCGCCTTTCTAATTCGACGTTCGCTTTTTGCAACGCCGCTTCGCTTCTTTTCAGATCTCTAAACAATAGGGCATAAGGTTTTGCCAACCCGGTCTCGACAATAGCTTTGTAAATAAGATAGAAGGAGATGATTTTGAGATAATGACCTATCAAATTGGAAAGGCCATAGACGTGAATGTAAAATGTGAAAGCCAATTCAGAAGCTACAGTTAAGGAGATAGAGACGATAAGTAGCCTCAATACGTCCAAATCAAACTCGTGACGCTTTCTGACCAGCATGGCAATTGAGCCCAATAGCATAAGCGAGATCAAATACTCACTGATCCTTTTGAAGGGGGTCAATCCGATCCCTTCGACAAAACATGTAGGGAAGATTTTCCAATAAAAAACAGATGCCAGTAAAAGAAACGTGGCCAGGATATAGCCAAGGAATGCAAAATGCGCTTTCAGTTTTGTGCCAAGAAAAAAAGGCGCGATGAAGAGAGTGAAGCTTTCCAAATATCGGGCAGAAATCCACAGTTGGGTGGGAAGGTTTGCGTCATACCCCCGAAAGACGCCCATACCTTTGTAGGCGAGCGTGTGGAGCAGATCTATGCCGCTGATGAAAAGATAGGCTATGCCAAGAAAGAGAAGGTAATTGTTATGCAAAAAGCGACGTGAATTCCAGGCGATAATAAAAATGCCGCAACCTATGACAATGCTGAATAACTCGGCGAGAGAGTGGAAAAGGAGGTAGTTGTAAAGGCTGGTGAGATATAGCCCAAATAGGACCAAAACGCCTGCTGTGAGCGCTGCAAGTTTGCCGAGATAGACTGGCCCCTCCGACTGCTTTAGCGTCTTTTCCACCCCCCTGGGGTCAATGGATTGCTTCTCTGGCTGTCTAGCCCGCCCTTCCGATTTCTCATGGGTCGGTTTGCTGACCATTGTGAAATCCTTCAATTCCCCTCGAAGTGATGGGGGATTACTTCACAGCCACGGAGGCCATTTTGCAGAGAACATAGAGAGCGCACTCTTGGATGGAGCACAGGCGTTGACTGGAAAAAACTGAACAAAGATAAGAGCGCTTAACCTACCAATCTCAATAGAAAAAACAGGATATGCTACGTGTGGCCCAAATTAATATGCCTGGCGTTATGACTTGTTTTGGTAAGCTATCAAAATCAGGGATTGAAGACTACCCAAATTTAATGGGCAGCCCCAAGCCGTCTTGGGGCCCCTTTTTTGGGGTTATATCGGTTCAGAGGGGATACAAATGCTCGATAACGGAAACATAGGTGAAATTCCCATCAAAATATCTATATAGACTGCAGGTTTTCGTATCCTACCTCCGAAGTGTTCTTAACCAGAATCCGCAACGATGGTTTTCAACGAGCTCCCAAAACTGTTCTTTTTCAAGATTAGCGACAGAGATTTTGTCGTTTGGAGCCGTCTACTCATTTTGGAGGGGTTGAGGGAACCGTTTAAACGCAACCCAGTCGCGTAGCGACTTGCCATTCGATTGGGCATACTGTAAAATTTATAGATGTGAAAGCGAGATGATTGGATTTGAGGATAAGCGCAAGTATTGACGAATAAGGAGATCCGGAGGATATCATGATTCGACATCTTAATATAACGAGTGGACTTTTGTTGCTTGCAGTTTGCTGCCTGGTCCTCTACGCCGGGTGTCAGAGTGCTGGGGTGATTGTTGAAGAGGAACCCACATATCGTCATGAGCCACCTCCTCCCCGCGAATCCGGCCCTCCGCCGTGGGCTCCTGCCCATGGTTACAGGGCAAAGCACTGTTATCACTATTATCCATCTTCATATGTCTACTATGATACGGGAAGAAAACTGTATTTCTATTATGATCGCGGGAACTGGCAAGTGTCCGTTTCACTTCCAACACGGATTCACATTGATATCAACGATTACGTGAGCTTGGAGATGGGCACCGATAAGCCCTACGAGTATCATCCGGAGGTCGTAAAAAAATACCCCCCAGGACATCAGAAGCAGAAGGCGAAGGGAAAAGGTAAGGGTAAGTGGGATTGAGTTCCGGTTTCGGATCCAAAAAATTGTCTTGTCACGATGTTGGAGGTGCACCTATTCCCGTTTCAGTTCCTCGTCAATCATTTCTTTAAACTGTTCCAGTGCGGGCGCACCCATTGCCAGTTTCCCGCCGATGATAAAGGTAGGCACTTTATCGATACCAACACTCTTGGCTTCAGCCACATCCTGCTTGACGTGTCCTTCATGTCTGGAAGTATCGAGGCACTCCTGAAAAGCATCACCATTCAACCCAAGCACATCGAGCCGCTTCGGCTGCCTTTGCGGCCCCTTTATGGCTCTCTAAAGGGTAATCCTTAAAGACCCACTTAACGCGGTCTCTGTAAATCTCTCTAACTTTTCCCACAACCTCATGGCTCTTGCGACAGGCCGGGCACTGGTAATCAGAGAACTCGATAATTGTGACAGGTGCATCCGGCGGACCCAGTGAAAAATTGCCTTCCAGTTTAACCCGGAAGTAGGGGTATTCAGGCTCTTTTAGAAAAATGGTCACACTGTACTTAGGATACAAGGATTTGGCATAATCCTCTATCCTCTGCTGAGCGTTTCTTTGCCGAAGCATGGCCCGGATTCGGTCCCTGAGCTGTTCAGGAGATTCCCTGGAACTTCTGAGGCGACCCAGGTTTTTCCGAAAGTGGAGATTTACTTCGGCTTCACTCACTTCAATGCCCTGTGACGGTGCCTCTTCAGCAATCAGTTGCTCAACAGTAACGCCTCGCGCGTCTGCCTCTCGTTGCAAAACCTTTTCGTTAATTACCTTTTTCAGCTGTCCCTGCTTCAGGTTGTGCGCATGCATTTCGAGTTGATAGATCTTCGTGGCCAAAGGGGTCTCAAGGTCTTCCCGGCTGATCGTTTCACCGGCTACCTGTGCAATGATCTCAGGTTGGCTTTCTTGAGGAGTTCCCAAAGGCACGAATTTGTTTTGACTGGGAACCAAGAACATGGACAGCACGAACGACAAAGAACTCAGCGCAAGAATCTTCCAAATCAGTCTCTTCTGAAAAAGAAAAGGGATGAGCAGTATGATCACAAGCAAGTTCCCCAAGCAAAAAATGCAAATGGCTTTCATGGAGAACGCAACCCAGATGAGAGACGCTTCAAAACCGATCCCAATTGCCACCAACCAGTAAAACAGGGAAGGGATAAGATAGACTGACAGCGCCAATACAACGTAGAAGCCCATCCCCCATGCCCAGAGAGGCACCCGAAACAGAGAGAAGTTTGCCGCTTCCTCACAAGCATTGGAAAGACCGGAACAGAAGGCTTGTAACCATGAGACGTAGTCCGCAAGGCCTGTAAAAGCAGCGAACGCAATGCCTAGGATACAGAGAACCAGCACCAACTTGCGTTTTGGTTTTTCATTCATGATTTTTCGTCCCACCATGAGCTCAGGAATAGAACAATGATTTCCCAGCGTTTTCATGTAGCGCACCAGAGATCGGGTTGCCCTTTCATAGTGAAAAGGCCATGTCTGCATTCGATACTCTTCTAATAGCCGCTTGGGCGAAAAACCCAAAACTCGGTGCATGCTGGATGGTTTAGGGAGGGAGTATAAGGAGGACTGATTTTGGCTGTCAATGAGAAATATTCTGGATTTTGCCCTCGATTGGACATACAAGAAAGAAATCCCGTTATTTGGGTTCATGTTGTCAACTTCATTTTTCAGGAACCGCGGGAGGGGATGATTGCGGGCGGTACCATTAAATCCTGAAGTATTTTGAGGGAATAGCGCGGGTAGATATTCCTTCTCGAAAGGGTTGTTCCTGAACGGTTTCCTGCCCGGTCCAATGTCAGCCCGACTGGCAGTATGACCTTCCCCCGCTGCAGAGCATCAAGAAGAAGTGTGACCAGGGCTTTCTCGGGGCAAAAGGAAACTGAGCGGAATACGCCGTGTTAATAGCCGCCTGACTCTTGAAAACGGCCCGGTTGATGGTGAGGCCTTGACGGTTGGAGCGTTGTCCTATGGGCGAAAAGAAAACACCCAAGTTCTTTTACGGATATGTCATTGTGTTGGCCTGCTTTCTCGTTCAGGGGATTGGGGTAGGGGCCTATATCGCTTTCGGTGTCTTTTTTAAGCCCTTGCTGGTCGAATTTGGATGGTCACGGGCCGCCATTTCCGGCGCTTCCTCTATGGCCTTCTTCCTCATGGGTTTTCTGGGCATTCTGGTAGGGAACCTGAACGATAGATTCGGCCCACGCATCATTATGGCGGTCACCGGCCTTTTCTATGGTTTCGGCTACTTCCTCTTCTCCCAGCTCAATTCGGTGTGGGAACTGTACCTGTTTTACGGCCTGGTGGTGGGCATCGGCCTGAGTTCCACTGATGTCATCTCCTTAACCACAACGGCCAGGTGGTTTGTCAGGCGCCGTGGAGTGATGACCGGTCTCGTTAAGGTGGGCACCGGTGCGGGACAACTCGTTATGCCGCTGCTGGCCGGCATATTGATCCTTGGATACGGCTGGCGCTATGCCTCTGTCTTTATCGGAATCATTGTGCTGGTGTTCATCATCGGGTCCGGGCAGTTGCTCCGCCGCGACCCGAGTCAAATGGGACAGTTAACGGATGGGGACAGGGACCCGGTCGCAGGTGGGGTAAGTGCGTCGGAAGTCGGTCTGTCTCTTCAGGAAGCACTCCGCACCGGGCGGTTCTGGATGGTGTGCATTATCAACCTCTTGGCGGTGTATTGCCTGCTCACTATCATGGTACATATTGTACCGCATGCCACGGACATTGGCATGGAACCGATCAAAGCGGCGGGTGTTTTGTCCACCATTGGTGGGGTCAGTATGGTCGGCCGGCTGTTGACGGGTATCGCCATAGACAGAATTGGCAACAAGAAGTCGATGATTATGTGCTTTGTCCTCATGATTGCCAGTTTCTCTTGGCTACAGGTGGCCGGGGAAATGTGGATGTTATACCTTTTTGCCGTGATCTACGGACTTGCCCACGGCGGTTTTTTCACCGTGGTTTCGCCCATAGTGGCCGAGTTATTCGGCATTGGTTCCCATGGTGTTCTCTTTGGCATCGTGGTTTTCAGCGGAACGGTGGGCGGGTCGATTGGCCCGGTGGTGGCCGGCCATATCTTCGATATGGTCAGCAGTTACCAGTTGGTTTTCCTGATCCTGGTCGGAGTGGGTGTTGCCGACTTGCTCCTTGCTCTATTTCTGAAACCGGCCATTGGAAAGGCATGAGAGAGGCGGGCCCCCTTTCTTTGCAAACCGCCGTGGTAAATATGGGTCTTCCGGCAAATGAGTGCGCATCGCTTAAAGAGCTTCCCATGCTAACCCTTGACACCTCTTGAGGTTTTTATCTAATGTTTCTCTGCCCTTGAAGATACACCAATGGAGTCAGAACAGCAGAAGGCAAGGTTTACAGAATATTTTGTCAGAACCCTGGGCGGCACACGAGCGGAGGGTCTCATTGGGTTTCCATTTCAAGCGCGAGGAGCGGTTCAAAACTGAAAAAACAGGCATCCTGGTGCGCCTGTTTTCCGGTGAAGGCAAGGTGGTCTCTGTCTATCCAAAGGCGTTCAACATACGTCATCAGGATGGACTGCTTGTGTCCCTGGTCGAGGACGCCACGCAGATGAGCGCCCTCAGTCTCCATGTCCCCTCTTTTTTCCGATCCCGGAAGGCGGAAACAGAAGCCGGTGCCCCGGCTTGGTTTGAAAAAGGTCGACTCTTGCTCAATGGTTTTTGCATCGATTTTGCCGCGAGTGACCTATGGGAAAGCGGTCCGGCCTGGGAGCGGGTCCCGGGATTTTTACCGTCCAGGATTTCGATCTTGGAGGAAGCACTCCTTCTGAGGGGAAGAAGGGGAGGACTATTGGGCTTGATACATTCTTCTGCTGAGCAAAACCCCTTTGTCGACAGAGCATCTCAAGCCCTCCGCAGGATTCTTAACAAGGCACGCAAAGATTCATCCATTGAGGACCTTTCTCAACTGGTGGGATTGGGGCCTGGACTCACCCCTTCTGGAGATGATTTCATCGCCGGCGTTTTGCTAGGCGAGGAGATCCTGTCGGTGTTGGCTGCCAGCCCGAAGGGAGCTCGGAGCATGGCGCAACAGGCCATTATCCCTCTCAAGGTCAACAAAAGAGACATGTGGGAATGCCTCAGCAGGACCAATGACGCCGGCAAAACCCTCCTTTTTCAGACACTCCAGGGCCATTTCCCCTGTTACCTGATTGAGGCTGCGAAAGGTGTGGGAGGGGCTGAGAAGTTGGAAGAGATGGCGGATGCCGTGGGACGTGCTGTTTCTCATGGAGAGACTTCAGGCACGGATGCCCTGGTTGGTTTTTTGTTTTACTTGAAGGCGACGGCGAATCATCAGAGACGGCAATGAAGAAGGTCATTATCCAGAAGAATGCTTACTACGATTCGGTGTTCCTCATGTTGACAGCGAAAGCGGTCAAACAAATACCAGACGTCAAAGACACGATCATACTCATGGGAACCGAAGTGAACCTGGAGATTCTGGAAAATGTCGGGATGTCTATGCCGGAAACGAAAAATGCCACGCCCAACGACCTGATCATCGCCGTGGAGGGTGAAACGGATGCCGCCTTGGAGGAAGCCTTCCAAACCGCCCGTGACTTACTGCATAAACGACAGCGGCAAGTTGATGAAACGGATGAATACCGGCCTGCGAGTTTTGAGGCCGCTGTCAGGATGGCCCCTGATGCAAACCTGATCACCATCTCTGTGCCCGGGACATATGCGGCCAGAGAGGCCAGGCGGGCGCTTGATCATGGTCTCCACGTTATGCTCTTCTCCGACAATGTCTCACTAGAGGACGAGGTTGAACTCAAGAAACGGGCCTCAGAAAAGGGGCTGCTCATGATGGGGCCGGATTGCGGCACCGCGATCATCAACGGGAAACCCCTCTGTTTTGCCAATGTGGTCAGACAGGGCACCATAGGGATCGTCGCTGCCTCAGGATCCGGACTTCAAGAGGTGTGCTCTTGCATCGACAGCCTTGGGGTCGGCATATCCCAGGCCATAGGAACGGGGGGCAGGGACCTTCAGGCCAGGGTGGGCGGCAGAATGATGCTCATGGGGATCGAGGCGCTGCAAAACGATCCTAAAACGAAAGTGATCGTGGTGATCTCAAAACCTCCGGCTGAAGAGGTTGCCCGAAAAGTGATCGCAAAACTCAAGGAGACGGAAAAGCCTTGTGTCGTCCAGTTCATCGGCCAAATGCCGCAGGAGGGCTCAGAGCTTCTCTGGTATGCCGGGGATTTGGAAGAGGCTGCAGGAATGGCCGTGGCCCTCTCCAAGGGCGAGGGGTACCCAGGGCGCACTTTGTTTTTGTCTGAAGCAGCCCTGGATGAAATTGTAGAGAGAGAGACGCGCGGCATGGCCAGAAACCAGCGCTACCTGCGGGGACTTTATGCAGGCGGGACCCTGGCGGACGAGGCGATAGTGGTCTTTGAGCGTGGGGGATTTGAGGTGCACTCAAACGTTCAGACAAAGCCGGAAAGAATGCTCCGAGATCCTCACGTGTCCCGAAAACATACCATTGTCGATCTCGGCGAAGACGTGTTCACGGTGGGAAGACCGCACCCGATGATTGATTTTTCCATCAGGGAGGAGAGGCTCGCCAAGGAAATGGAAGACCCCGAGGTCGCCGTAATCCTTGCGGACTTCATTTTGGGCTATGGTTCCCACGAAGATCCCTGCGGAGCCGTGTTGGGGACCTTGGGCCAAGCAAAGCAAAAAGCTGAAGACAGAGGGGGCTACCTCGCCATTGTGGCGTCTATTGTGGGGACGGAAGGAGATTTTCAAGACTTGGAGGACCAGCGAAAGAAGCTTGAATCTGTAGGCTGCGTGGTCATGCGGTCAAATTATCAGGCAGCCATGCTGGCACGGAAGATCACCGAAGCGCTTGAAAGCCGCGGGGCTGATTAATGTTCATGGATGTGAAAAAAATCAACAAGCTCTTCGACGAGGAACTGGTGGTCATCAACATGGGCCTCGATGCTTTTGGGGATAACCTGAAAAAAGAACAGGTCAGGGTTCTGCTCATGAACTGGAAGCCTCCCGCGGGCGGGAACAAGAAGCTCATCTCTCTTCTTGAAAAGCTGGATAAATAAGAGGGGCAAAGCATGAAAGCACAAATAAAGGCGTCAAACGAGGAGGCCGCCTCTCGCATTCTCAGGGCAAAGCCCACACTGGTGGATATTTTGACGGCTGGAGATGCCATACCGGGCATGAGAAAAGACATGATCCTTCACGCCGGTCCGCCGGTCTCGTGGGAAAGGATGTGCGGCCCCATGCGGGGCGCGATTATGGGAGGGCTGCTTCTTGAAGGTTTGGCCAAGGGCAGTGAGGAAGCAGAGGCTTTGGCTGCTTCCGGGGATATTGCCTTTGAGCCCTGCCATCACCATTCAGCTGTTGGACCCATGGCGGGCGTGGTCACGTGGAGCATGCCGGTTTGGGTCTTGGAGAACAAAACCTTCGGAAACAGGGCCTACTGTACCTTAAACGAAGGGTTGGGTAAGGTCTTGCGCTATGGTGCTTTCTCGGAGGAGGTCATTGCCAGGCTGAAATGGATGGCGGAAGAACTGGCCCCCTTTCTCAGAGAAGCCCTTCTCAATCACGGTGAAATCGATATGAAAACCATGATTGCTCAGGCTCTCCAGATGGGGGATGAAGGGCACAACCGGAACAGAGCAGGCACGTCTTTGTTCATCAGGGAGATTGCCCCGGACCTGGTCCGTTTGGGCCGGGACAGGGATAAAATTGCCAAGGTTTTCGCCTTCATGCACGGAAATGATCACTTCTTTCTGAATTTGACCATGCCATCCTGCAAATGCACCGTTGACGCTGCTGCGGGTATCTCCGGGAGTTCTGTGGTGATCACCATGGCTCGCAACGGAACGGATTTCGGTATTCGCGTCTCAGGCCTGGGAGATCGGTGGTTTACCGGACCGGCGGGTATGGTGGACGGGCTTTTCTTTCCAGGCTTTTCCGCCGATGACGCCGCCCCCGACATCGGCGACTCCGTCATCACGGAAACCGCCGGGATCGGGGGCTTTGCCATGGCCGCTGCCCCGGCCATCGTCAAATTCGTGGGTGGGGCGCCTAAAGATGCGATCAACTTCACGCAGCGCATGTACGAGATCACGGTCACGGAGAACGATGTGTACCAGATTCCGGTGCTTGACTTTCGCGGAACCCCCACAGCCATTGACCTGATAAAGGTGGTTGAAACCGGCATCCTTCCTGCCATCAACACGGGGATTGCACACAAGGAGCCCGGGATCGGCATGGTGGGGGCCGGATTGGTGCAGCCACCGGAGAGTTGCTTCCACAGTGCCTTGGAGGTCTTTGTGGAGAAGTATGGGAAGTAGATGATGAAAGGAGGAGAACATGAAATTTATAGACCTTACAGTGCCTCTGGGAATCGCGACACCCCCTTGGCCGACGTACGAACCTTTGCAGGTGAAATACTTCAAGCGGCTGGCTCCCAACGGGGCCAACGGCATGCTGGTGACCCATTCCAACCACGTGGGCACCCATCTGGACGGGGAGATTCATTTTTACACACCGGGTAAGGACATTGCTTCTTTGGATCTGGATTTTCTTGTTCACGAGGGGGTGGTCGTGGATCTCTCGGACTGCACCACGGACTATGACGTCTACACGCCGGAACAAGTGGAAGAAAGGGTGGAAGTGAGAGAGGGGGATATTCTTATTATCCACACCGGATACCACCATTACGGTTGGGATCAGCCCACTGCGGACGAAATCCGCTACATGGTCAAGCATCCAGGCCCTGACCGGGAATTTGCGGAATGGGCCAGGAAGAAAAAACTGCGATGGATCGGCGTGGACTGCGGGAGCGCAGATCATCCCATGAACACCATCATCAGAAACTGGATGCCCCGTCAGGCCAAGGAAGCCGAGGCCTTTTTCCAGAAGAAATTCGGCAAGAGCCTGGAGGCTTTTTTCTCAGATGACAAGTATCAGCTCATGCACATTGAGTTGTTTAATCACGGGATTATCCACGCGGAGTGTTTGGGGGGGGACATGGATCTTCTCCTGAATCAACGCGTCACCATCGGCTGTTTCCCTTGGCGATTTGTGGACGGGGAATCCAGTATCTCCAGAATCGTAGCCATGGTGGAGGATGATCGCTACCAGGGCCTGATGGAAAAAAAGAAAAATGCGAAGCTCACCCGGTTTGGGGATGTGGCCGGCGCTCTCAACGACTGGCTCCACGAAGAGGCCCGAAAATAATAACTCCGCCTCTCCAGAACGCTATAGATATCGCCTTGAGGGGAATCGCCATCCCTGGTGAAAGTCTCGTGGGTTTGAGGCGAAGCTTCGCTAATTTTCTGCCTTATGCCTTGCACGTTCCTGAATCCACCGTGTATTTTGAATATCAAGCGTGAAACTGGCAGGTTACGCACTATTCCTGATCACCATCAAGGTATTAGATGCAAGGCGCCAAGGAGCGACGACTGAGGCGTATGGTGCAATACGCCGCAAGGAGGAGCGATCGAAGGCAACGCCGCAGATGATGCCTTGATGGTGAATCAGAGGCCTTGTTTACGCTTTGACAAAACGAAGGCCAGATGCTATGAACGGATCAATTCGGCTGGGCCCTCGTGTGCGGAGTATCCGATGAGCTATGACCTGTTGATCAGACGTGCGAACACCCGATTCTCAGAAGCGGAACTCGTCGACATCGGCATTAAAGAGGGTCGAATCGTCAGCATCAAGAGGGGCCTGGAAGAAGCGGCTGAACAGGTTATCGATGCTGACGGTAAGCTGGTGACCGAATCCTTTGTCAACGGCCATCTGCACCTCTGCAAAGTCTACACCCTCGACATGATCGGGGACAAAGCCCTGATTTCCTACCATGGCGAATCCATGGGAAGGGCCATGACCGCCATAGAGCTTGCCTCCCAGGTGAAGGAAAAATACGATCA
>SMTZ1_10002364_pt1 | contig 21084 bp, 20 predicted proteins | sample DeeMarSWOR136_30_FD_25667 | JGI IMG/M metagenome (IMG submission 25667) | reverse complement strand
TACTATAGGAGGGCATCCTGGCGAAAATCCCACTGTTTTAGTGGGAGGTTTATTCTTCAAGGGTCAACCAATAATGGAAAACACGCGAGAAGGCATTTTCGATAAGAACACAGCAAAAGAATGGATTAACACAGGATTATCAATGGTTGAAAAGACAGGTCATCCACTTGTCATCCAAGCCTATGGACGAACACCTATAGCAATAGAAAATCACTTGTCATGGTTATCTGAGAATTTTGACGGTCCCTTTATGTTTGAATCGACTAATGCTGAAGCTCGTATTCGCGCCATCGAATACTGTGACGAGTCAGGGCTCTCCACAAGAACAATCTATAATTCAATCAACCTATCGATGAAGGATAATGAGAAGGAGGTATTGAAAAACAGCTCCATTGACATGGCTGTGGTGTTGGGATGGTCTCCACGAGCCACAACATTACCGGAAAGAATGGAAACAATAAGAGATGCTCTTATGCTCTCTGAATCCATGGGAATCAAGAAATTTCTGATTGACCCTGCAACAATGCCCATTGGAGCTGGTTATGGCCTTGAGTATAGAACGACATTGGCAATAAAATCCGAACTCGGACTCCCCACGTGTTTAGGACCACATAATGCTCCTTCAGCATGGAAATTCATCAAACAATCTGGGCTCGATATTGATTCTATTCAGAATGCTGCACTCGTTGCATCAACGGTTGCAGCTCAGCTATTTGCCACTGACGCAATAATGTATGGTTCAATGATTCACACTAAGGAAGTATTCACATCTGTTGCTCTAATTGGAAATGCAATAGTATCAGCAATAGCTGAGGCAAACTTTGCCTTAGATATTGATAGACCTCTATTTGAACCACCTACAAACGAATAGGAGAGTGAAGAAAGACAATGAGCAGTGATCGTGAATGGCCTCCTATATCAGGTGATTTTGAAGTTGGAAATAGCACTCATTGTGTCGCGATATGCACACTAGGCAAGAAGATTAGTGTGGATACAGAGTATGCAATAATTGGCACCTGTAAGACAGAGAATATTGGTATTGAACGGGTCATTATCAATATCATATCAAATCCAAAAATACGATACTTGATTCTATCAGGACCTGAGGTTCCAGGTCACCTAACAGGTCGCTCTCTAAGAGCCCTGTATCAAAATGGTGTTGACCCAGAAACACGTAAGATAATCGATGCTGAAGGTGCAATCCCATACATAGAGAATATACCACTCGAAGGTATAGATCATTTTAGAGATCAAATTGAACTAATAGACATGATAAACACTAATGATCCTGAAATAATAGGTGCCAAAGCAAAAGAGCTAAGTATAACGAATCCTGGTGAGTACTCGAAAGGAGCTATGTGGGTGGAATCTAAAATCGCACCTAAAAAGACTCCAAAACTATCATCAAGGGCTGATGTGATACTCCTTCCAGAATACAGTGTCATTCTGGATTCAACGAGTTCCTTAGTTTCGAGTCAACAAACAAGTGCTATTGTATCAGAGAACCCCTCGTCAGTCTTGATAGAGGTACAAGATGATGAAACTGGTACAATTCTTTTCGGAAGGGAGGTATAAGACAGGTGTTTGTATTTGAGAAAGAACAGGTAATCCACACCATTGGTGGAGTTAAAATCGGTGGCAATCCTGGGGAAACACCAACTGTTCTGGGTGGAACCATCTTCTATAGTGGACACAAGATAGTATCTGATTCGAAAAAGGGAGTGTTTGACAAAGAGAGTGCTACATCTCTGATTCAGACGCAAGATGAGATGTCCGCTTTGACCGGGAATCCTGCGCTTATTCAGATTTTTTCTGAGTCTGAACATGCATTGAAGAAGTACATTGCATTGATTTTGTGTCTGACCTCTCTAACGCACCTTTTCTAATTGACTCGACAGACCCTTTGGTCCGTATCACAGGCTTAAGACATGCAGAAGAAACTGGCCTTCTTGATCGTGCAATATACAATTCCCTCAATGTGTCAGCAACAGATGAGGAGTTAGATGCTCTAGGAGAGGTCCAACCAGAAAGTGCAATACTTCTTGCTTTCAATCCTCAAAATCCGTCCATCGCAGGCAGAAGGGCTGTGTTAGAGAAGGGTGTTCTGACACTCAAGAAGGGTCTGATTGATCTTGCAAGAGAGTTGGGCATTACAAAACCATTGATTGACACAGCTGTGACTGCAATTGGAGCTGGTGCTGGATCTGCAGCAGCTTTTACATTCGTATCAAAAACAATCTACGGACAGCCTACTGGTTCTGGAGTTCATAATGCCCCATCATCTTGGACATGGTTAAGAAAGTACAAGAAGATTAATCGAGAAGTCTTCTTCACAGCTGATGTTGCATCGAATCTCATTGTGCAGATGATGGGGGCTGATTTTGTGCTCTATGGTCCCATTGAAAATGCTAATCATGTGTTTCCTGTGATTGCAATGGGGGATATCTTTGCAGCTGAGTCTTCAGAACTAGAGTTTGGTGTGACACCTCCTGACACTCATCCTTACAGGAAACTGAAATAATCAGGATGTGGTTTTAGTGCTGAAGAAAGATAAAATTCATCGACCTCGATCGATTGGAGTTTCTTCTCTTCGGAAGGGACCATTTTACACAGTTGCATCAGTAGAGCTGGGGAATACAACAACTAAGTGCATACTTGTATCCACCAATCTTGAAACTGCAGAAATTTTCGAGATAGATAAGGAAATTCGGTTAACAAGGGATGTTCGTCCCCCAAAACCTGAAGAAACCATATTTGGCAAGACAATCTTCGGAGTCAACCTTACTAGAGAATCTGTATCGGAAATGATTGCAGACATATTAATTACAGTACTAGACCGAGTACGACTAGATATTGCTAGAGATCTTCATTTTGTCGTTAGATCCACTGGTGTTACTGCAGGCTTTGCTCATCCTTCAGAAGTTGGAATGATTGTTCGAGCTCTTGCTGAGGGATGTTTAAGCGCTGGTGTTCCTCCCCGTAAGATGACTGCCTCTCTTACTGCTGAGAATCTTCCACCAAGTTTACAGGACTTCACTTGGTTGAAGAAAGTCTATTTTGATGGTGCTGTCGCAAGTTCATTACCACCGTCAGAAACAGATATCGTGGCTAATGAGATGGAGGGTGAGTTGGTCACTGCTGGTATCAAAGGTGCTGCAAAAAGCACCGACATTGATTTCCGTAATCCTGTAATGACTCTTGATTTTGGCACAACTCTCGCTGGTCGGATTACAGATGATAGCTACCCCTATGCTAAAACAATCGGGTCCTTTGCTGGATTGGCTGGTGCAATACCCGACTCATTGGTACACCTCTCTGGTTTAGTTCCTTTGAAGAATGGATCAGTATTAGATATCCCGCATTCAAGAAAATCGAAAAGTGTTCAGATTGAAGAGAACTGGATTATTGATATTGAAAAGCATATTAGAATTGAGAAGGTCAAACAAACAGACACCCGATTTGGGACAGTCCCAGTGAATGGAAAATCTGCAGAGGATTCAGGAGTCCTGTTGATTGGTGTTGATGTTGGCACAAATGGGTCAAAGCTAAACGAATTGGAAAAAATCGGAGAAGTCATAATCAATGAGGCTGGAATTAATGCTCTACTCACTGTGATAGACCATATTCAAGCACGAATCGTACAAAAACTACTCCTATTAGTTGATGCAGAAGGTCTCATCTTTGACAACACATCATTAGGGCTAACTGGCCGTTCAATAATAACTGGAGATAAACCAAAGATAATCATTGATAATTTGAAGCTGAATAACGGGGAATTATGGACCTCTTCCCATGACATTCTCTTTGTCGAGGATGGTTTAGCAATGGGCGCAGCAGTGGCTGCCAGATGTATGAACTCAATGGGGACAACTCGAAATCCAATGGGTGGTCGTAAGGGTGATAAGTGTATCATGGCTGAGAGACGAAAGCTTCAGAAGAAGGGACATGGATGACTTTATTTTGTGGTCACTGATAAGCTCTTTTTGGTTTCCAGAATGAACATTCTTCCCATTAAAACCCGGATAATTACGCCAGCTGATAGCCTCCTTGATGTAATCTTGAAAGGAATCGAAGATGCAGGGCTTGAATTAGAGGACGATGATATCCTCGCCATTGCTGAAACCCCTCTCGGGACAACTGAGGGTAGGGTTGTGGCATTATCTGATGTGACACCATCAGAGCAGGCTGAGGAATTGGCGCATCAGTACGATATACTTCCTGAAGTGGCTGAGCTCATTATCAGAGAGGCTGACGAAATCTTGGGAGGCATTCCACACGTGGTTCTTACGATCAAGAACAACACCTTGATGGCCAATGCAGGAGTTGACAAATCTAACGTACCACCAGGTCATGCGTCACTGCTTCCAACCAATCCTCGTGCGAGTGCAGAAAGACTGCGTAATGAGATTAGAAGTCGCCTTGGGAAGGAGGTAGGTATCATTGTAATTGATAGTCGTACACAACCCTTGAGATTGGGAAATGTTGGAATGGCTCTTGGTGTTGCTGGATTCTATCCTGTTGCTGATGATAGAGGTAGAAAGGACTTGTTTGGTAATGAACTACATATCACACGCAGAGCTATTGCAGATAATCTTGCATCTGCTTGTACTGCTGTTATGGGCGAATCAGATGAGTCAATTCCAGCAGTAATAATTAGAAATGCTCCAGTTGATTTTGTTGACAAATCATTTGACTCAGCAGAGATGTGGATTCCTCCATCAGAATGTATGTATATGGCCATCTTTGAAGAATGGAGAAGAACCGCAATAACTTGAAACACTTGAAATCGATACAAGCTGATAATCTTATTTAGGTCAATTAGAATGGAATAACATTAATGGATAAGAGGTTCACACTCAAAAGAATGAAAAGTTTGAGTCTTGTGCTTGTTCCACTCGGTGTATATCAATAGGAGGATACATTGTTTGACAAAGAAGACCGTGCTCATAGACGTGGCAACTGCTGGCGCGTCAGGTGATATGTTTCTCTCTGCTCTCACAGATCTCATCGGTGAAGATGATGCTTTGCTTCCTGTTGCAGCCAGTCTTCTTATCTACGACCCCTCTTTTCGTTTAAACATAGTATCCCATTCTCATGCTGGAGTAACAGGTCGCAAAATCGAGATTTCGCAAAACACTGGAATCCGGCTCTCTCCTACTTCTATAAGGGAGGTACTTGACTCAGTTTCTGAAGAGGTTGAGTTATCAGAAGACGGAAAGAAGATTGCTGAAAAAGCTCTAAATGAGCTTCTTGAGGCTGAGAGTAGAGCTCATAACAAACCAGTGGAAGAACTTCATCTTCACGAAACTGGAACTGTTGATACTATACTAGATATTGTAGGATCTGCTTATCTCCTTGACAGAATTGGACTTTTAGGTGAAGCAGAATTTCTATCTACTCCAGTCGCAGTAGGTAGCGGAACTATTGAAACAGAGCATGGACCTCTTGAAGTCCCAGTACCTGCAGTTGCTGAGATGTTGACTGCAAATGATGTTCCATACCATGAAGGAGATGCAAAAACAGAAGTTCTGACACCAACAGGAGCAGCTATCCTTATTGCAATCACGGACAAATTTGTGGATTCGCATGAGGATTTTGTTGCACAGAATCAGGGGTTTGGCTTTGGTGTACGTGATCTTGGCAAGATCCCCAATATGATGTCAATCGTAATTGGTGAAACGGTCCTTCCAGAAGATGAGGTCACCAAACCTGTCAAGGAAGAGCCTAAGAAGAAAGAAAAGAAAACTACCAAGGAAAAACCTCCTAAAGAGAAACCAGCTAAAACTGAGGAGCCACCAAAAGTGCTCGATGGATGGAACGAGGATGACGTGATAGTCATTGAAACTAATGTCGATGATGTTGATGGCGAAACTCTTGGTACCTTGTTTGATACTCTTCTTGATGAGGGTCTGGCTTATGATGTGACTATCATACCCGCCATAGGCAAGAAGAACCGCCCTTGTTATGTTGTCAAAGTAATTGCTGCCAAAGCTGGTCTGAAGAGCATTGCTGATGTCATGATTAGGAACCTTGGGACAATCGGAATTCGATATACTACTTGGCAAAGGCTCAAAGCTGTCCGTGAAACCATTGTTTGTAGTCTCGATATTGACGGTACAGAATACATGGTTCGTGTAAAGGTCTCTCGAAGCATTGATGGGAGTATTCTAAGCATAAAGCCCGAAGCTGATGATGTATTCCGTGTTTCAAAAGAAACAGGAATCCCTGTCCGTGAATTGAGACCCCGAATTGCGATGCAGGCTCATGCTGTGACCGAATAGGTCACATATTTTTGATGAGGACTGTCTGCTCAGGATCTGTTTCTTTTCTCAAGTTAAGATACTGCGCAGGTACTAGACTCTCAAAGGCACGTTCGCAGAGTTTCGCATATGCAATAGGGTCATATCTCGTTGATTCATCGAACAACTCCAATGCGCACACTCTACGTATGGGGTTTTCTGAATCCGCAGATGTCATCACATATCGAACCTTTTGGCCCGCATGTAGCTCTCGACCGGCTTTGACTAATTGCTGAGCAACCACTGCAGCCCTTGATGTGGCGCGGTACTCATGGGGATTTCTTGTGAGTGTGGAATTAAGAATCAGGTCTCTAAGGTCAACATCGTCATCATGGAGCCTATTGATGTACTCCTGACATACCATGTATGTGCTTGGTATCTGTTCGAGAAACCCTGCCTTGTCCCGACCTCGTGAAAGGGTCTTGATCATCTCTTTCTGACAATCTCCGACATAGAGACATGTGTCACGTCGACGGGTTTCAATCCCTCGCGTTTTTATTCCTCCATTTCTGTAGACTCCATAGTACCGGTTCAGTGGGGCAATCGAGGGGTGTAGACGAGAAGATGGAATGACCATCCATCTGTAGACTCCCTTGGGTGACATCTGAATCTCAACATCCTTGGTCACACGCTCACAGAACTCAACCACGTTGTCGTATTCCACCTCTCCTTCAGCCTGAAGCCAGACTGAGTCCACAATACCATGAATCATCTCAAGCCCCATTTCTTCTCCAATCTCTTGGGTCCTGAGCATGACATCTCTTGCAAATGCAGTAACTGCAGTGTGAGCCTCAACCCGTCCGAATTTTGCGTTTTTAAAGCCAAGATAGCCAAAGCATGAAACTAGGACCCCCTTCAGAGTGTTCTGAACAAACTCGTACTTCTTGGCATCTTGACCCTCCTCTATCAAATCCTTGAACTTCATCCGTCTGTTCACAAGCAGCTTCAATGACTCAGAAACAATTCCCCTCTTCCGAGTACAGATCTTAAAACTCAGCTCAGGAACTTGGATACAGTGCTCTCTACCATAGGGACAGTCCGTTCGGGTGCAGATGGTTTCAGGACTTATGTTCTTGTTGACCATAAGCGTAGGATACATCGATGAGAAGTCGCACTCTGCAACGTTTTCATAGATGTCTGGTCGTGGCTGGAGAATCAGTCCCCCTCTATCGATTGATGCCAGTTCATTCAGTGTCTTGAGAAACTCAGGGTTTCGTTTGACTGGAGGTATGAGGATATCCATCTTGAAGGCATTATAATATTGTACAGCTGCGTTCACTCCACCGATTGTCATCCGTGAAACTCTCTGTGGTCGACCCAAAGCAAGACGGCAGCTCTCCACTACTCCCTCCAGTCCCACAGGTGAGAAGAAGTGCATGCCGGTTTTTCCCCTGTCAATATGGATTCTCCCGTTCAATGTGACCTGTGTTCCAGATTTGAACACAATCCGGTTGTATTGCCAGAACGACTGAGGCTCCTGGTATGTTACCTTTAGTGGCGAGTCATCTCGTGAGAGTTTCAGCTCCATCCCGTTAACCTTCGCACGCAGGCTTAGATATCTAAAGAGACTCTCATCCCCTCTTCTCGTGAATATAACATCTGGGTCTATCTTATCGATTATTCTCTGAAACCTGTAGAGAATACTCCTCTCCTCTTCGTCCTCGATACGGATTGTTTCTCCTCTGTAGTAGACCTCAATGTGATGTATCCCATCCTCCATTCGCGGAAAAATCTGCTCGGTGTCTACAAACACCTCAAATCCCAGTTCTTCGAGCTCAGGAATTTCATACTTCGGGTTTTCTCGCTCGTCAAGACATTCAACATCAACAATCTCATCCCCCCTCAGCTCAAACTCAACACGTCCAAAGGCGAACATGTCCTTGGCAATGAAGAACTGGTGGACTGGGTCAATGTCAGCATGAAACACTGTTGCTCCAGGCAGTTTCTCGAGGTCTCTTGCTACTTCTCGCTGAGCATCTGGCGTAGTGAACACCTGTAGAACTGGAGACCTCTCCGCATCATAGACACTGGTATATTTCCTCACAATCTCTGTGTGCACTACTTTGGGATGTTCCAAGACCGCATGCAGAATGTCATTCTTACTCCAATTCATACTCCTCATCAGGTCTGTACTGACATACACAGAGGGCTGAAATCCACGATAGGTATAGCCCTTGGTCTTCCCCTCGCTCTTGATCCAGAGGGTCAGTGCCTGCTTCTCCTGGTCCACGCTACAGTCCAAGAGCCATCCTGTCTTCTTCATTCATCATCACTTGTTATCGATCTTTTCTTCCAAGACCTGAACCCTCCTCTGAATCTCATCGAGCTCTCCAAGTATCTCTAAGACTGCAGATAGTAGGATGACCTCAATGATACGTGGTGTCACCATCATCGTTCCTGCATCTGCAAATCCTCTTGCACAGTCGAAAATTCGGTCGAAACGGTTTCTCTGGGACGGTCTAAGGGTCCGTCTGAAGTCCTTCCATCGTGCCTCCTCAATCCTAACCGCATCTCTATAAGTGCGGACTGTTCGTCCCAAGGTCTTCATCCTCTTAGTGGCGTTACTCACAGTTCAGAGGGCGGTCTCCGGACTGTAAGCCAGTATATTACAGCCCCATTGATTGTGGGTTTTATGGAATTCTTTAGTCCGTCCGAATGTATAGCTCTGAGGGGGACAGTTTCCCGAAAGTAAACCCCTGCTTGATAGTTTCGGATTCTATTTTCCATTGAGATTCAATCGGCATAGACTCAAATAGCGGAAATATCAAATACCGCGCTAGTGTCCAGAAGACACTCTACCATTCAGGTGACAAACTATGGTCACTGCATTGTTCAAGGTTGTATTAATGGGAGATGGAAGCGTCGGGAAGACAAGTCTCCGTAGAACTTACATGGGAGAAGGCTTCAGGGCCAACTATATGATCACCATCGGTGCAGACTTCGCCGTCAAGAAGATGCAACTAGAAGGCGGTCATGACGTGAGTATTCAGATTTGGGACTTAGCTGGTCAGGAGCACTTCAAAAGCGTACGTTCTACGTTCTATAAAGGCGCACAAGGTGCATTAGCTGTATATTCGACAGTTGAGAGAAAATCCTTTGATAACCTCATGAATTGGGTGGAAGAGTGTTGGACGAATGCAGGTAAGAAGATACCCATTGTTTTGATCGCAAACAAAACAGATCTTCGTGACCAGTTCAAAGACAATCCTGTAATGGCTCAAACAATTGTGACCACTAACGAGGGACAACAATTAGCGAATAGGATTGCTGCTCAGGGTGTCATCACTTCATTTCTAGAAACCTCTGCAAAGACAGGTCTTAATGTCGAAGCAGCATTCCTTGAGCTGGCAATCAAGATTCTTGAAGCCGGTGGACTCACTTAATAAAATCCTCTTTGTTTAAGTCAGACTGACTTGAGAAAATCACCATTCATTCATTTTCATTATTTCAACAAACTCTATTCCAACTCGCCGTTCACCATCTGGAAAATCAAAAGTATCAATCTTCACCAATATCTTCCTCCCGCACACTCCAAGCATATACATAGTCAAATGAATCGGATCAAAATTATACAAGAGCTCTCGGAGTTTGTAGACTTTCTTGTTACCCACACTCTTAAGAGCAAACTTTTCTAGTGACTGAAAACTCTCTTTCGTTTTCCACTTCTCCAAGTCTTTTTCATCATAACCTGTTGGTTCCATCATTCTTGTAGCTTCCAGATACTCTTATTTCTAGTTTTAGTGTCGATGACTATCTTCACGTTAACTTTTCTATTCACAAACTTAGTCAATCTCGATAACACCAAGCTTTCGCTGGATTGCCTCAAATAACACACTTGCTACTGTGTGTAGTGCTTCAGGATCCTCTGAGAGAACGTCAATCCTCAACTTCGATAGGTCATCATTGAGTCTTCCAACAAGTGGGAGAGTGACAACCAATTTGTTATCATGTATCCTTCCTGTCGCTGCTCCTGACACAATACCCATGAACATGTTCTCTCTCTCTGTACTCTCAGTTTGAACGGTATGGAGATTCCAATCCTGGAAAAGGTCTTTGAGAATATCAAAAAGTTCTGCTGCTTCAATGGCCAAAGAGTGTTCTCTATTCCACTCTTTCATTTCGGACTTCAGACTCAACAACTCCTCTGGAGTCATTTCTAATGGAAGCACCTGCTCGAAAAATGACCTTACAAAAATGTTACCAGAGATTGCTGCGATATCTTCGCCTTTTGAATCAATAAACTGAACTGATGTGACGAATTCGCCCTCAACTATTTCACTCGTCACTTTGAAACCAAAGATTAGAGCTTCACCCCCTCCCGGTTCAATTGTATCGATTACTTGGCTTAAGGATTCTAGTGGCTCAAGGCTCTCGTTTGGATACAACAAAATCTTGATGGACACCTCATGAATTGGTTCCAAGGTATTATTCTCCACAGTCATTCCAAATTCAAGACTTTCTGGAGCAGCTGTGTAGGTACTAGTCACCTCAACATCTTCCGATGTCTTTAATGGTATGACATCTGTATCAAGAAGTATCTCGCCTGGATTCTCCCATTTCTCGGGAATTCTAGTACCATGGTACTTATCTGTAGCATATTCCTCTAGCCAGCCTAGTGAGTATTTGATTGCATCTCTCACAGTTTCATTGTTATCAACTAGGTATAGCTTGAGAATATCAATTGCCTCTTTGTCTTCGGTATATGCTAACATTCCTGCAGCAACTGTACGAACCATAGGGTTCTCATCGTTCAGAGATATGTCTAGTGCTTCGAAAGCCGCATCACCGAATTCCCCGAGTCTGCAAACAGCTAGTACTCTAAGGTCATCATCCCCTGTAAGTGCAGCATCCTTACAAGCCTGAATACTAGTTAAATTAGCCAACATCTTGTTTACAATATCATTGGGTTTTTTCATGATTCCCTTCATTGCTTTTTTCAAACGGTCGACTGTTTCACTTCCTCCCAAGGCTGAATCAATTGAACGCTCAGTTTTCCTAGCCAATAGTTGTCCTCCTGTTGATGGCCATTATGACTATAGATAATGATTATTGTGATGTGACATCAATTTCTTGAATTAAAACGATGCAGGGACTCTGAATAAATGACATATCAACAAGACTTTTACGCAGCCTAAAAGCTCAGCCATCTGAAATGGTCCTGTGTGTGTGACAGAAATGGATACTCTAGAAACCTCAATATTTCTGAAACCAATCATACTTAGGACTCAGGCTGAGCATGGATCTGAGATCACTCGCCGGTTTGTTATGAACAAGGTTGGACGTATGTTTGCAGCCGCAATGCAGGACCGCAGTATTAGACTATTTGCTGCTGATAATGGTGAAGAGATGCAACGGATGCAAGATGAGTTTCTCTGCACCTCTATAGCCTTTAGTCCAAGAGGTGACATTGTAGCCTCTGGAAGTGTTGAACGTGTTGTGAAACTCTGGGATATCAGAACTGGAGATTGTATTGCCACTTTAGAAGGTCATGAATATCCTGTTCTTGCATTGGCTTTTTCACCCGATGGCAACAAGCTAGTGTCTGGAAGTGGTGATACTACCCTGATGATCTGGGATGTTGAAAATCATTCACGGATTCTCCATTTGAAGGGACACGGTTTCTATGTCGTAGCCTGTGACTGGGATCCAAAAGGTGATCGAATTGTTTCAGGATCTGTTGATGCCAATATTTGTGAGTGGGATTCAAACTCTGGTAAAATGATTCATCGTCACAGTGAACACAGTGCTGCTGTGCAACAAGTCCGTTTCTCTCCTGATGGGTCTCGTCTAGCATCCTGCTCCTCCGATCTTAGCACGATTCTCTGGGACTCATCTGGGAAACCGATGAAAGCAGACCACATACTTCGAGGCCATATCACCGAGGTTCGAGCAATCTCCTTTAGTGAGGATGGTAAGTACCTTGCTTCTGGTTCTAGCGATAAAACAATCTATCTCTGGGATACTGAGAAACTAGCTATTCAGGGCGAAGCTAGAACCATGGGTGAAATTGATGGGATTGAGTGGTATCCCAATACATCCTCTTTCCTGACTGCTGATGGTACTGGTGCTATCATACGTTGGGAGGTGACTGATCTTGCAGCCACCATAGCTCCATTTGAAGCACTTTTGGAGGAAATTAAGTCTACATTAAGTCTTGAAACAAGAGATGGACTAATCAAGAGGTTTGAAGACCTCTGTGCGAATTATAATGAAGAAACCTTAGCAACAAAGAAGGTCTTCTATCTAGTTTGGCAATGCAAACGTGAATTAGGTCTATTGAAAGGAACCGCCAGGAAAGCATAACGATTGCTATGTTGATGTCATTTCGCTGATGTCTTTAGATTCTTCAATCATTATCCTACAAAGATTGGCATATGCCTCTTCGACATTTTCTCCAGTTAATGCACTAGACTCAACATACATGAAACTGTTATTCTTGGCGTACTCTTCTCCCTCTTCTGTAGCGACAACTCGACTATCTTTCAGGTCTACCTTGTTTGCTACTACGACCAAAGGTATCTCTTTTTGTAGACTCCTGAAAGCTTCTTCTTTCCAGTTTTCTATATTAATGAATGTCCGTCTTCGAGTCACATCATATAGCAAGAGACCACCTCGCGCACCTCTATAGAATCCTTGACGCACAGACTCGAATCTTGGCTGACCTGCAAGATCCCATATTTGCAGAGTCACATGCGCATTAATATCATCTAGTTGAAGTCTTTTAACAGCAAAGTCACTCCCGATAGTGCGTTTGTAGTCTGTATCAAAGAAGTTCTGGGTAAATCGAGTTGTCATAGCTGTTTTGCCTACAGCACCGTCTCCTAACATGACAATCTTGTAGCGGTACTCAGCAGGCATCGCACTCTTACTCCGTACTCATGTCCAGAAGTCGAGTGCATTTAAATTTCTACTGTCGTCAATTCAATCTCACATTGTTTATTAGGGAAACGAATAACTCGATGGTAGACCGTTGGTTAAATGGAGATAATTAGGATGAGTCGTCCTGACTATAGTGTTCTTCCAAAGATTCTCGAGCAAATGAATAAGGAGGGTGGATTTACACTCGCCGCTCTTGTCAGAGACGATGGGTTCTCAATTGCCTCAGCAGTTTCTTCCGGTGCAGATCGAGATGTTGTTGCGGCAGTCTCTGGTTTTATCTCTGACTCAGCTGAGCGAGTTAGGAAAGAATTGATGCTTGGTGATATTCGTGATATTAGTCTTCGGTGCACTCATGGGAAAGCAGTCTTCAAGAAGATTGGGACTACTGGAAAGCAGGCACTCATTTTGGCTGCTGTCATGCCTCGTGATGTTAGATATCATTCACGACCAATAGGAAAAGCAGCAACAAGAATCAAGCGTCTATTGAAGTACTGATATTACCCAGGTAATAATAGCCGCTGAAAAAGAGCATTCGCCAACACCCTCAAAACATTCAAGTGACTAGCATTTCTTTGAACCTTGCCGTTTCTCAAACCTAGGAGTGCTTCCATTTGTCGGACAAAAAGACACGCAAGGCATCGATAGAAGAGGACGACTCTGAAACAATCGAGGTCGTTTTCTTCAAGTCTGACTCTTGCGCATTTTGTCCACGAGCAGAGGAAGTAATAAGAGAAACAATTGAAAACTTTGGCTCTGACGTATTTACGTTGAAAGTGATTAACGTCAGCGAGAATCCAGAAGCCGCCGAAGAGTATGGTATCTTTGCTCTTCCAACAGTAATGATAGGTGGAGTGTCAGTAACCGGTATTCCCGAACCAGACTTACTGATGAAGATGGTTCTTGGTGCTAAAGTATTGACGAAAAAGAAGGATGAGTCAGAATGAGCGACACTACAATAGAACGAGTAAAGACTGGAATTCCCGGCCTCGATGAACTAATTGAGGGCGGCTTTCCCAGAGGTGATACAATACTTGTCGCTGGAAAAGCTGGGACAGGAAAGAGCATTCTTGCAACTCAGTTCATCTATAAGGGTGCAACTGATTATAATGAAGCTGGCGTATTAGTAACACTCGAAGAGCCTCCTCACCTCATTAAAAGGAACATGATTCGATTTGGAATGGACCTCGAGAAGCTTGAGAAGGAAAAGAAGATTTCAATAGTAGACCTGTCACCATCTAAGGAAGTAGCTCCAGTAACTATTGGAGAGTATCCCAGCTTTGACCTTTCCGGACTGGAGGCTATTATTCTCAATCATGTGAAGAAATTGAATGCAAAACGTGTTGTTCTCGACACCCTTTCAATTCTAGCGTATAAATTTAAAAGTCGAGATATCCTTCGTGAGGAATTCTTCAAGCTCGCTGCTAGTATCACAAGGACTGGTTGTACGCTCCTTCTTACCAGCGAAATTCCAGCTCATGAACAGGGATTTGGTGTTTTTGACATCGAAGCCTTCTTAGCATCAGGTGTTATTGTACTTTATAACGAGAAAATAAGTGACACATCACGATCTCGTTCAATTGAGGTTCTCAAATTGAGAGGCTCAAAGCATAGTTCAAGGATTCATTCCATGAGAATAACCGACGAAGGAATCCGAGTATGGCCTGGCGAAATCAGTCCTGGGCGTTAATCGGAGAAACAGCGAGGACCTTAAAGTGGTTGAGAATCAGAACACACAAAGGGTGGTGCAACCACCAGCAAAAGCCACTCCTATGATTAGTGATCTTGTCAAGTTTGGTCAACTTACGCAAGTGTCATACATGTTGGTTGGTCCTCTTGGGTCGGGAAAGACAACCTATGCTGAGGCATTCCTCGCTGAGGGGCTTGGATCCGGCTTTCCAGCTGTATTTGTTACAACTGATGTATCTCCAAGAGTCATTCGAAATGATATGAGTCGCCATGGATGGACAATAGATGAAGATGAGCTATCTGGCAAGTTCATCTTCATTGATGGATACTCCGAGCGAATGGGTGCTCCAACGCTTGGTCCTGCAAGGTCCCTAACAAAAGTGGATGATATCAGTGAACTTGGAATTGTCCTATCCGAGGTCCTGGAGAATCTTGTAGTCGCACGTGTGGTTATTGACAGTCTTTCCACATTGATTCTTCATTCTACTCCTGCTACTATGCCACGAGCAGTTCAACGGTTGAGTGGTAGAATTAAGCAAGGATCGCATAGTATCATGTATATTCTTGAGGAGGGTGTACATGAGGAAACGACATATGCAACCTATTCCTACCTAGCTGATGCAGTTCTGAGATTCAGAATTGATGATAGCGGTCCAATACCTCGCCACCAAATTAGGATGGAGCGTATGAGGGGGACTGACACCTCTCGTGAGTGGCATGATTTTGTTATACATCGATAATTTTTTTCTGTGAAACCTTTAAAGCAGGAAGAGAGAGCATCATCGGATAGGAGAGGCTCCTTTGCAAGACCTGTTGATAGCAACATTGAGAGACATACTCTGTGCAAACCTATCTCTCGATGATGGGCTCTCAGCAGTTCAGAATATCCCTTTCGATGACAGTGAAGAAGCAAATACTCTCTTTGATATAGCACGTGCCATTGAAGAGATAATTCTTCGTAGAACTGGTCTTGCTAGTGCTAAGCTTACTGAGTTATCGATTCGATTGTCTTTCCATAAAAGCCGCGTACTTCCTGAACTACTATTGTTACTTGACACAAGATATACGAATAGTTTCAGACGCTCTGAATGTGAGCTACTTCCGGATATTGAAGCAATTCCCAATCTCATTGACATGCTTGGTGAGCTTTCACAAGCACTAAGTTCTTCAATTCGTCTTAATCTCAGACCTCTACTCCCTTTCCTAGCTGACGAAGTTCTCATGACACTAAATGCGATTTACGATAGACGTCATGAGGGATCTACCAATCTTGCTTTGTATGAAGTGCACAATCTTGCATGGGTTCTATCTGAGGAGGGTTTCTTTGAGGGTGCTGAACTACTTCTTAATCGATTGATTGAGATAAGCAATGAGATTGGCCTAAAAGATCTTTTATATGAGCTTACGTTTGACCATTCCTGTGTTCTCACGGAACTCCGACTATTTGAAGATGCTCGAGAGAAATTAAAGGATTTAGAGCGAAGAGCTAGAGCACTAAATGATCCTGTTTGGCTTGCGGCGGTCAATCTCCAACTAGGAGTAAATGAAACTAGAGATGATTCGGTTTCACACCGTACTGCACGCGATATTGGCGATAAAGCCGCAGAACTCTATGATTTAGCTTTTAACGCAAAACTTGTGGGAAAACCTGAAGTGGGGTTAGCTCACCTTGTTATTGGTTCGAGTATCTTGGCAAACGGTTGGCGCGAGGGCGTTCCTCAAGCCATAGAGCGGCTCCAGCTTGGACTCAGAATATTCTATAGTATTGAAGACTTAGATGCAAGTCAAAGAATTCACATATTCAAAACGTTAGCAGGACTTGGTTTCGCACATGGGTTACTTGGTGATCATGAAAGCATCACTAAAGCAACAGAGTATTTTGATGCAGCTAAGGAATTACTACGGGAATTGAAAGACATATACCCTGATACTGACCTTGAAGTTGCTAGAACCGAGAATGCAATAGGTTGGGCATGCCTATGCACAGAATGTGATGAGTTTTGGTCAACTGGAGTGGAAGCTTTTGAAAAAGCTGTGAAACTAAGAGAAGACCATTTCTCTGAGGGTCGGATTTCAGAAATCGAGCTCATTGGGACTAGAATGGGTTTAGCACTTTCTAAGATGCGTGTGATTGAAAGGTCAGATATAGACATCCAAGATCCACTTCGTGAGATTCTTGTACAATATGTTCCTCTCTTTCCTACTGACAATCGCGCTTTCGTAGAAGTAGCAATTGCAACCTATAATGTCGTTTGGTTGCTAATTCGACATGGAGGTACAATCCCTCCAAGACTCATGAGGCTTCTAGATGATATCGATAGGTTACTTTTCGATGTACAAATGGATGAAGATTCGATCTTTATTCAAGGTGTTTCACTTGTCGTACCATTCATAGAGTCCTCATGGAACACTCTTCTGGACCGATCCAAGATTATGAGTCAGAATGCATCAGAGCTTTCTAATGTTGCTAGCTTAATGGCAGCTCTATCAACAGCAAAGATGAATTTGAGTGCACTAAACGTTGAGGTTGGTGGCCGTATCCAACCTCCTGTAGACGACACTGTCCTTGAAACCGATCCTCTTTTGGCTCAATATTGGTTAGGTCAAACATACCTTGTCCAGACAATAAGAGCATTTTATGATAACAAGGACTACTCTGAATTGGCTAGTGGTTTCTATGGAGCTGCTATTGCATTTGGTGATGTCCTTAGAATAGAACCATCATTTATTGAGTCAGCAGAGTTCATTAAAGCAACATCCTCATCGATATCACAGCTTTTGCGTCGTTTTTCACTAGCGCTTGAAAATCAATATGCAGCCTATGTTGATAAGAGCAAATTTCCTGGAACTCTCATTGTTTCTGATCAAACTCAATATGACTACCTTTTAGCCGAAGACTGGCTTGGATTGATTAAAATCGCAGACGCCTATCTTCAAATGGTTGAACAATCAGAAATGGTTGAAGCCCAACCTTACCTTAATGCAGTCTTCTCAAATCTGAATCGAGCACTGCTAATGATCGATGGTGTATCTCTAGTGGACCGTAGAGTAGTTTCACTACTTGGAACTGTTTTGAATAGAAGGTTCTATCTTCGACGTTAACCTTGACATTTAGTCAAAACGAATCTCAGGATTTTTGATGTTTCGATAACCTCCAGTTCGAGCTCCCCATGTTGCCCATCCGGAAGTGGAAGTTCGAATCTCATTAGCTAGACCAAATGATTCTTTCACAGGTATCTCTGCGTCAAGTCTGTAAAGAGATCTGTTGGAGTTTATTTCCAGAACCTGTCCTTTTCTCCTTGAAATGATGGCGCTCAAGGTTCCAACATACTCTTCAGGAGTGCTAATTTCAAGATGTATCCATGGTTCCAAAACAACCGGGGCACCTGTTGATACACTTTTTCGGGCTACATCTATCAGTGGTTGCGTGATGTCTCTCCATGAAGTTTCAGGTGCTTCTGACTTGATATGTACTCCTTCTATAAGTAATCCCAATCTTCGCATTTTTTCACCACGTAATGGTCCATTTCGAATGATTGTCCTAAATGCCTCCTTAATCAACTGAGCTTCGTCTCCAAACGGATTGATTGTCTTAGTACAATCGATAATCCAGGAGGACGACCCTAGATCTTTATCAATCACTGTTCCAAGGGTGTCTGGCACTATTTCATCGGATGTAATAATCGCACGAATAGTGAATGAACTGACATTCTCATTTACACTAGAAAATGGTTTACCATCAGTTGTAAGTTGTTCTCTCAGAAGGACCATTGGTTTTCCAAGTGTGACTTCTAATCCTTGCCTACTAAGTTTCTCAACTGTAATCTCAATATGAAGCTCTCCTGCTCCCGAAAGGAGCATTTCACCTGTTTCTGGATTGACTTCGAATTCTAGAGCGGGATCTGTTTTCACATATGCTTCAATTGGTGCTTGTATGTTTCCCAAATCTACTAAGCTCTTTGGTTCTATTGCGTAGGTTACAACTGGCTCTGTCGGATATTGCAGTGCAATCATCGGAGGGATTGTTTCTGTTGTTTTTTCGAAAGTTTCTGTTTCAACAAGAGTATCACCAACCGCAATGTTTCTCAATCCCGAAATGAATGCCAAATTTCCTGCGGGCACTTGCGAAAGATCGACTCGAGTTTTTGACATATACATACCAATCTGCAGTGACTTCCTTTGTTCTCTCGTTCTTAGATTAGTCAGAAGCTTTGCTCGCTCTAAAGTTCCAGAAAAAATCCTCACGGCTGTAACAGTAGATGCATGTCTATCCGGTTGGACCTCTCCAACAACACAAATACAAGGGCCTTTTGCACTACAATTAATGAGACTTCTTCCAATCTCCGAATCTGGACTACCTTCCCAAAGCATAGGGATTCTATATGACTGTGCCTCTTTGGGATTTGGAACTACTCTAACAACAGAATCCAATACTACCCTGGCAACAGGAAACCTCTCACCTATCTCCTTTCTTTTTCCAGCCTTGTATGCTTTTTCAATCTCATCAAGAATTGAGAGGAACGCATTTGTCAAATCCGCAGCTTTTTCACTGCCTCCAGTGTATTCCTTCAGAGTAACTATATCGAGTCCCCATTTATCAATTGCTGAACCTACACTAAGCGAACCATTGCTGAAGGATATCTCCCATTCTTCCAGTCTTTTATCGTCAAGGTACTTTCCAAGCATTGCATTGAATTCTCTAACTAGTTTATTAATTTCTGAAGCAGTCTTTTGACTGTTCAATCTTCGTTCTCTGATCAGCCTGTCAACCTTATTCACAAAGAGCACTGGTCTAACCAGTTCCATCATCGCTTGTCTTGTCACAGTTTCAGTTTGAACCATTATGCCTTCGATCGCATCAACTACAATTACTGCACCATCGGTAAGTCGAAGGCCTCGGGTTACATGACTTGAGAAATCGATATGCCCCGGAGTGTCTACAAGATTGATCAGGTGGTCTACTCCTTGAAATGAATGAATTAAAGAAATTCCAGACGCTTTAATCGTGATACCTCTCTGTTGTTCGATATAATCATAATCGAGAAGTCTGGCTGACGCAGCAACTTCCTTGGAAAGCAATCCAGAAGCAGCAATCAATGAATCACTTAGTGTGGTTTTTCCATGGTCAATATGAGCTATTATCGTTACGTTTCGGATGTTCTCAGTTTCACTCACTAAGGCGGTAACTCTTTCCTTCACGAATTTCTTATACAAGTGAGACAACGTAGGTCTACCTGACCTTTTTCTTAAAATCTGCTTTCAGTATCTCTATCTCTGAATCGCATTTTGCACAACGCATTATAATAGATTTGTCACTTCGTGATACTTCTTCACTCAGTGGCTGACCACATTTACAAACAAATCCCACAAGTCTTGCTGGGTTGCCAAGAACGAGACCATATGGTGGCACATCATGTGTAACAACAGCTCCACTTCCAATCATACAAAACTCGCCAAGAGTAATGTTACAGATTATTGTTGCATGTGCTCCTATCGAAGCTCCTCTCTTTACAGTCGTTTTCATGATCTCCCAAGACGCACTGAACGCTCGAGGATACAAATCATTGGTGAAAGTCATGTGAGGACCGCAGAAGACATCATCTTCAATTGTTACTCCGTTATACACCGAAACTCCATTTTGTATTTTCACATTGTTACCTATGACAACATCTGCATCAATATAGACATCCTTGCCAATGGTACAATCTTTGCCAATCTTTGCGGTCCCTCTAACATGAGCAAAATGCCAGATTCGTGTTCCTTCGCCAATCTTGGCTCCTTCATCGATGACAGCTAGTGGGTGAATGAAGACATCACTCATTTGACTCACAAATTTACTCAAGCGCTTCGTCGAGTTAACCTTTGCTCTTTCTTGTCTTCTTCTTGGACTTGTTTGGTGCTACAGGCACCACAATCTCTTCCACAAGGAGCAACCGAACCTCCAAGAGCACCAGGTGCCAAGTTTAATTGCAAATACTTGGGAGCAACCGGCGCATTTCCAAACCAGCTCTCTGATTTTCTCACGCCTGGCTCTGTTCTCATACTGCATGTTCCAATTATCGATTCAAGACTCCATGTGTCCTCTGCAACCATTACTGCGAATACATTGTATCTTCCTGTCACCGGAGCAAACATTAGCAGTCTCGGGCAGCTCATGTATTTCTCTTGTATTCTTTCTGCAACTTCCATGTCTTCTGTTTCGAGTCCCATAAAGAGAATC
>SMTZ1_10002831_pt1 | contig 21090 bp, 18 predicted proteins | sample DeeMarSWOR136_30_FD_25667 | JGI IMG/M metagenome (IMG submission 25667) | reverse complement strand
CGAGATCCGGCGACTCATGCCTGGGAACCGATATATGGTGTTCATTACAATAAGGCAGCGGCTAATGCGGCTGGTCTTCCTTTCCCTTATGATGTGGGAGCACAGAGGCAGTGCTGGCTAATCAATTTACTCACTAACTGGATGGGTGATGAGGGGTGGTTAAAGGAGAATTATGCCGAATACCGCCGCTTCGTCTACCTCTCGGACGTAGTATGGTTTCGGGGTAAGGTAACCAAGAAATATATAGATCAAGATGGCGAGTATTGCGTAGGAATCGAAACGAGGTAGCCCTTCCGTCAAGAGATAAGGGAACTTGGCCAGTGGAGAAAAGACTACCAGCAAAGTAGTTCCGCGGCACTGGCAAAGGGGTCTTTTCCTAGGCTGATATTTCGCAGCTACCCTCCGGTTTAAAAATACAATGCAGAAGGATCATTGAATATGCGCATGGAATATAAAAGTAACAAAGAGTTTAGAGAGAACTTCAAATTAAGCGAGAGGTGGGAAGTTTTTGACGGGAACCGTAATAACCTCAATGTAGCCTATGAGTGCCTAGACCGTCACCCTAAAGACAGAATAGCGATGCGAACGAAGTTTGCTGACGGAAGAACAGAGACCCATACTTTCGGAGAGTTATCTCGTTTGACATCGCAGTTTGCCAATATGCTTGAGAGGTTAGGCGTAAACATTGGTGACAGTGTGGCCATAGTGCTGAACCCCTCGCTGGAATTCTACGTGACGCTATTTGGTATATTGAAGAGGGGGGCGGTAGTAGTGAGTAGTGTCTTGCTCGCCACTCTTTGGTCCTGAAGCTATTGAGTACCGGGTTACTAAGGCTAAGGCCAAAATGGTGGTAATTGAGAGAGACAAGATAGGGATGATTAAGGAAGGCTTAGTTCCACATGTGGTCATTGCTGACGAGCTACGAGAGCAAATACAGAGTGAAGATGAGCATTACCAACCTACTACTTCTGGCGATGCCCTTGCTTTCCTCCAGTTCTCCAGCGGCACCACTGGCGTACCTAAAGCAGTCCCGTACGGGCATAAGGCAGCCACTATGGCGGCAGTACATGTGAAGTTTGGTATCGGTCTGCGTGAGGATGACAGCTATTTTTGTCCATCATCACCGGCATGGGGTATGGGCATCTGGTATGCAACCATAGGACCATTAATATTCGGAAATGCCATGGGTAGTTACTCTGGTAAGTTTGACCCGGTACGGGTTCTTGAGGCGCTTGAGGAGTTTGAAGTCACCAATCTATTTGCGGCGCCCCTTGTCTACCGGAAAATTATGAATTGTGGCAAGCTTGACGATTATAAGCTTAAGCTCAGGCGGCTAACCTACACTGGTGGTAAACTGGACTGGGATGTAATTCAGTATTTCCAAAAACGATTAGGCCTTATCATACAGTCGTGCTACGGGTCAACCGAGGTGGGCGTAATTCTCGCCGATTACGACTTTGACGACTGGATCGTCAAACCGGGGAGCTTGGGAATGCCTTTGCCCGGGAGGAAAATAGCTGTGATAGATGATGAGGGTGGGGAGCTACCCCCACGCGAGGTGGGCAAGATAGCAGTACGGTCGAGAGACAAATGGGTCACATTGGGAGATACAGGATACGTTGATGAGGATGGCTACTTCTGGTACAAAGGCCGGATTGACGACATAATAATATCTGCAGGATACACGATCGGGCCCATTGAAGTAGAAAAAGTACTTAAGCAGCACCCAGCAGTTGAAGAGGCTGCGGTGGTGGGTAGTCCCGACAGAGATCGGGGGGAAGTAGTTAAGGCCTTCGTTGTAGCTAGCCGTGAGCCAACCGAAGAGCTAAAGAAAGAGATAAAAGAGTTTGTCAAGACGCGTTTGAGCAAGCACGAATATCCTAGAGAGATAGAATTTGTTTCTGAGCTCCCCAGGACCCCAGATGGCTAGAGAGATAGAATTTGTTTCTGAGCTCCCCAGGACCCCAGATGGCAAAACTATGAGGAAGGTGCTCAGACGAAGAGAATATGAGCGGGCCGGGAAAAAGCTAGAATAGTTGGTGTTACTTCCCGGGGTTTACTTCAGAACCTACTAAGTCTATTGTCGAGTCGGTATGCGTAGGATCAATAGTGTAAAGAACGGAAAGGGTTGCTTTAGCAAAAAGTGGTAGAACGATATTAAGGCTGAGAACGGAAATATGATACCTATGGTTGAATTACGATTAATAATTAGAGAGATCGACTCTCCTACATGAGCGTAGCGTATAATATGTAATAAAAAGGGAATTAATATAATGGGTAGACTATACGGTAAGGACGATTAAGGAGGATGGTAATGAGGCTGTATTTGTCGAAGTTGACGTCTCTAAATCAGAAGATGTTAGAAAGATGATAAATATGGCCGTAGATAACTATGGTAGATTAGACATCCTCTATAATAATGCTGTTATTGCGCCGGTCGATCCGGTACTAGAATCGACAGAGGAGAAGTGGGAGAAGGTCATCGGCGTTAATCTAAAAGGGGTCTGGTTAGGAATGAAATATGCTATTCCCGAGATGATTAAGTCAGGGGGAGGGTCAATCATCAATATTAGCTCCGTAACCGCAGATCGGGGCTTCCCGAATTTAACCTCTTATACGGCCTCAAAAGGGGGAATATTATCATTGACAAGGGAAGTGGCGGTAGAATTTGCTTCTAAGAACATTCGTGTTAATTGTATTTGCCCCGGGGTTATCGCTACACGGTTAACGTTGGAGGAGAGGACTCCAGAGGAACTGGAAAAAGAGACGATAGTAATGCCTATGAGACGATTTGGCCGACCAGATGAAGTTCATAAGGTCACGTTGTTTTTAGCTTCTGATGATTCCTCTTACATAACTGGGCAGACACTGGCTGTTGATGGAGGCTGGGAAGCTGATGCCTATATGACATGAATGGCTGAAAAGTCTTTTGTGACATAGCAACTCATTATGTTTGGCATGCAATGAAGAGCAGCTAAATAATGATAATTGTTCCAAGTAAGTTTAAAATAGAAAGATTAAAGGAGATACCTGATTAACTACAATTTTAAAGAATACCTATAATTATTGTCAATTGATAAGCAATAGATCACGATGGGTGGAGGGAGACAAGCTAATGGAAATAAGAAAAGCAAAGCAAGTCAACATGTACAGGACGATGGTGCGCCATCGCGAATTTGAGGATAGACTTTTCAAAGAATTTTCGGCGGGTCGTGTTCCTGGTTTTCTTCATCTAAGTCAGGGACAAGAAGCTATTGCCGCGGGTTCAATGGCAGCACTAGAACCTAATGACTATATCCTAACTCATCATCGCGCCCACGGTCATCTACTTGCCAAAGGTGGAAAGACAGATCTGATGATGGCCGAAATATATGGCAAGAAGACTGGCTACAACCAGGGTAAAGGAGGTTCTGTTCACCTTGCCGGAGTAGATGTTGGTGTGTTAGGTGCTCAGGGGATTGTGGGCGCAGGCGTAACAATTGCTGTAGGGACAGCTCTTTCTGCCCAAATGAGGAGAACAAACCAAGTCACCATATGCTTCATTGGTGATGGTGCCACTAATACCTCTAGGTTCCATGAGGGGATGAATCTAGCCTCAATCTGGAAGCTCCCTGTCGTCTACGTGGTTGAGAATAATATGTATGCCGAGACTACGCTCGTTAGCTACGCTATGAATATACCTAACATTGCTGATAGAGCTGCCTCGTATGGGATCCCAGGGGTAACTGTTGATGGAAATGACGTAATAGCGGTATACGAGGTAGTGGGTGAGGCAGTGAAAAGAGCCAGAAAGGGTGATGGCCCCACCCTCTTAGAGTTGAAGACCTGCCGATGGGGTGGGCACTATACAGGAGATCCTCAAGTCTACCGAAGCAAAGAGGAGATTGAGGAATGTATGAAGAGGGACCCCATAAAGAGATTCAGAGAAAGACTCATTGCAGAGAAGCTACTGACAAAAGAGGAAGTAGATAAAATTCATAAAGAAGCGGCGGAGGAAATGAATAATGCAGTGAGGTTCGCTGAGGAAAGCCCACTTCCGGATCCCGAAGATACTTTGAAAGACGTATATGTCAATGAGATAAAGACTAGCAAAGTACCTGATGTTTCTCGAGTGCAAGAGATGAAAGAGATAACCTTTCTGAAAGCAGTAACTGAGGCTGTTGATGAAGAAATGGCACGTGCCCCGAGCGTATTTGTAATTGGCGAAGATGTAAGGATTTGGGGAGCTCCTCGTGGTGAGTTTCGGGGGCTCGTCGATAAGTATGGGACTGAAAGAGTACGGGATACACCAATATCGGAAACGGCAATCTTAGGGTGTGCTATAGGTGCTGCGGCAACCGGGATGAGACCAATCGCAAATATAATGTATGCCAATTTTTTAGCTGTGTGTGGGGATGAGCTAATAAATCAGCTAACCAAGATGAGGTATATGCTTGGCGGAAAGATAAAGGTACCAGTGACCATAATGTCTTATTCGGGTGCTGGTTTTTCAACCGGTGCTCATCACGCAAATAATCTCTATGGATTGTTGATGAATGTAACCGCGCTTAAGATTGTGGTACCGTCTACTCCCTATGATGCCAAAGGTCTGCTAAAATCAGCCATTAGAGAGGACAACCCTACGATATTTCTTTCCCATCAGATGCTCATGCGTAGGGACGTGAAGGAGGAGGTGCCCGAGGAGGAGTATACATTACCCTTGGGACAGGCAGATATTAAAAAAGAAGGCAGCGATGTTACTATTGTCGCAATAGGATTAATGGTTCAACGTGCACTAGCTGCTGCTGAGCAGCTTAGGGCAAAGGGAATAAGCGCAGAGATTATTGACCCGCGTACCTTGGTACCCTTGGATAAACAGACAATTATTGATTCGGTTAGAAAGACAGGCCGGCTGGTGATTATCGATGAGGAGCCCATTACTGGAAGTGCTGCGGCCGAAATTGCAGCCGTAATAGCTGACGAGGCCCTTGACCTTCTTGATGCTCCAATAAAAAGAGTCTGCGCTCCTGATACGCCTATTCCATTCAGTCCTATCCTAGAGAAATTTTGGATGCCCGATGAGCAAGACTTGATTAGGGCGATAAACGAAATTACGTAATTGAATTTATACCCTATTTACTAGGGGGGGTCATTGTTCCAGTGATAAGAAATGCTGATAAAAAATCACTGGCTGAAATAATCCAGTAGGTAAAAACTCTAACCCAGAGGGCAAAGGAGAGAACATTAACACTAGAGGAGGTTAAGGGCGGGACCTTTACTATGTAGTAATTTAGGAGCTATCGGGGGTGGATAGCGTTTTGACACCCTAATCATAAACCAGCCACAGTCAGCGATCTTAGGTACCGGGAGCATTACAGAAAGGACTGTCGTTAGAGATGGGCAAATTGTAATCAGGCATATTATGACATATAGCTTCACCTACGATCACAGATTAATCGACGGTGCTATGGCTGTCCAATTTATGAAAGATCTCATAATGTTACTTGAGAACCCCAGTTTTTTGTCAACATAATGTGGCGACTCAAAATATCGCTTCTTATACATTATCGCTCGGCGTTGTCTTTAATTTTGGGGGTAAAAAATCTACCTAGCGACTTCAAATCTTTAAGTTCAATGTGCCTTCAGTGAAGAGACATGCTATCGAGGAATATTTTCTTAATGATAATTTTCCCAAGTCTGGGACTATCTTCATCTGATATGATAACAACAAAGATAGCCGTAATATAGTTCGATCCCTCTAACTAAATATGTCAAATAGGGGTTCACATGAACCAAGATTTAGCTCCCAATAGGGAGCTAAATCTTTTTACCTGCAGAGAAATTTACTACTAATTTTTTGATTTTGCTTATAATCCGAGGGTAGTCGATTGGATTCCATCCTACCGAGAAGCCGCTGTGCCGAATCTATTTTTATGAAGCCATTTAAAGGCCGGACGCACTGTGCTTCGTTTTTTACCGAGAAATACTTCCTTACTGATGAATTCTCCCTCTACACCTATCAATACCATGGTGGCTAATTCGTAGTCTTCTGGGAGGCCTAAAAGCTTTTCCACCGCTAATTTGTGTTCTTCCCGAAAAATGGATGTTACAATGCCAAGCCCATCATTAGTTGCAGCCAATACCATATTCTCGATGCACATCCATGTGCTGGCTATGTTCTCGATATTCATCCATGGCTTTCTCCCCACTCCATGCCCTTTCTTATTGCAGACGGCGATAACGGTGCAATTGCGATAGGCATCTTTCTGCCGCATAGCTCCCTTGAGAGGAATAGGTTTTTCAAGAGTTTGCTGGCAGATGTTTTCAATGAGTCTGGGGTCATCTAAAATCATTTCATCAACGATCATTTTCAAACTCTGCTGATATTTATACTCGGCAATCTGTTCAATAAGTCTGGGCTCATCAATAATAATGAATTCCCACGGCTGAATATTTGACCCGGAAGGTGCCTTTGTACCTGCAAGTATTATTCTTCGTAATTGCTCTTCTGAGATCCCCTGCTTAAAGACGCGCACTGATCTTCTTTCTTCAATCGCTTCATAGACTTCCATCTTAACCTCCCTGCCTTACGGTCCATAGCATTTATAGATACTGGATTCTACTCGTATTATCTTTTAAAGACATATAATAAAGATATGTGTAGGGCAAATTTTATCATGATTTCGTCTGTCATTCAACGCATTAACAGGGATACCGACACTATTGGATCGTTTTTCTGACAAAGAAAGACAAAAAGTGCATGGCTTAAAGATTTATTGATAAAGTAGTTAACAATGTGACAAGTTCGCTCATTCGAAGCAAGTTATCTGGTTAGAGATTCCCTGTCAATACGTATTTTGTGAGAGGTCTTTTATAGTCTGTTGAATAGTCAAATATTCAGTCTTTCAAGTATTTAATTGATAAATATATAAGAGGGGTATCGCACAATGAAAGAGATTAATGCCCTTAAACAATTGGGTTAGAAATGTTACAGGTGTTAAGTAAAAAATACTTTTAAACAATACTTGGCTCGTTAGTCCCATACACAGGGTAGTTCTACCATGGAACGCGTGCTCAAATGTGACTACGCCCCTACCCACCAGTATATCTTCTGCTTAATTTAACCACGTTCTCAAAAGCCTCAGCTCCACTGTTTATCGGTATGACCTGTTTTGGCAAATTACAAGGCGTAATCTCGGCAGGCTTTTCGTCAACTTAACATATGATTCATACATCAATACGAGAAAACGCCTATCTATGGTTATTCCATAACTCCACCAATTCCAGCTCAGTTAGTCTGGCTTCCGTAGGATGACCGGTATCCGAATCCCATCCCATGGCCTCACGATACTCACTCACTAGAGTACGAATATCTAACGTGATTCCTTTTAAAGGCCCTATGCTCTTGGGCGGTACACCTGCCATTCGGGCTGGCATCTTTACCTTTGATGGCTGAACACCTTCCCTGATATTAAATAGTTGCTGCAGAGTTTGGATTCTGGCGCCGGTCTGCAAAGCTTTCTTCATAGAAATATTCCAGCCAGTGACGGCGCTTAAGAAATCCAAGAGGGGGAAAATCCCAGAAAACACCACCGGAAACAGGCAGACCCCAGCTGACGCCCCCACTTGCCAGTAGCTGGAGGCTGCTGCACTGGCTTTACCCTTGTTCTTATATTCGTAACGCTCGAAACCGGAGAACTGAAGCTCGGGATATGGGGCCAGAGTTGCATTTATGTCAATGCGTGTAAGCGGAGCTGCAGCAGTGTGACGTCCCGGGGTCGGGTTAACCACGAAACCTGTTCCCCGTCCAGGTAAGAACAGGGCGTTATGTAGACCTGGCTCTTGCCCGCCAATATGAATTCCATATGACTCCGCGCCCTTGCCTATTCGCCGAGAGGCTGCCTTAACTCCGTCAGCAAGAACGTCACCGAAACCTTCTCGGCGGATCATCTTCTCTGTTACGGCGATAATAGCTTCTGAATTTCCCCAAGTAAGTTCTATGCCATCGGTATCTACCTTGTTGATAATGCTATTCTCGTAGCACTCCATGGCAAAGGCGATGGTGCTACCTGTCGATATAGTGTCGAGCCCACTGCGGTTACACATATCGTTTAACTTAAATATCGAAGTTAGGTCGTCATTCAGGCACATGTTGCCGAAGGCGGCGACTGTCTCATACTCAGGCTTATGCATTTCAGATAAGAAGTATTTACCTTCAGATATAGCTAGGGTGCCGCCACAGGCAATAGGGCAATTCCAACATGTGTATCTTTTTAATTGATACTTGATAATGTTGTCGCCGTTGCCTATTTTATCGACAGTTGGGAAAGCCTCAATACCAGCAAGCAGCCAGTTCTTTATCGGGCTGGCACCAGATCTCACTAGATCTCCAGTAAGGCCGCAAGTGCCCCACTCTTTTAGTATTCTGATAAACGTTATATCCGACATTTGCTTAATAAAATTCTTACGTAATTGCTTTAGATGCTCAATGTGAGCAACTGGTACTTCTCCTTTTCCTCTCACAGCCACTGCTTTCAGGTGTTTCGATCCCATTACAGCACCAACACCCGAACGGGCTGCGATACGACCCTTGTCATTTACAATACCGCTGATTAAAGATTGATTCTCTCCAGCAGGCCCAATGCAAGCAACCCTGACCTTTGAATCGCCAATTTCCTTGACTAGAATATCTTCAGTCTCATAAGTATCCTTACCCCAAATGTGGGAGGCGTCTTTTATCTCAATTCCGCCATCAGTGACGAATAAGTAGAGTGGTGAGGGCGCAATGCCAGAAATGAAAATGGCATCCCAGCCAGCTAACTTCAATTCATTACCGAAATAACCTCCTGAATTGGCATCTCCCCAGCCCCCAGTAAGTGGAGACTTACATACAACCGTATAGCGGGCGCCGGTAGGCACCTGTGTACCAGTGGCCGGACCGGTGACAAAGCCAATGATATTATCAGGGCCTAGCGGATCAACGCCCCCCCTTTGGCGCTCAAACAAAATGCGTGCACCAAGTCCACATCCTCCTACAAAATGGTGTGCCAACTTACTATCAAGTTTCTCTATCTTGACTTCACCTCTGGTTAGGTCAACGAATCCTAGTCTTCCTGCATAGCCTCCGGTCACTTTGCACCTCCAATTTCTTTAACAATAAGCCTATCCTTATCTTTATCTCGGCTCGAAGTCTTAAGAGCCTAGATATCTATAACGATACCAATTATATCATACAGTATTTCCCACTCTTAATTATTGCAGTGCATGGAAAGGGGTTATTGACAAAAAGCAGTTTTTGTGTAATCTTTAGACCTGTGATATGGTAATATAACTAGTGATAAAATGCCAGTTAGAAAACTCCGCAATGGATATATAAGCCTATATACTGTCTACAAAGCTGATAGTCTTGGGAAGGTAGGTACTGTGCCTATGGGAGAGATTTACTAAGCGTTAGTAGTTCATGGATTGTGTTTCTAGAGGCCATTATGAAGAAACACAGGAGGTGAAAAAATGAGAAGGTTTGTGGTTCCACTGATAGCAGTAATTGTAGTAGTGTCAATGATTTTGGGTGGATGCGCTGCTCCAGCACCAGCGCCGACGACGCCGACGACGCCGACGGAACCGACACGTAAGCCGACAGCAGTACCGCAGCCGGAACCGGCACCAGCACCAGAAGAGGAAATAGGCACAATCCAAATGGGGGTTATAACACCACTGTCTGGAATTGCGGCGCCATGGGGTATACCTCATCTGCGAGGTTTTGAGCTAGCCTTCGAAATTATTAATGAACGGGGAGGCGTGGTGGTAGACGGGAAGCGTTACTATTTTGAGGCAGTGGGCTATGATAACAAGTACTCCGAAGCCGAAACTGTAGCTGTTGCCAACAAGCTTATTTTTGATGATCAAATAGATTATGTTTCCGTCCTTATTCAGGTTGCACCTATTAGGGACCTCTGCCGTGAAGAAGGGGTTTTGATGATTAATTTATCCTGGACATATGAGGCAATTAATCCTGACTACCCTCTTATGTTCCACTACCTTCAGATGGCACAACAAACCCAGGCAGTTCTCACGACGTGGATTGTTGAAAATACAGATGTGGAGCGGTCGGTTGGCTTCGGCCCTGACATTCACGTGGGATATATGGGCCAAGAAATTGATAAGCGTGCAGCCGAATACTATGGCATAGAGAAGGTTGAGACATTCTACTTCGATCCGACTGCTACAGAGTTTTCATCCGACCTAACCAAGGTATTGGAGCTCAATCCCGACTACATAGCACTCAATGGAACGCCTGCAACCCAGGTCGCCCTCATAATCAAACAGGCCCGGGAGCTTGGTTATAAGGGTCTTATAGGCAATGAAGGAGACGGAGCCGCAGGCTTACCAGCGATGGCCGACGTTGCTGGTGCGGAGAATATGGAAGGCTATATAGCCTGGGGTCCAACGGGTCTAGAGGAAACCGAGTACTGGACTCCCGCTATGCAAGACTGGAAGGACCGTTACCTGGAGAAGTACGGGGAGTATGAGCCCACATCCATAGACTGGTCTATGGGAGCATTTAGCCTGGCGGACGGTATTCAACACGCCAATAGCTTGGACCCAGCCGATATTGCCGCAGCTTTAAGGGCACCAGACTTCGAAGGCACGAATCTCTACGGTACCTATAGCTATGGAGGCGAGGAGTTATGGGGGGTTGCCTGTCAAGTATTAGCGCCTATTGCTTTCTATCAGTGGAAAGAAGACGGGAAGGCCCATAATGTTGCCTTTTCGACTCCCGAGGAATACATGCCAATCGCAGTTGACATGGGCATGGCTGGTATATATAAGTAACCAACGGAAAGGGTTGTAGAGCTGGCTCTTTCTCTGGCGGGATAGCTGTCTGTGTAATCCGTGGGTAGGTTTGTGAGTTCTGTGGTCTAAAGAGAGGGGTGGAACGGGTAGCTATCCCGTTCGACCTAGGGTTGGGTTGCCGTTGATAAGTAGCGGTAAATGCGCAGCAGCTAATCTGTGTGCGATAACCTGTCGCAAAGGCTCATGCGTGACATAAATCCACTCTGACATTGCGACTTACCGAAATCATGAGTGAGTGGCAGAAAAAGAGGCTCTAACTAGCTGCAGGGCGGAAGAATCGTTATTGGCCGAAGGAGAAGAGTAAAGTAAGCCTTGGTAAGTGAACGAAAGCGGCCGATAGACGACGGTTTGCAGCGTGTGATGGCTGGGTGGTACAGCTCAATGATTAGTCTGAGGTATCACTTAGAGCGAGGTCGGCAGTTTAATTTCACCACGGATGTGCACTACCCTTAATACCCCGAAATAGAAGTAATTTTTCTATTTTCAATTCTTAAAAGGTCCTATCTACTGTATTGATGAAGAACATTAAAACTCTTAAGCTTAACAGGCAAATAACTCGGACAGGATATTTCAAAGCGGCTGTAACGGTTATATGCATAGGTGGAGTCTTTGCAGGACTAGTCCTGTCTGGGCAGGCTCCCCTTTCAGCCTTGGTTACGAACATTATCTATGGGCTCTCCACTGGTTCCCTTTACATGCTGATAGCTCTGGGGCTTACTCTTTTGTTCGGCATGATGAACGTTATCAACTTTGCTCACGGGACTGTTTATATGCTGGGTGCTTTGGTTGTCTACTTCTTCTTCGCCCGGTGGGGGCTTCCTTACGCCGTCGTGCTTATCCTGGTTTTCATTTTCTTAGCCCTTTTTGGTGTGATGGTGGAGCGAGGTCTTTATCGCCCCCTTAGGGGCAAATTAGAGGCTGCCTTGGTTATGTTCTTGGGGCTGAGTATATTGCTGGAGAGCAGCAGCTACCGTGCTTTGGGGGTTACGTTAAAGAGCGCTCCCAAGGTATTTCCCGGGGTGGTCAACGTCGGCTTTACCACCATTAGTGTGGAGCGAATAGCTATTATTCCTATCACGGCTGTCTTACTGCTGGGCTTCCATTTTCTGCTTTACCGCACTCGATATGGGAAGGCTATGCGAGCCATTAGTCAGGACACGGATGCAGCCGCTCTGCAGGGAATTAACGTCCACCGGATTAGGGCATTAGCTTTCGCGCTTAGCTTTGCTCTGGCAGGGATAGCTGGAGCTTTATCTGCACCAATGGGTTTCATTAGTCCCACTATGGGCGCTAAACCACTGCTTATGTCAATAATTATCATTATTCTCGGTGGCTTAGGGAGTTTGCGAGGTGCCATAGTTGCTGCCCTAATAGTAGGAGTGTTTGAGAGTATAGCATCTTATTTTATTGGTGGCGAGATGGCATACCTATCATTGTTTGTATTTATCCTAGTATTCTTAATATTCCGACCGGCAGGATTGTTTGGCCATGATTAATACTAAACGAAGGTCTAATAGGGCACTGTTTCTATGCCCAATCATAGCGTTGGGGCTGTTGCCTCTCTATGTAGACCAGCCTTATATTTACCATATCCTGACAATGGTGTTCATCAACATTATGTTGGCGGTAAGCCTTCGGCTCTCCTTGATGACGGGGCAATTCAATATCGGCCACGCAGCGTTCTTTGCTCTTGGGGCCTATGGTTCCGCTATCTTGGGTATTCAGTTTGGCATACCTTCAGGAGTCTGTCTTTTGCTTGGAGGTCTAATAGCCGCCTTATTTAGCTTAATCATAGGTGTCGTAACTCTCCGCCTTCGCGGCGTATATTTCGCACTGGTATCCATTGCTGTTGTAGAGGTTGTCCGAGTTGCCCTGAGTCAGGGTGGTGACCTGACCGGAGGGTCCTCTGGGCTGGGGAACATACCTACCCTCGTTGTCTTTGGCAATGCCATTACAGGCAGAGATGAGTTCTACTGGTTTGGCTTTGCACTAATGCTGCTTACGATATACGTCCTATACCGCCTCGAGATAGGTCGTATCGGCATGACTTGGAAGGCAATTAGTCAGTCCGAAAACATGTCGGCTTCCGTTGGCGTTAATATAATGCGGTACAAGACCGCTGCCTTCGTTATTGGCAGTTTCTTTGCCGGGCTGGCTGGGGGCTTATTTGCTTATTTACAAGGTTTCTTATCACCGGGCGACTTCGGCTTCTTTCAGTCGGTAAAAATATTGATTTACAATTACGTCGGGGGAACAGCTTTGCTCGCTGGACCTATCATAGGGGCTACCGTGCTGACACTCATGTCGGAGCCTTTTCGGGGATTCACTTACTACGAGATCATCGCTTTCGCTATCGTCTTGATAGTGATTATCGTTTTTCTCCCTGGTGGGATTATTACTTTGCCTCAAAAGATAAGATTAAGGAAAAAGTATGACTATCGAACTCCGTACTGAAGGACTTACTAAGAATTTCGGCGCCCTATGTGCCGTCGATAATCTGGATTTGGAGATTCAGTTGGGCGAATTGGTGGGGCTCATTGGGCCCAATGGTGCTGGCAAGACCACGGTATTCAATTTAATCAGTGGGTTTCTTAAGCCTGACAGAGGACACGTATACTTCAAGGGAAAGGACATTACAGGTGTCAAACCGCATCGATTGCCCAGGATGGGCCTGGTCCGTACCTTCCAGCTAACAAACAACTTCCCGAACTTCACCGTCATGGAAAATGTCTTATTAGGTGCGCACCACTGGGCTGCTATAACACCACGAGCCATTTTTAGTCGTCCTCCCAGAAACGAACGACAAGACGCGATGGGCATTTTGCATTTGGTAGGTTTAGACAGCCTTGTTGATGAGATGGCAGTGCACCTTGCTTCCGGTCAGCAGAAGAGATTGCAGCTTGCTGTTGCTATGATGGCACGCCCAGAACTCCTGATGCTGGACGAGCCTCTGTCAGGCATGACACCCGAGGAGATTGATTTCCTACTGCAAAGCATCAAAGGTATCGTAGACAAAGGGGTCACTGTTTTCCTTATCGAACATAACATGAAGGCCGTGATGAGAGTTTGTAAACATATAATAGTGCTAGACTTTGGTGTTAAGATTGCCGAGGGTACTCCAGACTATATCCAGCAGCACCCGCAAGTTATTGAGATTTACTTGGGGACAGATGAAGGGGCTCACGATGCTTAAATCACAGGGACTGACTATATGTTACCAAAGAGGTGTGCCTGTGGTACAGGGTATATCCTTCGAGGTCAAGGAAGGAAGCTGCACAGCCTTCATCGGTCCAAATGGCAGCGGCAAGAGTACCACTATAAAGTCCATTTGCGGGCTTGTGGCGCCTTCAGCTGGGGGAATTTGGTTTAGTGGAGAGCGCATTGATTCCCTTCCAATCTATGAAATCGCTGGGCGAGGCATCTCTCTTGTGCCTGAAGAAAGGCGACTCTTTTCCGACATGTCTGTTCTGGAACACTTGGAACTCGGAGCCTATAGATGCCCAAGGCGCAATGAAATCGAGAAAAGACTGGAGGCGGTATTCGATTACTTGCCGCGGTTGGAAGAGCGGAAAAAATTACCTGCCCATAGCCTTAGCGGGGGCGAGCAGCAGATGCTCGCTATTGGGAGAGCTCTTATGTCTCAACCACGCCTTCTGATTATGGACGAGCCGTCATTCGGATTATCTCCCGTTTTGGTAGATCAGATAAAGAGGATAATCACTAAGATACGAGAAAACACGGGGATGACTATTCTTGTGGCTGAACAAAATGCTCGTTTGGCCCTAAGCCTCGGTGATAACTGCTATGTGCTGGAAAGCGGAAGGATTACACTGGAAGGCTCAACATCAGAATTAGCCCAGGATGAACGAGTGAGGAAGACTTATCTGGGTATGGAGTGATAATTCTTTAATAACTACTGACAGCACGGCACCAGCCAGTAAGAGACCCATCACCTTCATACTACAACTCCGACTTTTTTCGGAACGTGCTAATTCCTAAGCTCGCATTGACTCCCCGCTGGGATTACTTGGCAATAAATAAGGCCGCGGGAGTCAATTCTAGGCACCTAAAACCGCCTGTGAATAGTAGATTTTTTAGTTTCTTTCACCCTAGCAGTGCCCTAACCGTTTTTAGCTTTCCTCAATAGCTTCCAGCCGTTTCAATAGTTAGTGACCCTTATGCTAGGGAGTCGGATATTTGAATCCCCCGGCCCGTCTGGTCTATCAGACGTCTAAATAGTATCGATGTGGGGAAGCTAAGAAGCCTCCATCTATAACCAATGCTGAACCAGTTATGAAGCTGGAGTCGTCAGATGCTAGGAACAAGGCTAGTTGGGCAACATCTTCCGGCGTACCTACTCTGCCTATGGGAGAAAAGTATCTGATAGACTGCTCCTTAGCTTCTTCAACGGTACCTGTGGTCTCCAGAGCACTTTTCTCCATCATCTCCGTCCAGATGGTACCCGCACACATGACGTTAACACGGATGTTTCTAGTAGCATATTCCAAGGCTGCTGCCCTGGTCAGTTGTACCACACCACCTTTACTGGCAGAGTAGGCAGGCAGACCTGGGAAGGCAACAAGGCCAAACACGGAGGCAGAGTTAATTATCACGCCACCTCCTATCTTTAGCATCTCAGGAATAGCATACTTCATTCCCAAGAAAACACCCGTAAGGTCAGTGTTTATGCATTTATCCCAGTCGGCTTCCTCAATTAAGTGTGTAGGAGCCTGTTTCTCTACAATGCCGGCATTGTTGTTGATGATATCCAGCTTGCCATATTTATCCACTGTTGTTTTAATCATCCTCTTGACATCATCCGTTACTGTGACGTCAGTCTTTACAAAGGATGCCTCACCACCGGTCTCTCTTATCAGCCTCACCGTCTCTTCACCGGTGCTGACAGTGCGACAGGCAACCACTACCTTAGCTCCCTCCTTGGCGAAAAGGAGAGCAGTCGCTTTTCCAATGCCGACACCAGATCCCGTGATAATAGCCACCTTTCCATCTAATTTACCCATTTTCTCCTCCACTTAGATTTTATTCCGCCTCACTTCCTCTACTCCGTATTGGCATTACCCCCCTTCTTTTTTCATACTTTGTTATACCAGTTCTATGATAGCTACAGGTGTTGGTTACCCCACCACCGCTATATTCATTTCTTTTGGCATTGTCATTTTCCCCAACTGGCCACCCCCACAGACTCTGTTGCTTCCGTTTCTCCCGAAAACCAATCAGCCGCGTTATGACCTCTCTATGGTTTGTCCTGGGTTCTTGACAGAGTGCAAACTGTCCCTAGTTTCTGATCTTATATTGGTATTAGCAGCTTCTCGCGTATGTATGGTTCTATACCACAGTAAGCAATTCTTGTCAAGGTTACCTTCGAGTGTAACAAGTGGTAATATGTTTTAGGTTAGCGGATATGACAGCCTAGCTGATGCAGCTTTATCAAAGGGACATAATAAGTAAAAAGGATATTGAATATATATCGGACCGTTTTGAAACGGTATCGCCAAGGTTGGCGAGAAAGATATTAGTTAATGGGGAAAATGGTAGAGTAATCAATTGGCTTATTAAAGGCAAAGTAATCAAGCATTTTCTAAGTGTGCCTTTACACAAAAGAGACACCTTTGATTAAAATAATGATATGCGGCGTATTATGATAAAATGGCTGATCGCTATCAGCCCTCATAAGCCCTTGATCGCTGGTTCAAATCTAGCCGCTGCCACTTCTTTTTGACCTCGATTTTACTTTCTCATTTTTATTAAATTAATTATAGATCGACACCCTTTTTTTCTCTTCTGCCCTTTGGTGTTTGGAAGGGTAGGGTCGATATGGCTATTTGCTGCTAGCTATCATATAATATATATCACTTACTCAATATAGCACCGTCTAGGTATTAATAAATCATAACTAAGGGAGATTTGCATGGAAGTAATAAAAGCGATAAAGACCAGACGTAGCATAAGGCACTACTTAGCCGATGATATATCAGAAGATGATCTTAAAACAGTTTTGGAAGCGGCACGTTGGTCTCCATCATGGGCGAATACTCAGTGTGTCCGTTTTGTGGTAGTAAGAGATAAAGAGATTAAGATCAAATTAGCTGCTTCGTTGCAGAAAGGTAATCCAGCTATTGAAGCCATGAATCAAGCCCCTATAATTATTGTAGTTTGCGCTGAATTAGGTAAATCTGGTTATCACGGAGGGGGTAACGTTACCAATAGGGATAACTGGAAAGTCTCTATTACAGGCAAAGGGGATTGGTATATGTTCGATACTGGCCTTACTATGCAGAATATGGCCTTAGCCGCTCATGCCCTTGGCTTAGGTACTGTTTTCATTGGGGGTTTTAATCCTTGGGAGGTGGCTGAAACATTAAATGTTCCTAGGGGGGTAGAAGTCGTGGCTATGACTCCGTTAGGGTATCCTGCGAAAGAGGCCGAACAATCGTCTCGTCTTGCTTTATCTGAGATTGTGTTTAGAGGTAGTTATGGTAAGGGATTAAATAAGTAGTAATTCTATTCAACGTAGGCCACCAACTCTAGAAGCAATTAAAGTGAGAACCACGTTTTCTACAATACCAAAGACATTGAGCAGCTACCTGAAATCTTTAGAAGTATAACCATTACCCAGGATGCTCGACAGCGGATGAGAAAGGAGCTTCAAGACTGATTCAATGCCGAAGCAAATACCAGCGACGAGCTCAAGAAGGCGGAAGCCCGCCTTGCCAAATATCATCTGGGACATCAAAATTGAACTTATCTCGATTATTACATACTTTGCAAGTCTGATTCATAGTTACTTGAGTTTGGGGTATAATTGCCATTATCATAATATGCAGATACGGAGGTGCCAACTTTAACATTATAATTAATGTTAAAGTTAAAGCTTACCAGTCAAGAATTATGCACGCACGCGTGTCCCCTAACAAATATTAGTTGATGGCTAAGCATTCATGCAGAATCCCCCAGTGTGTTATAGCTGGAAAGAGACTCTGAAGGGCAAGAAAGCGATATTATTGCGAGTATGCACTTTCGAGTTGCATTAGCTAATAGAGTAACGCTCTTGGACTTAACCATCGGGCGTAAAGGCTCACTCGATTACCGCCAATCTCTGGCGGTGGTAGTGTAGTAACGAGTACTCCGCTTCTCCTAGTAGGGGATTCTAAAGGCTAGTTCAAAAGTTCTGTCTATCGTCCAGTACCGCCCACCACTTTTCAGGCACGAAAATTAGGTGGATATTGATTAAACCGCTCGGCGAGCGTTAAGCCCAAATTTGAAAGCACTTCGGTTTATTGATTGCATCCTAAGGATAAAGAAATCTAGGCTTGATTAACTACATGTAATCTCTACTGAGCAGCATTTAAGTGAAAAGGTCAAACCTATCTAAATGCCTCGCAATGTTATATTCTGCGCTTTCTTAATCGGGGTCGCCATGTAGGCACCAATATTTTGTGTGCCCCCTATGGAGCCCATCATAAAGGAGCACCTTCTACTTACTCATACACAAACCAGCCTTCTACTTAGTGCGCCAGTATTAATGTTAGTGGTGACGGCCATTCCGGCTGGTCTTGTCAGTGACCGTGTAGGTATCAAGAAGACAATAGGCATAGGTTTGGTAATGATGGCTGCCGGTGCTGTCTTAAGGAGCACCACTAGCGACTTCATTAGTTTGCTTGCTTATACTTTCATCTTTGGATTCGGGTTTGGCTGGACCTTCCCAAATTTACCAAAATTAGTAAGCATATACTTTAATAAGGATAGGGCCAATGTGGCTATGGGTATAGTAAACTCAGGATTCCCCATAGGAACCGCCTTGGGGCTTGGAATCAGCGTGCCAATCATTTTACCTATAGCCGGGACCTACCAGGGAGTATTCTTAATATGGAGCATTCCTACAATAATTGCTTTGATATCTTGGTGGATTCTTATCAAACAACCCAGTTCAAAGTCCAGTCATATTGAAGAACCGAGAACGTCTATTCTTAGTTTCCGTGGTGCATTTTCAAATAAGCATCTTTGGTTGGTAGCGGTTTTAATGTCCTTCCATACATTCACCGTGTATAATTGGAATGGCTGGACACCAGTAATGATGATGCTAAAAGGCGCATCTCCAAGCCTAGCAGGGCTTATTGACTCTATTACTATTTGGGCAATGATTCCGACATTTCTCTTAGCACCTAGGCTATCTCATAGAATTGGCTTAAGGAAACCTTTTCTGTGGGTGCCATCTATAGTTTTGGCAATCACATTCTGGGGTGCTCAATATATTACTATCAATACCAGTTGGTTTGTTATGGCGTTAGTTGGCATTGCAAGTGGTACCAGATTCACAACACTTATGTCCCTACCTTTAGAACTGGTGCATGAAAGCGAGGTTGGAATTTGGGGCAGTAATTGGCCCACTAGTTGGTGGACGTGTATTAGATACTACTCAGAACTTTGACATGTCACTTATAGTTCTAACGATCATATCATTGGCTGCCACTTTCATTGCGTTGAAAATCCCAGAAACAGGGCCTGGGCGTAGAACCTAAGTCTTCACATACTATAACCAGTTTGCACACGCTCTCTAAAACCTATTAAGATTAACGATAACATGCTAGGAAAATATTCGTAAAGAAATGCACCATGAGAAACTAAAGTATCCATGTAGAGGGGGCGAACGATGACACTAGGTGAGATTTACCGCAAGGGTATGGAAATTCTAGAAGGCAAGAAATTTGGTTTTGTACTGAGGGGCGTGGAAACCGAATACGTTATTAAGCACAACGAAGAAATCTTCAGAAACTATCGGTTTTTACAACGGGCGATAAACTCAATTGATGTAACTACTGAAACAAGACTACTCGATGTGAATCTTAAAGTGCCGATAATCATGTCCTCGATGACAATGCCGATTACACAAATTCAGCACAACGGGTTAATCAAGGTTGCTAGAGCTCTAAAAGAGACCGGCTCTATGATGTGGGTAGGCAGCCCAATACCTTCTAACCTCAAAGAACTCGTGGCTATCGGGGTGCCAATAGTGCAGACCATCAAGCCCTTTTCTGACCGCGCCAAGGTTATGGAAATGTTGTCCCAGGCAGAGATGGCCGGTGTCACCTGGTTAGGTATTGAGGTGGATGCCGGACAAGGGACCAAGGTGCTGGATAAACAGGTGGCTAGAGATTGTTCCCCAATGTCGGTAGATGAGCTCAAAGAAATCAAGCGAAGTGTAAGCCGTCCCTTCGTTCTAAAGGGAATCCTAAGTCCTTGGGATGCTGAGAGCGCCCTAAAGGTAGGTGCCGATGTCATCGTGGTTTCTATCATAGTAGACGGCGGCTTCAGACGGGGAAGCGATATTCTAAAAGGTTTGGCTTTCGGGGCTCAAGCTGTAGGCTTGGGTAGGCCCATACTCTACGGTTTAGCAGCTGGTGGTGAGGAAGGCGTTAGGACGTTAATAACTGAACTTGCTGAGGAACTCAGAAGAGCCATGACTATGACTGGAGTAAAAGACCCGAGCTGTGCCCACCAAGGAATTATCCTCCAGTCTAGCCAATAACCCATCTATGGCGAGACCACCTATATATAGCTACCGACCTTCTAGCTGGGGGGATCGATGGCATTGAATGTAGTTGTACCTAGAAATGCCGAAACAAGCTTTGCTAAATAATACTGTTATTTAACTGCTGACAAGTTAAAATATCCAGAATTATAGGCTCACTCGCTTGGTCCGACTCATTTGGTTTCACAATTTGTGTGCTTATCAGGTCCATCAGCACGTATATGATGAGCCTCCCATGAACCTGCTATTTCTTTGCCCCTATTCTCCCAGATTAGGGGCTTGTAACAGATGCCTAGGTGGCCGTGTGTTGTGTCAAAACAAGTACACCTTCCAGAATGTATTTTCCATATATCTCTCACCACCTTGTCAGGGAAGGCCATATTACACCTCCATACCGGAGCTACTATCGATTATAGCCTCATACTGAAGCTAATCAATCCCCCTTTCGTATTAATCCTAAAGACAAAATGCGTAGTTGTAAGGAACCCCCCGTGTTTGGGGGATTGACAATTCATTGGAAAAGAATTATAATCCCAACTCGGTTTTTGGCCATAAGAAGTAGCACTAAGCTTATAGTGACATAGGAATATAACTAGAGCGTAGGGGACTACTTATTGGGAAGTAACTCTTGCCGCTCTAATTTTTTGTAATTATGGGGAGGTCTCATAGCTGTAGAATGACAACTAACACATTACCACAAAGTACGA
>SMTZ1_10023060_pt1 | contig 21096 bp, 25 predicted proteins | sample DeeMarSWOR136_30_FD_25667 | JGI IMG/M metagenome (IMG submission 25667) | reverse complement strand
CGCGACGCCAGAGCCCAGGAAGTCGGATACAATGACCTTTAAACTCATGCCGAATATCAATAAACCCTTGTAACAGATAGCACGTGACGAAGGGCAAGCTGGGCACAGCCCATTTCGATTTCAAGGTTGCTCATAGACGAGGCGAACGTTGTCCCGTTTGTGGCGGCGCCATCGAACGGGTCGTGGTGCAGAACCGCGGCACCTGCTTCTGCCCCAGATGCCAGCCTCTCGGGTGAGGCCTCTGATATAGAAGCTAGCAGCGGCGAGCTTTGGACAAGCGACCAGGGGTTTATCGAGGCCAGTCTCGAAAGCCGAATTACATGGCGTCTTTAAATTCAGGCTGAAACCTGACTTTGCCTTGTCTTCCTGCCAAAGCACCCACTCTCAATTCCTTTATCATCCATGCTTCATCAGGCACTTCAAACTCGCATTCGATACCTTTGGCGTAGGCCGGAACGAAACCGAAGCGGGGATAGTAATTTGGATGACCTGCCAGGACTACGATGTCATACCCCAACCGCCGGCATTCTTTAAACCCGGCTGTGATTAGCTGCGAGCCAATTCCCTTATTTTGATGAGTTGGAAGAACGGCTATAGGAGCAAGAGTCAACGCCCCGAAGCTTGATTTATCGGAGGCGATATCTACTGGACTGAATGCAATATGTCCGGCGACAGCGGTCTTGTCAACAGCTACCAGAGAAATAGTCAAAACGCCTCGTTTTCGAAGTTTGTCGACTAGGTCAGCTTCCTGGTTCCGGCCGAATGCCTCCTGGTTTACATAATGAATTGATGCTTGATCTTCCGGGATTTCCGGTCGTATTGTTAACAAAGTCTTTCCTCGACCTAGAAGGTTCACCCTTCCACGCACACGTTTATCAGGCTATTGACTGTTCTCTTTCACCTGATACCGGATTAATGTCTTAATTACCTTAGCATCCGGCTTTGATTGGTATTCTTCCAGGTGCCGGTTAGATATTTCATAGCCATGTTGATAGAAAGCCGACCTCAAACTATTGTTTTCTGTTTCTAAGAGCATCAATTACTGAAAGAAGGACTCCGATACCTATGAAAAGGTAACCTATCACACGCTCATCACCGAAAATAATCCCCAGAACCACAAAGGACATACCAAGTACAAGAAGATTAGACGGGTTAAGGACTTGCTTCCGCTTTCGCCTTGAGATAAGCAAAAGCACCATAATAACAACCAGGGCAGCGATTGAAATGGCTATCCATACTGGTTCCATGAATACCTCCTCTTAGGACTACTGGCCACTTTCAGAAATTATAACATTGAGGGCCAAGAGAGGATGGAATATTACCACGAAAATCCAGCAATCGCGTGTTTTGTCATGAAGTTGGGGGTCCCGGCTCGACTAACCGGGACCCCCAGGAGGGAGGAGTAGAAGAGTGAAGATAATAGCTAACTAAGCCTTGGTATCGTGCCTATCCTATGTCCCGCGATTGTATTCTACCATTCCATTATGAACCCCAGCTTACAAAAGGGTTTCGGCCTTGCCAGACCGATATCACCCTTCACAGTGTAATTCTTCGCAAAAGCTGCTACATGTTATTGACCGATAAAGCCTCAAGCTATCCTGAGACTCAGTGAGTTGCTGCACTCCGGGTTAGCCGGATGTATAATTCAGTTAGCCAAATTGGAGAGTGCATGAAACCGCTGGTGGTTTACTATTCTTTGACAGGTAAAACGAGGCTGGTGGCTCAAGTCGCCGAAGCATAAGGCTACTAGCTTTTCTTTTTCACCTGATACCGGATTAATGTCTTTATTACCTTAGCATCCGGCTTTGATTGATATTCTTCCTCGTGGCGCTCGATGGTTTTCGTTTCCTGGTCATAGGGACCGATGTGGAGAATCTGAGCTACCGTGCCATAGTCCCAGGTCTCAATCTTCACCTCGGTGCCCGGTTCTTTCTGGGGTAAGGAGGTAGTATTGTCGGGCACGGGGATACCGGTGATTATGAGCCATTCTCCTTTGGGATAGAGATGGGCATTGGGATAGCGGGCGCGAGGCGCGCTAACCTTAAAGGACTCCAATCCCTTCTTTTTCAGGCCAAACTTCAAGGTATAAACTGAGCCGAATAGAGCAGGGAATATCTTAGGGAAGACCTTATCCGGAGAGCCTTTCCCCCGGACAACAGCCATCTTCTGGGACGGCATCTCAAGGATTATCGGGTCGGTCTTGAGTTTACGTGGCGACATAGGCACCTCCACAGTTGCAGCTTTTTGGTAAGTATAGCACTGCAAACGACCGTCAATAAGGACGTGGTTACGATTGTGGATACAGTTGAGATTTCAATACAACACACTGGCAAGGTATAATCTAGAGAAACATATTCTGGAGGGTGCATGAAACCGCTGGTAGTCTATTATTCTCTGACAGGTAAAAGGAAGCTGATATTTCAAGTAATGACCGAAGCCCCGAATGCAACGCTATTCCATCTTGATTGCTCAAGGAATAACTAAACGTGATAGAACTGCCCGAAGCCGCCGTCTTAGCCAGACAGATTAATGAGGCTGTTGTCGGCAAGAAAATCAAGAATGTTATTGCTGCCCAAACCCCGCATAAGTTGGCCTGGTACTTCGGTGACCCGCGGGAATACAAGAGGCTGCTAACTGGCAAGGTAATCAACGAGGCCGCGAGCCACGGGGGGCAGGTAGAAATAACGGCTGGCAAGGCGAAGTTGCTATTCAGTGACGGCGTGAATCTACGCTACTACGATGAGGGTGAAAAGCTACCCGACAAGCACCAGTTACTACTTGAATTCGATGACGGTTCGTCTCTGGTTGGCTGGGTGCAAATGTACGGCGGTCTATCGGCTTTTCCGGAAGGAGAGAACGATAACAAATACTACCTTGTAGCCAAGGAGAAACCTTCCCCTTTATCCAGTGATTTCGACGAAGATTACTTCAAGTCTTTGTTTGACGAGCGCACCGCAAAATTGTCACTGAAGGCATTTCTGGCGACGGAGCAAAGGATACCAGGGCTCGGCAATGGGGTCTTGCAGGACATCCTGTTCAACGCGAAAATGCACCCGAAGAAAAAGATAGGTACGCTCTCCGCTACTGAGCAACAGGTCCTATTTGATTCTATTAAGGACACTCTTTCGGAAATGACGGCCAAGGGCGGCCGGGATACCGAGAATGACCTTCTAGGCAAACCGGGAGCGTATAAGACTAGGCTAAGCAAAAACACCGCCGGGCAACCCTGTTCCATATGCGGGATATTAATCAAGAAAGAGGCGTATTTGGGCGGGAGTATCTACTATTGTGCCAGTTGCCAGAGGATTTAGGTGTGGCGAGTACGGAATCATAGGTATGATCTAAGAAACAAACGCTGGAGGGGATATGAAACCGCTGGTAGTCTATTATTCTTTGACAGATAAAACGGAGCTGGTAGCTCAGGTAATCGCCGAAGCACTGAATACTACGCTGGTGGAGATTGAGGAGACAAGGCCTACACCCATACCCTTCGTCTATTTGAGTGGCGGCTTCGCCGCTTTCACGAACAGGGGGAGGAAGATAAAACACATAGATGTCGATTTAAAGCAATACGATAGGATATTTATCGGCTCTCCGATCTGGGCTTCAAGACCAGCACCGGCTATTAACTCATTTATATACCAAACAAATTTCGAAGGCCGGAGCGTTATTCCATTCTTTACCATGGCTGGCGGCAATGCAGATAAAGCTCTGGCTAATATAACGGCTAAAATAGAGAAAAGCCGGGGCGAGGTGGCAGGCTCTTTCGCTATAACATCGTACAAGGTGTCCGACGAGGAAATCATAGCCAGGGCTAAGGAGGCTATCAAAAATTATCAGGGAGTCTCATAATCTATGCTGGCTAAACTGACATTTCTAGGTGCAGCGCGGAATGTCACAGGTTCCTGTTACCTTTTAGAGAAGCAGGATATCCGTGTGCTTATAGATTGCGGGATGTACCAGGAGCGGAAGCACCAGGGGAGAAACTGGCAGCCATTTCCGTTTGACCCCAAGTCAATTGATGCCGTTTTCTTGACTCATGCCCATCTCGACCATTGCGGACTATTGCCCAAACTGGTACGGGAGGGTTACGAAGGCAAGATATACTGCACCCTGGCGACGGCTGAGATAGCCCAGATTATCCTTCTTGATGCCGCACATCTGCAGGAAGAAGACGCTGCATTTAAAGCAAAACGCCATAAAAGAGAAGGACGCCGCGGTCCTTATCCTGAAATACCTCTTTACACTGTGCAGGATGCCGAAGCAGTTGAGCCGCATTTTTCTGCCGTAGAGTATTTGAGCTGCGTTGGAATTAATGGCAATCTTGAAGGCTGTTATTACGAGGCGGGCCATGTACTCGGGTCGGCAGTCATAAACATAACTATCAGACAGGCCGGCAAGAACCACAGGGTAATTTTTTCCGGTGATATCGGCGAGCCTGACCGCCCGATAATAAATGACCCAACCCTTTTCGATGAGGCGGAATATATAGTTGTAGAGTCAACTTATGGCGATCGTACTCACGAGGAACACAAGAGCCTCGATATTCAGAGACAATTACGCGATTGTATCAACATGACGGTAAACGCCGGGGGGAACATCATTATTCCCAGTTTTGCTCTGGAGCGGAGCCAGGAAATACTGTATCACCTCAACGAATTGTTTTTACGCAAGGAAATTCCACCTTTAGTTGTTTTTCTGGACAGCCCTATGGCAATACGGATCACCGAAGTATTCAAACATCACGCCGACCTCTTTGACAAAGAGATGATGCAACGTCTTCGCCAGGGTAATTCCTGTTTCAGTTTTGAAAACCTCAAAATGGTACAGAGTGTGGGGGAATCTAAAGCCATTAACAACATAAAGGGAAGCAGCATCATTATAGCTGGCAGCGGCATGGTGACCGGCGGCCGCGTGAAGCACCATATTGTCAACAATATCCGGAGGCCGGAGAGCACAATATTATTTGTTGGCTATCAAGCGGAGGGAACGCCGGGCAGAATATTGCTGGATGGCGCCCAGGAAATCCGTCTCCTGGGGCAAATACATCCGGTGAAAGCACACATTGAACAAATCGAGGGATTTTCGGCCCACGCCGACCGTGATGGACTACTGGAGTGGTTAGGTGACATTCGTGTCCCGCCGCGCTGCGTATTTGTCACCCACGGGGAAGAGAAAGCAGCCACCAGCTTTGCTCAGGTCCTGAAGGAGAAGACCGGCTGGACCGTAAAGGTGCCCGAATACAAGGATACCGTGGAGCTACTCTAAAGCGGAATAGAGAATCCAGTTGCGGAAATCAAAAGTGGCGGTGGGACTCGATCCAGTCACCAAGCCTTACCCCGGCCTGTAATATGCGCGTGGGCACCCGTGCCCGGGGGGATAGTCTTCTCTCTGTTGTGCAGGTATAATGTGTGAAAGCTATGTGGCGTCGAAGGGTGCGTGTATGACGAATTGAATGGTAGCTAGTCTAAAGCGTAGGAGAATTCTGTGGTAGATTACATGATCAACTATTTCCTCTCATTCTTTCAAAATCCCAGCGCCTGGGGCATTGGTCTGGCTATAGGCTTTGGTGTAGTTTGGCTGGCGGCTTACTGGCCGCCGCTCTTTAGGAAACCCTGGCTCTGGGCGGTCCTGGTAAGCAGTCCATTCCTGACCCTGGCTGCTGTTTGCTTTATTCAAGTTCCCCTCGAAACTTGGATGGGACAGGCACTGGCCCATTTCTGGAGCCAGGAGGTCCTGGCGCGGTGGATTCTTGTGGTGGGGATACCAGCGGTACTCCTCAGCGGACTGGTGCAGGAAGGGGCAAAAATGGTACCGATGGTAGTTTACTGGTCGCGCAGCGGCAAGAATATCGACCCCAAGCTAGGACTGGCCATCGGTGCCGTGGCCGGAGCTGGATTTGGCATCTTCGAAGCGCAGTGGATGCACAATCTCATCTTCGCCTCGGGGTGGACCTGGGCGGCAGTGCAAACCGGCGGCTTCATGGCACTGCTTGGATTCTGGGAGAGATTCTTTACCGTAGCCGCTCATATCGCCTTTTCCGCCCTGGCCGGGTACGGTCTGACCAGGGTCCTTACCGGCCTTCATCTGGAAATCTATGCTGCCGTGTTAGCCGCGGCGGTAACGACGTGGGCCTTGTGGCTTCGCTGGAGGAAAGGGGCAGATACGGCTCAGCCCGAGCTTGAGACTGGGACCGGAACTGAGACTGGGATATCTGCTCCGTGAACCTGTGATCGTGAGAAAAGGCATTTTGCGCTGGGAGTTAGGGGGAATCGCCTTCATAGTTGTTTTGGGGTCCGTGCTGCACTTTGTCTTCGAGTGGTCCGGTGGCGCGATTCCCGTCGCCCCGATTGCCGCCGTGAATGAAAGTGTGTGGGAGCATCTCAAGCTGGGCTTCTGGCCGGCATTGGTATATGCGGCTTTGGAATACAGCCGCTTTGGAAAGTCGGCGAACAATTTTCCCTTTGCCAAAACTCTGGGAATTTATCTAATACCAATCACTATCGTGGTCCTTTACTATGCATACACAGCTATCCTGGGGCATGGTCTCTTAGAAGTCGACATCGCGATTTTCGTTGTAGCTGTCATAGTCGGGCAGGTGGTGAGCTATAAATTGCTGACTGCCTCTCCATTACCGGAAAGGCTCAACCGTTTCGCCCCGATTGCGCTAGCGATCCTGGGCGTCCTCTTCGTGCTATTCACTTTCTACCCACCGCACTTGCCGCTATTCAGGGACTCCGTCACCGGTGGCTATGGCATTGTTGGATAGCACTGAGAAAAATAGGTCTTGCTATCCAGTGGACTTATTATTAAGATATTGCAGGGGAAGTTATCGAATCAAGTATAGATTATGTTGTAAAAGGAGGAACGCATGGCAGAGGAGAAGAAAAGACATTGGGACCGCCGCCGCACCCCGTGGTTGATAGGCCCTATTTGGTTCATGGGCTGGCTATTTACAATCGGTTATGCCGGTTTGCTTTGGTGGCAGATTATACTGGCTATAGTGGTCTGGCCATACTATCTAGGCCGGGTAGTGGGCGGTTAGGTGCGCATACGCTAGTTCCAGCTATCAAGAAAAGCAGCAGTGGCAGCGGCGGGTTTGAGCCGGTGCCTCAGTTGCGGGTGATATAATTATACTGGCTGGAACTTGCGATGCCGCGTAGAAAAAAACCAGTATCGTTCCGTACTTCAGAGGTATCACATGTGGTCGGCGCTACCTATAACCAGCTTGTGTATTGGGACAGGACGGGTCTCGTGAGCCCGAGTCTGAAGGCGGCATCGGGCAGGGGTTCGCGCCGTCTCTATTCCGTCGAAGATATTTTCGAATTAAGGATACTGATGAAATTACTGGACAGTCGCCTGCCTCTGCAGCGGATACGGTCGAGCTTTCGCTTCATACGAGGTCAATCCAGGAATTTGTCATCCTTTGTGGTGCTCACGGACGGCAAGACAGTCTATTTCTATGAGGACTATGATGTTCTGGTGGACACGTTGAAGGAAGGCCAGACAGTATTGCGTATCGCGGTTCAAGATCTGATTGCAGAAGTACAGGCCAGGTTGACCAATGGGCAATGAGCACAGCGAGTCCCGTCCTGTCGCAAGTGCGAAATTGACAGCGGTGGGGTTTGGGCCGCCCGGTAGCAATCTATGAGAAAATCAATAACCTTGTGGCACATATTTTACAGTTAACACGAATGTCTGGGGATATTGCAAAATCAAGAAGTCTGTACTGTAAGAATAGATGCGGGCGACGACAAAGAGAAGATTTCTAATTGCGGCAGGAACCTTATCCACAGGATTGGGGATTATCGGTATTCTTATCCCGATTCTACCCACAACCCCATTTCTATTACTCGCCGCTGCTTGTTACATGCGGAGCTCCGAGCGGTTCTATCAATGGCTTATAAACAACAGAGTATTTGGATCCTATGTCAGGAACTACATTGAAGGCAGAGGAATGCCTACAAGAATAAAGATATTTACCATCCTTCTACTCTGGCTGGCTATCGGACTCAGTATAACTTTTGGAGTACAGGACATAGTTGTAAGGATAGTGTTAATTTGTATTGCTATTGGGGTCACAGCACATATTGCCTTGATCAAAAAAAGAAAAGTTGAAGATATTTAGAAGCAAAGCTCACTGGCAGCAGCTGGACTTGAACCGGATAAAAGGAGGACTCGAAATATGACAAGGAATAGTAGTGAAACGCAATGTTGTCCTAAGTTTGATCCTGAAGCATGGCATGACAAAGAAATAAAGTGGGAGGACAAGCTCTTCGTCAAAGACACCATGAGGCAATTCATGCATATGCCGCTACCAGGGGCATTCGGTAAAACAGTCGGAAGGATGTGGAACAAAATTGAAGACGCCGGAGCAAGTCCGGATACCAAGGACTTCATTATGCTGGCCACCGAATCATCACCCTGGAAAGGTGAACTATATATCAATGTGACAAAAGAAGTCCCGAACGCTGAAAACGTCAAACTGTCAGGAACGTATATCACCAGGGTTTTCGATGGCCCGTATAATGCCGTACCAAAATGGATTAAAGAAATTAATCAATATGTAAACCAGAAAGGCAAGACAGTTAAAAAGTATTATTTCTACTACACGACCTGTCCCAAGTGCGCCAAGATTTACGGCCATAATTATGTGGTAGCATTTACGGAGGTGTAAGATGCCATCCTCTGAACATGGAAAAAGTCGGATTAAACAGTGGTATTGACAACAAAAGCATGGATGGCTATTCTGAACCTACAACGCCAATATTCAGGGGGTTGGTATGAGACTATCACCGGAAGAGAAGAAGAGAATCTATGAGGAAGAGAAGGCGCGGATTGAGGCACGGGAAAAGATAGAGCGAGAGAGACTGACAGCGCCGACAGGTACAAGTACAGGGCTATCGCCAAATACTGCCGGATTATTGTGCTATGTTGGCATATGGATAAGCGGCATTATCTTCTTCGTTCTAGAGCAGAAAAACAGATTTGTTCGTTTCCATGCGGCGCAGTCAATTGTTGCATTCGGCACCATCACAGTTGCCGGGGTTATACTCGGTTTGATACCAGTGGTTGGTGATGCTTTCTCTACGATTATAGGGATTACAGGGTTCATTGTTTGGATAATCATGATAGTCAAGGCGTTGCTGAGAAGATGGTCGCTTCATCAGGGGTAACAGGTGAATACGCTGAACCTCCGCCCTCAGAACCAACAGCAGAATCGGAGGCAGAGGCAGCAGCAACTACACCACCCCCCGCTGCAGATTCAGGCAGACGAATCGCAGATAGAATAGATGCTCATTTTGAAGGTAGAAAAGGTAGAATAACAGCTTCCGCTTTTGCCATCGGCTGGAGCATCGTCTTATTAATATTCTTCAACTTTTTCAATCAATACGTAGCCTATTATCATTCGGAAACGGTGGACGGCATTACTACGTGGACGAGATATCTTACGTCAACTCTAATCATAACTATTATCGGTCACATTATTTTGATTATCCTTGACAGGTATGTACTGCGTGAAATGATTCATATTGTTATAAACGCCTTTTCACTTTGGACCGTTTTAACCCTTCTAACTGTCTTCCCTTTCGACTTCAGTGTGATACCCAGCACTACTGCTGCTGAGGCCACTTATTTGGGCGTCAAGATATTCTTGATTTTTGTTTCAGTTGGGGTAGGAATCGCAATACTGGTTAGGGTCATAAAGTTAATTGTTGATGTAGTCAGGGGGACTGCTAGTTACCAGGAGCATATCTAACCAATCAGTTTAGTCAAATTGACTGTATATATGGTTAGAGGGCCTGTTCTTGCATTATGCGGCTTCTTACGGGTAGACTGTAATTAACCAGAGGCGAGTCAGAGATAAGGAGGTAGCGTATGAAGAAAACAATAATAATAGTAATAGCGATAGTGGCAGTAGTGGCGGCAATCTCTACCGTGTTAGCTTTAAGGGGTTGGCCGGGAGGTCTGATTGGGTCCGGAAATCTCGAGACTGAAGAATATGCTTTTGCCGATTTCACTGAAGTTGAGATCGGCAGCGCTTTTGAATTTGAAATTAAACAATCCAGCTCGTATAACGTAAGTGTTACCGCGGACGATAATGTGATGGACTATGTACAGGTTTCTCAAGTCGGTCAAACTTTGACGATAAGGCTTGGGACAGTCACATGGCTTGGGCCCGTAACTTTGAAGGCTTCGGTAGCTATGCCTCAGCTTCTCGGCCTGACTGCTTCTGGAGCGACGCGCGGTACCGTTTCCGGCTTCAGTTCCACTGAGAATTTGAGTGTCGGGGTATCTGGAGCCAGCAGGGTTACTGGTGACATCACAGCAGGCAACGTCGATTTTGGCATAAGTGGAGCAAGCAGTATTCAGCTGGAAGGGTCTGCTAACAACATGGACGCTACTGCATCTGGCGCCAGCCATCTCAATCTTGACGACTTCATAGTCAATAATGCCGACGTCAATTTGAGTGGTGCCAGCTCGGGCACTGTGAACCTGAGTGGTAGACTGGATGCTAACCTTAGCGGTGCATCGAGACTATGGTACATTGGCGAGCCTATGATGGGCGACATCGATACATCCGGCGCGTCTACAATTAGTCAGAAATAGAAACTTAACCCGTGTGACTGGGCGCCAATTAGACCCCAAGCGGTGGGACAGCTACCAAGCAATGGTCTATCAAATAGTTGATTGGACGCTGTTCTGTGTCGTGATTTCTAGTTGTTTCGCTGAGCTGCCTTATTTACGCTTGAGAGGTAGTAGTTGAACATTGGAAGTTGCTATCAAACAAATTCCAACAATCCCCATGACTGTGGAAATACCTGCAGTATTTTCTCCCAGGATATCACCATCAAACATAAAAGCAGCAGCTATTACTGCGACAACAATCCCTATTATCCATTGTGCAAAGAATGCCTTCTTCCGTTTATTGCTTATTCCTTCCAGCTTCACCTCTTTTCGCCTCCTCCAGACTAGTAATGCTACCGCTACCAATATAACACCAATAACAATAAGCACAATCGGTATGCTATTGACCATCTTCAACACCTCCAATTATTGTTTTTCCAGCATACTACGTTTCATCTCCCCAGGTTGTCAAGCGGACTGAATCTCTGGTAGCGGCTTTGAACCACAGGGGATAGAGGGGCAATCTCGAAAAGGGTCATTTATTTGAGAAAATAGCTGCAGTGCCAATAGCCGCAAGTGCTATCCCGATTATCAGTAGCAGTATTGAATAAAAGCCACTCTCGATATCTTTGAGGGACAGATATGATAGGATAAAAAGCACTGCGCTAAGACTAAATGGTGCAATAATTCTAGCTAACTTCATTTTGCTGCCCTCCTTCTAAATCGGTTAGCCATTTAGATATCCCTTGTCTTATTTTTATCTTTTGACAGATTCATATATTCCGAGAACAACTGATGATGAACCTTGTTGGAGACATGAGCATTCTTCTATCACTACTACAATGCAGAGGACCTAAAGAGGTTGCATTATTCCGTTCCGCTTAGTATATCCGCCAAGATGAAGCCCTTGCTCAGAATTCGAGTGTGTATATGCTTGTGGAATTTGAGTAATGCCTTGGTCGGTTGGAGAGGATTTATGTTTATTGGTGGCAGCGGCTGGGTTTTGTGATGGCAGAAGTGCAGACTAAACTATGGTGGATTCGGAAAGTATCAGGTTATTTATCAGTTCTCTTTGTACTATTTGTTAAATTACTAGTATCCTTTACTTAAGTAATACGCATAGCTTTCATATGTCGGCCTTATCGGGTTGTAGACAAAACCCTGTATCCAGTCTTGAAAGAAAAAGACACCCAATAGTTGAGATATCATGATGCTAGGGACCTCGTCATAGTATAATCCTGCTATCTGGTCATAAAGCATTTGCCTTTCTGAATGGCTACTTGAGGAGATTGCTTGTTCAATAAGATCATCTACTACTTCATTACTATATCGTTGCGCATGTGCGAATGTGCCCTTGCTATGCATATAAGGAAAAACGAAATTGTGGGGATCAGGATAGTCAGCAGTCCAACCACTTAGATACATGGGTAAACGTCCTAACTCCATATCAATCATCATGTTTGGCCATCCCATTAGCTGGATATTTATCTTAAACAGTGGATTGACCTCATATAGACTATATTGCAGTATTTCACAAGCAACCTTTCCCGTGATGTCTCCTGATGCATGTACAAGTGTCAATTCAAAACCATTTTCCCATAGCAATCCATCCCAGGCCGCTTTCAGGTGCTCCTCCGCTTTTGCCAGATCCAGTTCACAACTTGGCCAGTCGGGTTTGTAGTAAGGTATGCCTTTGACTATCGGTGAAGATATTTGCTCCCCATAACCCGTCAGTGCCTGTTCAATATAAGTATCCCAATCGAAAGCGTACGCAAAACCCTTGCGCACATCAGTATCACTGAAGAAATCGGTCGGTATACCATTGCCATCCAACTGGCCACTACCGATCAGTGTGCTGTTAGGATCAATATCAAACTGGAAGAAAAGCGCCTGATTGAGTAATGTGGGCACATTTTCATAAACTGAGATTCCTGGCACTTCTTTTACTTCCTGGATTTGTTCGCTTGGAACGACAGCACAATCAACATCACCCAGTTCCAGCATCAATTTTCTGGTGCCCCATTCGTCGATTATTTGAGTGATAACTCTTTCAAAACTGGCTGGTGCACCCCAGTAGTCATCATTTCTTACTAACCTTATTTGAATTCCTGGTTCCCAAAGCTCTAGCATGAATGCGCCTGTACCGTTACTAATCGAATTGATCGGAGAGCCGCCAGGAACAGGGTTGTTCAAAGCTTGATATGATTCCTCAGTCCCATTCCAATCACCATTCTCTATACACCAATCCATATCCACTACAGAACCCCAGGAAGAGGCAAGAATCTGTAAGAACGGTTCGTATGGGGTAGCCAGATTGAATTGCACCCATTGGCCATCCACTTCTACTTTGCTCTTAATCTCCTCAAGCGGGATCAGACCATCGTCGGTTCGGGAGGTGTAGTTCCCCAAACCAAAAAGGGGTTCAAAAAACATCCATTGTGGTCCAAGAGGATAATCTTGAACCATCCCCCTTTCAAATGAATATTCCACGTCTTCCGGGGCTAATGGATTCCCGTTATGAAAACTTACCCCTTCACGAATCTTGAATCTATAGGTCTTTCCATCTTCGGAAACTGTCCAGTCTGTCGCTAGCGATGGAACAAACTCGCTTGTACTATCGCTATCAAATTTAATCAGTGTTTCATAAATGTTTTCTATTTGCCCAGCACTTGCAGTATCATAGGCATAGGCGGGATCTAACGTACCGATATCGGTGGTCACCCCTATGACAAAGGTATCAGGATTCTTGATTTCTGAAGGCCCGCCATTACAGGAAATAAATCGTGGTACTAATACAGAGATACATATGATAACTACTACGCTAACTGCGATTATGATGGCTACTCTTTTCGTCATCGTCTTCTTGCTCCTCAATATTTAAGTCTAGGCGACCGAATTTATGATAAAGACGGTTTATACCAAATACTAAGGGTTTATTTGGAGTGTTTGAATTTTTCCATGATATAGAAAGGGGCATTAGAAAACAGAGAGCGATGTCTGTCTATTGACATTAACAACCAAGTAAAATGAGTGACTTAGCTTTGTGACGTTCACCTTGCCAGTATCACTATGACTGTCCCTGACCGTCTTGTTAGTCTCTACGAAACCTGCTCTTTGATAGACTTTGATAGCGCGTTGGTTAAAAACAGCAACAGCAAGCTTGATCGCGCCGTTAATCAATTCATAGTGCGATATTGCATACCCTACACACCCCGATACAAATCCCTCCCCCAGTCCTTGGCCAGTCAAGTCAGGTCTTAGACCCAATGATAGCCAGAATTCATCGTTTTCGGCATAAAAAGACGCCCATCCTACCAGTTCATCATTTTCATTCAATACAGCCTTGATAGTATTTTGCCAGTTCTTGGTGTCCATGAATATCCTGAGGTCGTCTTCATCTGCCGCCATATCATAAAACGAATAGGCATCATCGTAGTGCCAGTTGGAAACAATATCATTGGCAAATTTCTCGTTCATAGGGGCAAAAATATATTTCATTTTATGCTCTGATGGGTTGTATCTGGAGAGATAATATACCAAATATGTAAATAAGTGGCAGCGGCTGGATTTAAATCACACACAAAAGGCTTAGCTTATGAGGGCCAGTCCCGGATAATAGTCTTATAGCGCCATTCATTATACTGCTCCTTCGATGAATTTGTTTAGTCCCCAAGAAGACGATACCTCAATTGAGGAAAACGTCAATAGGGATGTGGTTACGAGTTGTAGGAGTCAAATCATTTTGTTACTGAACTGGTAACATGATACCATGCGATGGGTGGCAGCGCTTGCATTGAGGATACACTGTCCCGTAACAATGGGTTTCTGGGAAAGGACCTTTATTAAATGGGTACTGTGGTAGGAATTCAAAAATGAAAATCGAAACTGACAGATTAGTAATTAGGTCTAATCAAGAGGTTGATTTAGAACCGTTAGCTGCGCTATGGGCTGATCCTGAGGTTACCTATTATATGGGCGGCCCACGTAATTACGAAGAAATACTAAAGACTTTGAGAGAAGATGCGCAGGTTAACCCACAACCTGCTTTTGACCTGTGGTCCGTTATTGAAAAGGAAACTGGCCAGATAATTGGTCACTGTGGAATTCTTGAAAAAGACATTGAGGGTAGGAATCAATATGAGATTGTATATGTTCTAGCTAAATCAGCTTGGGGTCAGGGATTTGCTACTGAAGTAGCTAGCTCCCTGAAAGATTACGCTTTCAATCAGCTTGGTTTGAAGCGTATCACAGCACTTATTGATCCAGATAATCAAAAATCCGAAATAGTAGCCACCAAAATTGGCTTAAAGTACGAAAAAGACACCGTTCGACCAAACGGCAAAAATATGCGGCTGTTCGCTCTTAACATCGAAGATTGTTAATGATCACATAAAAAGAAGTGGCAGCGGCTGGATTTGAACCAGCGACCAAAGGCTTATGAGTCCTCTGCTCTACCCCTGAGCTACGCTGCCTTGTTGTCACATTGTAGCCTTTAGACTTGTCAGCGTCAACTTCGTGCAACAAAGGCAAAAACGCCTCTTTGTATGGCACGGTTACGTTAGCTCCCAGATTCTGCTCCTGCCTTATTGCGGCCACTGTTGCCTCGAGCTTTTCCGGGCTCGTTTCCAGGGCTTCATAACGCATATCAAGTTGATGATAGTCCAGGGCCGCCTGCTGAAAGTAAGGGGACATGAAATGTTCAAGGCGATAGCCAATAATGCCTATAGACTTCGTTATTGCTTGAACTATGATTACCTAGTATCTTCACAGCTATTGACAATCCCACCCAAATAGTTTTAGAGTACTAGTAACCCGCAAAACGGGCGGCAGTATTTTGGCTTTGAGTTAAGAATAGGTCCGAACGTTAACAATCGAATATTGTCTTGCATAAGGAATAATGCAAAGGAGGTGATGTTCATGGCCAACTCCCGAAGCGAATCGTCCTTGTCCCCATTCGCCTCTCAAGATTAAGAGGGGCCGGGCCAGGGGAGTTGGGAAAAGGTTCGCTAAGGGGAAGAGGAGAGCGCTTGGCCCGGGCAAAAAAGCCTTTTGCCTTGTTTCCTCGCCCTTGACGGGAGAGGAATGAGGTGAGGGTGAAATGGGCAGCCTGAAATGAGGCAGGCTTGAGAAAGTAGGTTTACTGAATAAAATAAATGAAACTCTAGCCTGGAGAGGCCGAGTCTGGGCAAGAGTAGAAAAAATGAGAAGATTTGCCGTGGGTTTTGTTACCACGAGCGCTAAGACAGCAAAACTGAATAAGGACGAACTTACAAGCCCGATGTCTGGGACCACGCCGGCGCGGTTTGCCCCGTGTCTCTATGCGACACGCGCGAGCGCTTGGCATCCAGCTAAGGGTCAAGCACAATTTCAGCACTCCTGATGACAGCATCACGCAAAGGATGATGCCAGTGCGTCATCTACGACAGGCAAAGCTCGTGGTCAATAGATGAATGGCAAATAAACAGGTAAGGAGGAATAAACAAAAGTGAGTAGAAGAATGAATTGGAATGCCAGGGCAATCTACATGATGGTTGCCATACTCATCGTGGCTATCATGATGGTTACAATGTTAACGCCAGCCCTGGCTCAGCAAGGCCCCCAGATACAGCTAACCGATTTCGGGGACGACTACTCCGACTGCCCAGACGTAGCCATTGACTCCCAGGGCAATGTTCATATTGCTTTTGAGAGGAACGACGGCTATAGTGGGTCCTATGGGGAAATCTGGTACACCATGCTGGACAACGCCGGGAACACCTTGATTGACGACACGATGGTTTATAATGTCACAAAGGGGCGCAAACCGACCATTGGGGTGGACTCGCAGGATCACGTGCACATAGTGTGGCAGAGTGGTGGCGGACACTACATCGCCTATATCAAGCTTGACCCCTACCTGGATAATATGAATGGAGACAATGCTACCCTGGCAGCCATCGAATTGGTGGCTGCAACTGACCTGTACGGGGATGGTAGTGATTACCACAATGATCCCCGCATAGCCATAGATAGCAACGACGACGTCCACGTCGTATGGGAAAACTACGATGACTACGAAATAGCCTACATGCAACTGAACAGCGGCGGTGGCGTAATAGTGCCTTACACAGTGGTAGCAGATACCTACCGTGATTGGCAACGTAGACCATTCGTGGCTGTGGACTCCAACGACGATCCCCATATTGTCTGGAACGATGACCCGGATGGATCTGGGAGCGCTTCGGAGGATGAGATCTACTACGCGATGCTCGATGGCAGCGACGGCAGCATTTCGATTAACGCCACGCTGATAACGCCTGACGATGACCTGGATTCTCACCGCTCAGATATTGTGGTTGACGACGAGGACATGGTGCACATCTTCTGGTCGGATTGTTCGGATCCTTACGAGATCTTTTACACCAAGCTCGACCCCAGCCAGGATGACCAGAATGGAAGCCCGGCCGACGAGGCGACCATCACAGTGATTAATGACACCATGTTGACGGCGGATGATGGCGAGTATTCCAGTGTTCCGCAAGCCGCCTTCCAGTGCGGCTACATCCACGTAACCTGGAAAGCTACGGGTAGCGGCCCACCAGATGATGCTTTCTACATGGTACTGGATACTGATGGAAACATCATAGTTGGTGAGAGGGCGTTAACGACAAACTCGACGTTGGGTTACACACACTCCTATGCTGACAATGTGATACCTGTGGCCGTGGATTCCAACGGCAAGGCTCACGCAGCATGGTGTGATTACAGAGACGACTACTATGAAATCTGGTACACAAGCTATCAGGGGCCACCCTGCGAAGCTCCCGCTCCCCCTCCGGTAGGCGGTGAGGCCTATCCTATAAACAAGGGCGGAGTGCTATTGCCCTGGATTGCATTGCTGGCAGCCGTTGCCGCCGGTACCAGCCTGTTATTGGTAAAGCGACGCCGTGCCCAAAGCTAGGCGATATAGACGAGAAGGGGCAGACCCCTCGAATGGTTTGCCCCTTCCTTTTGACGTTTCGTTAGGCCTGTGACGAAAACAAAATCCCTTCTCAGAGCTTGGCCCAAGTTCTATTGACCGAGAAAGCCTCAAGGGTCTGACAGCCCCTCTGATTACTCTGAGAATTCAAGGTGGAGAGAGCCAGGTATCTGAATATCAGAAGGCGGTATGCCCTTTGGGTCGGGCAAATGACCTGCCCGAACTAGCGTGGAAGGCCTTTTTCACTCTGTACTTACGATGAATAAAATGGCCTAAAATGCCATTCTCTCCTATCATTCAGTTTACCAAAACCTTACAAATCAGTCATAAATCCCATCTCATGCTACGGATTTTCTTTGGGGTATTCCATAGTCGATTAGTTTCTGTTTATTCACTATGGTGGGTCATTTGTTGCATTGCTGGTTGTTTGCCCGCTAGCTTCAAATCATTACTTGAAAGTTGGCGTCATTTTGGCCTTAAGATGTTTGGGAGGGGTCGGGACTTAGAGGGACTGTGCGAACAAACGGATTGACACAAAGGTTCTATTTCAAATACAAAGGGACGCTTTGGGGTGCTTGACTTGGAATTATGAGTCCTCTGCTCTGCCGACTGAGCTACGCTGCCCGAAAATAGTCTAGCATTGGCTAGAGTAGACGGTCAAATTAAGAGAAGTGATTTTTACGACATTACAGCCATTACCAAGAGGTATTCCGAGCTTGCCGAGTCGCATGTATAACATATACAGAATAGGCCAAAATAGATCGGATTAGGCAACCTTCGGAGTTTGTCTATTTCGGTGCTACGTAAGATGACGCAAAGGTGAGTTGCCGATGGCACTTAGGCTCAGAAGTTGTTTATTACCATTGACAATAATTCTTTCTATCCTATAGGATGGATAGCATGAGAGGAGAATTGTCATAATGGAACAACAATCAAGCATCACAAAGAGGTCAAACTACTGGCCTTTTCTTTGGCTGGCTCTTGCAGCCATATTCATCTTGTTTTCGAATGGAAAGTGGAACATTCCAGTTGCAACCTGGCTAACCCTGGTCTTTGCGCTTCGCTTCTGGCGAACACAGCCACTTAAACGCGGATTCATTATCTATACGCTTGTGTCTATAATTCCGTTCTATTTTGCCTGGCAAGGTGTGGTGCCCATTCCGGGCATAGGTTATTTCATTTTCGTGGTGATATTGTGTGTCTTTAATTCATCGTTTTTCCTGATTGATCGTCTGCTCGCTACCCGACTGAAGGGGTTTGTATCAACGCTGGTGTTTCCCTTAGCAATAGTAACGATGCAATACATCATGACAATAGTAAGTCCCTATGGCAGTTTTGGTTCGCTGGCATACACCCAATATGGTAACCTACCTTTGTTACAAATTCTGGCAGTTACGGGACTATCAGGAATGACTTTCTTGCTCGCCTGGTTTGCATCGCTGGTGAACTGGGCTTGGGAGCAGCAGTTTGGATGGAAGAAAGTCTGGAGGGGGGTGGTGACATACGCTGGCATACTGGCTGTGATATTAATCGCCGGCGGTGCCTCCCTCATCTCACCACCATCATCCGACACCATCCGAATGGCAGCCATCCCTGCAACTGAAATATTTGAGATGAGTCAGGATACACGAGACTCTGCCGACCGTTTTTTATCAGGAGAAATCACAGAGACGGAACTGGAATCTATTCGTACAGAGTTCAACGCTAATATCGATGATTTGCTTGAGCGTAGCGGACGGGAAGCCAGCGCCGGTGCCAAAATCATTTTCTGGAGCGAGGGCGCTGGTTATGTATTGAGGGAAGATGAGGCTGGGCTTATCGAGCGTGGTGGCACGCTTGCTAGTGAGGAAGGGATTTATCTGGGCATGGCACTAGCCACACTGATCTCTGGCCAAAGGCTGGTTGAAAATAAGATCGTGTTGATTGAACCGTCAGGAGAGGTTGCCTGGGAATACTTCAAAGCTCGACCTGTTCCGGGCGAAGCCTCTGTGCGTGGAGATGGTGAAATTCTAACTTTGGACACGCCCTACGGAAAAATTGCTGCGTCAATTTGTTTTGATATGGATTTCCCCAACCTGATTAGCCAGGCTGGGGCGGCTGGAGTGGATGTGATGTTCAATCCGGCAAACGATTGGGAGGAGGTTGCCCCTCTTCGTATGCGAATGGCGACGTTTCGGGCGATTGAAAATGGTTTCTCACTGGTCCGCCCGACCAGCCATGGATTGTCGGCTGCTGCGGATTATCAGGGACGGGTGCTGGGACTTACGGACTATTTCACGAGCGAAGATCCGGTAATGATTGTCTACGTTCCGACTAAAGGTGTTAAAACCGTATATTCACAGATTGGCGATCTTTTCGCCTGGCTGTGCATGGCAGGCCTTGTCGCAGCCATCGGGTGGGTTGTGGTCCGGCGTAAAAAAAAGTGAAGTCTCCTCGTAAGCCGGCTTCCTGAGCATAAGGAGTGAGTGACCGTTTGCTATGAGTTCAGAGAGAATCTAAATGACGTGGTGTTTGTCATTTTGAAAGGTGTCGTAATTATACCAATTATTGACAATTTAACAACGTAGGCGGATAATTCCGACTACTATGCACGGAGCTAATAACTTTGCTTTCATCGATGGTGCAAATTTGCATTACACATATGAGAATTTGGACTGGGAAATAGATTATTCAAAACTTATACTCTTTCTGAAGACAAAATATAATGTTACCATCGCTTATTATTTTCTAGGGAAAATAGACGAAAATTCGAACCTTTACAAAGGACTAGACTGCTATGGATATTACCTTAAACTTAAAACCCCAACCAAATACACAACTGAAGAGGAATATTGCCCTTATTGTTTGAAATCGATTGCACCTGAACTAACCAAGTATAAAAGTGATTGCGATTCATTTATGACCCTAGAAATTATTTCTAATATGTCTTCGTATGATAAAGCTGTGGTTATAACCAGTGATGGGGATTTTGATGAACTTGTCAAAGAACTAGTGCGTAAAGATAAATTAAGGTTATTGTTTGCGCCCTGTAGAGACGGATGTTCTGGATTATTGGTAAGTGCGGCCAAAGGAAGAATTGCGTTTATGGACGATTTTAAGACCAAGTTGGAAAAAACTTAGGAGACAACCCTATGGGAATCTAGACCCGTAGGATAGCCTCCTATCATGATACATTAAAAGCATACCACCCTTGGCGACTGTTGTCAAGTAATTAGTTTTACATGTGGTGTTTTGACATAACAGGAGCTTTGCGGTTTACTTCGCTTGTCCGAATACTTCGCACACACAAAGCGTAAAAACAATACGGGAGGCGATAATTTGAAGGAGCCGTTTGCCAAATTCGTAGAAAGCGAGATCGGGGGTGATATTTTGCTTATCACCTGTGGCTTGCCGGGTACCTGGAAAACTGAGACGAGCGAGGAGATTTCCAGGATCAAGGGCTACCCTATCCTCCGTTCCGACCTGATTAGACTGGAAGTGCTGAAAGGCGAGAATGTATTTGATGAGAA
>SMTZ1_10001900_pt1 | contig 21102 bp, 19 predicted proteins | sample DeeMarSWOR136_30_FD_25667 | JGI IMG/M metagenome (IMG submission 25667) | reverse complement strand
CGGTTTTATACTTTTCATTCCACATATTTGGCATAATATCTGATAATTATAACCCTAATTCAAGGGTTTGAGAAAAAATATATTTCAAATTACCAAGACCTGAAACAATTATTTAGGAATAAGTAATCTGGTAATTGTTTGTTGAGAATTATTATTGCTGATACCTGTAATCAAGGAATTATCTTTGACAGATAATCATTTTTTGACTCGTTGCTCATAGTTTTTAACCTCATTTTTTGGGTTACATAAATTATGAGTCAACCATATAATTTGGAAATTACCATGTTTACATTTAATATGAGGCAATTCGATGTCCGGACCAGCGGAGAATGAGTTTTGCAAATTTCGGATTTAGAATTTCGAGATTACTAAATAGTCCCTCATCCTGTCATAATATTCATTCTCCAGTGTCTCCAGGTCGAGACCAAAGTTGGACTGAAAGGCAGCAGGAAATGCAATATCATTCCTGAGGTCATAAAATAATGCAAGTACATCTTCGGTCGATTTGCCCAATCCGTTCGGATCTAGAAAATAGCGCATTGTAAGGTCAAAGACATTGCAATAATAACCACTAATATCGGCACTGGGAGGAAAGTCATCCCAAATATGAATGCAGATTGGATTTCCCTGATTGGGATCGTTGGCATTGCGGGTGATCCACCGGTCCAGATCATCTATATCCTTGATACAATATAATCCGCCACCACCATAGATGGCAATTCCTTCGCTAAACCATATCTCTGTGCTGAGATTCACTTTATCTTCGATAAGGAACTGAAAAACATGGGTTAATTCATGCCTGAATAAATAATCGTAGCGGTTGATATTAACATCCTCTGAACGGATCGTGATAAAGATTGATCCCCAGTATGCAGCAGCAATATTTTCTTCATGATAGCGGTTGATATATACATCCACTTTGTCATAACCGGGAGGGTAACGTAAATCATCCATGTTTTGAAAATTAAATAGACTGAGGATTTGGATAAATTTTTCATCGGCAAACAGACCTACCTTCTCTTTCATTTGATAGGTGGCGCCGTCACTATAGACGATACAATGTTGCGCATAATAAGGTTTACCGTCATGTGTCCATTTTAAAGGGGAGTACGTTATCCAGGAACCTTCGTCCACATGATCTGGGGTAACAGGACTTGTCGGTTCTTCCTTACAACTGAAAAATCCCGTAACGATAAAACAGGTAATAAGAAACAATTTCCAGGATATTTGCGAAATTGAATTTTGTGATTTCATATAATTCAAGGAAAAATCGGATTAATTTTTTTATCTAATCTATAATATAATACGTTAAAATATTAAGAAGGTTGTATTTATAAGTGCTGCAATCATAAGGATTATGGGATTAGGATCACTACCTTATGTTATCACTTTTTTAAAATTTTTTTATCTATTCCCTAATTTTTATAATTAATTCTTTTATATTTGTAGTAATTATTAGTTTAATACGTCTAAATAAGCAGATTTAAATTTAGCATAACACAATTGTAGATCTCTGTTATATCATACAAAGTAGGAGGTATTACTATGAAAAAATTCATTGTTTTTTTTACAGTTGTAATTTTCTTCTCCTGTTCAGATAATACTTTCAACAAGGATTCCTTATCCTTTGAAATTCGATTAGCTCAGTCTGAACATAATCCCAATCTTAAGGAGATGAATGTTTATAACTCCGATCAAAAATTCTTTGTCTTTGATTCCGTATTTCTGAAAAGCGATGATATAATATCTACAGAAATTCTCGATTGGCAAACTCAGCCCAAAGTGCAGGTGATGCTTAATGATGAAGGCCGTGAAAAATTTGCTGATTTTACTCAGAAAAATGTTGGAAAAATCGCGGCTATGATTGTTGATAATAAGCTGGTCAGTGCACCCAGAATAAATGCGCCAATCAGAAACGGTACCTTAATTATTGTTGGCTATTTCAATTACGAAGAAGCTTTAAAAATTGCTGATGGAATAGTACCCAAAAACTAATGCCGTTACTATCTTTAATTGTTAGCAAAATTATATATAGAGAAGATATAATGAAAAAAATTATCGTTATTAGCACACTTTTTGCCAGTGTATTCTGCAATATTGCCATGTCACAAAGGGAACGGATAAAATTTTTCTAAACTATGTGCTTCCTGCAGAATGGTATATCTCGGAGATCCCCATGCATGTTACCGAATCTCACCCGGAGCATTTTCTTCGTTCCGCCGGATATAATAAAAGCAGATATAAAATCAACGGGACTTGAATTGTAAAATTTCCTTGACAAACTATTAACATTTTAGTATCTTTACTAAGTCTTTAGTAGAATTCTTAAATTATTAGGAGCAGCGATGTCCAAAAAGATAAAACTGACACCTGCCGAATGGGAAATTATGAATACAATATGGGAGTTGGGTGGCGAACCTTCGGTGCGTGATGTGCTGGAAAAGGCATTTCCAAATGGGGAGAAAGCTTACACGACTATCCAGGCATTCATGAATATCTTGGAAAAGAAAAAGCTGCTGGAACGGCGCAAAATAGGACTGGTTAACTTTTATAAGCCGATTTGTAAACGCGAGGATGTCGTCAAAGCGGAAATGTCCAACATGATATCCAAAATGTTTAACGGGTCAATAACCGCCTTGGCCAGCTCACTGCTGTCTATGGAAAATGTGACCATACAGGAAATCGAGTATCTGAAAAAGCTTATTGACGAAAAAGAGAAGAAACTCAGGAACCAGAGCCATGAGTAACTTCATTGCTAACACAAGTGCTTTATGGATGGACTATTTCAGTCAGCTGGTTATTCAGAACACACTATTTCTTTGTTTGGTTTTATTTCTTTTACACTATTCATCTTCCATACCAGCCAGGTTCAGATATCTTATATGTGCCGCTGCCCTGGTGAAGTTAATCTTACCGCTCTTCATCCCTCTCAGGCTATTATCTGCACAACCAGTATCAAACTTTATAGCCGCTTATCCTAAAAAAGTCTTTTCATCAGAACCGGACGTTCTAACAAAGCTTCCGGGAGTGGATACGATATCACTCTCAATGTCATTTAACTGGACAGAAATTCTTTTCATCTTATGGATCAGCGGCGTTATGGTATACATTTTACTTATGCTGATATGGACAATACGCCTGTCTCTGATTTTACGTTCTGCCCTACCGGAGACCGATGTAAAGAATAATAAGATTACAGAAAATAATAATATCCGGATATTTATTTCCGACCGTATCACCATGCCCCTTACCCCTTTATTCTTTCCGCAGCGAATTTACGTTCCGATCAGCTGGAAGCAATTGAACAGAGTATGCCAAAATCACATAATTCAGCACGAGTTGGCTCATATTAGGCGGTATGACAATTGGATAAAATTATTGCAGCTTGTTGTGCAATCTTTGTACTTCTTCCATCCATTGGTTTATATATTGAATAAAAATATGAATTTATATCGTGAGATGGCCTGTGACGATGCTTCAATCAATTATTATCAAATAAGTCACCCCGAATATTCAAAATTTTTGACTGAAATCGCCGAGAAAGCGATCTGGACACCCTGTATGTATCAGTCGGTCTCGGCTTTCATCAGGCAAAAGAGTGAATTATTTAAACGGATAAAATATCAAATGGAGGAGATCACCATGAATTCCCTATCACGTAAAAAATTATTACGAATTGCCCTGATAATTTTCCTGGGGATAGTGACATTTTCATGGTATATCAGCAGCGCAGTACTCCAATCTGCTTCTGTTAAAACAGTCTTTGATCAACCTATTGTTAAAGTAACTGTCAATGAAAAGAATGAGATATTCATCGATGGCAATAAAATTTCCAGCGAAAATTTCAAGGCCGTTATGGAGAAAAGAACCCGTGAAATTAAAGAAACAGTTGTTATAGAACTGAACTTTAATTCCCAGGTTGCGATGCAGAGGGTATTTTCTATTCAACAACAATTGCAGGAATTGGATCTTCTGCGTGTCAACTATAAGGACAAGGTAAAAAAAGGATTAAATCTTGTCCTGCCAAGTTCCGCTATAGCAGATCAATTGAATAATATTGACAAAAAAAATATCTTTGAGTTATTTATAAAATCCGACGGTAGTTTAACTGCAAATAAATTGGCCATTGAAAAATCCGAAATTGAGAACTATCTAAAAGAAAGTCTTAAGAAAAACGAACATCTTATTGTTGCTATCTACGCTGACCCGGATGCCCAATTTGCAGATTTTTTAGATCTGCTTGACCGTGTGCACAGAGCCGAGGCAAAAAGAGTTGTGATTCAATCCGGTTAAAGCTGCAAAACAGTATTTTCGGTGTCTCTTATTTAATCTTTTAGACCGGACAATCCTGGATCTAACCGTTCGGTATCCTTTAGTACCTGATACCAGTAAACCTGCTCTCCCTTATATGCCGCTGTGCGTCCCAATATGGTAACCAGATTACTCTCCACACTAGGCTTAAGTGTTGGATTATCATATACACCCTCACTAACCGATTTATAAAATGTACTGATATTATTTACCGCTCCTTCCTGATATATCTGGTTGGTATTTCCACCACGATAGAAATTTTCACCGCGAATAATTACATTTCCACCATACTCTGTTTCTAAAACACCTTTTGATCCAAACATGCGGTTCTTAATTCCACCGGGACTGCCCCATCCATTAAATTGCCGCGAACTAAATGTGATAGCAACATTGTTTGGATATTGAAAAAGACAGGTAAAATGATCCCAGCAATTCCCAACATCCGGTCGAACCTTGCGGCCACCGGTACCGACAGCGTAAACAGGCGGGGTGTTCATGATCCAATTAGCCACGTCCAATGTGTGTATATTTTGTTCCGTAATGGCATCCCCGGACAAGGCGCGGTCTAATCCCCAGGCTTTCAGACGAGCTTCCGGATTTTCCGGTTCCCTACCTAACAGCTCATACCATTGTTGCCAGGGACTGATATCATGGTAAGAGGACTCGCCGAAGGCAAAAGTACCAAGATCACCTTCGTGAACCCTGCGCAACGCTTCTATAAAATACTCGTTGGCTCTTGTCTGAAAATCGACCAGAAAACATAACCTTTTCACACTAGCTTTTTCACCACTCTTTTTTAAACTAAGACAACCGGGTACATCTACCGCCACCGGTTTTGCCAGGTATACATGAACACCAGCATCAACACCAGCAGCCGCCTGCTCAGGATGAAAGTAAGGTGGGCTTTCAACCGCGATAGCTTCCACGCCACTATCAATGAGCCTTTTATATGAGGAGAGACCGGTAAAGCGGCGGGAAGGATCTACATTAAATTTTTCCCCTACCGCGTCCACGCGTTCCTGAAAATAATCAGCAAGTGCAGCTAGTTCATATCCACCATGTTTTAGAAACAGATCAGCAATCCAGGTTCCTCTGCCTCCACAACCGATCAGACCAAGTTTGATTTTCGAATTTGCCTGCGTCCCCCAAACAAGAGCCGCTTTACTTATCATAAAGGTTGATAGTGCGGCAGTGCCCAATCCGCTGACAAATTGCCGCCGGTTGAGGATTTTTTTACTTTTGTTGCGATCCTTTTTATCCATAATCGATTACCTTTCTCATTTATATTATCTTGCTCCAATGAGGGATCAGTTGTCCTGAATAAGTTGCTATATTAACTCCTTTCTGTCAACTAATTTCAGGACTTGTCTATCAATAATGTACTGATTATTTTTTCTCGGCGATTTATCGACGTACTCTTATTAGCTTCATTTGATAATTATTAAATTGGGCGAATATGAAATTTCCAAAAGCCGAAAATGAAACATATAAAAGCGACAATAAATACATACAGGTCTTTATAACGAAAATAGAATTTGTATTCCTGGGATACTCTTTTCTCAGGAACACCCATTTGCGGAGGTGATACACGAACTATCCAGCCAAATTCCTCTGCGCCGAGCAACACTTTATTCCATGCCAGATCGCCTATTTTTTTATAATCTGTTTGCAGAAATAGTCGCCCTGCCCCTATTTGCCGTAATTCTTGTCCCTGGAGTGAAGGTTCTCTAAATATGCTACTATTTTTTTCTAAAACTTCTACATATTGATGATATGAACTGGCCAATACTTCATCCCATTTACTTTCCTGATTTATTGGGATATAATGCGTTATCGAGTACATAAACATAAAACCAACTGAAAAAACAAAACCACCTTTTATAATACGCATAATGGTTAGCGGAAACTTTCGCATCCGAATAAATACAATGAACAGAATTAAGATGATAAGAACTGTGCATCCAACAATATAGGGATAGTTTTCCAGAATATTGTTGAAGTTTAAATACAATAAAGCAAATTTCTCTGAACCCGAAACCAGGTAGCGGAGATATTTAAGATATATAAAATAAAGTACTCCAAAGGTTGCAGCTAAAAAAAATCCTAATTCTAGTTTTTGACGTTTGGAAACCGGCAAATAGGAGGTCTTAATGACTTCATCTATCAGTAAGGGGTGATTTTTCCAGTCACATGAGTAGACATAATACTTTTTATGTTTTCCCTTTGGAACGAACCAGCCTTTTCGTTTAAAAATAAAAGCATATTCATCATCAATATAGGCGACGGTAGTCTGGGATACCAGGATTTCGTTTCCCTTGCTTATTTGCTCTACTCTGGCAGCTACATTGACACTATCACCATAGACATCTTCTCTTTCAACAATAGCATCACCAGTATGAATGCCAATGCGGATACGAATATTAAAAGTATCATCACCCTGCCGTTCCATAGACAGGGTTTGTTGCATAGCAATAGCGGCTTTTATGGCATATTCAGGTTTTGCAAAGGCTGCCATAATGGAATCACCGATTGTCTTGATAATTCTGCCTTTGAATTTCCCAACAATCGGAAAAAGCAGCCGGTTATGGCGATCTACCATAAGCCGCCCCTGGACATCACCAAATTTATCCCAGTATTTTGTTGAGTCTTCAATATCTGTAAAAAGGATTGTCACATGTTTTCTTAACGATCTTATATGGGTTCTGGTGCTGCTTTCAATTATACTTGTATCTTTCATGGTATTAATCCATGTTTTTACCTTATATATCTATTTAAAATTATCGTCACTAAGGGAAGACAGCTTAAATAAATCAATACAACTGGTAATTTTAGAGTAGCAGCTAGTAAAAATTGATATATATTTGGAATCATTAAATTACAAAAAAACAATTTTTATATATTTATAGATTCATAATGTAAAAATTAATAAAAGATTCAATCTAATTTTGTATCTTTGAAATGTGTTTAACTTACGCCTGGGGATTTGTTTCGGACTTCGTGCATATAATTTGGAAATAGAATGAAATATTTTATTTTATTATTAGTGGTTTGTCTTATTTTTTCAGGATGTGCCACAACGGCAGGAATCATTATTGGTCTAAATTGTAAAAAATCGGTAGAAATACAATCCATAGAACCTGGTACCCATATTGAAATAACATATCGCAATCTTAATACTATTGAAGGAACTTTTAATAAAATACAGGACAAACATTTGTACTTATATGTTAATGGAGAAGAAAAGGTAATACCTGTTATTGATATAAAATATATTGAGGTCCCGGATTTAACCTGGCGCTGGATAAGTATTGGTACTGGTTATGTAATTGATTCTGTAATTCTCTATTTGATTATAAGAGGTATGCAAAAAGCATTTCATTAAGGATACTCATGAGCTTATCTTCATGATATGTGTATCAGCATTCTCAATCTCTTTATGATGAATCAATCACTTTAAAGGAGGTGTGAAATGACAAAGAAGTTAAAAGATTTTTTTCAATATGTTGTATGACCGCCGTTCTCATCATGATTGCAGACATCGAAGATATTCTTGCTCAAAATGTGATTCAAATCGAAGCAGGGATTAACCGGATTTACGCAACATTTGCTAATTACAATCGGGATTTTTCAGACTTGGAAGATTGGAGAAGGGACAATGTAAATTTGTTTGTCAAGTCTGTATATGATAGTATTAATTATTGGAAATCATGGGTAAAATTGGGAAATAGTCAAAAAAAAGAGGCAAGTCCTAGTACTACTTATAATTATACTTGTATCTTGCAGGGCCTGGATAAGAACATACGCTGCCAATAGGGCGTAGAAGATTCAAGTAATTATTGTTGCTTTTAGATTCTTTAAAAGATAAGGATCTTATAAACGGTATGTATTTATTTTGGGTAACCAGCTCCAGTAATTACAGTTTTTGCACAACGGTATTTCTTTTTCTCTTCCTTCGATATGATATTGCCTAAGATTTTTTAAAGGTTGGTCTAACCAGATATCTTTTAGTGACTTTTCATAGGCATTGCCGATTGCTAATTCGTGTCGCCAATCAACACAACAAGGTGATACAACACCATTTGAATTTACGAACAGATATTGCCAAAGAGAAAAACAAGGATATCTGCGAACAGGAGATTGTTTACCATCTAAAACACTCCAGGTTAATTTTTTCCAGATATCTAATTCAACATCATATCTCTTCCAATATTTTTTAAAATTTATTATTTCATTTTGCATTTCTTCAAACTCAGGAAGATCTATGATTTGCATTTTAATTCGCGTCTTCCAATTGCTCTTTTTACAAAGATCCAGAAAGGAGTGAATATTTTTTAATACTTTGTCAAATCCCTTGCCACGGACTTTTTCGTAAAATTCTGCTGAATAGGCACCTATACTAAAATTAATTATATCAATTTTATTCTTTATAATAGAGTTTGATATTTCTTCGTCTAATCTGTGAGCATTTGTTGTTAAATATACTATATGGTTATTATTTCTTTTTACACGGTCTAAAATATAAATAATTTTTGGATGAAGTAGTGGTTCTCCATCCTTATGTAAACCCAAATGTCTATCCCCCCATTGATCTATTTCATCCATACATTTATCAAAGAGGGCTATATCCATATGTTCATATTTTCGCTGTAATGCTTTTAATTCAACCATTTGAGGTGGACAGTGAATACAGGATAAGTTGCACAAACTAGAAACTTCAAGATGTATTGATATAGGAAAATCATAGTCGGGTTGCGGTAATCTCTTAAGTAGTTTTTTCATTAGGAATATAATTTCGAAACCTAATTTGTAATTAGTAATCGATCTAGTAACTTTCGTTTTTAACTTTTGATACATAGACCACCATTCATACTTATTCTTTTATGGTTTTAAAAAGAGTTCATTTTAGAATAATTCCCATACAAAAATATATTAACATAAAATAAGTAAAATCCATTTTTCACCAATTTCAGCAACAGATTTCATAGCCACACACATGCTTCCATGTAATTCATTTGGATTTAATTTTTTAATGATTTAAAGATATAAAATAGCAATTTAAGTTACAAATCAGAACTCCGATAAGTGTATTTGGGTTTCAAATTTAAACTCAGGGTATTAATATGCTTAGATTCTCTTTTAGATATATGGATTTACTTCTTCCCTTTTGTTGCAGCATAACAGGTATATATATGGTGATGTTAAATCCGAGGGTAAGGCAATTAAGGGATTGTGAAGAGCAGGTTCTTGTGAATAATGTCACTTATTTTTTTTAGTCAACGACAATTTAGTGATGCCTTGATTTAAATTAATACCATATAGAAACATAATTAGCAACATCAGTTATCACGACCATCTGAACATACTAGTTCAATATTTAAAAATTCTGCTAAAAAATTTGAAACATTTTGTATAGATTTAATGTATATTAAGAAGTTATACCGAACGGTAGGTATAAATTTTATTTCAAGCGAACCGGCGAGATATCGCTTGCAGGATACTGGAGAAAAAATGAAACATCGGGGTCAAATGGCTGTTACTGAGATCAATACAAAAACTAAAATTTTTAATGTCGCAGCCCGGCTTATCGGGCGGAAAGGCTACAACGCAGTATCGATGCGGGAGATCTCCGAACAATCTGGTGTCTCAAAACCAACCATTTATTATCACTTTAACAGTAAAGAAGGCCTTTACCGCCAGCTGTTTAATTCCGCTATCGCTTATAGTGATGCCCAGTTGAATGAGATACTAACCCGTGATATATCCGTTAAAGAAAAACTGATTGAACTGATTAAAGCACGTTTTCAACAAACACTGAAATATCCGGATTTCGCAAAATTCTTCCTTCAACTTTTTATCTTTATGGAGGATACGCCGCTCTCAAAACAATTTCAAACCGAGGCAATAATACGGCGGGAAATCCTGGCCAAGTTAATTCAGGAAGGTATTAATAATAAAGAGTTTGGTTTTAGTGTCAAAGCACCAATCGCTGTAGAGATACTCATCGGCACACTGATCCATTTCATCGCCCAACAACTGGTCAGTAATAAAACGATATTGTCCGATCAACTGGCGGAAGAAATCATAGAAGTATTGTTCAAAGGTTTAAACGAATAGGTTTTTAAGCTATTATGGAGTCTAAAATGCAGGGATTTATAAGGTCCACTTTCTTCATTCTAATCATAATGGTATCAACTCTTTTTTCACAGAATACTTCAGAGGATAATATTCTGGTTACCCTGGAAAAAAGTGTTGCCATGGCTCTTGCCCATAATCCAACAATTAAGGTCGCTGAAAAAGAACTGGAAAAAGCCGAGGCGGATGTGACTCAGTCCTATTCCACTATCCTGCCACAACTGGATGCCAGGCTAAATTTTCAACATGCCTGGGCGATTCAGCAAAGCACGATTCCAAATTTCATTAAACCGATGCTCGGTCCAATTGGTGACTATATTGAGGGAATAGAGCAAATGCCTGATTACGTAACCATCGCTTTTGGCAGGGAGAACACCCTGAATTATGGCCTGATGCTGACGCAGCCACTGTTTTTAGGTGGCGCCGGCCTTGCCGGAATAAAACTATCCAGAGCAGCTTTAGGTGCTGCTGAACATAATCTCGAATCCAAACGGCAAGGATTGATTTATTTAGCTGTAGATGGTTTTTATTCCTGTTTACTGGCCCAGAAACTTATTGCGGTTCAGGAGGAAGCCATGGACCAGGCCAAAGCAAATCTGGATGTGGTGCTCAAAAAATACAACGTTGGTGCTGCCTCAGGATACGATAAAATGCGCGCTGAGGTCGAGGTGGCAAACCTGAAACCGGCTTTGATCAATGCCCGCAATAATTATCAGGTAGCGCTGACCCGCCTTAGAGCAATTATCGGCCTGGACCGTGATTCAGATCTGGAAATTTCTGGTGAATTTATTTATGAGGAGGATGATTTTAGCAAATTACCATTATCCGAATTACAGGATATTGCCCTCAAAAACCGGCCGGAAATGTTAACAATTGATGAACAGAAACAGATAACGCAACAGGGTATTAATATCGCCCGCAGTGATTTTATGCCTAAGATATTCTTTACTACCGATTATTCATATCTGGCGATGAAAGATGATCTGAAATTTTCACAAAGAGATTTCAGCAAGGGATTTACTTCAGCTATAACATTGCAGCTATCCTTATTCAACGGATTAAAAACGGTAAAGCAATACCAGAAGGCACACTTGGATTATTATATCATTCAGGATACAGAGAGACAGTTGATTGATATCATCTATGCCGAGGTTGAGGTCGCCCTTAATAATTTTAATGAAGCCAGAGAAAAATATATTTCTGCAGAAGAAACTGTTGCCCTGGCCCAGGAATCACTGCGCCTGGCAAATTTAATGTATGAAGAAGGTGCCAATACACAACTCGATGTTCTGGTTTCCCGCCTATCCCTGACACAGGCACAAATGAATTACTACAGTTCCCTTTATCAGTATCAGATCGCCCGGTACCAGTTACGTAAAGTTACCGGACAAACAAAAGGCATCTTATAGTATATAAAAATTAAAACTACAGAAGACACGGAGAAAAGTTTATGAATATATTTTATTTATCAGACAGGCAGGCACAATCTGATAAATTAAAATTCATACCAATTATAATAAAATAATGTTATTATAGAGTTTAATTAAACTCTGCGTCATCTGTGGTTTAATACCCTATTTATGATGTGAAAGGAAGTTGAAAATGAAAAGTATCATTAAAAGTGCGATTATTATATTGAGTTCAAGTCTTGTGATATATAGCTGCAACTCCGGGCAATCAAAAAATGAAGAAAATACAGTAAAAGTTCCCGTGGAAGTTCAAACCATTCAACTGGGCAATTTAGTTCAGAGTATTTTCTATGGCGGTGATATCTTTGCAGAATTTGAAGTTGATGTGTTCTCGAAAATTCCCGACCGTATCGAACAATACTATGTTGACGAAGGCGATTTTATTAAAAAGGGGGAACCCATAGCACGTATCATTGCCACCACAATTGAACAGGCGGTACGCCAGGCCGATGCGGCCTTGATAGCGGCCAGGGCACAGGAAGCAAATTTACAGGTTGAATATGAACGGGCTCAGCGACTCTACCGTGAAAATGCCATGAGCCTGCAGCAATTCGATCTGATTAAAACACAGTATGAAGCAAACAAAGCCCAGGTCGAACAGGCTGAAGCCGCCTTAACATCCGCCCGCAGTCAGTTTAAAGACGCTACCGTGAGCGCACCGATTTCCGGTATTATTGGTAAACGCTACTTCGAGGCCGGGGATATGGCTAACCTCATGTCCCCTTTGGTAAAGATCGTTCAGATGGATCGCCTAAAAATTGTTGTCGACGCTATCGAAGATGATCTCGGTAAACTAGCTGCCGGGCAGGAAGCAAAAATAACCGTCCGCAGTTATCCTGATAGAAAATTTATCGGAAAAGTAACAAAGATCAGCCCTATTCTGGATCCCATCACCCGTATGGCTGATGTAGAAATTATGCTTGACAACAAGGGCCACTTATTAAAACCTGGTATGTATGCTGAAGTGGAAATTATCTTTGGTATTTTGGAGAATGTGATTGCGCTGCCGCGTTTTGCCACCATTGAAAGTACAACGATGCAGACCATCGACGGCAAAGATGAGGTGATTAAAAATTATTATGTCTATCTCGTTAACAATGGCAAAGCGGTGCAAAAAAAACTTGATATTACATATCTCAATCACAAGAATATTGCTGTTGATACGGCAGTTGTTGTCGGCGATACCCTGGTCATTGCCGGGCAGAACAATCTCAGGGATGGTATGAGTGTAAATATTGTCAAAGAAAGAGGGGAAATTTTATGAAAATAACTCAAACCGCCATTAAAAGAGGCGTTACTTTTGCAATGATATATCTGATAGCTGTCGGTTTTGGCTTCTTTTCTCTATCCAGACTGAATCTGGATTTATATCCCAAACTGGAATTTCCGGTCCTGGCTATTATAACCCAATATTCCGGTGTGGGTCCCTTTGATATTGAAACAGTTATTACACGTCCGATAGAAGAAGTGGTTGCTTCGGTGGAAAATGTGAAAAAGGTAAGTTCCACTTCTACGCAGGGTTTGTCTCTGGTTATGCTGGAATTCGACTGGGGAACGGATATGAACCAGGCGGAGATTGATGTGCGCAATAACCTCGAGTATATCCGTGATGCTATTCCCAAAGATATCAGTCAACCGATGGTCTTTTCCTTTGATCCCTCGGCCCAGCCTATATTATATATGGCCGTGGCTTCAGATATTCATGGGCAGGCCGAATTGCGCAGAATATCTGAAGATGATATTGAACCGCGCATTGAACGTATTCCCGGAGTCGCCTCAGCATTTACCATGGGTGGTATGCGGCGGGAGATCAAAGTATTGGCAGATCCATCCCGCATGCGGGCACATGATGTATCTATTCAGCAGCTCACCGCTGCCTTGCAGGCAAACAATCTGCAGCTCCCTTCCGGCTGGCTTGACACTCAACAGCAGGAATTCACCCTGCAAACTGCCGGTGAGTATACCGATATCGGACAGATTGAAAATACCAGTGTGGCTATGCTCAGGAGTTCAAATATCCTTATAAAAGATGTGGCTAATGTGGTCGATGGATTTGTAGACCAACGTCAGGAAGTGTGGAATAATAACCAACCGGCTGTAATGCTGATGGTGCAAAAACAGTCGGATGCCAATACAGTCATTGTTGCCCGTGAAGTGTTGAGTAATATTGATAGAATTGAAGCTGAACTACCCAGGGGTGTCAGGTTGGAAACGATAATTGACCTTTCCACCTTTATTACCCGTTCCATGTCCAATTTGGGCAATACAGCCATTCAGGCCATATTACTGACCTTTTTGGTACTGCTGTTCTTTCTGAGAAATATACGCAGTTCGTTGATCGTAGCTATCTCAATACCGGTTTCAATGGTGGTCACCTTTGCCGTAATGGATCAGGCCGGTCTGACCTTAAACGTCATTTCCATGGCAGGCTTAGCCCTGGCTGTTGGTTTGCTGGTTGACAACTCAATCGTGGTACTGGAAAGTATTTTCCGGCACCGCGAAGAGGGCGAAGGCCTTAAGGATTCCGCCATTCACGGTGCCAGTAGCGTGGCGATGGCAATTACTGCTTCTACACTGACAACCTTGGCCGTCTTTACACCGGTCTTGTTTGTACCGGGTATAGCCGGTGAGTTATTCAATGAAATGGTACTGACCCTCGTCATCTCTCTGACCGTCTCGCTTATCGTTGCCCTGACCCTGGTACCACTTCTGGCATCACGTCTTTTACGGATTAAGAAAAGAAAAAATGCTCAGATACAAAATGGATCTGCTGCTCCGGAAACGAGAAAAATGATTCTGACAAAATGGAGTGATCGTATTGGTGCAATGATAATCCAATTGCAGGATTTCTATACGAAAAATTTAGGCTGGGCCTTACAACACCGCAAATTGGTTATTTTTTCTGCTCTGGGATTATTCATACTTTCCATTGTTATCGTGGCCAATCTGGGTGGTGATTTTATCCCCAAAAATGACATGGGATTTATTACCATTGCTGTCGATCGAACTTCCGGTATCAGTCTGGAGGAAATGGAAAAGAGCATGCATGAATTGAACGCGATTATCACAGAAAATGTACCGGAGGTGGAAAATGTTTACGCCAACTTTGGACAGGGTGAAGGTATTATGGCCATGTTCTCAACGCGTAGTGCCAGTGAAGGCGATCTGACCATACGCTTGAAGAATTTAAGCGAGCGCGAACGCAGCATGTTCGAAATCCAGGATGAACTGCATGAAAAATTTAAAAATCTTCCCGATGTGGACGCCCGTTTTGAGGATCGTGGTAATACCGCTTTGATGGGAGCCGGGGGAGATATCATGATCGAGATCTTTGGTCATGACCTGCAGGTTGCTGAAGCATTGGCCAGCGAAATCGAGAATAAAGTTAATAATGTCGAAGGCATCGCCAGTATCAAGAGCAGTATCAGGCAATCTGCTCCGGAGCTGATGGTAAATCTCGATCGTCAACGTATTGCCGATCTGGGACTCAGTACTGCTCAGATTGGACAGATTTTGAGTACCAGCATTCTCGGCACAGTTGCCACACAATTTCGCACCGGTGGTGATGAGTATGATATACGCGTCCAGTTGCTTAAAGAAGCACGGGACAGTAAACCTGATATCGAAAACATTTTGATTATGACACCCCTGGGAAAACAGATTCCTTTGCGTGCCATCGCTAATGTGGAATATAGCCTTGCGCCCAAAGAAATTCTTCGTGAAGACCAGGAACGCCTGGCAACCCTGGCAATCAATATCTCAGGTCGCAATTTGAGCAGCGTAACCGCAGATGTTGAACAAAAAATTAAAGAAGTTGCCCGCCCTAATGACTTCCGCATCGAGATCGGCGGACTTGCTGAAGAGCAGCAGAAATCGTTTACATATCTGGGATTGGCTATGATTGTCGCTGTATTACTGACTTACATGGTTATGGCCTCGCAATTTGAATCACTGTTAGATCCCTTTATAATTATATTTACAATCCCGCTTTCCTTTATTGGCGTTGCCTTCGCGCTGCTGCTAACCGGCACAAGTCTTAGTGTAATGGCTCTGATCGGCATTATAATGCTGGTCGGGATTGTGGTAAATAACGGTATTGTACTGGTCGATTATATCAATCAGTTACGCGAACGCGGATTGTCATTAAATGAGGCTATTCTGAAAGGTGGAGCGGTACGCATGCGGCCTGTACTGATGACAGCCCTGACGACTATTCTTGCCATGCTGCCACTGGCACTGGGTCTGGGGGAAAGCGGCGAAAGCTGGGCACCTATGGCCCGTTCGGTCATGGGCGGTCTGACCGTGGCGACAGCACTTACCCTGATCGTGGTTCCTGTTATTTATGCCACGGTGGAAATTAAATCGGCAAAAATTCTGGCTAAGCGGGCTGCACGCCTTAAAGAAAAATATGGGGATGAACTGGTTACAGAAAAATTTGTATGATCATTGCCGATATAGGCACCTTAAATGGAGTAATGGAGTAGTGGAGTATTGGGGAGAAAAATTGTTACTTATTTGTATTTTTTTCTTCCATCACTCCATTACTCCAACACGCCAGTACTCCGAATCCCAAATGAGGTAATAATTAGAAAGACCAAGCTGTACTTACTCACACTGTAATAAGTAAAATTTGTTTTCATAAGATCTTACCTTTAATTGTTTATTTTTAAAATAATTTTATATTTAAATTCTTATTAAAAATCCAAGCCTAAAAAATTGTGTAAATTATATTATACATTATTCTAATAATACTTGACATTTGTAAATAATAATTGTATATTTGTAAAGTATAATTTACATATATACAAAAAGACACAGTGATATGAAGCTTGGTAATACGATACGGCGTTGTCGCTTTGATCGTGATGAAATGTCCCAACAAGAACTTGCCAATGCGGTTGGTGTGACACGGCAAACTATCTTTTCCATTGAAAAAGGAAAATTCATACCTTCTGCCTTACTGGCATTAAAAATAGCACGATTTTTTAATAAATCCTTTGAAGAGGTTTTTTTTATCGTTGATGATTTACAAGATTAACCATTTTAAGGTGATGTGATGAATGCAAGAATTAAAATGAATACAGGTATTTTGTTTATATTCAGTATTATATCTTTTGCGAGTTTACTCTATATCCTTTATCACGTTAATAGCAATTTAGTCAGGGCAATCAATATATTTAAAGCCGATTTTGAAGCCATCCATTATCTGATTGGTTTAGCACATTTACTTATTCTGTTGTTTCACTTATACGCAATCATTTATATTTTTGTACATTTTCGGCTTTTTCAGGAACTAAAATTATTAAAAACAATTTTATTATTTCTGGGTGTGATTTCTCTTTTTGCTATGGGCGTTGAAAAAATAATGGTCGATGAAATTGCTCGCGAATACCGCCACGGATCGCCTATAAGTGAACTCTATATACTTAATTTTGCTTACATTACCAATATGGCATTCAGCCTTCTTATGTTTTTATTTCTTTTAAAAACATTCAAATTGGTGGCGTTTGAAGATATAAGAACAAAATATATAGACGAAAAAATATTTATTATAGCGCAGTATTTGGGAATTGTAGCTGGTATTACGGGATTACTATTCACGCTTCATATGATTCGATTCGTCAGAAAAGAAATTCTGATGGATAAGTTTTGGGTTCTTATACCTTTTTATATTATGTTTTTAATTCCGTATGCTTTAGCCGTCTTATACTGGTTTGGCTTGAAACGAAAACAACGAATTAATGACTGGTATGATGAGAAGCAACTTCAGGATATGCTCAAGTCTTCTTTCACGACATTGATATTATCCGTTCCCGGCTTAGCGTGTCTATTACTTTTTCAGATTCCTCATTCAATTTTTTGGATATTTTACTACTTCTTCCTGATCATGCTGCTCTTCTCAAGCAGTACGCTCTACTATTTCAAAATCAAAGATACCGTTTGATTTTCTAGAATATTTTTCGATATTGGGGAAGGGACAATTTTTTCCGTTGACTTAAAATAAATTCTATCTTTTGCTAAAAAATAAGCCTGATTACTTCAGCAATGGAACCTTTCCGGATTCATCCAGAGATAGTCGCACATCTTTGAGTAGATCCCAGGACGTACCTACATCCAAATCACCTGTGAACCTGTAATCTAAATTCGAAGATCCGGTTAAAAGTGAGAAAAGATTAAGACCCATCTCAGCAAAATTTAGTGATACAGGTATTTTCAGAATCGATTCCCCTTTGGGAGATACCTGGTTCAGTACATTTGATGTCCCGCGAACCCAATTATAACCGCTTACGTCAAGATTATAATTTAAATTATTTAAATTTAATAACAGGGAGTTTGGATTTTTTATTTTAAGATTCAGGGAGAGATCAGCCCCGCTAATTCCTATGTTATTAACCTGAATATTGTTTAAACTAATTGAGGGCATTTTAATTAACGGTAGGCTACCATTATGCGTTACCGGTACGCGCACATTTCCCAGAACAGGTAGATTAAAGGTCAAACCACAGGATAGCTGATAGGTCGTCGTATCCTGATTTTTCATTCCTGCAAACAGATTATACAAATCTGTAAAAACAATTTTCACCGGGATAGGAAGAGAAGATTTACCATTTTTTGCAATCTCAAGAGTACTCTGTTGATCACCCTGAATAAATGCATTATTGTTCACCTCAATTTTATAGTCAAATCCAGCCATTTTAACGCCGATATTATTTGGATTTTCAATTTCAAGATCAAAAACCATATCAATGTCATTAAAAGTTACCCCTGCTATTTTCGCACCGGTCACTCTGGCCGTTGGTTCTTTTACTTGCATAGTATTCAATAATTGGGCAACATTTGCGCACGTATACAGGTTTAAAACTATCAAAATTGTTAAAATAGACTGTACTATTTTTATCATTTGTTTCTCCAATTTAGTTTTTCAAAAAGAAAAATATGGTGGAGGTAATATATTGATATTTTTTAATTTTTAAAAGAGAATAACATTTAGCACACCAAACATAAACACCCCACTTGTACTTTTCGCATGATCGAAGCAAAGATTTTAATCAATTCCTCGGATTTACACAAAGATCATAAATTTAATACACGTGCACCATGTATGACCCGCATTATATAGACGTTTTCAGCATCAATTTTGAAAATAATTCTGTAATTTCCTATTACTAAATGTCTGTATTCAATGCCCAGGAATTCTGATTCTTTTATTATCGGACAGCGCAGTGGATATTGTTTTAATTTAGCCATTTCAGTTTCAAGCTGGGCTACAAAATTTGTAGCTCTTAATCTACTATCATCACAGATATAATTCCATATATCAAGTACATCCTGTTCGGCGCTTTTAGTTATGTACACCTTATAGGTTTTGGTCACGTTTAAATTCCTTCAGAAAAGAATCGACAGGACGGATTTTGCTTTCAGTGATATCCTTTTCTGCTTGTAACAACATGCCGGCTAAATTTAAAGCCTTCATTTGCTTTTCATAACTGTCCACATCAATAAGTACAGAGTTAGCTTTGCCATTCACTGTTAAAATTACCGGTCGTTGGGTTCTGCGCACCTGTTCCAACACGCGTCTGGTATTCTTCTTTAGTTCACTGACAGGAAGAATGTCTTCTTTATAACTTATATTCATCGTATCTCCTATATGATTATATAATATACTAAATATAGTATATTATTTTATACTAATCAATAGATTATATTTTAGTCCATGCATACCATGTTTTTTTGTGACCGGGATAATCCACCTGGCCCCTATTGATCCACCGACCTTATTAATTATCTTCCGATTTCAATTTTTGTTATTTTCCTCAATAATCTATCGATATACCGGGCCAGTGTTTTATGATCCATTCTCACTTTTTGAGCAATTTCATGGAAAGAGACCTCACATCCAATTTGATAAACCAGTAATCGCAGCCACCATTAATTTTTGGGAGTTCATATCCCAATAATCCATTATAAATGTTAATCCTTTCAGGGAAAAGTTGATCAAATCTTATTATTGTCATATAATGAGAGGTCACAGGGAGGGAGAAAAGAGTTAAATAGTTTAAGTCAATAAATATTATTAAATTACTCTGCGGTTTCTGCCTACCCCGTTAAGACTGGTGGAACCAGGCTGGTATGCGATGGTTTCATTTGATACTACAAATTACAAAGAAAGGAGGAAGTGGTGAAAAAATTTTTACTGATTCTGTCGCTTCAACTATTTACAACTCACCTTTTATTGAGTGGAGAAAACAAAGGAGCACAATTTTATATGGTACATCCTAAAGTATTACCCAAAACTATCACAGTAGGGGGCCCCCAGGCAGATATTAGTGCATTTACATCCCGGGCTATTCAAATAGCTATAGATGCGCTGGCAGTGCATGGTGGGGGTTCGGTTAAACTGATGCCGGGAACTTTTGAAATTATGGCTCCGGTATATCTGGCTAATAACATTTCATTGATCGGCTCCGGTTCAGAAACTATTTTACACAAGGTAAGTGGTGTGAAAACAAATTTTGTCATAGATGCCGATTATGGGGAGCTAAAATTAACCGTAACAGATACTAAAGGTTTTGAGGTAGGAATGGGCATTCAGGTGTATGACAAAGCCCAGATGAAGGAGTGCTGGAATGTAACGACTGCGGTGATAACAGCTATTGAAGGAAATTTACTTTATATTGATAATTATCTCGTACGAGACTATCACAAAGATGATGAAGGAGTTGTATCAAATGCCTGTCCAGTTGTTTCTGCCATCTCAGTGGATAATGTTCGCATAGCAAATTTGACTGTTGATGGTAATAAAGAGACTAACGATTATATGAACGGCTGTGTGGGCGGTGGTATCTATCTGCATAAGGTAAAAAATGCACTAGTGGAAAAATGTATCGTGAAAAATTGGAATGGAGACGGCATCAGCTGGCAGATTACAGAAAATGTAACTGTGCGCAATAATGAGATTTACGGTTGTACGAATTATGGCATGCATCCTGGTACCGGTTCACCGGGTTCGATTATCGAAGGCAACAACAGCCACCATAATGATGGAGATGGTTTGTTTGTCTGCTGGCGGGTACAAAACGGTATAGTAAAAGATAATCGATTGCATCATAATAAAGAATATGGCATATGTACCGGTCATAAAGATCCCGATATGCTCTACATCAATAACCACATCTATGAGAATGGAAAC
>SMTZ1_10002802_pt1 | contig 21106 bp, 17 predicted proteins | sample DeeMarSWOR136_30_FD_25667 | JGI IMG/M metagenome (IMG submission 25667) | reverse complement strand
AACATTAAAATATATGGTAATGATTGGGGCTATAGAAATGAATTCTAGTGTTTTAGTATGCAAAAAAGTATAATATGGTTTTGAAGCAGAATTTGGAATATTGACTAGGATTCGTAGTTTTACTTCCCTCAAATTCTGAGGTTTGTTCTAAAGAGGACAGACCAAAAACTTAAAAATCTGGAAAGAACAAATTATAACATTGTGAGATTTATTCCCTCAACATTCTCGTGAAAAATCTAGAACAAGGGGAATATAAGCAAAAAATCAGAAAATGGAGGTGATAAAAAATGATAATAGGAAGATTAAGCAAGCCAAAGCAAGCATTGACTGTAATAGTCTCTGCAGTTCTAGCTGCTGGTCTATGTGTAGGAGCATTACCGATGGCTGCTAGTACCACAATTATAGTTCCAGATGACTATCCAACAATCCAACAGGCAGTGAATGCTGCTAACCCTGGTGATACAGTGTACGTATGTCAAGGCACTTACTACGAGCATGTAACCATAGGCAAGGCATTGGTTTTGCAGGGTGAAAACAGAGACACCACTACAATAGATGGAAGTGGAAGTGGCAAGGTTGTTACTGTCACATCAAGCAACGTGACTATTTGCGAACTCACAATAACACATAGTGGGAACTCTACAAGTTTTCCTGAAGATGCTGGTGTAGTTCTACTCAATGCACGTAATGCCTTAATTGAAAATTGTATCATAACAGCAAATGGGCTCAACGGGTTGTATTTCTATAACTCACCAAATAACACAATTAGGGGCTGCGATATATCCTACAACAACACAATGTGTTATAAGGGGGCTATCCATCTTCGTCATTCACCATACGTTAACATCACAGGGAACAATATTTACTCAAACATTGGCCCAGGCATAACTGTCCGTAGTTGGTCGAATCATGTTGCGATCACAGACAACCATGTATATTCAAACACTACCAGCACTGGCATACATTTAGGTCATTCCAATTACGGTATAGTGAGCAACAACATTGTACATGACAATGTCTTTGGTATAGACTTTGATGGAGCTGGTTACAACACAATAAAGGACAACACGATACGTCACAACGGAACGGCGTTGTACGTATACTTTTATGCACATAACAATACCTTTGTTGGCAATATTGCAGAGGAAAACGGGATTGGCATTTCCATAGCCCGAAATGCGGGAGGCGGTCACAAGTTCTATCACAATATCATGATTGGCAATGCAGAGCAGGTGCACATTGAAAATTCATATGCATACATTTGGGATAATGGGTATCCAGATGGTGGGAACTACTGGTCTGATTACATTGGCACAGATGTATACGGTGGGGCAGGTCAGAACATACCAGGTAGTGATGGAATAGGAGACACTCCCTATGTGATCGATGCACACAACAGAGATAACTATCCTTTGATGGGTGCTCCTGGCCTAGATAGTGACAATGATGGCATACCAGATACAGAGGATAACTGTCCCTTAACACCTAACCCAGATCAGCTAGATACAGATGGCGATGGATCAGGGGACGCATGCGACCCAGATGATGATAATGATGGAATATCAGATGAAGAGGATCTATGCCCTCTTGAAAACCCACAGGGACTTGATGCAAACCTTGATGGATGTAAAGATACAGTATGTGACCTTGCATCAGTGATTCAATCTCTTGGGTTACACCACGGAATCGAAAACAGTCTGGTGCAGAAAGCCAGCAACGCATGTGCCAAATTCAACGAAGGAAACACAAAAGTCGCCATAAACATGCTGAATGCATTCATAAATGAGGTTGAAGCCCAAAGAGGAAAGAAGATCTCTGAAGAAGATGCAGGTATGCTGATTCAATTCGCCAAGAATGCAATCTTGCAAATGCATGCAACATAAGAATCTCATTTTTTCATTTTTTCACTTTCTCTTCAATGGTACAACTTCTTTGTCATCATTAACATTGGCAGGAGTTACCGCCATCCCCATCTCCTCCACCGCCGCAGAGATTGATGCAAACTGTGCCAATCCCAAAAATACTGTGTGCTCGTACCTTGATCTATTGGATTCAATAGTTCCAAAAATTAAGAAACCCTTTTCTGAAATTACGTATGATGATCTGGAGCCTTTGCTCAGTGAATGGCAGGAAAGGTACGGAAAAGCTACTCTACATGATAAGAGATCTAAGTTGAAGGCATTTTTAAGGTGGGAATCAGGGAATAAGCATGATCCGCGTGTAGAGAAGATACGATCAGGTACATATGTATCACCCATAACAATTCATGATTTGTTAACTGACGAAGAAATTACTGAATTGAGAAAGGCAGCCAAGGATGATCCACGAGATCTAGCTGTGTTAGACTTTCATCTGCTGTGGCAACCACGACCTTCTGAAAGTGTCAAATTGAAAGTGAAAGATGTGGAAATAAATGATGAGTACATTGTAGTAAACATTCCTCAGACAAAGACAATATATAGACCTGTTCCAATTCCCTTGACAACTGAGAGTGTCATACAAGATCCAACATTTTTAGATTGTGCCTTGAATGCGTATACATCTTTGATGCAGTACTTGAATGCGCACCCCAGGTATCCTGATGATCCTGATTATCCTTTGTAGAAAGGAAGGAAACACCTGGATCCGTACTCACTAACCAGGATCTTTAGAAGACTTGGAACACAAGCGGGGCTAGAAAAGAACGTCAAAAAGGCGGCCTTGGAAGTGTACTGGTGGATCTTCACCTTTGGCATACTCTGTGATGTTATCGGTGACTACTTGTTTGCATACTATGATGCACGTGGTATGTACTTCACAGGGTCTCTTCCTGACTCCTTCTTCTTACTATCCTATTTTACACTTATCCTTGGATTTGGAATGATTCTCAAAACGAAAACAATTTACCTGCAGATTAACCCTGCACACGAGAATTTCTCAGACAGCACCCAAAGATATCAGTTACATGCGGGAACCTCCTCCATAGTAGAACACCCTGAAGAAGCGTACAGCATTTTAAAGGATTTGACCACACACGGCGTCGATGGGTTGAGCATTTCGAGGATGCACCCTGGAAAGCTGAGCAAGCAGTATAACCTGGAAAGAATTTCTATGCTGTGGCTCACAAAGATAGGTTCAGATACAGCAATTAATCCAACGTATCTGGAGAAAATAGCCTATCTGGTGAACAAGTTTGTCCAGAAAAGCGAGAATTCAGTGGTTGTACTCACCGGTGTTGAGTACTTGATGGTTCATAACGGGGTTGATAAGGTTTGTAAGCTGTTGTATGCATTGAACAGGAGTATCAAGATAAGTAACTCTCGATTGGTAGTGTCTGTGAGTCCACGTGCTGTGAATGAAGAGCAGTGGAAAGATCTTGTGAAAGAATTCACCTTTTTAAATAAAGATTCCCCTCGAATGAGAATCTGAATACTATTCAGAAACTGGTTTAAATGAAGTTGTGTTAAAAACACATTCAACAGATTGAAATCAATTCATGGGTTCATACAGGTTCTCCACTTGTAGGTTCATTTGTTACACGTGTAACACGTGGGTTATCTTTCTTGGCTGCAAATTAACAAAGGAATATGTTGGTCCTGTGGTTACAACACCCGAGATTGGCACTGGCAGCATTACATGATGGCCATATCCAGCAAAGAGTGAAAAGGTTTATAAATACATGAATGCACATAACACAAATAACATACGAGAGGCTGTGAAGTTTTCTTTTATGTTATTTCTTACGGAGGAATAATCATGAGAAACAGTAGAGGTGGTCGCCGTAGAGATTACGGACCACGAGAAATGCATAAGGCAACTTGTGCTGAGTGTGGCAGAGAGTGTGAAGTTCCATTCAAGCCCACAGAAGGTCGACCAGTTTATTGCAAAGAATGCTATCAGAAAAAAAGGAGAAGATATTAGTTCTTTGAATAAGCACGTGCAGAGTTTCACTTTCTCTCTCTTTTATTTTTTTTGAATATGCTACTTTTCGGAATTTATTTTTTTTTGCTTTATTTGGCGTAGTCAGGAAATATCATGAAGTACATGAAGCAGCTTCTTTGATTTTTTAGCAATCATTGGCTGGACAATAAGGTGTAAGCCTCAGTCTACTGCTTTCAAAATAATGACAGGTGCAACAAGAAAAAAGAGAGAATAACTTTGGAAATGAACATGATGGAGTGCTATTCCAGAAGGTGAACAGGTGACAGTCATGTACACTGATTGGCACTAATCGGTTCTTTGTAGGGTACTGCAACAACAGTTAACCGTTCCACATCAGAAAATTGATCCTTTACCATGCGCTGGATAGTCAACCTGAGCTCGTGTGCTTTGTGCACACTCATAGTATCTGACACTTCAATCTCAATCTCACCTTGAATCACTGGGCCTGTCCGTCTTAGCCGTACAACGTGAGCAGATTCAACTGATGGCAGCTCTTCTACCATGGATTGTATGTGTATTCTCTTGATGAAGCATTCTGCATCACAGGCATCAACGAGCATAAATCCTGCTTCTTTTATGGTGGTAAATCCGATACTTGCTATGATCGCTGCAATAATAAATCCCACCACTGCATCAGCAATTGGATAGCCTTTGGCTGATAATATCAGTGCAACAACTGCCAGAAATGAAGCAGTGCCATCCTTTAACGTGTTTACTGCATCCAGTCTCAGTGAGTCCAGCTGTAACTTCCTTCCTTTCACGAATTTGTAGAGTCCGATACCCCATGCAATAACAGCTGCAATTAATGCGACAACAGCTCCCACAAAGGGTAAATATATCTCATGGGGATTGGTAAGCTGCATGTATGCCCTGTAGCCAATATAGGATGCTAACAACAGCATAACCACTGCTGCTGCCGCAGAAGCGAGATTTTCCATTTTGAAATACCCGTAGTGGAACTTGTCGTCTGCAGATTTCCTGAAGAATTTGAGGCCTGCCCACACAATGGCAGACACGAATCCATCTCCTATGCAGTCGATGCCATTAGCAGTCAGTGCCACGCTTTTTGCAATACCCTCACCAAGTACTACTTGTGTAACGCCCAGAATCACGAGGAGCACTATTGTGATGCCTGCTGCCTTTTCAACATTGTCAACACGTGCATCATCCATGGGTAGATACATGTGTTATGAATTATGAATGTTTCGGTTGATTCGAGGTTGTCTAATAATTCGTTTCACCTATAGTCACGCAGGCATCCAGAACATATACGAAGAATTTCTCTTTAAGTAATGTAATGCAAAAATAAGAGTAATTCTAGAGTGATTCTTTCGTTAATTAGGGAAAAAGGTTATCAAAGGGTATAAGAGCAATCTTGAGGGGAACCAAAAGCTAATGCTGTCGGAGTTCTTTTCGGTCTTCATGAGTAAGTGGGCCCTCAAAGGGAAGAGGATGCAAATAAGGGAAATAGTATTTCCTCGCGGATATGATAACCATTTCTGACCATCTTCGGGATGGGTGATTTCGAGAAAGTCCATACCACTATCTCCCACACTCTTTGACCACTTCCTCTCCTTGCCTATGTGCCTTTTCTCACATCATCACCAAAAACCTTATAAAGGAAAAAATCCAGAAGGTATATCACAACGCAAAGGAGGTGACAAAATGGAGTTCGTCATTGAGACTCTCGAAGAGGTGTCCCCCAAGCACCCGTGTTCTTCCAAGCTCAGCAAAGCAAGCCCGCCCATAGGTATTGTTATACCAATCGCATAAGCTTGATGGATTTCCACGAGAAATAGTGAATTTGTGAGAAAGCATTCGTTCTGATTGAACAAGAAGAGAGGAATACAAACCTGCCAAGAGTAAGGTTACATGGTAAAGAAGCCTGTCTTACAACTTAGGTTGAACGAGGTCAGTCTCTGGAAAGAGGAGCTGGGCGAGACTGGGTTCAATTGGAAACTGTAATTTTGGGTTTGGCAGGACTTGATAGATTAAACTGAAAAAACCTTGAATAGAAGAAAAATTGCATGAGCTTTAGAAGATAGTGCCCGCGACAGAGAGAGCTTCATCTGTGTGAAGAAAAGGGCTACATGTGGTATTAAATTGAGAAGGAATACCTCCACCTACTCCAGAGGATCTTTATAGAGCACAATGCACATGGAAATTGAAAAAAATCGAATACAGAAAATGGAAAGAGAAATACTGGTACGGAATGCGCTGGGCATCTGAGGGTTCTTCTCAGCAGTCAAGAGAACATTCGGAGAGGGTATAAGAGCTGCCAGTGGAGAAAGCATGAACCAGGAAGTGAAAATGAAGGGTTTATTCTACAGTATATTCGTACACTCCGTGTAACAATGCAAAGATTTGGCAATTTCAGAAAATATAATTCATAAATATTAAGAAAAATCTTCTCATGCTGCAAATAAGGCATTTATATAATCTAATTATTTGACACAGCAGTTAATATTGATTCGTTCCGCGTAAACAAAAATAAGAGCAGAGTCTGTCAACGTTCTGGTGTTAAAGATTTCAATTTGTTACATCAAAAGAATGGGTTCAAAGAAAAAATGTCATACATTACCTTGTTACACGTGTAACAAAAGAGAGACAGCTCCCAATAAGTGGACAATGTCTGCAACCAAAACCTTATAAAGAATATAAAGGAAGTAACATTGCTGTCTGCAAAGACAGCAGGAGGAAGACAATGAAAAAGAGAAGATTAACTCGGATAGAAGTATCTGTCATCGCGTGTGCAGTAATTCTTTCAATCTTTGCCGGATGTATCGGACAGGCTGAAGAGGAAATTGTGGAGGAGCCTGCAGTTACCGATCCTGACACACTGAACATTCTGGCCTACGGTGAACCAGATCAGTTAGACCCTGCCACCTGTTATGATGCACGAGGTTCTTTAGTGATCCAGAATTTGTATGATCGTCTGATCGGGTACGATACTCCTGAGACTACTGTGATCAACGGTCGCCTTGCAGAGAGCTGGGACGCATCTTCTGATGGTATGGTGTACACCTTTTATCTTCGTAAAGATGTAACGTTTCATGATGGCTCTCCTATTACTGCTGATGATGTAAAGTACTCCTTTGACAGAGTTTTGACAATGAACCAACCTCCCGCTTGGATGATGGCCCAGTGCATGGATCTGAATTCTACTAAGGTTATGGATGACTACACAGTTAGGATCACGTTGACAAAGCCGTATGCAGCCTTTTTGCCCATTCTTTGCTACACTGTAGCTTCTGTTGTCAACCCTGATGTGGTAGAAGCCAACGGTGGCATAACAGAGAATGAGGAAAATGTATTCTTGAATCAGAATGAGGCTGGCTGTGGCTCTGGACCCTACGAGCTGGTGGAATGGATTCCCAATGAACGAATTGTGCTGAAGCGGTACGACGACTACTGGAGAGGACCTGCAGAGTTACCCAATGTGGTCATGAAGTTCATTCCAGAGATCGGTACCCGGGTCATGTACTTGAAGAAGGGAGATGCTGACATTGCCACAGGATTCCCAGAGAGCAACATACCTGATGTTCTGGGATCAGAAGGTGTCACTGTTTTAGTGCCCTCATCGTATGATATCACCTTTATCGTCCTGGGATGCAGAGGAGCTCTGGCTGACAAGAACGTGAGACAGGCAGTATGCATGGCAGCAGACTATGATACAATTCTGACATTTGTGTACCACGGGTACGCGGACAGACTGAACAGTGTCATACCCAAGGGAATGTTTGGCTGGCATGATGTTCCACCCTACGAGTACGATATCGAGGGTGCCAATGCATTACTCGATGGAGCTGGCTATACGTGGGCGGAAGGTGCAGAATTCAGGACCGATCCTGCCACTGGTGAACCACTGGGTGCAGAAATTGCAGTACCCACAGGGGATGAGGTACGATCTCAGATATCGCTGTTATGGCAGAACAGTCTCAGGAAGATCGGGTTCAGACTGGAGATCAAGGAGATCACCTGGGCTATGATGTACAAGCTGATCAGAAATGAAGAGACAGACATGATCATTTCAGGATGGCTTCCTGATTACGCTGATCCCGACAACTACACGGATTCCATGTGTGGTTCTGCAAATGCAAAGGCTATATGGGGTTCAGACTACAAGAATGAGGAACTAGATGCATTAATTGACAAGGCAAAGTGGGAAGCAGACAGTGCTGCTAGAGAGGATTTGTACTACCAGATCCTTTTGATCATAAAGGAAGATGCTCCTTTCGTCTGGATGGCTCAGACTGCACACATTGAAGTGATGCGCACCTGGGTCAAGGGATATTACTACAACCCCTTGCAGGCCATGGAGTTCTGGGGAATAAGCAAAGCATAATCTTTTCTTTTCTTTTTTTAAGAAGGTGATGCAATGGAACTGCGTGACTACATATTGAGACGGTTATTCCTGTTAATACCTGTCCTTTTGGGCGTATTAGTGTTAGTGTTTACTATCTCTTACGTGATTCCTACAGATCCTGCTCGTCAGTGGGCAGGAGGATTACATGCGAGAGAAGAACAGGTGGAATTATTACGGGAGAGGTACCACTTGAATGATCCTCTGTACATGCAAATTTACTACTATTTGGATGGGTTAATCCACGGGGATCTAGGTATTTCAGCCAGCACCCGCAGACCTGTCCTGGATGATTTGAAAGCTTTCTTTCCTGCCACATTTGAATTGGCTATATTCTCTTTCATCCTCTCAATGGTGGGTATACCCTTTGGGGTTATATCTGCTTTAAAGAGAAATAAATTGATAGATCACATCTCTCGGGTCGTATCTCTAACAGGTGCATCGACCCCCTTGTTCTGGATGGCTTTGCTGCTCCAGTTCATCTTTTACTACAAACTGGGATGGCTTCCTGCTGCAGGTCGATTGGAAGTACCTTTAGAGAGAATAACAGGAATGGTCTTAATCGATTCTGTTATAACAGGAAATGCTGCCGCGTTTAAAGATGCATTGGCACGGCTTGCCATGCCTTCATTTTGTATGGCCTTCTGGTCCATGGGTTATTTAGTGAGAATTACCCGTTCATCTATGCTGGAAGTGTTGAATGCAGAGTATATTATGACTGCAAAGGCAAAAGGAATTCCGCAAAGAATTGTTCACTACAGGCACGCGTTAAAGAATGCAATCATCCCCCCTATAACCTTACTAGGTATTCGATTTGGCTGGCTGTTGGCGGGTTCTGTCTTACTGGAAACCATATTTGCGTGGCCAGGTATGGGAAGGTATGCAGCCAGTTCCATCGTGGAAGTGGATTTGCCCGCTATGGTAGGGTTTTGTTTGGTGGTGGCCTTGGTGATGATTATGGCTAATTTAATTGTGGATATCACGTATGCATTCATTGATCCTCGCGTGAGGGTAGGAGGGACGTACGAATGATCCAGTTTGTCAAAACCCGGTACAGTTTGTTAAAGAGGCGAATGAGGCCTATGATCAAAGAACTTGGGCTGACCTTGTACGTTATCAGAAAGAGTCCTTTAGCTGTAGCTGGAGGAATTATTGTCTTCATATTTTTGTTCATGGCTGTTTTTGGGAAATACATTGCTCCATACGATCCTATAGAGACAGACATTGAAGACAGGTTTTTGCCTCCTACGTGGAGCGGCCCTGAAAAGCATTTGCTTGGTACTGATAAGCTGGGACGAGATGTGCTCTCCCGGCTGCTCTGCGGGGCCCGGTACAGTGTGAAAGTGGGGATTGTGGTACTGGCTATTTCCACTCCCATTGGGGTGATGTTAGGAGGCGTTGCGGGATTACTGGGAGGATGGTTCGATGAGTTAATCATGCGGATAACTGATGTATTTCTGGCATTCCCGTACTTGTTGTTGGCTATGGCAGTGTCAGCAGCTTTGGGTCCCAGTCTGGATAATGCTATGTTAGCCATCTCTATTGTGTGGTGGCCTCCTTATACCCGGTTGATACGGGGTCAGGCTTTAAGTGTGAGGGAATCAGCGTACATTGATGCTGCTAAATCCATGGGTGAGGGGAGGTTAACCATTATCTGGCGCCACTTGCTGCCCAACTGCTTATCTCCTGTATTAATTACCTTAACATTGGACATGGGAGCTGTAGTTTTGGCTACTGCTGCTTTGAGTTTCCTGGGATTTGGTGCTCAACCTCCCCTACCTGAATGGGGAAGGATGATATCCGATGGGAGGATCTACATGTTCCAGGCGTGGTGGGTTTCCACCTTTTCAGGGTTAGCCATCGCACTAACCGTGTTAGGGTTCAATTTGTTAGGAGATGGGATCAGAGATGCACTAGATCCCAAATTGAGAAGAGTCATCGAGGTGGAACACCAATGAACGATTTACTGGTGGTAAAAGAGCTGTATACCCAATTTTTTACGTACGGCGGCATTGTGGAAGCATTAGACGGTGTGAATTTTACCATAAAAGAAGGAGAAGTCTTTGGATTGGTAGGCGAGTCGGGATGCGGAAAATCAGTGACTGCTCTATCCATTCTACGATTAGTACCGCCCCCGGGGAGAGTAATGTCTGGCGAGGTGTTATTTAAGGGAGAGAACTTGATGGAGAAAAGTGAGAGAGAAATGCAGGATATCAGAGGGTCCAACATATCAATTATTTTCCAGGACCCTACCAGCTCGTTGAATCCACTGTTTAAAATTGGTTATCAAGTGGGAGAGCCATTGGTCTATCACGGAGGATACAAAAAAGAGGATGCACTCCAGGAAGCATTAACTGTCTTAAAGGACACAGGTATGGGTGATCCTGAAGAGAAGGTGAAAAATTATCCCCACGAACTATCAGGCGGCATGCGCCAGCGAGCCATGATTGCCATGGCCTTGGTGTGCAGACCAGATTTGCTGATTGCAGATGAACCCACCACAAACTTGGATGTCACCATTGAAAGGCAGATCATTAACTTGATGCACATCCTCCAGAAAGAGTATGGTACTTCCATTTTGTTGATTACTCACAACTTGGGTGTGGTGGCAGAGATGTCTGATCGAGTGGGCATCATGTATGCGGGGAATATTGTGGAATTAACAGATGTGTACACTCTGTTCAAGAATCCACTGCACCCTTACACCAAAAAGCTGCAGAAAGCTATTCCCTCTGCCACTTCAGTAGGAAAGGATTTGGAAGAAATACCTGGGGCTGTCCCCCGGTTGATCAACCCACCCACCGGGTGCAGGTTTCACCCGCGGTGTGACTTTGCTATGAACGTGTGCAGTGAAGTGAAACCGAAAGAGACAGAGGCAGAGCCCGACCACATGGTGGCATGCCACTTATACGGGTGATGTTATGGTTCTCATAGAAGGTAAGGACGTCACAAAATACTTTCCCATAAAGGGGTTTTTACGGCAAATTGCTAAAGTGCATGCAGTGGAGCATGTGGATTTCTTCATTGAACAGGGGGAAACCTTTGGGTTAGTAGGTGAATCTGGCTGTGGAAAGACCACTTTAGGAAGGATGATGCTCAAGTTGACCCGGCCTACCTCAGGTGAAATCCTGTTTGAAGGGAGAAATATCTATGATCTGCAAGATGAAGAACTAAAAGAATTTCGAAAGAAAACTGCCATGGTCTTCCAGGACCCGTATTCCTCGTTGGATCCCAGGATGGTGATAGCAGATGTGGTGGGAGAACCACTGGCAGTTCACGGCGCAGTATACGGCGAAGAAAGGGACAATGTAGTCTTAGATATACTTGGAAAAGTGGGATTGAAATCTGAACACATGTACCGGTACCCCCACGAGTTTTCTGGTGGACAGAGACAGAGAATTGCTATTGCTCGAGCATTGTCTACCAATCCAGAATTTGTGGTCTTAGATGAACCCACCAGTGCTCTAGATGTGAGCGTTCAGGCAAAGATTCTGAACATGCTGAACAGACTGCAGAGAGAGCTTGATCTCACGTATTTGTTCATTTCTCATAATTTGGATGTAGTCCGATACATATCAGATAGAGTAGGGGTCATGTACGTGGGGCAGATAGTGGAGATGGGGCCTCGAGATGCTATCTTTGGGAATGCATTACACCCGTATACCCAGGGGATTTTAATCGCTGCCCCCCAACCTGATCCAGAGGCGAGAAGAGAAGTAGCCTTAATGGGTGAGGTCCCCAGTGCAGTCAACCCACCCCCCGGATGTAGGTTCCATCCCCGGTGTCCCAGAGGAAAAGAGAAGTGCAAACACGAAGAGCCAGAGTTAGTGGAAATGGAGAGAGGGCATTTCGTGGCTTGTTTTACACCTGGAGCGTAACATGGTAAGAGGAAGGGATATACTAGAAGAAAGCAGAGAAAGAGAAAAACAAAGGGAAAGAGAACTTCAGAACAGGTTCAATGCAGATAGTAAAGATATAATCGCCTTTTCTTTGGCAGCCTGGCAGTTATTTATCCCAGTTATTGTAGCCCTGCTCATTGTGGGACTTTTAGTGATGTTTATACTTAATCTTTTCTAAAAAAACTATACATGATAACCAAATTGGTGAAATCTGGATTTGTAATGCCAAGCTTTTCAAGAAGGTTAAAAAAGGAGAAGACTAATACAAGAATGGTCCGGAAGTTATTACCACGTGAAAAAATCAAAATTCACATAATCATTTTGAAGAACAGTGGACTTGAGATTCTTCATAATTTTATTTGTGCTGAAATCCAGGATTACTTACTATCCCCCCAGAAAAACTCAAAAAATTGAAAAAATAGATTGTAATCTCAGATAAAAACGTTATTGGTTGTCAAGGTTTCAGTAATGGAACCTTTTTGAATATAGATTGTCTTTCTATCAGTGATACACGTTGTTCAGATGGTAAGAGTCATTTTCATCCTCTTTACATTCTTGCGTCCTGAGTTTTAGCAATGATTCTGTCTCTATTTCATATGTAATTTCTCCAAAAGCTTCACAGCCAAAAGAATAGATATTAACAAAACAATTCCCCAAAATACCCAGAGTGTTGATTTAACAATAAGAACGAGGATACCAATCAGTATATACCCCAAAAAGAAAAGGAGTACATACTTGAAATAACCCAAAACCTCCTGTATATAGGTGAATAATCCCTTTTCATAGGCATAGAACACAAGAGAGAAAAAAACTGTCAAGAAAAGAAATTCCTCCATCATTAAAAGCAGCAAAATTATACCTTTCCATTCCACATGTGACTCATTGAATTTCACAAACCAGTTTCCTCCTCTATAATTTATGGGTTCGTCACCTTCCACCTCCACCCACGCATGGGAAGGCCCAATAACTGTATACGCGTTGTACCCTGCATACCGCAGCACAGAACAGAGCAACACTGCCTGGCCATCACAGTCATCCTTCCTGGACGAGAGAACTTCTTCTGCTGTGGGAAGATGATCCAAGGACGCATAGGTGAAGAAGTCGTTGGTATACACAATTTCTTCCTCGATGACCTCAAATATGCTGTGCGGATCTGCATCACCTTCTATTTCTTGATAGAATTCACCCACTTTTTCCGGCTGAATTAACATGTGCGGGGATATTCTTCTTTCAAATTGGCTTTTCCAGGTTAACGGACTGACAGATCCTCCGCAGCTGAAAATAAATAGGACAATGACTGCAGAAATGATGACAGACTTTTTGATGATAGATATTCGCTGCATTGGGTTCTCTTGTAGAGAGTATTAAAAGGGTTTTCTATTCAAGTGTGATGAACCTCTAAAACAGTTACGTGACATAATTATCCACCGATTTTTGTGTTACACGTGTAACAACCATGTACACCTGAAGATGTATGAGAGAACACATAACCCTGTGAACGACTGTATGTATGTACCACGAAGCAAACAAATATAAAGGGAACTAACAAAGGTTAGTACAAGTTAAAGTGTCATAAGCATGGACAGTCCCGACAGAGCTGTGAGGAATCGGAGAGGTGTATATGAAAAGCAACTTCTATAACGAGGATACAGCAAGAGCTGGAAACCAAGAGTTTGTTGTAGCCTTAAAGGACAGATGTACAATGGAACTCGTTGGAGGGAAGGCTTTCAACCTCTCAAAAATGGCAAAAAAAGGGTTTAAAATCCCAGAAGGATTTTGTATTACCACCAGAGCATATGATTACTTTACAAATTATAATAATATTTCTGAAGATGCAGAAATTGCTGATAGAATACGAGAAGGAGTAATACCGCCATTACTTCAGGACGTAGTATGCAGTGCGTACAGAACGTATTTGGATGGAGCTCTATGTGCAGTGAGATCCTCCAGTCCTTTAGAGGATTTGAAGAGTACCTCATTTGCAGGCCAGTATGAGAGTTTTTTGAACGTCACAGGTGAGAGTGCTCTCTTGAATGCAGTAAAGGAATGCTGGGCATCCTTGTGGAGTTTATCAGCTTTAGAATACAGGAAAAGGATGGAAATCAAAAATGAAAACATCAAAATGGCAGTCTTAGTTCAGGAGATGATACCTGCTGCTGCTTCTGGTGTGTTATTCACAGAAGATCCCATGGTTGTAGAATGTGTGTGGGGGTTGGGAGATACATTGGTGGGAGGAAAGGTTACACCTGACCGGGTTGTTGTGGAAAAGCACACGTTGAAGGTTAAAGAAAGAACAATTTCTCACAAACAGATAATGAGCAAGATGAATCCTTGTGGGGGAATAGATGAGGTAGAAGTACCAGACCCTCTGAAAGATACGGCTGTCCTAGATGATGACCACATTCTGAAATTGTGCACCCTTGGCAAGAAAGTGGAAGACCTCTTCGGGTGCCCCCAAGATATTGAGTGGGCTTTCCTCAATGGTACATTTGCTTTGTTACAGGCGAGGCCCATAACAGTGGAAAAACCCATCGTATGGTCGCGCGCGAATGTAGCAGAATCCCACCCAGGTTATGTCACCTACTTATCACGAAACCCAGAGGACAGACCTGATGATATCTTACTCGCTTTACTCCCTTTGCTGGAGCGCTTTGGAATCACAGATGTACCAGACATAAAATTGAGGGAATACATTTACGGCCATGCATACCTGAACATGAATGTGGCTGCAGACATCATCGGGAAGATACCAGGACTCTCGCCAGATGTGGTATATCAAGCTCTGGGGCATTCAGCTGAAGAAGTATCTGAATCCACCCTGGAGTTATCTTCAATGGTGAAACTGCTTCCAGGGACTGTGAGAGTGATTCTGTTCTTCTTAAATCTTCCAAAACGGGCGAACCAGGTCGTTCCCTCTTCTTTAGATTTGATTGAAGATATCAGACATACAAATGTACAGGAATTGACTCTTAAAGAGCTGGATAACCTGGTCTGGCACATGTATCACAAGAATTCACATGTGTTTCAAGTGCATGCATGTACTGCATTAGGGGCCATGGGATTGTTTGGTCTTCTGCAGAAAATGACAGCCAGAGTGGGGGCGGCAGGAATAGAGAATACGCTGATGGGACTTGAAGGAATGAGTTCAAGTCAATTAGGGGTAGAAATGTGGAAGTTGGCTCACCATGCTTCTCGATCAACAAAAATTTCTGAACTGATCTTATCCGGGGAAAAAGATATTCTCAAGGAATTACGTCATTCTGAAGAAGGCACAGAATTCCTAAAGGAGTTTAACCAGTTCTTAGAAAAATACGGGGATCGATGCTCGTGGGAACCAGAATTATCCATGCCTCGCTGGGAAGAGAATCCTGATTTTGTATTGTCCATGGTGGCCAATTACTTGCGTTCTCATGCTGATCCTGTAAAGACTATGGAAGAGCACATGAGGGCGCGACAAAAAGTGAAAGATCAACTCTCTAAAAAGGTACATAACCCTCTGGAGAAGGTTTTGATCAAGAAAGTACTTGAAAAAACAGAACAGTACATTGTGATCAGAGAAAACCTAAAAACTGTCTTGGTTAAAGGTATTTCCGTACTAAAGATTTTGTATGTAACTATTGCAGAAAAACTGGTAGACAAGGGCATACTGGAGGACCAAGAGGATATCTTTTACTTGAAAGTGACAGAAGTATCAGATGTTATTGCAGATAACCTGGAAAAGAGACAAGTGAAAAGGTTAATCAAAGAACGAAAAAAGGAGAAAAAAGAATGTGAACACCTGGATGTACCCGACGTGATCATAGGAAATCCCCCTCCCATTAAAGATATACAGTACACAGTAACCCCAAGAGAAAAGCTTGAAGGGACAGGATGCAGTCCTGGGGTAGTCACAGGGAAGGCACTGGTGGGCTGTAACCCAGGGGAGTGTACAGGGTTAAAAGAAGGCGACATATTAGTGGCGCCTGTCACAGATCCCGGGTGGAGTCCTTTATTCGTCACTGCAGGGGGGTTGGTCATGGAGTTGGGAGGAACCTTATCACACGGGGTAATCATTGCCAGAGAGTATGGTATACCTGCAGTAGTTGGAGTGAAGAATGCTACAAAAATTATTAAGACAGGGCAGGTCATAACAGTAGATGGCAACAAAGGGTTAGTATACGTCAGATAAAAATTACTCCTTCTTTAACCAATTATTCCTTTAATTATTCACCGATTTTTGTGTTACACGTGTAACAATCTCCATGAGAAGAACCTTAAGAGGCAATTAAGATTAAGAATGTTGAAAAAACGTCTGCATGGGGGGAGTTTTGCAATTTACACCTATTTATTTATTCTATTTTAAAGAATAGGAAAGTTCTTAAAGAGATAGATCATACACACTCAATGGAAAATGACGATAAAAGCTATTTTAAGAAGAAGTTATGGAGAAATGCAGCAATAGTTCTTGTAATTGTGGCCATTCTTGTGATAGCTTTTGTAGTCTATAGTGAGCGTGTGGATGTTGATGAGTTAATTTCTACACTAGTTCACAATTATGGATTAGTAGGGTTGTTTATTGCCACAGTAATTGTTAATGCATCAGTCTTTGTTATCATCCCCATAGATTTTGTTGTTTTTCTTTTGGGTGCAGTGTATAATCCAGTAGTAATGGGGTTCTTACTAGGGATGGGAGCTGCCATAGGAGAAATGACTTCTTATATTGTGGGCATGGGGGGCCGTGAAGCAATACAAAAGACTGGAAAAGTGAAAGAGGAAACCCTTGAAAAAATTAAGGAAGAGATAGGAAATAAAGGGATTGTCGTTATTATTTTGGGCTCAATGACCCCATTTCCTTTCGATTTGATAGGGGTTGCAGCAGGCATGATCCATTACAATGTTTACAAATTTTTTGTGGGGACTGCAATAGGGAAAATAGTTCGATATGGCATTGTTGCGTATGCTGGCATGGTGGGATTGGAAATCATTCAGAAATTCTGGAATGTAGGTTAACTGCAGTTGATTGGTAAATATTGCTTGAATTTTGTATCTTTTAGACCCTGTTTTGTGGGAAATCTTTTTATACTTTCAAAAGAGGATAACGTGGTGATAAAATGGGAAACCCAAAGTTTGAAGTGTATAAAGATGCAGCAGGAGAGTTCAGGTTCAGACTCAAAGCACCCAATGGAGAAATAATTGCAGTAAGTGAGGGATACACCACCAAGGCTAACTGCTTAAATCGAAAGTGTCATAAAAAATGCTCCAAAAGCTGAAATAGTGGAAGTAGAATAGATTCGTGAGCAACAATTTTCTTTTTTTCTTTTTGAGTCAGAAAACAGCAATGGCTGCTTATCATTTCAATTGCAGTCTGGTTTCTATCCATTTTTTCAACACGAATGAATTTTCTGATTCTCATAGGTTCATGAGAGGAAAAGTGAAAATTATCCCACAATAGTGATCTGGTTTCTTTTCTTAATTTCCTTTTGTAACATTCTTGACTCATAAGCCATCAAAAATACATAAATATTACACGTGTAACAAATTGAAAACAGGAGTAGTTGGGGCTGCTGAAAAACCTTATAAAGAAGTGAAATGGTTATAATCTATGAGTCCAGGAGCTCCATCCGGTACCAGAATTGTAGTGTACTTCCTCTTGATAACATTGGTTCTCACCTTCTGTTCTCTGTTCAGTCCGCTAACCTTTGGGACAGTACAGGAAATTCCTTTATCCCCTCCATGGGGAAATCCAATAGTAATAGATGATGTTTTCTCTCGCATACAGGTCCCTTCTTTTGCTGTAGATTCCCGCCGGGATGTGCACGTGGTGTACTCCGATAAGGTAGATGATCATGTTGACATTTTCTACGCTGTAGTAAGAGATAGTACTGTATCTGATCCCGTTAACGTGACCGAGTACCCTTCCTTGAAAGAATCAGTGACCACTGGCATTAACTCTGCAGGACAATTGTATGCAGCATTCCTGGATAACAGAAAAGGGAGATGGCAGGTCTTTCTTTTAAACGTGAGCGAAAACCAACTAATACAGGTGACAGACACAGAAACGCACAAGGAGGATGTTTTTCTGACAATAGGGGGCAACAATAAGGTGGTGATCACCTGGACTGAGGTTAGAGAAGGAAACCCCAGCATATTTCTAGCTGTAATAGATACTCAATTAGACATTCTGGTGAACAAATGTATTTTTGGCGAGTATCCATCAACAAAGGCTTCCACTGTTTCTGATGAGGAGAAAATCCACATTGTCTATTTAGAAAAACGGGTGTATGATCATATCATGTACAGCCAATTGGATTTTTCAGGAGAGTCATTGATAACCTATGACCTGGGGGAGTGTATCCATTTAGATCCTGTTTCACTAGGAGTGTACAAGGGACCACAATGTACTGTTGCAGATACTGTTGTGTGCGTGTGGTCTGATTTCAGGACAGGGTCTCATGACCTGTATTACACTGAAGTAACAAAAGAAGGCGTTAAAGAGGTTGAACAGTTAACACACTACCCTATAGGGACATACTCATGGATGCCTTCAATAGCAGATCAAAAGGGGGTCACCCACATTGTGTATTTAAATAATGGGTTTGGGCACCGATTGTTTCATTCGCAGATTGATGAAGAGTACCAAGAATTAGGAACCATCACTGTAAGGTGGGAGAGGGCTACAGCACCCTCGCTGATCTGTGATGATGAAGGGATTCTTCACTGCGTGTATTTGCGATTTAGAGAAGATGGGAATTTTGACGTAGTGTACAAGAATACGTACCCTCACAAAGAGAAAGTGAGTACTTTTTCAGAGAGAATGGAAGAATCTTCTATACAGTATGTGTACTCTTTTGTGCTTTCTTTCTTGTTTGCTTTTCCTTTGACTGTTAAGGATAACTTTTTGGGGATTGTTTTGCTTGTTGGTGGGTTTTTTGCTTTTCGCTTCTTTAAAGTGAAGGAGGTAGTTGCACGGGTGAAGGGATCTGAGCATTTGTTGTTTGTTGTAGGTATTGTTGTTCTCTTTTTGCTAAGAGGAATTGTTGACTACTCTTACTTGGCACCGGTGGCCTATGAGAGAGCATTTGTTGTTTACGGGTTTTTCCTGAGCTTTGCAGCATCTGTTGTATTTAAATACCTTCTGGGAACTCGGTTTGATTCTGAGGTTCGAATCTTGTTAAGTTGTTTGGTATTTGTGTATTGGTGCACATTTTTCCTCTTGCTGCCTGTGATTCCGCATATTTGATGGTTTGTGATTCTTCGGTCTTTCCTTTCAGGGGATGAGACACTAACACTGACATTAACACTAATAAGAGCATCACATGTACAAAGTAAGACCACCCAAATTGGTTTACAGATAGTTCTAGCTTTCAGATAAGTTTTGGCCTTCTGATAGTAGCTGTGATCTTTTGTCAAGTACGTCCTCCTCATTCATACTGGTTCATTGATGAAATTCTCCAAATCGTAGGTCACGTCTGCATTGGAGTACGTTGCACCAAAAATTCCACAAAGTTTTCCACTTCCATCCCCATGAAATGGTTACACTTTAGTATGAAAAATATCAAACGACTCCACGTGTGATACATGTGGTACATGCATCCCGACTTGTCCCGTTACCTGCAGACGTACGTGCTACATAACATGGGGGTACTCCTACCTGCCACATAACATGCCACCCATGCCCCAATTGATTGGTGTTTTCAGCAACCCTTCTTGTCTCTTTGCTCTGTGAAATCCCTATTTTTTTCCTCTTTTTCTTTCTATTTCTTTATAGGAACTTTAAAACAAATTATCTGAGCACTTTTTGTTCTGCAGACATTTTCTGACAGAATCCTGCGACCCTTCAATTCCACATACTTTTTGGTAGAGTCTGGAAGAATTGAGCTGACAGTTACTGTTGGTTCATAAATGTCTGTCCTTTACTTTTGATGTCGATAGCAACAATACAAAACCACTAGAGTCAGGTAATTCCACAAAATTTTCCATTTCTGCACTCAAAAAGTTTATATATCTTGGTGGATGGCGATATCAAACAACTTTAAAGAGGTATCTATAATGAAATGGATAGCCGAGTCAGTTCGATGGTTCCAATTCACTTTTCCCTCTTATAGGCTGTTTGAGGTGATACTATGTGTACCAAGAAGAACACGCATGAAAGATCTTCCTCTCAAAAAGGTCTGCAACCAGTACCAGATGATCAAACCAAAAATATGATAATGACCTATTTTGAAGCCCTCAACCAAAGGGATTTTGATACGGTCATGTCTTTGACTCATCCATCGTATGCTCTTGATGTGCCATCTCTTTTGGCGTATATACGTGAGAATTCAATTTCCTTTAACATAATCTCTTGTTCCCTCTTTATGGATCAGGACGAATTTAGAAAAACGATAGAACACCTCTACGAAGAAGATGTTGTCCAGCCAGTATTCAAGAGAGGATTATCCTATAACCTTCAGTTGGTGTTTGCAGAAGCGGACCAACTTTCTCACAGGTTTCTCTTCTATATGGATGTGGCTGAAACAGAAGACGGATGGAAAGTTTTAGACCCTTTAGCAATTCAAGCAGCAATTGGGATAGAACTGAAGATCAAAGAATTAAAAAGAAAAGTTAAGAGGTAGGAGGTATATCTTTAAGTTCATTTACATGCCTGTAGTTACGATTGAATAAAGGAACCTTATCTGAAACTTTGATTTTTGGGTCAGTGTTAGAAACAGCTAAAAAAGATGATTTAATGGGACAATCCATAGGTTTGATTTTTGTTACACGTGTAACAATTTTTAATTCTTGAGGTTTTGTCTGTTATGTATTTTCTTTAAAAATTGTGTAAAATTCGGAAAAGTGGTCATTACAGAAAAAAATAAGAGAATGGGAAAATGAATAGATTACTTCATCTTTTTTATGGCTTCTTTTATTTCATCTATTGATGCTTTCTCCTCTATAGTGGATA